>Ga0208587_1000524_pt1 | contig 20905 bp, 18 predicted proteins | sample NGESurdeep092012_7_FD_184472 | JGI IMG/M metagenome (GOLD analysis project Ga0208587, IMG submission 184472) | Arctic peat soil microbial communities from Barrow, Alaska - NGEE Surface sample 210 deep-092012 (SPAdes) | ecosystem: Environmental > Terrestrial > Soil > Wetlands > Peat ...
CGCGGCTCCAGGAATTGCCCGCATCGTTGGAGCGATACAACCCGCCTTCCTTGGCTTCGATCAGGGCATACACGCGATTGGAATCGGCTCCGGAGACTGCAATGCCAATGCGTCCCAGATTGCCTTCCGGCAGTCCGCCGCCTTGCAGGTGTTTCCACGTTAAGCCGCCATCAATCGATTTATAGAGGCCGCTGCCCGATCCGCCGCTGTTGAAGTACCAGGGCTGGCGACGCACTTGCCATAGCGACGCGTAGACCACGCTGGAATTATGCGGGTCGAAGACCACGTCAATCGCGCCCGTGTTTTCGTCCTTGAACAAAACTTTCTGCCAGGTCTTGCCCCCATCGGCAGTACGGAAGACGCCGCGCTCGGCGTTTGGCCCGTAGACGTGGCCGAGGGCGGCGACGTAGACGAGATCGGGATTGCGGGGGTCGACTTGGATGGCGGCGATCTGGCGCGTGTCGCGTAGGCCGGCGTTGTTCCATGTTTTGCCAGCGTCGGTGGATTTATAGATGCCATCGCCGAAGCCGATCTGGCTGCGGATATCGGCCTCGCCGGTTCCCGCGTAGATCACGCTGGGGTTCGACGGCGCGACGGCGAGCGCACCGATGGAAGCGATGGCCTCGGAATCGAAGATGGGCGACCACGTAGTGCCGGTGTTGGTGGTCTTCCACACGCCGCCGCCCACGCTGCCGAAGTAGAAGGTGGTGCTGTCGCCGGCCACGCCACTGACCGAGGAGATGCGTCCGCCGCGAAAGGGTCCGATCATGCGCCACTGCAGTTGATCGAAGAGATTGGCGGGCAGCGCGGCGGTGTGGGCGACGCCGCAGAGAACGAGGGCGAGAGTAGCGGAACGCATTTCTTGAGCGTATCAGTTTGCGGATTTCAGGAAGAGGTCCGCCGCCTGATCCACCTCTGCCTCGCTGGGCGATGGCGGCGTCTGCCGGCCAGGAGCAGGAGTGTGACGGGCCGCACTACTGACCCAATTCCTTCAGCAAGGCGTCTGCCCGGTAGACTCTTTTTAGCGCCGCCACGATGCCTTGCGACGCCACATGGACGCTGCGGGCCTGTTCTTCGCTGTACAGATACGTGATCGGGAGGCTCTCGATATTGCTGTCGAACACGATGCCCACGATCTCGCCCTTGATGTTCACGGTGGGGCTGCCGGAATTGCCGCCCGTGATGTCGCAGGTGCTGACGAAGTTGAACGCCACGATCGGGTCCAGCGCCGCTTTGGCTTCGACCCAGCGCGCGGGCAGGATGTACGGATCGTCCTTGCCGGCGCGATGATACAGCCCGCCGAAGGTGGTGGCGTACGGCACGGGCGCTTCGGTCTTGTCGCGATAGCCTTTGACTACGCCGAACGAGACGCGCGGCGTGAAGGTGGCATCGGGGTAGTCGGTGGCGCCCATCACTTTAAAGCGATACTGCGCGATGCGCTCTACGCTGGACGCCTCCAGGGATTCGATGGAGTCTTCGTATTTCTGGCGCAGCTTGCGCGCCGGCGCGTCCAGCAGTTGCGCCAGGTGAATCATCGTATCGCCGGATTTCGCCAGCGCCGCGCCATCCGCCGCGAGCCGCTTGCGCTCGGCGACATCGTTCAATTTGCTGCCGCGCACAAAGGCTTCGGCGGCCTGCCGCGGCGTGCGTCCTTGGAGGATCGCCTTCACCGGGGCTTCGTTATCGCCGAGGGCTTTCAATTCTTCGAAGTACTGCGTGAGCAGAACGATCTCCAGGCCGTCATCGATCGGCGCGGGCGAGTAGAGCGCCAGTTCCAGCGTCTTGCGGGCGCTATCGCGAAACTCCGTGAGGCGCCGATCGTTGGGCTTGCCGCGCTCTTCGGAGAGGCGCACGATCTGGCGCGCGATGCGGAACAGCGACGACCCTTGCGCGGCCGGGCGCTCCAGCAGTTCGAACGGTTTCTCCATGGGCGCCCACGTTTTGTAGGCGAGGGCCACGTCGTCCCAAACCTTGGCGGCGCCCGCTCCCAGTTTGGGATCGTTCTCCACGGCTTTGCGCAGCTTCGTTTCCAAGGCCGCCTTACGCGTTACGAGGCGTTGATCTTTCAGGCCGAGCGACTTCCCGTTGAGGGATTTGAAGCTATTGGAAAAGCCGAACAGGCTGCGCTGCGCGGCGCGGCGGTTGTCTTCGTTGCGCGCCCCGTATTCGCGCAGGATGGCGATGCGCGTCTGGAGACGCGCGAGTTGCAGCGGCAATTGCGCATCGCGGTAAAAGGCGAGCTGCGAACCGGTGGCCAGGCGCGACGTGGTCGCGGGATTCCCGGCCACAAACACCAGATCGGCATCCTTGACGCCCGTGGCGCTCCACGCGAGGTACTGCGGGGTGGACGCCGGCTGGCCATTTTCGTAGGCGCGCAGGAAAGCGATATCCAAGTCATAGCGGGGGTAGGTGAAGTTATCGGGATCGCCGCCGAAGAAGGCGATGCCGAACTCCGGTGCGAATACCAGACGCAGGTCGGTATAGCGGCGATATTGATAGAGGTCGTAGCGCTCGCCGGAGAAGAACTTGACCACGGCGCAATTGTTGCCGGTCTTATCGATGCACTCTTTTTCGAGGCGGGCGATGGCGGCGCGGCGCTTCTGTAACGCCTCGGCCGGCACGGTTTCATCCTTGGCGGCCTCTTTGACCTGCTGTGTCACGTCATCCAGCGCCACCAGGACATTGGCCTCCATGTCCGGGCACGGTAGTTCCTGTGGCGGGCCGGCGGCGGAGAAGCCCTCCTTCATATAGTCGTGCTGCGCGCTGCCGAGCTTGGAAATACAATCGCTGGCCACGTGATGGTTAGTGAAGATCAGACCATGGGGCGATACGAACGAGCCCGAACCGCCGCCGATGCGCACGGAGGAGAGGCGCAGATGTTCCAGGAAGGCATCGGTCACCTCCACGCTGTATTTCTGCTGGACCTGACTCTTGGGAAACTGATTGAAGAGCCACATGCCTTCGTCCGCCACAACCGGCAGCGCCAAGGCGCACACGAGTAAGATGCCGCGCAGTTTCATATTCGTACCAAAAGATCAGTTTAGCGTGAAAGCGGCACTTCAACGCAGAGACGCGGAGAACGCAGAGGAAGCGCAGAGAAAACGGCCTACAGCCCGACGTCCAGCTCGATATGCTCGCAGATGAGATGCAGCATCAGCCGGGGGCTCATAATCGGAAACGGTATGTGCGCGTTGCTGTCACCAATATGGAAATGACACCGAGGGACATTTAGGGGGTCGTGCCCGCGGTCCTGGAGGAGTTCTATTCGAACCATGTTGATGCTTCGCCCTACAAAGTGCAGATGAAAGTCGAACCGTTTGACCAACCAGCCGGTCCGCTCCGGCTCCAGCAGGACACTGAAAGTCAGGCTGGAATCGGACCGGAACTCGACTTCTTCACACACCAGTTCCTGGAGTCCTTTTTCGCGGGTGTTGTCAAGCCGGGGGGCATCGTACGTACGCTTCAGTTTGCCGCGGTTTGCCTGTTCCGCGAGATAGTGGCGAAGCTGACGAAGAAGCGTGCCGGGATTGTCAACCGTCATTTGCGCGAGGATCGCCTCCGAGGCGTTCTCACGGTCGTGGGCCAGCGCTTTCAATTCATCTTCCCAACTCAATGTGGACCGCCTCCCGAAAGATCGTCCGGGATGATCCGGAGGATCTCAGTAAGACGGTTGCGGAAGTTCGGCGCCTCCACGAGCAATCGCTCAGCCAGCGCCGGAGTCGTGAGAAACAGAAACTGTGCTCCAGCCCGTTCCAAGCGAATCACGTGAGTGTCCAGCAGTGCCACAAGATCCCGCGACCAACGGTCAATCCGAAGAACCCGTATCGGGCCCGCGCCGGCCAAACCCAGGCTGTCGTCCCCGTCGAGTAGTTCCGAAACTCGGCCAATCGGAAGTGGAATTGCCATTTGCACTTCGACCTCTGCCTGCAGGTCGGCTTCGATGGCGAGTTGGGCGCCGTCGTCGTAAATGAGGAGGTACATGCTGGCGGTCCCTTGCCCCATGACCAGTCGTCTGACGAGCCTAAACGCGGTAGTCGCCGAGAAATCGATCATTCAGATTCCGCCAGCACTTCAACGAGAGCAGGATGAACGGCGAAGGAATCAAGCCCATGAGTGAAGTATTCCAGAACCTGACGGTTGACCACTAGCGCCGCGGACGTGGGATCCTGTATCGAAAACTCCTCGTTGTCCATGAGCTGTTGTATCCGCCTCCGCTGAGTTTTGCCGAGTCCCACAAGATAGCGTTTGCCTAGTTGGCGAATCGCCGATCGGACGTGCCCAAAGGCGATACGATCTTTGTCTTCCCGGTAGGCTGCCTCCGCCGAAGTCCGCGCCAGCGTAATTAGATCGCGTAAGACGCCGCCCGAGAATCGGGCTAATCCGGAGATGTCTTTCTCATTCATGAGCTCCGCCGCGCCTCGGCGAAGGAGGACTTGCTGAAGAAAAGCCGACTTCCCAGGGTCGAAGCTTGCCGCGGGGATGTGCTTCACATCGTCGAAGTAGTCCTGCAAGAAGCGGCCCTTGTCAAACCACAGCAACAGCGGGGTTGCAACGACTACTGAAATCTTCGTTTTCCGGAGAGCCCGCATGTCCTGCTCGGCAAATTCCCGAAATCGCTCCGGTTGTATCAATCGGTCGAGGCCGTCGATCAGGACCGTGATCTGCGAATCCGATTCCAGAAGCGGCATGGCGATTTGAAATACTAGGTCTCGCACCTCCATTACGTTCCGCTCCATCGCCGGAAACCGCGGCTTTAGCAGGCCTGGTGTATGAACCGCTACGACGTCAGGATCCGGACCTTCATAGACGCCTTCATCCGGCTCCTCCCCGTCGTCCTCCACCCAGACGGTCTTGCCTTTGGCTAATTCCTGCAGCTTCTGGTAGGCCAATTTGATTTCTGTGATCTGCTTGTCAGCCTTCTTGAGCTTGCGATGAAGCTGCATCCCAACCGCAATCAGAATTGCGCCCGGATTCAGCGTGTTGAGATCCGTCAGTTCAGCCAGATCCAGATAGATATTCACGGCGTCCGCATGCCGTTCCAGAAGCTTGAGCGTCAGGCGCAACTCCGTCGTTTTGCCGGAGCCGATTCCGCCCACAAGGGCCATCTGGGAGCCGCGGCTCAACTCCGCCGTGTTCGCGAACGCCACGTGAATGGGTGGTTGATCGGGATCGCGCGGATCGTGATCCGGCGGCACAATGAGGTCTTGCGCCTCCACGTCCAATAGCGATGATGGATTCAGACGCTCAAGGAATGGCCGATAGACCTGCCGACGGTCGAAGGTTGCGATGTTCGGTTCCATAGCGCCTATCGCTAGTATAAGAGATCTGTTCCTCGGCGCGGCTCTGGAGCGGGTGCTCGCTGGACTTAGGCCGAAGAGTAGGCGAGGGCCATATCCCAGCTATGATGTCAGGAGACATGATGACGCAACGGCCATTCGGCTGGACCGGGGTGCGGATCCCCGTGATCGGACAAGGCACCTGGATGATCGAGGGTTCGGCGGACGTGGAGCGCCGCAGCGTCGCCGCCCTGCGCGCGGGGATCGATCTGGGCCTCACGCACATCGACACCGCGGAGATGTATGGCAGCGGACGGGCCGAAGAAATCGTTGGCAAGGCGATTGCCGGCCGGCGCGGCGAGGTGTTTCTGGTGAGCAAAGTTCTGCCGTCCAACGCGAGCTACGAAGGCACGCTGCGCGCGTGCGAGCGCAGCTTACAGCGCCTGGGCACGGATCACCTGGATCTCTACTTGCTCCACTGGGAGAGCGAGCACCCGATCGGCGAAACCATGCGCGCCATGGAGCGGCTGACGGATGAAGGCCAGATCCGCTTCGCGGGCGTGAGCAATTTCGACGTCGATCGGGTGCGTGCGGCGCAATCCGCGCTGCGCCATCATCGGCTCGCGTCGAACCAGGTGCTCTATCATCTGGGAGAGCGCGGGATTGAGCGCAGGCTGATTCCCTATTGCCAGGAGCAGGGGATTGCGGTGGTGGGCTACACGCCGTTCGGCAGGGCGAAGTTCCCGCGGCCCGATTCGCCGGAAGGCCGCGTGCTGGAGGAAATTGCTCAGCGCCATGGACGGACGGTGCGACAGGTGATCCTGAATTTCCTCACGCGGTTGGAGGGGGTCTTCACGATTCCGAAGGCGGGGAATCTGGAACACACCCGGGAGAACGCGGGCGGTGCGGGATGGGCGCTGTTGGCGGAAGACATCGCGGCGATCGACCGCGCGTTTCCGGCGCCTACGAGAGATGTGCCTCTGGCGATGCTGTGAGGAAAAACGGTTTCTCGCAAAGGCGCAAAGACGCAAAGAAAAACACAAAAGTTGGCAGGCGAAAGCGCCTGCCCCACCTCTATGCCACTGGAATCTTTCGGGCGGCATCGGCGACCGGGATGTCGGCGGACGCTTTCGTGCGGCGCTCCACCAGCTCCACCATTCCGCCGGCCAACTTCTTGCCCACCGTGATGCGGAAGGGCACGCCGATCAGGTCGGCGTCCTTGAACTTCACGCCGGGGCGTTCGTCGCGGTCGTCCAGCAGGGCGTCCAGTCCCAGCGCGAGGCACTCGCGGTAGATCCGCTCCGCGGCTTCCTTCTGCGCCGGGTCGGCATTGTTGGCCGGAGTGACCACGACGTGGAAGGGAGCGATGGCGGGCGGCAGCATCATGCCGTCCTTGTCGTGGAAGAGTTCGATGGCGCAGCACAGGATGCGCTCGATGCCGATGCCGTAGGAGCCCATGATCGGGGTCACTTCCTTGCCGTCGGCATTCAGCACGCGCAAGCCCATGGCTTCGGAATATTTGTAGCCGAGCTTGAAAATGTGCCCGATCTCGACCGTCTTCACCACGTCGAGCGGGCCGCCGCACTGCACGCAGCCATCGCCGGCGGCAACCTGCCGCAGGTCGCAGACCTCCGCCTGGAAGTCCTCGCCCAGGGATACGTTGCGCAGGTGGTGATCGTTGCGGTTGGCGCCGGCAATCATGTTGCGCCGGCCGGCCAGAGCCAGGTCGGCGAGGATGGTCATGTTCGTCACGCCGACCGGGCCGAGCGAACCGGCCTCGGCGCCGAACCACTCGCGAATCTCATCGGGCTGCGCCGGGCGGAACGCGGGGTCGGCCACCTTGGCGGCAAACTTGGTCTCGCTCAGTTGATGGTCGCCGCGCAGCATCACCAGCACCGGTTTGCCGCCGGCCACCAGCACGAGGCTCTTCAGTTGCGACGTCTCGGGCAGGCCCGTGAACTGCGCGACTTCGGCGATGGTCTTGCGGCCGGGTGTGTGGAACTCTTCGGGCGCCAGGTCGCCATCGGGATCCGGGAGTCCCGGATGGGAAGGCACGGCCGTGGCCTTTTCCAGATTCGCCGAGTATCCGCAACTTTTGCAGATGGCCACGAAATCTTCCCCGGCATCGGAAGCCACCATGAACTCGTGCGACTGGCTGCCGCCCATGGCGCCGGAGTGGGCTTCCACCACGGTGTACCGCAATCCGCAGCGCTCGAAAATGCGGCAATAGGCCTGGTAGTGCTTGTCGTAGGCGATGTCCAGGCCGGCCTGGTCCATGTCGAACGTGTACGAGTCTTTCATGAGGAACTGGCGCACGCGCAGCAGGCCGGATTTGGGCCGCGGTTCGTCGCGGAACTTGGTCTGGATCTGGTACCAGATCTGGGGGAGTTGCTTGTAGCTGCGCAGTTCGCCGCGGGCGATGGTGGTCATGACCTCTTCGTGGGTCATGGCGAGGCACAGGTCGCGTCCGAAGCGGTCCTTCAGGCGGAACAGGTTGTCGCCCATGACGTCCCAGCGGCCGGATTCCTGCCAGACCTCGGCCGGATTGAGCGCGGGCAGGTACATCTCCTGCCCGCCGATGGCGTTCATCTCCTGGCGCACAATCTGCTGGATTTTGAGGAGCGAGCGCTGGGCCAGGAACAGGTAGCTGTAGATGCCGGCCGAAAGCTGGCGCACGTAGCCGGCGCGCAGCAGCAATTGATGGCTGGGGACCTCGGCTTCGGCGGGGTTCTCACGCAAGGTCGGGATGAACAGGTGGCTCCACCGCATAGGCCTGAATTCTAACATGTTAAACTCGGATTTATCGCCTTATGAAAATCGCCATTGGCGCGGACCATGCCGGGTTTACTCTCAAGGAGAAGCTGCGGCGGAAACTGGCCGAGGAAGGCTACGAAGTAGTCGATTTCGGCACGGGCAGCCTGGAGTCGTGCGACTACCCGGATTTTGCCCAGTCGGTGGGCCGCGATGTGGCGCAAGGGCGCAGCGACCGCGGCATTCTGGTCTGCTCCACGGGAATCGGTATGGCGATGGCCGCCAATAAAGTGGATGGCGTGCGCGCCGCTCCCGGGCAGAGCGATGACGAAGTGAAATTCACGCGCGAGCATAACGACGCCAACGTGCTGACGCTGGGCGCCAAGTACCTGGACGAAAGCCGCGCGATGCAACTGATCGACCTCTTCCTGAAGACGGAATTCGCCGGCGGCCGCCATGCGCGCCGCGTTGCCAAGATCGCCCAATTAGAGAAATAGCCAGAAAAATAGCGGATCCGGGCCTGACCCCGCCCGCTGCCGGAGGAACACCGAATGACCGAAACCGAACGCATGTCCCGCCCTCTCTCCCAAGTGGATCCCGAGATCTACCAGGCCATCCAGCACGAAACCGCCCGCCAGGACGGACAACTGGAGCTGATCGCGAGCGAGAATTTTACCTCCGAGGCAGTGCTCGAAGCCACCGGCAGCGTGTTCACCAATAAGTACGCCGAAGGCTATCCGGGCAAGCGCTATTACGGGGGTTGCGAGTATACGGACGTGGTGGAGAACCTGGCGCGCGAGCGCGCCAAGAAGCTCTTCGGCGCGGAGTATGTGAACGTACAGCCGCACTCGGGTTCGCAGGCCAACCAGGCCGCCTATGGAGCGGTGCTCACGCCGGGCGACACCATCATGGGATTGAACCTGGCGCACGGCGGCCACCTCACCCACGGACATCCGTTGAACTTCTCCGGCAAGCTGTACAAAGTGGTGCCGTACAACGTGCGCCAGGAAGACGAGCGCATCGATTACGACGAAGTGGAGCGGCTGGCGAAAGAGCACCGGCCCAAGCTGATTGTGGCGGGCGCCAGCGCCTACCCGCGGATCATCGATTTCGCGCGCTTCCGGCAGATCGCCGATCTGGTGGGCGCGGTGTTCCTGGTGGACATGGCGCACATCGCCGGCCTGGTGGCGGCGGGCGTGCATCCCAACCCCTGCGAGTTCGCCGATATCGTGACCTCCACTACCCACAAGACGCTGCGCGGGCCGCGCGCCGGCATCATTCTGGCGCGCGAGAAGTTCGGCAAGGAAATCGATAAGAACGTCTTCCCCGGTACGCAGGGCGGGCCGCTGGTACACGTGCTGGCTGCCAAGGCCGTCTGCTTCCTGGAGGCCATGCAGCCCGAGTTCACGGTGTACCAGAAGCAGGTGGTGGCGAATGCGCGCACCATGGCGCAGGCGCTGATGGACGCCGGTTTCCGGGTAGTATCCGGCGGCACCGATACGCACCTGGTGCTGCTCGATGTCTTCTCCAAGGGGTTGCGCGGCAAGGAGGCGGAACTGGCGCTGGATCGCGCGCGCATCACGGTCAACAAGAACGCCATTCCGTTCGATACCAACCCGCCGATGAACCCGAGCGGGATCCGGCTGGGTTCGCCCGCCGTCACCACGCGCGGGTTCGAGGAGCCGGAAATGCGCGAGGTGGGTTCGCTGATCGCGACCGTGCTGACCAATATCGCGAGCGAGGATGCGATCGCGGGCGTGCGGCAGCAGGTGGAGGCGCTCACCCGCCGCTTCCCGCTCTACGGTTGGAAGCGCGCAACCGTGCGGGCGTAGAATGGCGCACATCGTCATCGATGCCCGCCGCATACGGGATTTCGGGATTGGCACCTACATCCGGAGTCTGGTGCACGCGCTGGGCGGCATCGACCGCACCAACCAGTACACTTTGGTCAGCGGACCGGCCGACGTGCGCACGCTCGCCGGGTTGCCGGAGAACTTCCATTCCGCGGTATACGCGCGCGACGACCACAGCGCTCTGGATCACTTGGCGTTCCCGCTGTTTCTGCGCGGGCTCTCGCCGGACCTGGTGCACATCCCGCTGGCCCGTGTCCCGCTGCTCATGATCGGGCCCTACGTGGTGACCGTCCACGATCTGGCGAATCTGCTCTTCGAGGAAGAGACGTCGACCTTCCGGATGCAGTTGCGGCGCTTCCGTTTCGGCCGCGGATTGAGGCGCGCGGCGCGAGTGATTGCGGTGAGCGAGGCCACGAAGCGGGACGTGGAGAGTCAGATGGGGGTGCCCTCGAGCCGCATCACGCGGGTGTACAACGCGCCCGACCCGGCGTTCTTCGCGCGCGCGTCGCCCCCCGGCACGCAGGAGCGGCAGCGCATTCTGGAGCGGTACCAGATCGAGTATCCGTTCATCCTGTACGCGGGCAACATCCGCCGCCACAAGAACGTCCCGCGCCTGGTGGAGGCTTTCGCGGTGGTGCGCGAGCAACTGGCCGCGCACCCGGTCTACAAGGACCTGCGGCTGGTGATTATCGGCGACACGATTTCGCAATACCCGGCGGTTCGGCAGGCGGTGATGAAGAGCCGGGTGGAAAGCGTGGTGCGTTTTCTGGGCTTCGTGCCGTTCGAGACGCTGCGCTGTTTTTACGAATCGGCGGCAGGTTTCGTTTTTCCGTCGCGCTACGAGGGATTCGGGTTGCCTCCGCTGGAAGCCATGGCCTGCGGCACGCCGGTGGTGTGCTCCAACGTGAGTTCGCTGCCCGAAGTGGTGGACGACGCGGCGATTCTGGTGAACCCGGAGAACGTTTTCGACATCGCGCGGGGGATCGGCGACATGCTGCTGGATGAGGAACTGCGCGCGCGGTTGATCCGGCGCGGGCGGGAGCAGGCGGCGCGTTTCAGTTGGAACTGGACCGCGCGCCAGGTGTTGGAGATCTATCAGGACGTGATCTCTCAGAAGCTGTGAATGAATCGCTGGGATCGGCGTGTTGACAGACGGACCCAGAGGGTACCCCGTCTGTCCCACTTTGTGGGGCAGGCGCTTTCGCCTGCCAACCGATTTGTTCACGGCTTCTCACAGCCGAGTTCGCGGCGGGTAGCGTGATGTTTGAACTCTCCAAGTGGTACGGCGACTGCATATCGGAGGGCGGGGACGTGCGGATCGCTTATTGCGCCCGGGTGCGGTATGGCCACCTGAAGGCCCACTATTCGAGCCTGCTCGACGGGGAAGCGGTGTCGCATTCCTTGCGGCGCGCCAGGATCGTGGACGAAGGCCAGACGCTATTCTGGGAGGCCCCCGGGCTGAGTGCGATCTGGGCGCGCCAGGACGCGGAACTGCGGGCGACGGTCTTCGAGTCCGAAGCAGGCGCGGTTGAGTGGCGCTGCGTGATGCCGAAGGGCAGCGCTTGCATGAACGGAGTCCGCGGCCTGGGATACGCCGAGCATCTACGGATGACGATCGCGCCATGGAAGCTGCCGATCCGCACGCTGCGGTGGGGGCGTTTCCTCACGCCGAAGACGACCCTCATCTGGATCGACTGGCAGGGACGGTTCGCAAACCGCATCGTGTTCCTGAACGGGCGGCGCGTTCTGGCGGAGACGCTTGATGACGGCGGCCTGTTGTTAGATAATGAGGTCCGTATATCTTTTGATCGCGCACATGTGTTGCGTCAGGGCAGTCTGGGGTCCACGGTATTCGCGGCAATCCCCGGGATCGGCCGGATCGCCCCCGCGCGCATGTTTCGGGTTACTGAATGCAAGTGGAAAAGTCGAGCCAGGATGCAGGCTCCCGGCGGGCCGGCCGAAGATGGCTGGTGCATCCACGAAGTGGTGAACTGGCCCTGAGCGGGGCCGCGGCGCGCATGGCTTACGCCTTGTTGTTTTGTGCGCTGCTTCCCGGGCTGCTGGTCCTGTGGGCACGCGCGACCGCGGATGCGGTTGCCCTGCCGGTGTACGGTTCGCCATTGCTGGCGCTGCTCGCGGCAATCGCCGGCGCCCTCGTGCTGCTGGCGGGCATGGGCGCGCTCTGGCGGCATGGCGGAGGGCTGCCCATGAACGCCTTCCCGCCGCCCCGGCTGGTGACGGCCGGGATTTACTCGGTGATCCCTCACCCGATCTACACCGGCTTTTGCCTGATGGCCGTGGCCGTGGCCATGGCGGCCCGGTCGAGCAGCGGCCTCTGGTTGGTCTGTCCGGTGTTGGTGCTGGGGTGCGCGTCGCTGGTGCTGGGATATGAGCGGCCGGATCTCGATCGCAGATTTGGCGAAGCGAGGCTTCCCGGTCCGCCGGAATGGGTGCGCTATTACCTGTTGGCGCTGCTGCCGTGGGCGGTGGTCTACGAAATCGGCGCGAGTTTGGGGGTGCCGGCGCACTCGCTGGACACGTCGCTGCCGCTGGATGCGCAACTGCCGGTCTGGCCGTGGACGGAAGCGATCTATGCGAGCATCTACCTGGCCGCGCTGCTCGCGCCTCTGGTGGCCGGGCGGGGCCTGCGTACCCTGACCGTGCGCGCCTGCGTCGCCATGGCGCTGGTGTTTCCGATCTACTTCTGTTGCCCGACCTTTGCGCCGCGCCCCGCACTAACCGGCGACGGAGTATGGGCGGGACTACTCCAGTTCGAACGCGCGCTGGACCCGCCCTCGCAGGCGCTGCCCTCGTTTCACGCGATCTGGGCGTTCCTGATTGCGGCGGCGATCGGCGGATGGCCGGCCCGCGTTTGGGCACTAGCGATCTCGTTGAGTTGCGTGACCACCGGAATGCACACCGTGGCGGACGTCGTGGCCGGGGCCGCGGCGGCCCTGTTCGCGATCCGCGCGCCGGCGATCTGGGAGTGGCTGCGGGCCGGGGCCGAGCGCATCGCCAATTCCTGGCGCGAGTGGAGGCTCGGCCCCGTGCGCATCATCAACCACGGTGTGTATGGCGGAGTGGGCGCCTTTCTGGTGGTCGCCATCGCCGGCACGCTGATGGGGCCTGAGCACGCGGGCTTGCTGGTGGTTACGGGCGCGGCGGCCCTTGCCGGAGCGGGACTGTGGGCGCAGTTGGTGGAAGGTTCGCCGCGGCTGCTCCGGCCGTTCGGGTTTTACGGCGGGCTGTTTGCGGTGATGGCCGCCTCGCTGCTGAGTTCCGCCCCCATGCTGGTCATGGCTGCCTATTGTGTGGGCGCCCCCTGGCTGCAATCCATGGGCCGCCTGCGCTGCCTGGTGCAGGGATGCTGCCATGGACGGCCCGCCGGGCCCGACATCGGAATCCGCTATGTAAACGAGCGATCGCGCGTCTGCCGCCTGGCCGATCTGAAGGGCGTGCCGCTGCACCCCACGCCGCTGTACTCCATCCTGTGGAACGTCGCGATCGCGATGGTGATGACCCGGCTTTGGGTGGTGCATGCGCCGCTCGGCCTGATCGTCGGAATGTACCTGATCCTCACCGGGATCGGCCGCTTCAGCGAGGAAGGTTATCGGGGCGAGCCGCAGACGCCGATTCTGGCCGGTCTGCGCCTGTACCAGTGGATCGCGATCGGTACGGTGCTGGGCGGGGCGGTAATCACAGCGCTGGCGCGCAGCGGCCCGGCGCCCGCGGCGTGCTTCAGTTGGCCGGTGCTCGCGATCGCGGCGGGATTTGGTGTGGTCTCGACGCTATTGCTCGGGATGGACGCCCCGGAATCCAACCGCCGCTTCGCGCGGCTGACGTAGAGTGGTTTACAGTAAGAGGAGCATCAAATCAGCAGGGCAGAGGGGAAGGGTTCTTGCGTCATCTCAGTGCGATTGTCATCAGCTTGGTCTGCGCCGCGGGCGCGCACGCTCAGGGCAACTACGAAGTACAGGTCTACGGCTCGGACCTCATTCCCAAGGGAGTCACCATGGTGGAACTGCACACCAACTTCACGGTCAGCGGCACCAAGGGTGTCGTGGATGGCGTGCTGCCCACCAATCACGCTTTGCACGAGACGCTCGAAATCACCCACGGGTGGAACGAGTGGTTGGAGACGGGGCTCTATGAGTTCACCAGCCTTCAGTCCGACGGCAGTTGGCAGTGGGTGGGCAGCCACATCCGCCCGCGGATCGCGGTGCCGGAGAGCTATAAATGGCCGGTCGGGCTGAGCCTGTCCTGCGAGATTGGGTATCAGCGCGCGGTGTTCTCGCCCGATACCTGGACGGTGGAGCTGCGCCCCATCGTCGACAAAAAGATCGGCAAGTTCTACGCAGCGTTGAATCCGACCTTGGACCGCTCGTTCCACGGTCCGGGGAAGAGCCTGGGATTCGAGTTTTCGCCCAACATGAAGTTCAGCTATGACGTGACGAAAAAGGTGGCGTTCGGCCTGGAGTATTACGGCTCCTACGGCCCGGTCACCGGCTGGGACCCGGTGCGCGATCAGCAGCAACAGTTCCTACCCGCGGTCGATATCGATTTCGGGAAGAACTGGGAATTCAATTTCGGCGTCGGGGTCGGCGTGACGCAGGCGACGGATCATTTGCTGGTAAAGGCGATTGTGGGGTACCGGTTCAACAATAAGAAAGACTAAGAAATGGCCACAGATGAACACGGATAAACACAGATAGGAATTTTGTGTTATCTGTGTTCATCGGCGTTCATCGGCGGCTGAATCGTCTTCTTCCGGGCGTCGACCCAGGCGGGGAAGACTTCGGGGTTTTCCAGCCAGACCAACATCCACTGCGCCATCTCTTCCTTTTGGGTTCGTTTCTCGGGCGTGCTGCGCGGGGTGACGGCCATCCATTTTGCGCGATCCTTGGCGGCGATCACCTGGCGGCGGCAGTAGCGCGCGCGGTCGCGGTCGCCGGCCCCGAGAGCCTCGCGATAAACCTGGAGCATTTCGAGCAGCGATTGCTCCAACTCTTCGAAGGTGTGCTGGCGAATGCCGGAGTAAGGCTGGTCGAAGGGTAGGCCGGTAGCGCGCAACAGGTCTCGCAGGTAGCTTTCCGACACTGGGGCGAGGCGTTGCAACAGGTCGTGCCAGACGGCTTCGGTAATGGCGGCGGGCTGGTTGGCGGCGAGGTAGTCGCCCAGTTGCTGTTTGACGGATTTATTTGCCGAGGGCACGGTGGTAGCGCTCCACCGCGCTTTCGTGCGCGGCGATGTTGGAAGAGAATTCGTGGCCCCCGGAGCCATCGGCGCGGGCCACGAAGTAGAGCGAATCGCTATCCGAGGGGGTGAGCACGGCGCGCATGGAAGCGAGGCCGGGGTTGGCGATCGCCCCCGGCGGCAGGCCGGCGTGGCGGTAGGTGTTGTAGGGATGGTCGCTATCCAGATCGCTGCGATGGATGACGCCGTTGTAACGCTGCTGGAGCAGGGCGGCGTAGATGGTGGTGGGGTCGCAATCGAGCTTCATGCCGATGCGCAGGCGGTTTTCGAAGACGGCGGCGATGCGCGGGCGCTCATCGGCCAGTTTTCCCTCCTTTTCCACCAGCGATGCCAGGGTCACGGTGCGGTGCACGCCGGCCGTGGTGTGCAGGCTGCGCCAGGCGTCGCGGAACTTGCCGGTCATGAGGCGGCACAGGCGATCGGGGGTGGTGTGGCGGCTAAGCTTGTAGGTGTCGGGGAAGAGGTAGCCTTCGAGCGTGGGGGCCTGCGGGTCGAGATCGCGGATCAGCGCGGGGTCGCGGGCAGCTACCAGGAATTTGGGGCTGGGGAAAAGGCCGAGTTGCTCGGCGGCGGCGGCGATGTCGAACAGGTTGCGGCCCTCGGGGACGACGAGTTCGTAGAAGAAGATATCGCCGCGGGCGATACGGCGCACCACTTCCATGGGGCTGGCGGCGCGGTCGAAGCGGTATTCGCCGGCCTGGAGGACGCGTGTCCGGCTGGCGACGCGGGCCAGCAGGAAATCCCAGCGGGAGCGTACCACGCCGGCCTTCACCAGGGCGTCGGCGATACCGCCGGTGCCGGTGCCGTGTGGAAATTCGACGAAGGTTTCGCCGCGGAAATCCCGATACGGCTGCTCCAGCCGGTAGACGGCGAAGCCCCCGGCGGCGAGACCCACGAGGACCAGGAAGCCGAGCCGGCGCAGGAACCTCATAGCGAGGCTCTTAGCGAATCCAGGTAACTCTGCAAGAGGATGACGGCGGAGAGGCGGTCCACCGCGGCGGCGCGCTTTTCGATGCTGATGCCGCTGGAGCGCAGGACGCGGCCGGCCTCGACCGAGGTGAGGCGTTCGTCCCAGAGTTTGACGGGCAGGTGGGTGCGTTTTTCCAGCGATGCGGCGAACTCGCGGACCCAAACCGACTGCCGGCCCTCCGTGCCGCGCATATTGATGGGGTTGCCGAGCAGGATCATGCCGACTTCGCGATCGCGGATGAGCTGTTCCAGGACGTCGAGGTCGGTGCGGATGCGGGTGCGGACCAGGTTGGGGAGGCCCTGCGCGGTGATGCCCAGGGGATCGCTGATGGCCAGCCCGATGCGGCGCTTGCCCAGGTCGAGCGCGAGAATGCGGGTGAAGGCAGGGGTCAAGTAATTTCATTATAGACGTGTGCGTGCTACAGTCGAGACAAAGGTCGTCCATCGCGCCGTGGCCGTCGTAACGCAGCCTTCATCCAGCACCGCCAGCGCCGCTCGGGAGGCGCGTCACATCGCTTTGCCGATTCTGGCGCTGGGGGTGGTGATTGCCATCCTGTACCTGGGGCGTCTTTTCTTTATCACGTCGCTGATCGCGCTGACCATCGCCTTCATTTTGGAACCGTTCGTGGCCCTGTTGATGCGCATTCGCTTCCCGCGCTCCCTGGCCAGCTTCGTGGTGTGTTCGTTCGCGCTGGCGCTGCTCTACGTCATCGGGATGGGGGCGTATTCGCAACTGTCGGGTCTCTACGACGAGCTGCCGAAGTACGGGCAGCGCGTCGCCGACCTGGTGGACGGGATCCAGCAGAAGATCTCCGCCATGGAAGACCAGACCTACAAGATGCTGGTTCCCGCGCGGCAGCGCCAGGAAGAAGAGCGCCGCAAGCAGCAGGAGCAGGCGCTGACGGCGGCCAAGAAGGGCAAGAAGGGCGCCACGCCCCTGCCGCAGCCGGCGCCGCAGCCAACGCCGGGGGCGATCCCCGAAGTAAGGATTCTTCAAGAGCGCACGCCAATCGGCGATTACGTCTATTCGCGCCTGAGCTCGGTGTACCAGGTGCTGCTGATGGCGTCGTTCATCCCGTTCCTGGTGTACTTCATGCTGAGCTGGCGGGACCACATCAACCGCAGCTTCCTGCAATTCTTCCACGGCGAGGATCGCCTGATCGCGGCGCGCAGCGTGCAGGGGATTGCCGACATGGTGCGGGCCTTTGTGGTGGGCAACTTCGTGCTGGGTCTGCTGCTGGCGTTGATCAGCTCGACGCTGTTTTGGGCGCTGCGCGTGCCCTACCCGATGCTGGTGGGTCCGCTGAGCGGGTTCATGAGCCTGGTGCCGTATATCGGACTGCCGCTGGCCATGATTCCGCCGCTATTCGCGGCGCTGCCTTTGAACGCGGTGCCGGTGTACGTGCTGGTGGTGGTGACGGTGGCGATGCTGCACCTGGTTGCGTTGAACGTGCTGTACCCGAAGATCGTGGGTTCGCGAGTTCACTTGAATCCGCTGGTGGTGACGTTTTCGCTGATGATCTGGGGGTTCCTGTGGGACGCACCGGGCCTCTTGCTGGCGATCCCGCTGACGGCGGGCCTCAAGGCGGTCTGCGACAACGTCAAGGGGCTGCGGGCGTTCGGCAAGTTCCTGGGGGATTGAGGGGGGCGGCTACGTCCTTTACTTCTTCCTCTTCTTCACCGGCTCCGGCCCGATCCGTTCAATGGTTATGCCAATCAGTTTCACCGGGTCCACCGGCTTGTCGCCGCGGACCGGAGCGTGATTGATCCTCGAAACTACATCCTTCCCCTCCACCACCACGCCGAAGATCGTGTACTTGCCGTCCCATACGCGCATGGCATTTTCGGTGATGAAGAACTGGCAGCCGCCCGAATTCGGCTCGCCGGTGTTTGCCATGGCGAGCTTGCCTGCGCTATCGAACCGCAGACCGGGCAGAAACTCGTCGGGAATCGTGAAGCCGCAGTTGTGCGACCCGGTCCCGGTGGGGTCGCCCGACTGGATCATCTCGCCCGGTACCACGCGGTGGAACGTGATGTTGTCGTACAGCGGCAGCTTCACCATCGTCCCGGTCTTGGGATGGCGCGTCGCCTTGGCGCCTTGTGCCAGCGCTACAAAATTCTCGACCGTTTTCGGCGCATCTTTCTCGTAAAGCCGGGCGGTGATGTTCCCCATCGATGTGTGGAAGATGGCATAGAGTCCGTTCGGTTGTGGTTGCGCGGAAACGCATCCTGCCGCCAGAAGTAATAGTGTGAATCTCGTCACGGTATCCCCATTCTATCCACTGGAAAGGTCGCGTACCATCCTTGGAGGTTCGGCCCGTAGTCCGCGGACCCCGCGTCAAGATCCTCGACCTGTACCGCGCAGCCGGTCCAACTCGTCCACAATTCTCTGCCGAACTGCATCTCGCAGTGCGGGAACTTGTTTGATGTTCCATCCGTCCACGGGAATGGCGTCCAGTATCCGAAGATGGATATCCTGGGTTCTTCCAAAAATCCACGAATTTCGTGGCAGAGCGGTTCCGGAGCCTTCCACCACCAGCGGCAATATTGGGATTTGCTCACGAATCGCCAACATAAATGGACCCTCGTTGAACGGCAGGACCCGCCCGTCAGGCGATCGGGTTCCTTCGGGGAAAAAAACGACCGAGCATCGCTGGCGCAGATATCGCGCACACTGCAACATCGCTGTCGCACCCTTGCGCCGGTCGGATCGTTCGATCGGCACGTCCCCTGTCATGCGGAGCATCCAGCCCAGTAAAGGCAACCGGAACAACTCCGCCTTGGCGAGCCATTTCGTATCCAGCTTCAGGTGCGAAATCACCGGGATATCGGCCATGGACTGATGATTGCTAACGATGACGTACACCTGGTTCGTGTTCAGGTTTTCACCGCCCGAAATGTGGATTCGCCAAGGGTTGACTCTTGCAAGGACGCGCCCAAGCCTGCGGAACCAGCGTCCGGTTCGCAGCCGGCGCGGCTCGACGTCAAAGAGCCTGATCGCGCCCAGCAGCGGGACCCAAAGCAGAATAAGAGCTCCAGTCGCAGCCCAAATCCAAGCGGATCGTAGAAGACGGGTCATCTTGAATGATTCGGCTGTCCAAATTCTTGCACTCTCGACAGCCAGGAGCAACTTATTTCCGCCGCCGAAGCTACAAACCGGGCGGATTGCGTTCGCCGATTGCGCGGTGGTGATTGAGCCCAACGCGATGCAGATGGCCGATATCGCGATCGCGACGGCGGAGAGCACGCGAGTGCTCATGAACACCGAGCCCGTGGTGGCGCTGCTCAACTTTTCCACCAAGGGCAGCGGGAAGGGGCCGATGGTGAACAAGGTGGTGGAGGCCATGGAGATGGTGCGGGCGCGGGCGCCGGAGCGCGTGTACCAGCGAGTTCACTTGTTATCATTTGGTCGAAGTACTAGGTGCTCCGCCGTGAAATGGCCGGCCCTACAATTGGAACTGGGACATTACCGTGAAACCTGTTTACATCGCCACCTTCCACCAATCGAAGTTCGGCAAGCTGCTTGGCATGACCGTGCCCCAGATTCTGGATTCTGCCATCCAGGGCGCCTGCCGCCAAATCGGCACGGAGCCGTCTGCTTTGGACGTGGGCAGCATCGGCGCGGCCTGCAATTTCTCCCTCAACGAGCAGGGTTTGCTCGCCGGGCTGATGGCGGACACGCCGGGCATGGAAGGCAAGCCCATCGAGGCGGTGGAGAATGCCTGCGCCTCGGGCGGGCAGGCCGTTCTCTCTGTGATCCAGAAGCTGCAACTCGGCATGGGCGAGACCGGAATCGCCGTGGGCTACGAAAAGATGCGCGATGCCGAAGGCAAGATGGACGGCAAGCTCATCGGCAAGGTGCTCGGCTACTTTTCTCATCCCGACGAGCGCGCGGGCAAGGTCTTCGTCTTCCCCCACATCTTCGCCGAAGTGATGCGCGAGTACATGGACGCCTACGGCGTCACCGAACGCGATCTCGCGGCAATCGCCGTGCAGGAGTATGCCAACGCGCGGTTCAACCCCTTTGCGCAGATGAACAAGGTGCAGATCACCCTCGATCAGGCGCTCCAGATCGAGGGCTTCAATCGCTACGTAGTCGAGGGCCTGCCGCTCAAGACCTACGATTGCTCGCAGATCACCGATGGCTACGCCTCGCTGATTCTGGCTACCGCTGAAGGCTTGGCGAAGCTCGGCGTTCCCAAATCCGAGTGCGTGCAGGTGGCGGGATGGGGACAGGCGACCGACCCCATTCGCAAGGCCGGCCGCGATGTGCTGCATCCCGCGGGCGCGTACCGTGCCATGCGCACGGCCTACCAGATGGCGGGAGTCAAACCCGAAGACGTGAACGTGGCCGAAGTGCACGATTGCTTCACCGTGATGGGCGCGCTGGGCACGGAAGTGATCGGCAAAGCCGAGCCCGGCAAGGGCGCCCAATACTGGGTCGAGGGCAAGGCGGCGCCCGATGGCGAGTGTGCCATCAATACATCCGGCGGGCTGATCGCCAAGGGACACCCCATCGGCGCCACCGGCATCGCCATGATCGGCTGGAGCGCACTCCAACTGCTCGGTAAAGCGCCGGCCGGTTTGCAGGCGCCAAATCCGCGCGCCGCCGCGACCTTCAATATCGGCGGCCCCATCTGCGCCAGCGTGTGCACCGTGCTGCGGGCGGCGGAGTAGGAGTATACTCCCTGGGCCGGGAGCGGTCTCCTCGGACGAACACCAAACTCGGACGGCGGCCCGCCGGCCCACCACGCCGGCCCACCACCCCCGCCACCCCCTGGCAACCGCCGTGCGAAGCGGGTA
>Ga0208587_1000526_pt1 | contig 20864 bp, 14 predicted proteins | sample NGESurdeep092012_7_FD_184472 | JGI IMG/M metagenome (GOLD analysis project Ga0208587, IMG submission 184472) | Arctic peat soil microbial communities from Barrow, Alaska - NGEE Surface sample 210 deep-092012 (SPAdes) | ecosystem: Environmental > Terrestrial > Soil > Wetlands > Peat ...
AGACGACCACGGCGATCGGCTTCTGCAGCCGGCCGGTAGCCCTACCGGCCACGAAGAAGACGATCACCAGGATCGCGATGAAACCGCCGACTGCTTCGATGACGCCCAGCAACGTGGTGGCAGCCTGGCCAGCAGTGCTCGACGCCATCAGGACGTATGCAGTGACCACCACGGGCTCCCTTAGCTGTCTGACTTCGAACAAAACAGTACTGGTGGAACGCTGGGTGCTTCGGTCCGCGGGGCGCGCCCCGCGGACCGAAGCACCTCAGGTGTCGATCATGTCGTGCCGGTGACTCACTTGGTCGGCCAGGCCGCGTCAATCTCCTTGGCGACATCCGGACTCGACTTGCCGCTGCCGAACCAGTCCACCATCGCCTTCCACTCCGCACCCGAACCAACGGCGGCGGGCATGGCGTCCGAGGCGTCGAACCGGAACGTGGCCTTCGGGTCGGCCAGGTACTTCGCCGAGATCTTGTCGATCGGGTCGGTGTACAGGCTCTGGTCGACCTTCTCGTTGGCCGACACCCAGCCCGGGGCAACCTTGACCCGGCTCTCAGCCCACTGCGGGCTCGACAGGTAGTTCTGCACAGCCTGGGTGGCCGGGTCGCTAGCGAACGCGGTGACGAACTCGCCGCCACCCTCGACGGGAGTCACGATCGACGGGTCCACCGCCGGCAGCTTGAACGCGAACACGGCGCCGTCCGGACCGACCTTGGTGCCCTTGGGCCACTGCGCCTCGTAGAACGACGCCTGCTGCAGCATCCCGCACTGGTTCTTCAGGATCGGGAGCCCAGCGTTCTGGAACGTGGTGGTGGCGATCGTATTGACGTTGCCGTAGCCGCCGTTGACCCATGCGGGCTTCTGCATCCAATCGACCACGACCTTCATGGCCTGCTGGATCTGCGGGGAGGAGAACGTGACCTTGTGGCTGATCCAGTCGTTGTAGACCTGGCCGCCGAAGCTCCCGAGTACGACTTCCTCGAGCCAGTCAGTCCCCGGCCAGCCGCTGGCCGTGCCGGAGCCGATCCCGCCGCACCACGGCTTGGCCGCGCCGGTCATCTTGGAGGCCATCTTGGCCGACAGCGACATCATGTCCGCCCAGGTGGTGGGCACGGTGTAGCCGTTGTCGGCGAAGTACTTGGGCGAGTACCACACGAGAGACTTCATGTTGGCGCTCATCGGCGCCGCGTAGAACGTGCCTTTGACGCTGCCGTAGCCCTTCCAGGCGGCATTCCAGTTGCCCTCGTTGGCGACCGTGCCTGCCGGCGGCTTCTTCACCGTGCCGGTCTGCACCATCTGCGAGAGCAGTCCGGGCTGAGGGATGATCGCCAGGTTCGGGGCGTTGCCACCGTTGACCTTGACGGGGAGGTCGGACTCGAAGGTGTTTGACCCGGTGTACTGGACCTTGATCCCGGTGCACTTGGAGAAGTCGGCCCAGGAGGTGTTCAGGGAGTCCGACTCGGGGCTGAGGATCGACCCGAACATCGTGACCGTCGACCCACTGTGGCCGGCGTAGGGCTGGTACTGCGCGCAGGCGCCGGTCAACGTCGGAACGGCGGTGGAGGATGCTGTGGGGCTGGAGCTCGAACATCCAGCAACTATGGCCAGGGCCGCGACCCCTACCGCGGCTGCGGCAGATCGTGCATTTCGCTTCATGTCTTTCCTTCCCGGTCGCAACCGCTGGATGCGACAAGTGGGTGGTCACTGCCAACGCATACACAAGCTATTTTGTTTTGCGCATGAGACGTTCCTCGCGGAACCCCGGATGGTCAACCCTTGCAACCTAATTGTTAGCATTCCGACGCGAAGCGATACGGGCAATCTCATAGTCCGAATTCGACGTTATCGGACAAACAGGCCAATGACTCGAATCGAAAAGCTGTCACCCCCGGCGTAACGTGAGACGGCAGAAGAGACTGCCCCGGAGGACTTGTTGCCCGCAGAAGTCAGCACAGCTCGACGAACCCACGTCGAGGGTGCCGCGCCATGAAGGTCGCGGGGCTCATCCTGGCCGCCGGTGGTGGTTCGCGACTCGGTCGCCCCAAGGCAGAGGTCGTGGTGGGCGGTCGTCGACTGATGGATCTGGCGATCGAGTCGTGTGTTCGGGCAGGACTGAGCCCGGTGGTCGTGGTTCTGGGCGCGGCATGGGTGATACCGATGCCACCGCCCGACAGCCCCGACGGCGACGCCCCCGAGGTGTGGCTGGTGGAGAACACTGACTGGTCCACGGGTATGGCGTCCTCCCTGCGAGCCGGACTGGCAGCCCTGGAGCCGGACGCGGGTATCGAAGCCGTGGTCGTCACGCTGGTCGACACCCTCTCCGTCGGCGAGGAACACCTGGGCCGAGTTGGCGCGGCCTTGCGGGACGGCGCGACTGCTGCGGTCGCGACCTACAGGGGCCAGGCACGCACCCCCGTAGGACTCATCCGCGAGGCCTGGGCCGACGTGGCCCGAACCGTCGTGGGTGATGAGGGTGCGCGGGGATGGCTGCGCGCCCACCCTCAGTTGGTCAGCGAAGTGGAGTGCGCCGATCTGGGCCCATGGATCGACATCGACACGACCGAGGATCTGCCCGGTCGATCTTGACTGCTCAGATCGATCCTGACTACCTGAGTAGTCAGATGACAAGCCGCCGTATGGCTCCCCAAGGCGTCGCTCAGACTGGGTCGGGCACGGCCTTGGCCAAAGCGGCGAGCGCCGCAGGGAAGCACCGCTCGGGTGGGTTGACCAAACCAGCGCCGACCTGACCGGTGCCGGCTATGGCGCCCGCCATACCGGTGTTGATCTGGGGCAGGATTCTCGTGCGCACAACTCGCGTGACGTCGATTCCTGTTGGTGTGCCACGGAACTCGAGGATCGGGATCTGGAATGCCGGATGCTCGCCCAGCGTGATCTCGTACATCGTGCGCGTCGTCCGCAGGGCCAACGGGACGTCCCCGCCGACGAAGCGCACGATCGCCGGGGCCGCAGCCATGGCGAAGCCGCCGATGCCGGCCGTCTCCATGATCGCCGAGTCGCCGATGTCGGGGTTGGCATCCTCCGGTCCGTAGTTGCCAAGAAACAGACCCACCGGTGTGTCGGCCGGCCCGGTGAACCACTGGTCGCCGGTCCCGGACGTCTGGATGCCGAAGTCGGTGCCGTTTCGCGCCATCGCCACCACCATCGTCGAACCCGGGATATCGCGCGCGGCGTCGGTGGCCAGCTTGGACGCGGGCATCCCGAGGTTGAGGAAGAAATGCTCGTTGGCGCCGGCGAACCGCACGACCTCGGCGATGTCCGAGGAGGGGGCGTCGACCGTGATCAGCGAAGGCAACAGGTCGCGCAGAGCCATCAGTGACCCGGCCCGGTTGCGGTTGTGACCCTCATCGCCCATCTGCAACATCTGGGCGATGATCGCCTTGACGTCCAGGGGCCCATGCGCCCGGACGGCCTGCTGCAGCAGCGGGCCGAGGACGCGTGACATCCAGTTCAGGCGGTCGATGACCTCGGGGCTGTATGCGCCGTAGCGCAGCACCTTGCCCAGGCCCTCGTTCAGGGAGCAGAACGCCGTACCGCCGTGGACGGGGTCCTTCAGCTCGAACATCCACATCGACGGGGAGACGACTCCGGCCATCGGCCCGACCGAGCTGTGATGGTGACAGGGGTCCAACGTGATTCCGTCCCCTGAGGCGAGAGCAGCCTCGGCCTGCTCAGGGGTCTCGGCCAACCCCTCATAGAGCATCGCTCCTATCAGGGCCCCGCGCATCGGACCTGACGCCTGCTCCCAGTCCATCGGTGGCCCGGCGTGGAAGAAGGTCCCCTTCTCGATCCCCAGGCACTCGTGGGCCGGTCGGACGTCGACCAGCTCGGCGCCGGCCGACATGAGGCGGGAGACGGCTTGGGCGTTGGCGGCCTCGCGACGAGGGTCGCTCATCACCGCGGCCAGGTCGGCCTCGGTGCCTGCCATGGGCGGGCGCCAGTCCACCTCGGTGACCTGCGCCGCCTGCGCGCGCAACGCGTCGGCCAGGAGGCCCACCCCAGCGGTGACGACGGATGGCTCGCGGTCCAACAGTCCGCGCAACGGTGTTGAGATCGGGGTGGAGACGGGTGTGGAGATGTCAGTCATCTGGAGTCTCTTCCTATGCCGAGGTGTTGGCGAGCAGGGACAGGGCGTGACGCGTGGCTCGGGCGTTCGAGACGAACACTGATGCGCCACTGGCCTGCAGGGTCTCGGCGCAGCGGGTCAACCCTTGAGGGTCGTTCTCAACGCCGATGAGAGAGACGACGACGGGCAGCTCGCGGCCATCGGATGCGGCAGCCTTGCGAGCGCAGGCGATGGCCGCTGCGAGCTCGTCGGCTGGATCCGGGTGAGAGCCGAACCCCAGGACGAGGTCCAGGAGCATTACCGCGCAGGTCGGGTCATCGCCTTCGACGACAATCCGGTCGAGCCGAAGCGACGGGTCGATCATCGGGTGCGGTCGACCGCGGGTCAGCCGGTCGTCGCCGAAGTCGATGACCAGATGCGAGTCGCTGCACAGGTCCGGGCCGAGCGCGAGCTCAGGGGAGAGCGGGATGTTGGACCGGATCGGGCCGAGGCTTTCGGACGCGATGACCATCGCCTCGTCGGCCAGGGTGCCCCCGCAGAACAGCCCACGCAGGAAACCGTTGGTGCGCTTGGCTTTCGTATCGATGGATGCCTCAGTGGCTGCCTCAGTTGTGGGTGCCTCGGCGAGCCACTGCGGCCACTCCGGTATGCCGGCCGCTGACGTCGCGAGCGCGGCCTCCACGGCCGCGGTGAGGTCAGGACGACCGGCGCCCAGGATTGCCCAGTGGACAGGCTTGCCCAACGTCTCGGCATACGCCTGGATCGAGGTGAGCACCTCGGCGGCCGGCGGTTTGGACACGACGATGATGGACTCGGTCGACGGGTCGCAGGCAAGGGCCGCCAGCGCCTGGCGGGTGGATCGACCATTCACGGCAGAGGACAGGTCACGCCCGCCGACTCCCAGGCAGTGGCTCATGCCGACTCCGGCGATGTCGAGCAGACACATGACCTGCTGGGCTCCCGTGCCCGACGCGGCGACCAGGCCGACCGAGCCGGCGCGCACGAGGTTGGCGAAGCCGAGGGCAACCCCTGCGACGACGGCGGTGCCGCAGTCGGGGCCCATGACCAGGACGTCGACCGCTGCTGCCGCGTCCTTGAGCGCGATCTCCTGCTCGACGCTGACGTTGTCCGAGAACAGCACGACCGAGACGCCGGAGGTGACGGCATCCATCGCCTCGACGAAGGCGTTGACGCCCGGAACCGAGATGAGCGCGAGGTTGGCTCCGCCACGAACGGCAGCCGTGCCGAGCGTTCGCGGCGGAGGGGCCTCGCCGAAACCACCGGCCGAGGCACCGGCTGCCTTGAGCCCGGCGAGTGCGGCATCCAGGGCGGACGTGCCTGCCTCGATCGCAGCCTGGTCCTCACCGCGGAATGCCACGAGCATGTCGTTGGGACCCACAGCCCCAGCGACGGTGAACCCCATCCCGGCCAGCAACTCGGTGTTGAGGTCGGTGGCCATGGCAACGAGCGCGGCGCTGATACCCGGCGCTTCGCGTACCGCCTTCGAGACCTGCATGAGGCTCACGGAGTCGTAGTAGGCGCCGCGCCGCACCTCGACAAGATCGGTCATGGGGTTCGCCTTCCAGCGGTTTGCACTGTGCGTGCGGATGGGAGCGCCTGAGCAGGTCGGGCTGCAGGGTAGAGGAAGCGAGCTTGAGGGGAGTCTTCCGCGAGGACGCGCAGTGAGCCCGCGAGACCGGCGACCAGGTCCTGGCCAGAGGTGTGGCCGATGGCCAGTGTGGACGTGAGCGCCTCGTGGGCGACCGCGAGGTCACCGCGCAGGGCGCACGTGACCAGAGCGGCAACCTCGGGCACTGCGTATCCGTGCCGTGCGGCCTCCAGCAGTGACGCGGAAAGGCTGGTGGTGGCTGCCCACCGATCCCGAACGGCTGCGCCCAGGAGTGCGATCGGCGCCGGATCCCCGACCCCGCACAGCACCAGCAGCACCGCACACAGGACGTCGTCGCCGCTGGGGGTGAGCCCCAGCCCGGCGCCGAGAAGCGGCCGGGTGCCACGGCGCACCTCGGCGTCATCACCCGAGCGAGCAGCGCGGCATAGGACGGTGGCCTGGTCCACCAGCTCAGGTGTCCTCATGTGGGTGGACAGCATGTCGGCGAGCTCGGACAACAGCCCGGGCTCGGCGAGGTGCGGCACCGCACGGACCCGCGCCGGCCGCCACTCGCGGACGACGCGAATGCGCAGAGCGGGAAGCCGGATCTCGGATCGGCCGACGGTCACCGTGTCCCCGGGTTGAACGCCCCATTCGAGCTCGCGAGCTGCTGCCGAGAGCCGGACTGCGGTGGGCAGCATCAGGGCGTCGGAGGCGACAACAGGGAGGACCTCGTGGTGGGCACCGGTAGAAAGGTAGAGCGCCGACGGGAATCGGGCAAGGACGAGTGCTTGCCGCCATGGTCCGGTCACGACGGTCTGCGTCAGTGGCGAGCCGGCACCGGGCACCTCGCGCGGTGAGGCCTGACGCGTCACGTGGCCGGGCTCCTGTCCTGAGGTCGCTGATGGGGTGATGGGGTGATGGCTGTGCCGATCGCTCCGTGCGATTGCTTCTTTGCGACGGTAACTTCCGCAGTACAGTCCAGATCATGGTCAATGTTGCCAAGAATTCTCCACCTCCTCGCCGTGACCTGCCAGACACGGGCACCGTCTCCATCCTGGGGCTGAGCCTCGAAGCCGTGCTGGAGCTGGACTGTCTTCGCGGCGCCACTGTCCTGGCCGGTCATGGGGGACTTGACCGGATCGTGAGCCGTCTCAACGTCATGGAGGTTCCTGACATCCTGCCGTGGGTCCGGCCTCACGAGCTTCTGCTGACCACTGGCTACCCGCTTCGCAGCATTCCGGACACACTGCCTGCCCTGGTTCAAGAGCTCGCCGATCGCGGGCTTGCCGGGATCGGCGTCAAGCTCGGCCGGTACCTCGACGAGCTGCCGGCCGCGATGCTCGCCGAAGCCGACAGGGTGGGCCTGCCGATCGTCGCGCTGCCCGACGGCGTCGGCTTCGACGACGTGATCAACCAGGTCCTGACTTCCGTGCTGAACCGTCAGGCTGCGGTTCTGGCGCGAGCCGATGAGGTGCACCGCGCGCTTCTTGACATCGTCCTGACCGGCGGCGGGCTCGACATGTTGTGTGCCGAGCTGGCCGGCATCCTCCCGGGCGCGGCGATGGTCACCAGCACCGACGGGCGGGTGCTCGCCAGCGATGGTCCGGCCGGCGAGGTCGAGGCAGCGCTGGCTCTGGACTGTTTCGATGCATCCGGGCGGTTCCTGGTTGAGTCCGAGCCGATCGGGACCAGGGCGGAGGGGACCGGGCCAGGCGACGACATGCGGACCCGCCGGGCGGTGGTGCCTATCGTGGCCGGTTCGCTCGACCACGGCCGACTCGTCGCCTTCTCCGCGGAGCGTGAGCTCACCGGTGACGACGTGCACATCCTCGAGAGGGCAGCCACCGTCGCAGCCCTGGCGATCACCAAGGCGCAGGCCGTCTCGGCTGTGGAGAGCAAGTACCAGGCCGACTTCCTGCGCGACGTCCTCGCAGGCCGCGCCGGTGCGTCCGCGCAGGTGGTCGCCCACGCCCATTCCCTGGGCTGGGACATCGGCCGCCCGATGGTGGTGGTCGTGGCTGAGACCGACCCCAGCTCCATGTCTGCCGAGCTGGCGCCCGAGGAACTGCGGCCCCTGCAGGAACGGTTTGCCACAGCCTGGGCCCGGGCCGTCCGGCAACGGGACGCCCAGGCGCCGGTGGTCGGGTTCAGCCATGAGGTCGTCGCTGTCCTGGGCGTGTCTGAGGACGTCGACTCAGAGTCGATCACCCGAACCGTGCGGGATCTGGCGCGCCAGGTGGGTGGCGACGGGGGTGGAGGTCGGCGGTCGTTCTCCACCGGCATCTCGCGACCCATCAGCTCGCCCGACGCGCTCCCGGGAGCCTATGAGCAGGCCCGCAAGGCGGTCAGTGTCGGACGCCAGATGTCAGGCCCCTCGGCCCTGACGCACTTCGACGGCCTCGGCGTCTTCCGGCTGCTGGCCCTGGTGCCGGACACCGCCGAGCTGCGGAGCTTCGCGGCAGAAGCGCTTGGTCAGCTGATCGCGAACGACACCGCGGAGAACGCCGACCTTCGGATGACGCTGAGCGTTCTGCTCGACACCAACCTCAACGTCGCCGAGACCGCGCGCATCCTGCACTTCCACTACAACACCTTGCGTTACCGGATCGTCAAGCTCGAGCGGATCCTGGGTCCATTCACGACGGACCCCAACCTGCGACTGACCCTGTCGATCGCCCTGCTGGTGGTTCAGATGCGCGGTATCTAAGCGCATTCGCAGCGCAAAGATGCCAAGACACGCCGGGGTCGAATGTCAACAACATCCCATGTGGCGAGTGGATGTGGGCAATACATTTTGTTCATCGCGCGACAAGAGGTGACCTCCGTCACTAAGCCGCGACCTATGGAGGACGAAATGGCGATCGGTTGGAAACTGCACGAGGGGACTCTCGGCCCGAACGAAGTCGTCGCTCCGGATGAGCGGCTGTCGTGGCCCAAGACTGTGGGCCTGGGCGCCCAGCACGTGGTGGCGATGTTCGGTGCCACATTCGTGTTCCCCCTGATCATGGGGCTCAACGCCCAGCTGGCGATCATGATGAGCGGCATCGCGACGATGTGCTTCCTGCTCATCGTCAAGGGCAAGGTCCCGAGCTACCTCGGGACCAGTGCATCGTTCGTCGGCGGTGTCGCAGCCATTCGTGCGCAGGGCGGTGACTCCTCGCGCGTGACGGGCGCGATCCTGGTGGCCGGCGTAGTGCTGCTTCTGGTCGGCGTCCTCATCCACTTCATCGGATCCGGGATCATCCACACCGTGCTGCCTCCGGTTGTCACCGGCGCGGTCGTCATGCTGATCGGCTTCAACCTGGCCCCCGTCGTGGCGACCATCTACTGGCCCCAGGACCAGTGGGTCGCCTTGTGCGTCATGGTGTTCGCCATCGCCTGCGCCGTGGGCCTGCGAGGCTTCTTCGGCCGTATCTCGATCTTCCTCGCGCTCATCTTCGGCACGATCCTCTCATGGGTCTTCGACCGCATCTTCGGCATGATCACCTCTTTCGACGCCGGCGCCGGCAAGATCACCACGCACTTCCGCGTCAACTGGGACGGCGTCACGAGCGCACCATGGATCGGCTTCCCGCCGCAGACCTCCATGCTCGCCGGCAAGGAGATCGTCGGCTGGCACACGCCGTCGTTCTCCACGGCCGCGGTGCTGCTCGTTCTTCCCGCCGTGATCGCGCTGATCGCCGAGAACACCGGCCACGTCAAGGCTGTCGCCGAGATGACCGGTGCTGACCTCGACGGCGTCATGGGCCGGGCCATCGCCGCAGACGGCTTCGGCACCATCCTCGCCAGTGCGGTTGGTGGATCACCGACGACGACGTACGCCGAGAACATCGGCGTCATGGCGGCCACTCGCGTCTACTCCACGGCGGCGTACTACGTGGCCGCACTGGTTGCCATCGTGTTCGGGCTCTCGCCCAAGTTCGGGGCGCTCGTTGCCGCGACCCCCGGTGGCGTCCTTGGTGGGATCACGGTGATCCTGTACGGCATGATCGGCCTGCTCGGCGCGAAGATCTGGCATGAGAACGACGTCGACTTCGCCAACCCGCTCAACCTGGTCCCGATCGCCGCCGGCATCGTCATCGCCATCGGCAACACCAGCCTGGTGTTCACCGACACGTTCAGCCTCAGCGGCATCGCCTTCGGCACCATTGTCGCCATCGGGGCCTATCACTTGGCCCGCGCGCTTGCCCCTCAGCACCTGAAGGACGGCGCGGGCATGCCGTTCGTGGTGCTCCCCATCAAGGACATCGACAAGGAAGACGACGACGTCCACTAACACCTGCACCGTCTGGCCCGTGGGCCGCGCGATGGCGACATCGTGCGGCCCGCAGGCTTGCTCTGGGCAGTTCAGTCGGCAAGAACTGCCAGCGATCGGGAGTCGCTGCGGTGACCCCGGCCCTATCCACCATCCCTTCGGACAGGCAGGATCGACACGGTGAAGCCCTCCACCTTTGTTCATCACGCGCCGCGCAGCGTGGACGAGGCGCTCGCCGCTCTTGCCGAGTTCGGCCATGACGGCAAGGTGCTCGCTGGTGGGCAGAGCCTGATCCCCATCCTGAACATGCGTCTCGCCTCGCCCGGCCACCTGGTCGACATCAACAGGGTCGCCGGTCTCGACATGGTCGAGATCACGCCCGACGGCGTCCACATCGGCGCGCTGGTACGCCACGCGCAGCTCGAGCGCCACGATGGTGCATTTGCGCACCTGCCACTGCTGCGTCAGGCCCTGGTCAACGTCGCCCACCCGGTGATTCGCAACAGGGGGACGACGGTCGGTTCCATCGCGCATGCGGACCCCTCCGGCGAGATGCCGGCCGTGCTCGCACTCACCAGCGGGTATGTCGACGTGGCCAGCTCGCGGGGGACCCGGACGGTGGCGGCCAAGGACTTCTTCCTCGGCCCGCTGGAGTCCTGTCTGGCGGAGGACGAGATGGCCACCGGGGCGTCCTTTGGCCGGTTCCCGGCCGGCACGGGTACGGCGTTCGCCGAGTCCACCCGTCGCCACGGTGACTACGCACTGGCCGGCGTTGCTGCCGCCGTGACGGTGATCGACGGCGTGATCACGGCGGCTCGCGCGTCCTTCGTCTCGGTCACGCCCACCCCCGACGTGTTGGACCTCAGCGACCTGTTGGCCGGCATCGCCCCCCAGGACTGCGACTGGGCCAAGGCCTCCGATATGGCCATCGCACATGTCGATCCGGACACCGACATCCACGCCAGCGCGGACTACCGCCGCATGCTCGTGGGGGTCCTGGTCGCGCGCGTCCTCGCCGAAGCCGCCTCCAACGCCACCGCATCCGCCGCAACCAACGCCACCGCATCTGCCGCGACCGACGCCACGGGGGCCTGACATGAGCGAGATCCTGCGAACCGACGTCGAACCCCTGGTCGAGATCACGATGCGTGTCAACGGTGTCAAGCACACCGCTGGCGTCCCAACCCGCAGGCTGCTCTCGGACTTCTTGCGCCACGAGCTGCGGCTCACCGGCACCCATGTCGGTTGTGAGCATGGTGTCTGCGGCGCGTGCACCGTCCTGTTCGACGGGGCGCCGATGCGCTCCTGCCTGATGTTCGCGGTGACCGCCCAGGACCACGAGATCACCACGGTCGAGGGGTTGGCGCAGCCCGTCAACGGCGCCGAGACACCGACGATGAGCCCGGTCCAGCAGGCGTTCATCGAGTGCCACGGGTTGCAGTGCGGGTTCTGCACGCCAGGCTTCCTGACGACTATCACGGCATACCTGAAGGAAAACCCTGACCCCACGGAAACCGAGGCGCGAGAGGCGATCTCGGGCAACCTGTGCCGTTGTACGGGATACCAGAACATCGTCAAGTCGGTGCTCAGGGCTGCTGAGATCGCCAACGAACGGGGTGACAGCGCGTGACGACCAAGATGTTCGGCGCCCCCGTCCAGCGCAGGGAGGACCCGCGTCTGGTGAGCGGCAATGGCCGCTATCTGGACGACCTCGGCCAGGACGCACTAGCGGCCGCGTTCGTCCGCAGTCCCTATGCGCACGCGCGCATCCTGGACATCGATGTCACCGACGCGATCGACATCCCAGGGGTCATCGCGATCTACACGCATGAGGACCTTGACGGCAAGACTGCCGAGCGCTTGCCGCTGCTGATCCCGCACCCCGACCTGACCAACCCGATGACCGGCTACTGCCTGTCTCGTGAGGTGGTCAAGCACGTCGGTGAGGCAGTGGCCATGGTCGTCGCCACCGACCGCTATGTGGCCGAGGACGCTTGCGAGCGGATCAAGGTCGACTACGAGCAGCTTCCGGTGGTGGTCGGTCTCGAGAAGTCGCGCGCTGCGGAGGTGCTGGTGCACGCCGAGGCACCGGGCAATATTGCCGCGCACATGGTGCAGGAGGTCGGGGACACCGCTGCTGCCATCGCCGCCGCCCCCCACCGACTGACCCTGTCCCTGCAGATCGAGCGCAGCGCCTCGATGCCCATGGAGGGCAGAGGTGTGTACGCCCGTTGGGACAGCGACGAACAGAGCATCCGGCTGTACTCCTCGACGCAGACGTCCACGGGCGTGCGTGCCGCCGTCGCCGCAAAGCTGGGCATGCCGCTGGCCAAGGTCGAGTGCATCGCCCCCGATGTTGGCGGTGGGTTCGGGGTCAAGATCGTGCACCCATGGCCGGAAGAGGTGCTCATCCCCTGGGCTGCGCGCCGGCTCGACGCCGAGGTCAAGTGGGTCGAGGACCGTCGCGAGCACTTCATCTCCTCGGCGCACGAGCGGGCACAGCTGCAGGACATAGAGGTCGGATTCGATGACGCCGGAAGGGTGCTCGGACTTTCCGTGAAGTTCTGGCACGACAACGGTGCTTACACGCCATACGGGATCATCGTCCCGATCATCACCTCGACCCAGCTGCTCGGGCCCTACAAACCCGGCGCCTACCGGGTCGAGTTCTTCTCGATGTACACCAACACGGTCATGGTTACCCCCTACCGCGGCGCGGGTCGACCTCAGGGTGTCTTCGCGATGGAACGCACGATGGACGCGATCGCGGACTACCTCGGTCTCGACCGCACCGATGTGCGCAGTGCCAACTTCATCCAGGTCGAGGACATGCCCTACGACCACGGTCTGCTCTTCCAGGACGGCCGACCGCTGATGTACGACTCGGGCGACTTCCCGGCCAGTCTGGCCAAGCTCAAGGAGCTGGTGGGCTGGGACGACTTCGCTGCCTATCGCACCCAGGCCGTGGCCGAGGGTCGCAGGGTCGGGCTCGGGATCGGTTGCTACGTCGAGGGAACGGGCGTCGGTCCCTACGAGGGCGGACACATCCAGATCGAGACAAGTGGCCGCGTCAACGTCTCGACCGGGCTGACCAGCCAGGGTCAAGGGCATCAGACGGTGTTCGCGCAGATCGTCGCCGACGAGCTCGGGGTGCCGATCGAGGACGTCTTCGTCACGACCGGTGACACGCGCCGATTCGGTTACGCCGTAGGCACATTCGCGTCGCGCGCTGCCGTGATCAGCGGCAACGCCATCGCGTTGGCGGCCCGAAGCGTCCGTGAGAAGGCGCTGCGTATCGCCGGTGAGGCGCTCGAGGTGGATCCCGGTGACCTGGAGATCATCGACGGCATCGTGCGGGTCAAGGGTGACCCGGAGTCCTCGATCGCCTTGGCGACTGTTGCTGTGATGTCCAACCCGCTGCGCTACGCCTTCGACGAGTCCGCCCAGGCCGCAACGCAGTTCGCGCACACCGGAGCGATGGACTACTCCAAGCCGCCGGTTGCCGACGGTGAGGAACCGGGGCTGGAGGGCAAGGGCTACTACTCCCCAACACGGGCGACATTCGCCAACGGCATGCACGCTGCCATCGTCGAGACCGACCCACAGACCGCCGAGATAAAGATCCTTCGATACTGCGTGATCCATGACTGCGGTCGGATGATCAACCCGATGATCGTCGAGGGCCAGGTGCACGGTGGTGTCGCTCAGGGCGTGGGTGGTGCCCTGTATGAGCGGATGGTCTACGACGACGCCGGCCAGCTCCTCAACGCCTCGTTCATGGACTTCCTGATGCCCTATGCCTCCGAGGTGCCGCACATCGAGACCGACCACCTCGAGACGCCCAGTCCGCTGAACTCGTTGGGTATCAAGGGTGCCGGCGAAGCCGGAACCATCCCGGTGTCGGCAGTGATCGCCAGCGCCATCGAGGACGCCGAGGGATTCCCGATCACCTCGATGCCGATCTCGCCGGACGAGCTGTGGAACCTGCGCCGACAGCATGCCGATGGACTGATCCCCGACCTGCGCCGTGGCTCGCGGACCATGGCGACGACCACCCGGGCCACCACGAACGCCACGACCACCCCGAACGCCTGAGCGCTAAGGAAGCTGATGAAGATCTCCGGCACCGCCGTACTCAACGCCCCCGTCGACCAGGTCTGGGCCGCGTTCAACGACCCGGCCGTCCTGGCCCGCACGATCCCGGGGTGTCAGGAGCTGCGCGAGGTGGGACCCGATGCCTACAAGATGACGGTCACAGCGGGGGTGGCGTCGATCAAGGGCACCTATGAGGGCAACGTCGCCCTCACCGAACAGAATCCCCCGAGCTTCCTCGTTCTCCGGGCTGCCGGCGCCGGCGCGCCCGGGACGGTGGGCGCCGACGTCAAGATCAGCCTGCTGGATTCGGCGACCGGTGGCACCGACCTGACCTACGATGCCGATGCCGTCGTGGGTGGCGTGATCGGTGGAGTGGGTCAGCGGATGCTCACGGGGGTGGCCAAGAAGATGGCGGGTCAGTTCTTCGCGGCGGTCGACGCCGATATTGCTGGCCTCCGTGCCCCCGGAGAGATGCCCGAGGCTGTGCTCGTTCCTGCTGGAGCGCCCGGCGCGCAAGTCACGTATACCCGACCGTCGGCGGTTGGCCGCCCGCCCTTCCAGGGCAGGGACTTCCTCTATGGGGCGCTGGCGGGCGCCGCGATCGCTCTCGCCGGCGTGGCCGTGGGCATCGCTGCCGGGGGGCGATGACATGCGGGCCTTCACTGCTGCTGCCGTCCAGACCGCTCCCGTCACGGGACCCCTGAGTCCCGATGTGGTCAAGGCCAACATCGAGAAGTGCGTGGACTGGATGACCCGCTGTGTCGAGGCGACCGGCGCCGAGCTGGTCGTCCTTCCGGAGACGGCGACCACCGGCTTCACCCCCGGCTGTTCGGTGGAGGAGCTGTGGGACCTGGTCTCCGAGCTGCCCGGCCCGGTCATCGCGCCGATCCAGGCGGCGGCGGCCGCGATGGGCGTCCATGTGTGCGTGGGCACCTACGAGCGCGGCCAGGAACGTGGGGTCGTCTACAACTCCAGCGCGCTGATCGGCCCCGACGGCTCGCTGCTGGGCGTCTACCGAAAGACGCATCCCTTCTCCACCGAGATCGTGTCCCGTGGCGGCTGGGTCACCCCCGGCGACGAGGTCTGCGTGGTCGAGACCGAGCTCGGCACGATCGGCATGATCATCTGCTTCGACGGCGACTATCCCGAGCTGTCCCGGATCCAGGCCGTCCAGGGGGCCGAGATCATCTGCCGGCCGTCAGCGCTTCTGCGCAGCGCCGACATCTGGGAGCTGACGTCGCGGGCCCGGGCCTACGACAACCACGTCTACGTCATCGGCGCCAACGCAACGGGGGTCGACGTTGCCGGCCAGGTGTACTTCGGCAACTCCCACATCGTCACGCCGATCGCACACATCGAGGCCAGGGCCGCGTCGCAGGAGGGCTGGGTCAGCGCCCGGCTCGATCCGGAAGCTGCCCTTGCCTCTCTCACGCCGGGCTCCAGCGTCGGTCAGGGCTTCGATCACCTCGCGGACCGCAACCTCGACCTGATCAGGCGATATCGCGACGACCTCGAGCGTCCGGCGGCTTCGTCGTTCCCCCACCTGGACGTCGATTCCTGACGAGTCGCGCCTCCCCACCAGATCTGTTCCGACTTCTCTTTCGACGAGGAAACCATGACGCAGTCCCCTTTGATGCAGTTGACCAAAACGCCTCTGCGGCGCATCCGGATCGGCATCGACACCGGCGGTACGTTCACGGACGTCGTCGCGTTCGACGAGGACTCCGGTGCGTTGATCTCCACCAAGACGCCGTCCACCCCGGCCAACCCGGCGGACGGCTTCATCAACGGCATGCACAAGGTCCTCGACCTGCTCGGGGCCACCGGCGCGGACGTCACCGCGGTCTGCCACGGCACCACGGTGGCGACCAACCAGCTGCTCGAGGGCAAGGTCCCCGAGCTCGGCTTCATCACCACCGAGGGCTACGAGTTCATCCTGGAGATCGCCCGTCAGGCGGTGCCGGACGGATACGGCAACTCCTACTTCTGGGTCAAGCCGCCGCGCATCGTCCCGGCCGATCGGGTCAAGACCGTCGGGGGGCGGTTCGACTTCGAGGGCAAGCAGGTCAGGACCTTCGACGAGGAGGGGGCGATCCGCGTCGCCAGGTGGTTCCGCGACAAGGGGATCATGACCATCGGGGTGTGTCTCCTTCACTCGTATGCCAACCCCGAGCACGAGCTGCGGATGCGCGAGATCCTGCGGCGTGAGCACCCGGGTGTCGTCGTCTCCATCTCCAGCGATGTGCTTCGCGAGTACCGCGAGTACGAGCGCTCGATGACCACGTTGGTCGACGCGGCGGTCAAGCCGATGGTCTCGCGGTATGTGGCGAACATCCAGTCGCGCCTCAAGGAGTTCACCAGCGCGGGATCTGTCGAACGGGCCTCCATCCCGTTCTACATCATGAAGTCCAACGGTGGCGTGCTCTCGGCCGACGAGGTCGTGCACCAGCCCATCACCACGGTCCTGTCCGGTCCGGCGGCCGGTGCCCTGGGCGCGGCCCTGATCTGCGGACGTGCCGGATTCGACAAGGTGCTCACCTGCGACGGCGGCGGCACCTCTACCGACGTCAGTGTCGTCCTCGGCGGCGAGCCGACGCTGACCACTGAGGGGACGGTCGGGACCTATCCGTCCAAGATCCCGATGATCGACGTGGTGACCGTAGGCGCCGGGGGTGGGTCCATCGCCTGGATCTCCCGCGAAGGCACTCTCAAGGTTGGCCCAAAATCGGCGGGCGCCGCCCCGGGACCGATCTGTTACGGCACCGGAGGGGTCGAGCCGACGATCACCGATGCCCACCTCATGCTCGGCCGTATTCCGCCTCACCTGTTGGGCGGTGAGATCCCGCTGGACCTTGCTGCCGCTCGCGTCGGCATCGAGGACATCGCCGTCCGGCTGGGACTCAGCCCGGACGCGTGCGCCGCCGGGATCCTGGAGATCTCGGCCTGGAACCAGGCCAACGCGTTGCGCCAGATCTCGGTCAAGCGCGGCCTGGACGTCAGGGACTTCATGCTGGCCACGTTCGGTGGCTCCGGATCCCTGCTGGCCTGTCGACTGGTCGACATCCTCGACCTGGCCGGAGTCGTCGTGGCGCAGAACCCCGGCAACGTCTCGGCGTTCGGGCTGCTGACTGTCGATGTCAGGAACGACTACGTACAGACCGCAGTCTGTAAGCACGACCGGCTCGAATACGCCTCTGTGGAAAAGACATTCGGCGAGTTGACCGGCCGGGCCGGCGAGGCGCTCGACGCCGAGGGCTTCGCGCGCGCCGACCACCACTTCATCAGGACGGTTGACCTTCGCTACTTCGGCCAGGCGTTCGAGGTGCGGGTGAACGTCCCCGAGGGCGTGGTCGACGCCGACTTCGCGGACACGGTCGCCACCACGTTCCACGACGCGCACCGGGCGCTCTACGGCTACGACTTCCGTGATGACGCCCGCCAGCAGGTCGAGTGGGTCAACCTTCGTGTCACCGGGATCGGTCCGATCGCCCGGCCCGTCCTGACCGAGATTGGCACCGCCGAGGACAGCGCCAACGTCAGCGCCGAGCGCGCGCGCACCGGCACCCGTGGTGTCTGTTTCGACCCGGCTGACGGTTACGTCGACACCGGCATCTACTGGCGCCCCGACCTGCGTGCGGGAGACGAGCTCAGAGGTCCGGTGATCATCGAGGAGTACGGCTCAACAGCCCCCATCCACCCCGGCTTCACCGTCCGCGTCGACACATACGGCAACCTCGTGATCACCAAGGAGAGTGCGAAGTGACCACCGAGACCGCAATCGCCGCGAACGCTGTCGACCCCATCACTGTCGAGATCATCCAGGGCACGTTGGCCAGCGTCGAGATGGAGGTCGAGACGGCCATCGCGCGAACATCCCGATCGCCCATGATCCGTGACGCGCACGACTTCCGTGCGGGCATCCACGACCGCCAGCTGCGCAAGCTGACCGGTCGGTCATACAGCGCCCTGGTCCACCCCATCGTGCGCGACTATCCGCTCGACACCATGCACGAGGGCGACGTCTTCTTCCACAACGACGTCTACGCGTCCGAGGGAGGCATCGGCCATCTGCCGGACCTTTGCGTGACCGTTCCGGTGTTCCATGAGGGCGTCGTCGTGGCGTTCGTCCAGGCGTTCGGCCACCACGACGACATCGGCGGCGCGTGCCCCGGCTCGATGCCCTCCAGTGCCACCAGCGTCTACGAAGAGGGACTCATGGTTCCCCCAATTCGCTTGTGGGACAAGGGAGTTCCCAACGAGGCCGCGCTCAAGATCATGACCCGCAACTCCCGTATGCCGGAGTCGCTCGCCGCCGATCTCGACGCCGAGTGCTCCGCGTGCCTCATGGGCGCGGCCCGCCTCTCGGACGTGTTCACGCGCTACGGCCGTGACACCGTAGAAGCCGCGTTCGACGCCATCCTGGACAAGACCACCGAGACCTACCGCCGCGAGATCCTGTCCAAGATCCCGGACGGCGAGTACGTCTGGGAGGACTACGCAGAGCACGACGGCGTCGACGAGCCCAAGCTGCATACCCAACGAATCACGTTGACCAAGACCAGTACTGGCGGCCCGGGTGGCGGTCCCAAGCTGATCATCGACTTCACCGGCACCGCGCCGCAGGCCAAGGGTCCGATCAACCACTGTGGTGACTACGCCGACGGCAACTTCCTCAAGAAGTGGCTCGCCCCGATCCTGCGCAACCTGGCCGACACCCCCGAGCGGATGGCCGAGCTCGACGTCAACGAGGGCGTCGTGCCGCTGATCGAGATGCGGTTCCCGGAGAAGGGAACCCTGCTCACCCCGATCTTCCCGGCGCCGACCAATGCCCGCACGTTCGTGATCCTGCGGCTGCTGGGAGTTCTGGCCGGCGTGATCGCCAAGGCTGTGGACGGCAAGATGCCGGCGGACCAGGAGACGATCCGCTATACCGGCGTCTACGGCCATGACCGCGACGGCAACGACTACCTCATGCGCGAGGTGCTCGGCGGTGGCTCGGGAGGGCGTTACTACGCCGACGGTGAGGACACGATCCACGTCGTGCCCGACTCGCGGAACCTGCCGACCGAGTTCACCGAGAGCCGGTTCCCATTCCTCGTCGAACGCCTCGGCCTCTGCGTCGACTCCGGCGGGCCCGGTCGCTACCGCGGTGGCCTCGGCTATGAGAAGCACCTGCGGATGCTCAAGGACGCCAACTTCATGTCGATCGCGGACCGCTCGATCCTGGCCTGCTGGGGAGTCAAGGGCGGCAAGGCCGGACGGTCCTTCCAGGTGACCATCGACGTCGGCGGGCCGAACGAGCGCGAGGTCGACGCCCTCGCCGACAAGGAGCCTGTGATTGCCGGCGAGGTGATCAGGATCCGCACCACCGGTGGCGGCGGGTGGGGCGACCCGCTCGAGCGGCCGTATGACGAGGTTGAGCGCGACCTGAGCTGGGGCAAGATCTCCTTCGCTGGTGCCAGGGATGGCTACGGGGTCGTGGCCTCAGGGACCAAGGAGTCCGTCGTGATCGACGCCGCGGCATCCGACGCCCTTCGCGAGTCGCTGCGTTCACAGCGTTCCGGCCAAGAGCCGTTCTTCGACCGTGGCCCGGGCTACGCCGAGCTCTCCGGTGGAGCAACCTCGGCATCTGTCGACTGGTTGTGAGTGATATCAAGGACGACCATCCGAATCCGCTCGCGAAGGAAGTTCCGTGACCTCGACAGGCCCGCTGCACGACATCGTTGTCATCGACCTGTCCCGGGCCCTGGCCGGCCCCCATGCCGGAATGATGCTGGGCGACCTCGGCGCGCGCGTCATCAAGGTGGAGACTCCCGGCACGGGCGACGACACCCGCAGCTGGGGGCCTCCATTCGTCGGGCCCGACGACGACCCGATCTCGACGTACTTCCTGTCGTGCAACCGCAACAAGGAGTCGATCACCCTCGACCTCAAGAGCCAGGACGGCGCGGCGACCCTGACCCGGCTGGCCACCCACGGCGACGTGCTGATCGAGAACTTCCGGCCCGGCGTCCTGGACCGGCTCGGGTTCTCGACCGAGCGGCTGCACGAGCTCAACCCGCGCTTGGTGATCCTGTCGATCAGCGGATTCGGCCACGACGGACCCGAGGGCGGTCGAGCCGGCTACGACCAGATCGCCCAGGGCGAGGCCGGTCTGATGTCCATGACCGGCCCCGACGCCGAGCACCCCACCCGCGTGGGCGTCCCGATCGCTGACCTGCTCGCCGGGATGTACGGCGCTTACGGCGTCGTCGCCGCCCTGCACGAGCGCACCACGACCGGCGTCGGACGCGTTGTGCGGACAAGCCTTCTGGCCGCGATAGTCGGGGTGCACGCCTTCCAGGGCACGCGCTATACGGTTGCCGGCGAGGTGCCTCACCCGCAGGGCAACCACCACCCGTCGATCGTTCCGTACGGCCTTTTCAGCTGCGCTGACGGGACGCTGCAGATCGCCATCGGCAGCGACGGGCTCTGGCAGAGGTTTGCCTTCGAGTTCGGGCTCGACCCCAAGGCGGAAGGCTTCGCGACCAACTCCGATCGGGTCGGCAACCGCGAGGCGGTGATGGCTGCGGTCAATGCTGTGTTCGCAGACCAGGCGTTGGCCGATCTGCTCCCGCGGCTGGAGGCCAGCGGCATACCGGCCGGCGAGGTTCGCACGCTCGACCGCGTGTACGAGTGGGAGCAGACCCGGTCGCAGGGGCTGGTCATCACCGTCGATCACCCGGTGCTCGGCACCATCGAGCTGCCCGGGCCACCTCTCCGGTTCGACGACCTCACCCATGCCGGAGGGCGCGCCGAGCACCTGCCGCCACCAGGGC
>Ga0208587_1000530_pt1 | contig 20799 bp, 18 predicted proteins | sample NGESurdeep092012_7_FD_184472 | JGI IMG/M metagenome (GOLD analysis project Ga0208587, IMG submission 184472) | Arctic peat soil microbial communities from Barrow, Alaska - NGEE Surface sample 210 deep-092012 (SPAdes) | ecosystem: Environmental > Terrestrial > Soil > Wetlands > Peat ...
CGATCTGGTCTTTCTCGTCTTCCTCCACTTTGCTCTTATCGTCGAAGCGCTCAGGTATCTAAGTAGTGTTAACACGCCCTAGACGCGAACGGCGCAAACCTTGAGGCCGCTCCGCATAGCTTAAGAACATCCGATCCTTCGACTCGCCCGTCGCGGGTTGGCGAAAAGCGAACAGCGAAGAGCGGATGCCAAAGAGCGAGATCTAGCTGAAAGCTGACGCGCTGAAAGCTGACGACTATCGGAGTAGAGGTTCCGTTAAGGTTGACTCGCGCCTACACTGGTCACCAGGCTCGCCTCGGTAGGCTCGTTGGCCTCTGACCAGCTGTTCTTCTCGTCGAAATGGTCGGAGTATTTCTCAAAAACCACCACGTGCAGGACCGGCTGGCTCTCCTCGATCGGGTCCACCATGCCCGACTCTTTCAGGGGAAGCAGGTAAGCGAGGATCCATCCGTACTGCTCGCCGCTCAAGCCGCGGCGCGACAGGTCAAACGTAACTCCGGTCAAGTGGGTGGAAGCCGTGTCACCCCATTCCGGCGCAGCGTAGCGGTTGTGACGCCGCAGTCTTCCCTGCTGCTCCATGGTGCGCACCAGCGAATTGACCTGCAACGGGCTGTGGAATTGGTTGTAGTACGCTTGGCTGAAATCCTGCAGGAAATCGCGCGTCCACGCTCGGCAGTAGCGCCGGCTCTCGGGCAAGTCGGCCGCGAGCTTCAGCGCCTCGGTCTCGCTCACTGGAACCAGCACCTGCGCCACCTCATACCGTATGAGCTCTCCCTCATCGGCAATGCGAGGCAGTTGCAAGCGGTTCAGCTCTTCGTTCTGATGCACCAGCAGGTCATGCGAGCCGGGATACATGGGGGTCCACCGGCTGAGACGCCAATGAGGGCTGGGATTGAGAGCATGAAGGCTGGGATTGAGAACAGAATGATGGCCCTTGTGCACCTTGGCAGGGGTCACCGCAGATGCAGGAGTGCTGGCCAACAAGGCCAGCAGACACAGCACCAGCGCAGAACCTAGCTTGCGGCGTGAACTCTGCGAAGCGAATTGGGCCGCCATGCGGACCGATGACGAGAAGCTTGGAAGTGGCAAAACCGGCATATTCCTTTATGAATCTTCGGACTAATGTTCGTATAAGTAACGCGCTGGTATTACATCACAAAATCGGCCGAAGAAAAAGCCTTTTCCCTAATCAACGCAAGCCCGAAAGAGGAATGCGCGGCAGTCGCACAAGGCAACTTTGCACCATGCCCGAGCCCCGTACTATCTTAAAGGATGCCTGTAAGCTTGGATTTGCCGTCCAGAAAGTTAATCCGGCACGGATATATTCGGATGAATACCGGTTTTTCCAGAGGTTGACCCAGGTTTATCCCGCTTGCGTGGCTTGACCCGCGGCTATAGATCGCTCCGTGAGTAATGTCCCATGTGGCGTGTTGGGAATTCGATTCGTATGTGGAATTGTCATTACGAGCGAAGCGAGGAATCTGCTGTTGTTTGCGGCTGGAACGACGACCGGGGGAAAAGCAGATCCCTCAAGGCCTAAAGGCCGTTCGTGATGACAACTCAGAAATCGCGAAACCGGACATTACTTGTGCAGCACTCAATATGACTTCTGCGCTGCGGAGTTGGAACCGGCACAGCCGCAATCCAAGTCGGCTCTTGCTTGAACTGGATCCGTGTTCATCCGCGTAAATCCGTGGTGAAAACGCCGTCGCCCTTTTCACGCCTGCCCGCGATAGATCATCTCCGTAATCGTGCAATCGTCGGTCAACGCCGTATCGCCACGAAAATCGGTAACCGCCTGCTCGATGGCGGCAAACCCGTCTTTGCCGCAGCTTTCCAGCCTCTCCATGCCGAAGAATTCGCCCTCCGCATCCTCGGCCTCGGTGACGCCGTCGGTCACCAGCAGCAAACGATCTCCTGGCTTCAGTTGCAGACGCGTGGCCTGGAACTCCGCATTGGGAACCAGTCCCACGGGCAAATTGCCATCTTCGAGCTTGGTGATGGAATCTCCTGAAACTAGCAGCGGAGGCACGTGCCCGCAGTTAATCAGTTCCAGTTCCCCGCTTCCCAACAGGCGGGCAATCACCAGGGTGGCGTACTTCTGGCCTCCAACTTTGTCGCACAGGAAGCGGTTGACCGCCGCGATCATCTCGGGCAGCGACGAGTCGCGGGCCAACTGCGAGTACAACATTCCTTGCAGGATTGATGCCACCACCGCCGCGGAAACGCCCTTGCCGGAAACATCGGCCACGATCAGCGACAGCCCGCCGTCGGTGTAAACCAAGTCGAAGAAGTCCCCGCCGATATCTTTGCAGGCATAGCTGACGGCGTTGACCTTGGCGAACGGCACATCGGGAACGGTCACCGTCATCAGGCGCTGCTGAATTTCGGCGGCGATTGCCAACTCCTGGCGATAGCGTTTGGCTGCATCTTCCGCCTGTACCAGAGCGGCATTTTCCACCAGGGTCGCCGCGCCGTTGGCGATGGTGCGCAGGATATCGTGACTCACCGACGAAAGCTTGCCCGACAGGAAATGGGCGTCGAGGTACAACACGCCTTGCACATCCGATTCCCCCGGCTTGGTCTCTTCCCTGACTTTGTCCTGGATGACCGTCTTGCGCAGCGGAATACAGATCACGCTGTGCAGGTTGTGCGCTACTACACTTTCGCGCCCTGCCAGCTTGTCAGTGTCGTCGGTATCGGTCACCAGGAACTCGGACGCGCTTTTGGCGGCGTCGCGCAGCACCGACCGCGAGATGGTGCTGTCGTCGTTGATGCTCTCGCCCTTTTTGTCGCGCCCCGCGGCCAGGCGCAGTTCCCCATCAGGATGACGCAGGAAGACGAAGCCTCGTTCGGCATGGGTCAAGCGTAGTGCAGCCTCGAGCAGAGTGTGCAACACGTCGTCCAGCACGCCACTGGTATTCAGTTTGCGCGCTGCCTCGAGGAAGACGTTGAGCATCTCGAGGTCCGATCCCGCCCCGGTTGCGGGCTTCCAGGTCGAGAACTGGCTGAGAAACTGTTGCGCGGCGCTGGAGGGCGAACGATCGGGGCTGAACAGCGCGTAGGCAGCGCCTTGCACGCCGAATTCCACGTGATCGTTGCGGGCCAGCTTGCGCCGGTTGACGCGTTCTCCATTGACGAATGTGCCATGGCGGCTGCTCTGGTCCACGATGTAGGTGCCATCGCTCTCACGAATGAACTGCGCGTGCTCACGCGAGACCCGCGGATCGGCCATCACCAGATCACGGTCGGTACGCCGGCCGACGGTGAATGGAAAATGCTCGAGCACCAGGGTACGGCGGTCGCTGCCTTCCACCACCACCAACACCAACGGATCGCCGGTGGAGGCGGTGTCCAGCTTGCGCAACCACATACCCGTAGCGCCCATCAGAGATTCTCCTCCTCAACGCACGACAAAGCGTTCCAATGAAGCCGTTAGAGGCCATCTCATAAATCGGCCTTGAAAGGGCACGGCTTCAGCCGTGCCGCAAAGAACTGCTTGAATACCGGGCTTTAGCCCCTGAGGTGACGCCTCAGATTTATGAAGTGACTTCTAGGAATATAGTCCAAGCGCCGCTGCACTATCCACTATTGTTGCGCCCTTCGTGCGAAAAAGACTCCCCGCCTCTCGGCCATCGCCAGCCGCCTTCGTGCACTCCATAGCTTTGTTTTTCAATAACATAGCCCTGTGATCCAGCTCACCATTCAATGTTCGATACTGCCCGCTGGCCCGCTAAATCCGCCCACTTGCTCCATCTTGGTTGGCCCTTTCGACCCTCGCCCATTAACTTAATAAGTGTATAGAAGTGTGGAAATTGGCCCCCCCGGTTGTGGGGTGGGCCATCCTCAATTCATTTCTTTAGAGTACGAGAGGCGTGAATGCATAAGCCGGTTAAATATGTTGAGAAAGCTGTCACCATTGCTGCCAAGGGCGCATGGGCTGTTTTCGACAAGTTCAATAGCATCAATCCCAACCCTTCGTTTACGCCCAAGTGGTCCGATAAACCACTCTTGAAGTCGTATCAGAAGTCCAAGCCGCCGCTGGGCTGGCCCCGTTCCACCGATTCGCTGTGCCCCAAGTGCGTTCCGCAAATCCGCCAGGAGATCATCGACGGCAAACTGCCGCTCGAAGTTCTCATGAACGAGAAGGCCGGCGAGATCAAGGCGCAGATCATCGAGCGCGACGGCAAGATCCTGATGGTGAAGGACTGCCCCATCCATGGCCACTTCGAAGACGTGATGGCCATGGACACCGCATTCTTCAAGCACCTTGAAGAAGTTTTCCCGGGCCGCGACATCCGCGCCCACAACGACGAGAAGCTGCATCACCACGGCAGCAGCACCGTCCTGCATGGCCGCGGATCGGTACTGACCATCGACCTGACCAACCGCTGCAACATGATGTGCGACCCCTGCTTCATGGACGCCAACCAGGTTGGCTTCGTCCATGAGTTGACGTGGGACGAGATCAAGACGATGCTCGACAACGCCATCACCATCAAGCCGCGCCGCCAGATGTCGGTACAGTTTTCCGGCGGCGAGCCTACGCTGTCGCCCTACTTCCTCGACGCGGTCGCTTATGCTCGCAAGGTCGGATACAACAGCGTGCAGGCAGCGACCAACGGCATCGAGTTCGCCAAGAGTCCCGAGTTTGCCAAGCAGGCTTTTGAAGCCGGCCTGCGCTATGCGTACTTGCAGTTCGACGGCATCGGTAATGCCGCCAACTCGCACCGCCTGGTCGGCAATCTATTCGACGTGAAGTTGCAGGCGATCGAGAACCTGCACAACGCCGGCGTGGACATCGTGCCGGTGGTTACCATAGTCAACGATCTGAACAACGAGCAGGTCGGTCGCATCATTCAGTTCGCGCTCGATAATCCCAAGCGCATTTCGTTCCTCTCGTTCCAGCCGGTATCGTTCACCGGACGCGACGAAGCCATCACCGATGAGCGCCGTCATGCGCAGCGCTACACGCTCTCTCATCTCGCGCACGACGTGAAGAGCCAGACTGGACTGGGCGAACCCGTTCGCGACTGGTTCCCCATTTCGTTCATGAGCACCTTCTCCGATTGGGCTGACCTGGTTCACGGCCCCGACAAGGATTGGGGCTCGCTGAGCTGCGGCTGCCACCCCAACTGCGGCGTCGGCATGGCTCTCATGATCGACAAAGAAACCAAGGAAGCGGTTCCGGTCACGGCGTTCCTCAACGGCGATACCATCGCAAAAGACATCGCGAAGGTAAACGATGCCGCGCGTGGCAAGTGGATGTCGATTGCCGGCATGACGCTGGCGCTGTTGAAGAATTACGATCCCTTCAAGTCGCCCAAGCACTTCAAGTTCACCGACCTGCTGAAGAAGTTCGACAAGACCTTCGGCGCGACCGGCAAGGATTACGGCAAGGTCAGCGGCGACCGCACCGAAACCGATATCGAACGCCGCCGCCGCGATCGCTGGAACTTCCTGTTCATCGCCGGTATGTGGTTCCAGGACCTGTTCAACTACGATTTCCGCCGCACCGAGCAGTGCATCATTCCTTACGCCACCCAGGAAGGCGAGATCAGCTTCTGCGCGTACAACACCGGCGTGGGCTGGCGCAATATCGTGGAGAAGATGCACATGACCGCCACCCTCACCAAGTGGTACGAGGAGCACGGCCGTCACGAGATCTTCGCCGGTGGCAAGAAGGTCGGCCTCGAAACGACGGCGCACACGCTCAAACTGGTCGATGAGCACGTGAACGCCGAAGCCAACCACACGCTCGACGATCTCGGCATCGCCAAGAACGCTCGCCAGGAGAAGTTCAAAGCCCGCGACGAGCGCGTAAAAGCGGAAGCCGAAAAGGCGCGCATGCTGGCGCTCTACAAGGAACACGTCCTCGGCGAGAAGCCGGCGGTCAACGACGGCTTCATTCCCCTCGGCAGCATCGGCGGCATCAAGCCCGCAGAACCAGCAGTGGAAGAGCGGGAAGTGATGTACGGAGACTAGCGAGCATTCAGCAATCAGCATTCAGCCAAAACGACCGGTCGCACCAGCGGCCGGTTTTGTCTTGGGCGCTGATTCACCAGGTTCGCGTAGTGCGGACCTTCAGCCCCGAGTGCAAAGCTGTCCATGATAATCAGGGGCGTTACAGTCTGTGCGAGAACGACGCCTGGTAGGCGACGAGGAAACAACCTGCTACAAAAACCAGCGCCGTAGGCGCGGCTCAGTTTAGCCCAGCACGGAGCCGCAGGCGGAGTGCTGGGTTAGGTGGAAAATCAACCCGAGTCCCTTCAGGGACGGCACAGCTCCCACACCCCTGAGATATCTCGAAGGCTCGTTTTGGGCCGCCCTGGCATTTGTCGCGTGACCACTAATTACTTCCCCTTGAACTGCGGTGGCCGTTTTTCCAGGAAGGCGCGCGTGCCTTCGGTCTTGTCCTCGGTGGCGCAGCATACGGAGAACAGCGTAGCCTCGAGAAAAAGACCGTCGGCCAACGTCAGGTCGAAGCCGCGGTTCACCGCCTCCATCGCGTACTGGATGGCCAGCGGCGCGTTGGCGATGATCTTGGCGGCGATCGCCTCGGCGCGTGCGATCAGCTCCGCCTGCGGGACCACCTCGTTCACCAGGCCAATGCGATAGGCTTCCTGCGCCGTGATCATCTCGCCGGTCAGGATCTGCTGCATCGCCACTCCCTTGCCCACCAGTCGCGACAACCGCTGCGTGCCGCCATAGCCGGGAATGAGTCCGAGCTTCACCTCGGGCTGACCGAACTTGGCGTTGTCGCTCGCCAGACGCATGGTGCAGGCCATCGCCAGCTCGCAACCGCCGCCGAGTGCGAAGCCGTTGACGCAGGCAATCACCGGCTTGCCAAGATTTTCGATGGCATCGACGATCGCTTGCCCACAGTGCGTATATTCCTTGGCTGATACCGGCGTTTGCTGTGACAGCTCGCCAATGTCAGCGCCCGCGACGAATGCCTTCTCGCCCGCGCCGGTCAAGATCGCAACGCGCACCTCGGCGTCGTCTTTAATGGACGCGAAGGCGTCTTTTAGCTCCTGCATGGTGGCCATGTTCAGCGCGTTGAGCACCTTCGGCCGGTCAATGGTGATGTAGGCAATCTGGTTTTTCTTTTCGAACTTGATATTTTGGAAGTCAGCCATATTTCTCTCGTGGGATCTAATAGTTTGTAGTGTTGTCCGCCCAAAAGCTTTATGAATTGTCATTACGAGCGGCCTTCAGGCCGCGAGGAATCTGCTGTTTCGACGGGCTGGGGCCTACTATAGGGAAAAAACAGATTCCTCGCTTCGCTCGTAATGACAACTCTCGAACAAGAGGAACGAAATACATTTGTGGCTACACAAACTTTCCCGGCACCGGATTTGTCGGGTCGGTGTAATCGTAGAAGCCTTTGCCCGATTTGCGGCCGTACCAGCCCGCCAGCACCAGCCGCCTCAGCAGCGGCGGCGAGGCGAAACGAGGCTCCTTGAATTCGTCGAACATCACGTGCGTGATGTAGTACGTGGTGTCGAGGCCCACGAAATCGAGCAGCGTGAACGGCCCCATAGGATAGCCGCAGCCCAGCTTCATGGCTTCATCGATGTCGGTGATGGAGCCGACGCCCTCTTCGTAGGCGCGAATTGCGTCGAGCAAATACGGCACCAGCAGCCGATTCACGATGAAGCCGGTCTTATCGCTGGTGCGCACCGGCACCTTGCCGAGCTTTACCGCGAACTCGTAAGCCGTGTCGTACACCTCGGACGCGGTGGCGATGGTCTTCACCACTTCCACCATTTTCATCATCGGGACCGGATTGAAGAAGTGCAGCCCGATGAAACGCTCCGGCCGCTTGGTCGCGGTCATCAACTCGGTGACCGAGATCGATGATGTGTTGCTGGCGAAGATGGCGTCTTTCTTGACGATCGCATCGAGCTGCGCGTAGGTCTTGCGCTTCTCTTCAACATTCTCGATGATGGCCTCGATGACAATATCGCAGCCGGCGAGGTTCTGCATGTTGGTCGTGCCCTTCAGGCGCGACTGCGCTTGACTTTTTTGCTCGGCGGTCAAGCCGCCCTTCTCCGGGCCGCGTTCCACCAGCCGAGCAAGCGATTTCTCAATGCCGGCGAAGCCCTTGTCGAGAAACTTTTGATCTTGCTCAAGCACCACCACGTCGAAACCCGCTGTGGCCGCCACTTGCGCGATGCCCGAGCCCATCAGCCCGCAACCGAGTACGCCAACTTTCTTGATTTCCATGATTTCGTTTTCCTTTGTAGTCGGAACCTATCAGCGATGGTCATACCTCGCTTTGTATCAGGGCACGGCTTCAGCCGTGCCGCAAGCATGTGGAGATTAGCGGGCTTTAGCCCCTGCCGCTTTTTGTTTTGCCAAATACGTGAAGCAGTAGGGGAACTTCTCGGGAGAATCCACCAATCCCCTCTTGACCGGGTTCTGAGCAATATAGTCTCGATGTTGCAAAAAGCTCTCCCGATCATCGACCCTCACCTCCGAAAACCCGCGTTGCCAGACCTCTCCCGAATACTCGACTTCGTTCCTCAATCGATAAGAAAATCCGCCCTTGATGAATTGCACGGCTTTTTCGATTGCCATATCGCCATGGACCGTGATCAACAGATGCACATGGTCTGGCATAACCACGAAATCATGCACTTGAAATTTTCGCGCCGCATACGAACGTAACGCGTCGATAAAGAGCGTCGCATTGCGCTCCGACTGCAAGAGAGCACGACCCATGCTCGTCTTCGTGGTGACAAAAAATGTCCGCGATGGCCTGAGGATGTGGTTCGAACAGGCGTTGCGGACAGGTTTGGCCATAAGCAGGGGCTAAAGCCCGCTCCGTTTCTACGAAGATACGGCATGGCTAAAGCCATGCCCTGATACGAAGCATGCTCGACGTTCTACTCAAGTGCAACAAGCGATCAATCAAGTCCTTGACCATCATGTCTGTCTCGCCGCACCCACGTCCGTGATCCTGGTGTTTTGCAGTGCCGCAATCCGCCACTGCCCATCGACTTTTTCGGCAATGATGGTGGGCCGCGCCTCCAGTTCGCTCGGAGCACCGCCCTCGTGGAACTGTAGATACTGGCGAAGAAGGACGATGGCGACGTCGGCGCGCAGGAAGCGAATGTTTTCGACGCTATACCTTACCGTGCTCCCTTTGTAGATGGTCCCGAAGATCATCCGATGGCCAGCCTCGATTGCTGCGCGCCCGGTGTAGTAGCCGCCCAGGATGTGGATGAAGTCGGCATCTTCCGCGAAGAGCGCGGCAAAACTCGTGCTGTCGGCCGCATTCCACGCGGCCTCTAGCTGATACACCATCCCGTGCAGCGCCCGTTCTTCGCTCGTCACGTTCGACGCCCCTACCTCTGCAGGTTCTCGACGATCACCGCGATGCCCTGCCCGCCGCCGATACATGCCGTCGAAAGCCCATACTTGCCTTTGCGGCGGCGCAGCTCGTTCATCAGCGTGATCAGCAAGCGCGTGCCAGTTGCACCGAGAGGATGGCCGAGCGCGATTGCGCCACCATTCACGTTGACCTTATTGCGCTCAAGGCCAAGCTCTTTCTCGACGGCGAGGTACTGCGCCGCGAACGCTTCGTTCACCTCGATCAAATCGATGTCCTCGAGCTTCAGCCCGGCTTTCTTCAGCGCGATCCGAGTGGACGGAACCGGCCCCGAGCCCATGATCTTGGGATCGACACCGGCGATTCCCCAGCTCACGATGCGGGCCATCGGCTTCAGATTACGTTTCTGGGCTTCGTCGAGTGACATCACGACGACGGCGGCGCCGCCATCCACGATTCCGCTGGCGTTGCCCGCGGTGACCGAGCCGTTCTTGCCGAATGCCGGCTTCAACTTAGCCAGGCTCTCCATCGTCGTCTCCGGACGCCGATTGTCGTCTTCGGTGAACATCTCTCCCGACGGCTCGCCTTTGCGATTGCGTAGCGGGACCGGCGTTATTTCCTCCTGGAGGCGTCCGGCCTTATACGCTTCGTCAGCCAGCTTCTGCGAACGCAGGGCGAATTCGTCCTGCATCTCGCGGGTCACGCCATGCTGCCCGGCGTAGAGCTCGGCCGTGTTGGCCATGTAGAGGCCGCAATAGGTGTCGAGCAGCATCACCATGAGAGAATCCTCAAGCTTGCCTTCGCCCAGCCCTACGCCCCACCGCATGCCACGGATCACATGGGGCGCTTGCGACATGGATTCCATGCCACCGGCCAGCGCGATCTTGGACTCGCCGAGTTGGATCATTTGCGCGGCGGTCACGATCGACTGCATTCCCGAGCCGCACAGCCGGTTCACGGTCAGCGCCGGCACTTCGATGGGAACTCCGGCTTTAAGCGCCACGTGGCGCGCTCCGTAGATCGCATCTGCCGAAGTCTGCTGCGCATTGCCCATCACGCAGTGATCGATTTCTCCGGGCTCGACCCCGGAGCGTTTCATGGCTTCCTGAGACGCGATCGCGCCCAAGTCCATGGCGGTGAAGTCGCGCAGCTTTCCGCAGTAGCGCCCCATGGGTGTGCGAGCCCCGTTGACGATTGCAATATCCGTTGTGTTCGACATATGTATTTAAGGAAGGTCAGGCGAAAGCCTGAACTAAGCTTCGAGTTTATCAGCCGCCGAAGCGGGGCGGCAACCGCCCGGCTGGGTGGCTCGGCTGGCGAAGTTCGGAACCAGATAACCGGAGGAAACAAGTGCTCGATGGGCGGTGCGCGGCTGGCGGCAGCAGGGTCAGCTACTGAATGCTGTCGCTGAGCGGTTCGCCCCAGGACTCGCGCCGTGTGCCGAAGGTCTCTTCGCAGGCATCGCAGTACCACTCGGGACTGTCAGGGCGAATACAGCACCCGCCGAGCACGTATCCTTCCTGAGCCAACTCCACGGGATCGTCTGACGGCAAACGCCCATACGCGATCTTCTTCACATCCTCGTTGCTATCGCACCTGGGGCAGACGGGGGCTCGGCGAGGCTTCATGTCTCAATAATTGTCTGTTTGGCTGAGGCGGTCAATGTCCGCTGTCCGCCTTGCTTGTGATAACGCGCCGCAGACTCTCCAAGGACACGGCAATCCTGGACCCTCTCCAGGCGCAGAAAACGGTGCAGTTACTCCACTGCACCGTTTTGCCTAATTGTCGCCAACCGGAGAGCTGACTCTACCTGTATCCGAGGCTCTGTTCAAGCTCGTGCACGATTGCGCGGCTTCTGTCGCGGATGGCTTGCGCGGTCTGCTGTTCTCGGGACTGCGCCGCATTGCAGTGGACTCTGGAACCCGCGTCATTGGAATTGGAGTCGGAGCCTTGCTCCGACTCTGCGTCGGCGCTTGCCGCGTCGGAATCCGAGATCACTCCCCAGGCAATTGGCATCGCCGAAGCTTTTGCGTTGGTGTGCGCCATTCTGTCGCGCATTCTCTTCGCTTCACGCTGGGCACGTTCGGCTTCCCGCAGAGCGGTTTCGCGAGCACCGCGGGCGGCTGCCATGTTCTGCCGCGCGACCTGCTCAGCGACCTTCGCTTCCGCCATCGCAATGGGCAGGTTCATTTCGGCCAACAACTGCGCTTCTTCCGGATAGCCCGGACGCAGGTGGGTCCGTACCTTGCCCATGAAGCGGGACGCGGCGGAGGCATCGGCATTGCGCTTCGCCTTTAGCTCCGCTCCGGCGTGTTGACCATACGACAGCGAAACGCGTTCGAGTGTCCGAAATCCGCGAGAGAACACCGCGAAGGTCGCTATGATCGCCAGGGCCGCCACCAGATATCTGCGTTCCATACAGCCTCCTCGTACCTCTTAAGACGCGAGAGCCATTCGATCGTTAGGATTTTTTTGCCCCACGATTGGCGTTCGTTAGGTCAGGTAAGTACACGTCGAGTGCCATCGCCGGTTCTCCGCAAGTGCTTGCTGCAACTATGGTTACTATTGCCGGAGACTGTGGGGGGCTTCGGAACGTCCGGAATCGGAATCTCTTGTCCATCGGTGGACAAGCCAGCGCAGCAACCGAATCACCACGGCTGAAAACGATCCGCAGCATTGTGGACAGATACGGAATTGTGGTCTGCGGGGTTCCTGGGATTCGTCTGACGTCGCTAGCGAATCGTCACAGCTTCAAGACAGTTCGTCACGTTGCAACGTTAGCTCCAGAGCGGCTGCAGCTTGGTTGGAGCTAGTTCAGGAAGAACTTTGTGTACAACGTATCCCGTTGCGCGGGACGGAAACCGGCATCGCGAATGATACGGCGCAGCTCTTCTTCGGTGGTGCAGTTGCGCACTCCGGCCGCGCGGACCACATTTTCCTCGATCATCACGGAGCCGACGTCATTGCCTCCGAAGCGCAAGCCCGTCTGGCAGACTTTCAGGCCCTGCGTCACCCAGCTCGACTGCACATTCTCGAAGTTGCTGAGGAAGAGGCGCGCGATCGCTAGCGTCTTCAGGTACTCGACTGCGGTAGCTTCGTCCCAACCACGTCCGCCGAGCGCGGTATTTTGCGGCTGAAACGACCAGGGGATAAATGCCGTGAAGCCGCCAGTCTCCTCCTGCAAGTCGTAGACATGCTGGAAGTGGTTAATGCGGTGCTCGTAGGTTTCGCCGACGCCGAACATCATGGTGGCCGTCGTCCTCATGCCGAGCTTGTGCGCGGTGCGGTGGACGTTGAGCCAGTCGTTGGTGAGGCACTTCAAGCGCGCAATCTTGTAGCGCACTTCGTCGTCCAGGATCTCGGCCCCGCCGCCGGGAATGGAGTCGAGGCCGGCATCGCGCAGGCGCTTGATGGTGTCTTCGATAGTGAGGCCGCTGACTTCGGCAATGCAGATGATCTCGGATGCGGAGAAACAATGCAGGTGGACTTGGGGAAAGCGCTGCTTCATCCCGCTCAGCAGGGCTTCGTACCACTCGATTTTCAAGTCGGGATGCAGACCGCCCTGTAGGAGGACGCCCGTACCACCTAACTCCACGGTCTCGCGCACCTTGTCGTAAATGGTCTCGAAATCGAGAAGGTATCCCTCCTTCGCCATCTTTCCCTTGAGCGGACGGTAGAAGGCGCAGAAGGTGCAGTACTCGGTGCAGAAGTTGGTGTAATTGATATTGCGATCGATGATGTAGGTCACTACGCCGTCGGGGTGCAATCGGCGGCGCACCGCATCGGCTTCCATCCCGATGCCGATGAGGTCGTCGGAGCGATACATTTCGAGCGCTTCAGCTTTGGTCAGAGACATAGGACGTCACAAGCCACAGTGATATTCTAACTGTGCCGAGAGCGAGCAGGGAAGCGGGGTATCCATTTTGTGTTGTGGGTGGCGAAATTGTGTTGTCAGTGGCGAAAACCTTGACCGCAACTCGGTGCATCCAACAACGGGTCGCTCGCCCGCAACAATCCTGCGCAAATGGCGTTTATAAGTGGGTGCTCCTCAATGCATGTGAAGGCGGTGGACCCAATGAACTTGCCTGAATGCAATCTCAGAACATGCGCGCGAACCCTGGCGGCTGCGCTGCTCTTGACAATGCCGTTTCCCGCACGAGCTGTCCTGGGCGATAGCGCTGCCTCGGTCCTCACCGACCAGGCCCGCATGAAGGGAACTCTGCGCAGCGTGGACCGTGGCACCTATGTCATGCATGAAATCACCACGACGACAGGTGCCGTGCGAGAGTTCGTCTCTCCAGGCGGGGCGGTTTTCGGCGTCGCTTGGGAAGGCCAATTTCCCCCCGACTTCCAGCAGCTCCTGGGCCCCTACTACCAGCAAGCACAGAAGACGGCACCGCAGCAGCAGCGTGCAAGGCGCGCTCCCATTGTCATCGAGACGCCTGGCCTGGTGTTCCAGCAAACCGGCCATACGCGAAATTTTCATGGGATTGCGTACATCCCGCAGCTACTGCCCAACGGCGTACAAGCCAGCGATATTCGCTAAGGAGGGACCGCATGAGAAGAATTGGCCTGCTGCTAGTGGTATCCAGTGTGCTGTGGCTGGTGGCTTGCGGTTCCAGCGGCAACGGCGGTGGCGGATCATCGTCGATCACGTCGGTGACCGTGAGCTGCTCGCCTTCAACCATCCTGTATGGCCAAACCAGCCAGTGCTCGGCAACGGTGATGGGAACCGGAAACTTCAGTTCGGGTGTGATGTGGACGGCGAGTGCCGGCACAATCTCGAGCTCGGGCTTGTTTACCGCACCGTCCGGAGGAGTTACGTCGCTGCAGGTCACGATTACGGCAACCTCGACCCAGGACAGCAGCAAAGCGGGGACGGCCACGGTCACGGTGAATCCGACGCAGCAGACGAGCAACGTGCAGCCCATCGTAGTTGACTCGGGTCCGACGCCGCAGAGCTCTCCCACCGTAAACGAGGCTTTCACCAGCGTCACGGTCTGCATTCCCAACACCAGCAGCTGCCAGACCATCGATCACGTTCTGGTGGATACCGGATCTTCCGGCTTGCGCTTGTTGTCCTCGGCTGGCGGCGGTGCGCTGACGCTTGCACTCCCACAGGCGAACGACTCCCGTGGAAACCCGCTGTATGAGTGCGAGGTGTTTCTCGACGGCTACATTTGGGGCTCGGTATCGACGGCCGACATCGTCGTGGCGGGTGAAAAAGCATCCTCGGCCAATGTGCATGTCGTTATCCCGGCGTCGGCCTCACCCGCGCCTCCAGGCACCTGCGTCAGCCAGAGTCCTCCCGGGGGGACTGGAAACGAGGGCAACAGCTTAATGGCCTTTGGCGCGAACGGCATCCTTGGAGTGGGATTGTTTCAGCAGGATTGCGGAATTGCCTGCACAACCGCCAATTCAATCATCCCGGCGGTCTATTATGACTGCCCTTCATCCGGATGCAATCCGACTTACGTCACCCTGGTGCAGCAGGTGCCGAATCCGGTGACGATGTTTGCCTCCGACAACAACGGCGTGTTGATTCAATTGCCCGCTGTGCCCAATGGCGGCTCCGCCGACGTACAGGGCTCCATGATTTTCGGCATTGGCACGCAATCCAATAACGGATTAGGTAGTGCCACGATTTACAAAGTGCCCGGCAGTTTGGACAGCAACCCCGGGAATTTCACTACCATCTTCAACGGAACAAGCTATCCTGCCAGCTTCATCGACAGCGGCTCGAACGGACTGTTCTTTCTCAACAGCAGTGTGCCCGGCGTGCCTGCGAGCTGCAGCGACCAGAATTCGTGGTACTGCCCAACCACGTTGCCCGACAATCTCACCGCCCAAAATCAGGGTACAAACATGAGTTCTCCGGTATCGGTGAGCTTCAGTATTGAAAACGCGGACACGCTGTTCAGCAACAATAGCGGCATGAATACAGCTTTCAGCACTTTGGGCGGACACAATTGCCTTCAGGGCGGGTCAGATTGCGCCTTCGATTGGGGCCTGACATTCTTCTTTGGACGCAACATGTTTACGGCTATCGAGAACATGAACACTCCCGGGGGCACGGGACCGTACGTTGCGTACTGATCGACTGAATGATCTGTCCTCACTGCGGCTTTGGAGCCTTACCAGCGCCGCTCTTACTCTGTGCGCCCGTTGCCCGATGGGCGATGATCTCGTCCTGAATACCATCGTAGGTGCTCTGCGGAACGATCTTGCGGGTACGCAGGTCGCGCTTCGATTTGTAGGGACGGCCATCGATGATTTTCTGCGAGTAGGCGCTGCCAATGCCCGGCAGCGCATCCAGTTGATCTTTGGTGGCGCTGTTGATGTCGATTTTCTCCGCCGGTGAAATGGGAGAACTCTTGGGCTTGCTGGTCTGCGTGACTTTGCCACCAGTCGTGCCGCTGGGGGCCGTGCTCTGCGCGAACAACGGCAACGTGCTCACCGCCAGCAGCAAGGTCAGATAGAGTGCGATGTTACGGAACTTCAAGGGGAGGCCCTCCTTTTACTAACAGCTGAATGCTAATCGTTGGGCGACCGCCTGTCACGCAACATCGCGCATACGTCGGCGAGCTTTGGTCCCGCGGCGATTCTTGCTCTGACGCCGGTAGCGCCACCAGAAGTACAGTCCCGTCAGACCGCCAACCACCGCCAGCGCGATCAAGGCATACAGCAACGGCTCGTAATAGCGCCCCAGCCAGCGCAGGATTTGGCGTCCGTAGATCGATCCCAGGTAGGCCAGCAGCGTATAACGCACTCCGCGTCCCAGTGCCAGGGCAGCCAGAAAATTCCTTCGTGGATAGTGCATGGCTCCTGCGGCAATGAGAAAGGGAACGAAGGGGACCGGAGGAGGAGCGATTGCCCCGATGGCTACGGACCAGAATCCGTAGCGCTCGAAGACGCTGTAGATCTTGGCGGCGCGTCTCTTGGAGACCTTCTTCTCCAGCGTTTCTTTGCCACCCTTGGCCCCGAGCCGGTAGGTCAGATATCCGCCGATGATAGAGCCGATCGTGGCCATCATCGCGTAGTACCACCAGGGCTCCTTGTGCGCGGCCGAGAGCACGATGGTAAGGGCGTCCATGCTGCCGGGCAGAGGGATAGCGGAATTGTCCACCAGGCCCAGTACAATCAGCCCCGGCCCACCCAGATGGCGGAGTGTGTGCCACATCGTTTTCTTGACGACTATGGTTGAAAGGAGGTGCATGGACCTTTCCCGGAACGGTGTCTTAGCTTAGAAGCAAAAAGCGGAAACCACGTCGGCTCGGAGTTGAATTCTACACAAGATAAGGCGAGAAAAATCCGCCCGCCTAGCATAGAAGGGAAGAGACCGAAGCGTTTCAAGCATCGTTCGCATCAGCGGCGTTCTAAAACGCAGGGGCTGAAGCCCAGGTTCCAGGCGATTGGAACGGCACGGCTGAAGGCCGTGCCCTGATACAACCCGCCTTAGAACTTAGGCCGCACCCGCAGCGCCGGTTCGGGTTTGGGTGCGCCCTTCTGCAGGCCTTTTTCCTTCATTCCGTCACCCAACTCTCTGAGTTGCTCGGTGACTTCGAGCGCAACCTCTCGCTGGTCCGGCAAGAACCGATATCCGGTTGGCGGCGGATCGTTCTCACCCCTGGCAACCAGGGTCATGATATTGGGATCGCCGGGCTCTGGGTTGTCCATGGAGTCAGCGTAGTTGCTGAGGAATTGCTGTAATAGCGAAGTGGTCGAGCGATATCGAATCCAACGATGGTTGTCCCATGTCATAGGAGTTGGCTTGCCGCCGTCGGTGCCATCAATGAAATGCTGGATCAGGTGGTCGGCAGCTTGCACGCCATACCCGCTCAGAGCGGTGACCACGTCGGGCGGCATGTTCAGGTTCAGGCCACCCTCGCGTGGGTCCAGATACACATGAACGATGCGGTCGCGATATCCGGGGACGGTTGACTGAAGGTTATCCATCCAATTGCGCGCGGCGTCGATCATGGAAAAGGCGAAAGGTGCGGCGCCCGTAAAGCTGGGAAGAGTCCCCAGCCGGGTCCAGAGGTGGGCGATGCCGGAGAGATTCTTATTCGGAATCCATGTCCGGCCATCATCAGGCTTTCGGTCGGGCCGCAGGTCGGCCAAGTCCAAACCGAAGGTTGGCCATCGCGGGATGGGACTGTCGAACAAATGAAAGGGGAAATTACTGGTGATACCCCCATCAGCAAACCAAACCCTCTCCGGCGTGCGCGCCTCGTCATGTCCGACGGAGTCGCCCGGAACCCGTTCTGCCGGCGCGGGCTCGTCGACTGCTCTCCGGCGGCGCGTGAAATCTACGGCATAGAGAGGAACTGCGCAAAAGAGAAAAGGAAAACTCAAGCTCAACCGTACCGCCAGAATCACGGGAAGGTCGTCGGCGTCTGGCAACGGCTTCAGTCCGTTGAGATCAATTTTCTCGTGATGGTTTGCATTGGCATGTTCCTGGGGCGGATGATTCTCCATCCAGGTGATGACCTCCGCGGGAAGGTACTGGCCTAGTTCGGAGGGAGAAAAGTAGAACTCGTTGGATTCGAAGGGAAGCGTGAACGGCCTGCCAAAGGTGAGGCTGGTGGTGATCATCTTCAGCGTGATGCCGTTGGGACTTTCCGGAGTAATGCTCTTTCTGAGGTCGCCGAAGGTGAGCGGTCGCTCTGGCGGCAGGGCGGCGAAGGTGTTGAGGCGTTCATTCAGCCATTCGACGAGCGATATGGGTTGCTTGTCGCTGGTCGTTTCGTGTAGCCGAAGCAGAAGCCGTAGTGATGACTGGATAGGCGACGCAAGCGAACCAGTGGGCCGGCAAGCCATGCGACTGCCCAGCCGGCTAGTCCGGCGATGATGCCGACTGCGAGAACAACCCAACGCCAGTTGCTTTGCGGCCAGGCTAGGTATGTAAGTACTACAGCGGGAGCGATGCCAATGAAAAACTCGAGCCATAGCACCCTAAATATGACGCCAAACCGTCTTGCCCATCCCTGCAGCAGGAACGCAGTAGCGATATGAAATAGGCCCTTCATCGCCGGCTGGGGCTGGAAGAGATTGAATAGGTTGGAACCGCTGGCCGGCTTGGGGGCATCGCCGCCGAGAAAGCCTGGGACCTTCGCTAATTCGGGGAATACATTTCGCCCCTGTCGGCGAGCTAACTCGGCGGCGGCGGTGAGTGCTGCCGCTATCCCTCCCGCGGATGTCCCTCCGATCGACTGGAACTCGTATTGTTCAGCAAGCTTACAAACCACTCCGGGATAAACAATTCCCGAGGTGATTCCACCTTTCATTACGATGTCGCATTTTTTCACGGGGCGCACCTCCGCGGCGTCGATTATCGCATGTGCGAGAAGTTCTCTCCCTCAAGACGCCTGCGGTGGATCATTTCCTCACGCTTCCGAACGCGACTGGCCCCAGGAAGCGCAGCTCAGGGGCTGTCGGGATGAGTCCAATTTCCTGCGAGTAGCGCAGGAAGAGTTGCAAACCGGCGTGGTTTTCTCGGTCGAGATAGTAATGAATGTTCTGGGTGAGATAGGTATGAATGTCGGTTTCGCTCAGCCTAACTTTGGGTGACCACTCTTGGGCGATGATACGAAGGTTCGCCGGCTCGAGGCCATGGTCCCGCGACTGCTGAAACACCTTCACCAAGTCAAGATCGCGGGGCGCTCGATCAAGGGCGTCGAGTCGTACCGCCCAGAAAGCAAAAACAAAGGGCTGGCCCGTCCGTTCGTGCCACAGGTGTCCCAGGTCATACACGAGGTACTTCCTGCCAACGGTTATCTGTAGCGCGGCGTCTCCAATCAGCAGCGCTGCGTCATGATGCTGCAGCATCGCCTCAAGGTCTGGGGGATGCGGCGTAAGCTGCCGGCGCCCTCCGAAAAACTTGGTAAACAGCACCTGTAACAGCGCGACCGAGGTGCGCGATGACGTGTCGGTCGCAACAGTTTCTACCTCCTCGATAGGTTTCTTGCCGATCAGCAGGATCGATCGGACGGAGTCCTTGGATGCAATCGCAATGTTCGGCAGTATCACTAGCCCCGGTATCTCCGCATAGGTGACCGCCGGGATGATACCGATGTCGGCTTGGTTTGCCGCCAGGGCCGCCGCACACGCGGAGGGAAGTGTGTATTCGATGGCAAAATCGCGGGCCGCCTCTCCGTGCTCGAAGTCCCACATGAGGGGTGCGGTATTCAGGAACGAGATAGCGGAGATGCGCAGCGGAGGCATGGACAATCGAGTCTAGCAAAGCTAGCGCGGTCGCGTCGGTGCAATGAGTCGCTTAATTCGGTTTTAATCTGCGCGGCGGCGCAATCACATCGATGTGTGACAGCTAATCTATTCATTGCCCAGTCCAAGCCCCATCATTGGATCGTCTGTCACGGGTAACGGCTGCCTTTGCCGGTGAATTGATTTACGGCAGGAGACTAAATGGACACTCCGATGAGCGCTGCGATTATCATTGGTGCCTCAATGCTGCTGTCTATCGCAGGATTGCTGGTGGTGCGTCGCTACGCCAACGTCGACTGGCTGAAGCGGCATCACGAAGTTGCCAGCTATTTCTTCCTGATGATTGGAACGCTCTATGCCGTGCTGATCGCCTTTGCCATCTACGTAGTCTGGAGCGCGTCCAAGGAGGCGGGCACGAACCTTGAACACGAGGCGAACGAGGTAGCCGACATGTCTCGTCTGTCGATGGCAATGCCTGACCCAGTGCGCAAAGAGATCGTCACAACGCTCATGGAGTATCTCAACGCCGTAGTGGAAGATGAGTTTCCGGGTATGGAGCAAGGCCGCGACAGCCAGCGCACTTGGACTGCGGTGCAAAACCTGTGGGATGTGTATGGGACGATCCAGCCCGAAACACCACGGTTGCAAATCTACTTCGCGGAGTCGCTGAAGCACTTGACTCAACTCTCGGACTATCGCCGGACCCGGCTGTTCGCCAGCCATGGCACGGTCCCCTCCACGCTATGGTACCTGTTGCTTTCTGGCGCGGTGCTGCTCGTTCTCTTCACCTATTTTGTCGGGCACGAGAGCGCCTGGGTACAGGCCGCCATGACGGCGGCGCTGGCGGGGGTTCTAACCTTCAGCCTGTTTCTAGTATGGTCGCTGGATAGTCCATATTCGGGGGTGGCAAGCGTTACGCCGCAACCATTCAGTCTGGAACTGGTCCATGTAGCCTCGAGGATGCCAAAGTAATCTCACCTCACCATGAGATCCGACGTCCATTAAGCCTGCTTTCAAATTAACAAGACCTCACCTGCACTGGTGACAGGCTCCCTTGACGGTAACCATGTTGATGGTTACTGTCCGACTGTGTGGACACCTTTGTCGCCTGGGGGGCTGATATGCAAGCTGAAACGCCGGTTAGAGCAGTTTAAGAATTACTGTAGTCGAGCGAGCACGGGTAGAGCGGCGCTTCAGCGCCGCGTTCCCGCTGATCCTTCACCTCCGAGCCGGCTTCA
>Ga0208587_1000537_pt1 | contig 20659 bp, 16 predicted proteins | sample NGESurdeep092012_7_FD_184472 | JGI IMG/M metagenome (GOLD analysis project Ga0208587, IMG submission 184472) | Arctic peat soil microbial communities from Barrow, Alaska - NGEE Surface sample 210 deep-092012 (SPAdes) | ecosystem: Environmental > Terrestrial > Soil > Wetlands > Peat ...
GCATCGACCTTTCCGTTGGTGCTGGGCACGATTGCCATGTTGTTAGTGATCGATCCATCGAAGGCATTTAGCGTCGAGACCACGGGCTGGTTGGTGCCGTCCGGCCACAACGTCAGATAGCCCAGCCGGAGCCCGGCGCCTTGCTGGCTCGCAACCCGTCACTTCGCCTTCATTACCTCGAGAATGCGGTCGAAGTCCTCCAGGGAGGAGTACTCGAGGAGGATCTTGCCTTTGCCGTTGCGATCGGTAATGGTGACGCGCACGCCCAGCGCGCGTTGCAGCTCTTGCTCGGCTTCTTTGACGTTTGGGTCCACTATGCGGACCTTTTCGGCCTTTTCCGGGGGGTGAACCAGATTAGTAACGGCCTGCTCGGTCTGGCGAACCGAAAGCGAATGTGTGGCAATGCGCTGGGCCAGCTTCTCGATAGCTTCGGGCGATTCCAGCGCCATCAGCACCTTGGCGTGGCCGAAGCTGAGCTGGCCTTTGTCGAGCATGGCCTGCACACTGGGCGGCAACTTCAACAGGCGCAGGAAGTTGGCCACCGAGGAGCGTTCCTTACCGGTGCGCTGCGCCATCTGCTCCTGGGTGAGGCCGAACTCGCGCGCCAGCCGGTCGTAGCCTCGGGCTTCCTCCATGCAGGTCAGGTCGAGGCGCTGGAGGTTTTCGACGATGGTCATCTCCATGGCCTGCTGGTTGGAGACCGGGCGCACCACGGCGGGGATGGTTTGATGGTGGAGCGTGCGTGCGGCTTCACAGCGGCGCTCGCCGGCGATGACCTGATAGCGTCCGCCCGCCACTGGCCGTACCACGATGGGCTGCAACACGCCCACGGCTTGGATGGAAGCCGCCAGTTCGTTGAGCGCGACCGGGTCGAGAGACACGGTGCGCGTCTGGTAAGGGTTGCGGTCGAGGTGGTCGAGCGGAATCTGATGCAGCGCCTCTCCAGGGGCAAGGTTCGGCACCGGGCTGTGCCCTGCGGGCGAAACCGTGGCCGGAGCATGAGGCACTTGCCGTGGCGGAAGCAGGGTCTCCAGGCCGCGGCCAAGAACTTTGCGCTTTTCTGTCATGAGAAGTCCTTGATTAGCATAGCAACTAACGATTAGCAATTAGCAATTAGCAATTAGCAATTAGCAATTAGCACTTAGCACTTAGCAATCAAGCGAGATCCAGAGCGAGCACCTAAGCGCTGTCATCCTGAGCAAGTGCGGCACTCCACCCCATCTACCAAGCGTGAAACTGCATCACGACGCCGAAGCTCGCTTCCGCTCGGAAGCGATATCGGAATGAGCTCCAAAGAGGAACCGCGGATAGCGCAGAGCATTGAATTCGGCGCCGATGAGGACCACCATCGAAACGATGTACAGCCAGATCAGCAAGGCGATTGCCGTTGTCACGGAGCCATAAATGACATCGTAGTTCGCGAAGTGGCGAAGATAGACGCCAAACAATACGGTGGAGACGAACCACATCACGGTGGCTAGCGCCGCGCCGGGCAGCACGCGATGCCACGGCTGGGTGCGGGGCACTCCATGGTGATAAATGAGCCCGATCACGGCAATGCTGGTGAGCGCCGCAATGATCCAGCGCAACGCCGTCCACAGTCCCACAATGTAAGGTCCAAATTCGTGGCCCACATGGTACGCGATCCAGTTTTCGATCTGATTGCCAAACACCAGCAGGAAGGACGAGAAGGCCATCGGGACCCCGGCCAGCACCACCAGCAGGAAGGCGATCATTCTCTCCTTCACCAGCCCCCAGACCTTCGGCATCTGGTAGGCATTGCGGAAGCCCTCCATCCAGGAGATCATCGTGCCCGATCCTGTCCACAGAGTGATGACTGCCAGGGTGATTAACGACCTCACACTGGCGGGGTTGGTGCCGCTGAAGTATTGCAGAACGGCTGTGCTTGTCCCTTCCGGCAGAATCCGCCCTACGGCGCGGGCGATCTCGCGAATGAATGCAGATGTTTTGTGCGACTCGGAGAGGATCGAGGCCACCAGAAGTACGGCGGGAAATAAAGTGAAGATGGCGGAGAAGGCCGCTCCCTTGGCCACAGCGAACGCGTCGTGCTGAAAGGCACGCCACAGCGCGACCCGAAAGTGTAGAAAGAACCGCCGCATAGAGGCAAACGCCGGCATTGGACTGGAAAGGGAAGTTTACACACCCGAGCAGGAAGGGGCGAGCGGAAAACAGTGGTCAGTGGGGATGCGCGGGCACTCGGCGGTATCAGAAGCGGTGGAGCACCAAGCCAGTTATAAGCGCGATTCTGGAGAAGTCATGGTCCAGGGTGAAAACGCTAGCCTTATGTTCAAGAGCAACGGCTGCGATCAGGGTGTCAATGGTGGTGAGCGATACGCCTTTTCCGCGCGCTGTGCGATAGATTGCAGCCGCGGTATGATAGGTTTCAAAGCCCCTGGGCTCCAGCATGTCCCATTGAGCGAGAAACAGGCCAATAGCATCGGCGTCCCTGGTGAGGCCTTGCAAGACCTCGGCTACCACTACTCCAGTGAGCGCGAGAGGTTCGCTGTCTTCGATCATCCGGCGTAGTTGGCCACCGGCCCGGCCAGGAGAGGAACTGAAAAAGTCAATCCAGACGGAGCTGTCCACCAGAATCAAGCCCGATTTCTCCGGGAAGACTTAAGGTCGCCCTTCCAGATGCCGCTTCCGTAATAGCGGAGAATCCCTTTGCGGCTCTCCGAACGGACGAGCAACTCGAGCGCCTTGTCCACAATCTGGCGCTTGGTTTTGAGACGGGTGAGTTTGCGCGCCTTGCGAATCAAGTTCTCGTCAATATCGATGTTGGTCCGGGACATATGAATAGGATACACCATTTCGCGGGAAATTGGTGTATGAGGGATGCCGTTGTCGCTCGTCCTGGGTGCCCCACTCATTCGCGGTTTTCGAAGGAGTGGAACCGCGAGGCGGAATAAGTGATCTTCAACGGCCATTCCTGACAGTTGTCCCGCACCGGACCCTCCTCCTGGAACGCGCAGGCCTTAAAGCTACTCCATTTTCACCCTTCGGGCGCACTCACCAGGCCACGCTTGACGGGATTGCGACTGCTGACGTAGCTCCCGTCCCCGAAGGGGACAGCATATCTCAGCCCAGCGTTTCAACGCTGGGTGACGGGTTAGAACGATGCCGAGTCCCGGAGGGACGGCATATGAACCAGGTTGTGTGTTGAACATCACTGAACCACAATACGCGCGCGGATAACCTCATCTTATGTCCCACACTCATGCCTGGGTGCTCGTGCATTGCATATTCAGCACGAAAGAGCGCGCCGACCTCATACCCGATCCGGTCGAGCTTTGTCGATATCTGACCGGGGTGGCTCGCGCGAAGAAGATCACACTGGTTGCCGCCGGGGGCACGGCCAACCACATCCATCTTCTGATCGCCGTTCCTCCCGCCATTCCGTTGGCCAAGGCCATTCAGGAGTTGAAGGGCAACAGCTCGCGATGGTTTCACGAGCACGGAGTGCGGTTCGAGTGGCAGGAAGGGTACGGAGCCTTCAGCGTCAGCCAGTCGCAAAAGCAGGTTGTAGCCAATTACATTGAGCGTCAGGCTGAACATCATCGAAAGTGGAGCTTCGAGCAGGAGTTCATGACGTTGTTACGCAAATCCGGCGCGACCTACGATCCGCGGTACGTGTTCGGGTGAGGCATATGTCGTCCCTGGCGGGACTCGGAGTCTAACAACATGCCTACCCAGCGTTGAAACGCTGGGCTGAGATATGCTGTCCCCTTCGAGGACGGGAGTCACGTTAGGAACGTGGGTTCCGTGCGCCCCATCGCGGGTGCCCCACCCTTGTCCGCTGCCTTTGCGGACAGGGTGGGGATCACCTCAGACCAAACCGTGCCCACCCTCTCGCCAAAAGAGCGCGAGGAGGAGGGGCTCGCCAGGCGAGTAATTTGAGACAGTCAGATAACAGCTAGGCCACCCGCCTCCGCATCTTGTTTCCGCAGGCGTAAGTTCCTATCATCGGAGGGTGACAATCACTGCAAGAGACTTTCAAGAGTTCGCACAGCAGCGCTTGAGCGACGCATTCGTCACGCCTTCCCTTTTCGGTGAACGCCTGAAGGAAGTTCTCGATTTTGCTGTGGCAAACAAATCCTCCCTGGACGATGGAGCAAAAGCGTATTACGACAAGCTGTTGGATGGCGTTTCCACGATGTTTGAGCAAGGGCTAGCCGGAGTGGCTGACAGCCCGGACAAAAGAAGGATGCTCCGGTTAGTGGCATTGACGAAACGGAAGCATCATCGTGCCGAGAATTTCTTGAAAGGATTGGGCAAGCCACTGCCCGTCCCCTTCGCCGTTGCCGAAGCTGGGAAGCCCATTTTCCTGGATACACTTCAATCCGTTTTGGACTTCCTCTTCGATGCAACCCGTGAAGACCAACACGGCGCGGCTCAATTTGCGTCATTGAGCATGTTGTATTGGACCGTGGATGAGCTGACGGTTGCCTTTTATCTGGCGGAGCGGAAGTACACAACTCAAGCGTACAGCCACCTCCGCACCGTGTATGACCTACTGGACAAGGCGGAGCTGTTTTTTCAAGAGCCGCAATTGGCAGAAGTGTGGAGTGGTGCAGACAAAAGGAAGATACTGAAGGAACTACAACCGGGAGCGGTGCGAACGAAACTTGGAAAACCGAAGTTTGATCCCATTTACGATTTTTTCACCGAGCGGGGAATGCACGGGACCTTTGGAGCCGTCCGTCAACGTGCTGTCCAGCGCGAAAGATCAAGGGGTAATCCAAGCGTTGCGATGTGGTTAGGCGGTGTGGCTTGGGACCAAGAGGTCGACTTAGCGGTGTCTTCTTGCATCTTGAGCACCGTTCTAACGCTGACCACCGTAGCTAAGGTCTACCGAACTCGGCTGCATGATGCAGAAGTTGCCTCCATCATCAAAAACAGAGCTGATGCGACCACTGATTTTTTGCAAAAGCACCTTGTCAACCCGCTACGGGAATCGAGGACGGAAGCGCCCGGGCTGGCTGACGCGGTTAATCAGCTCTTGGCTAGCAGGGGCTTCCCTTGAGCGGGTCTTTCGCTAGTGCGGACGAAAATCCCCGCTCAAGGCCAAATGAAGGCATTGAAGGGGACCCGCGGGGATCCCACTCATTCGAAAACCACGAATGAGTGGGGCACCCGGCGAGCCGTCTTGAAACGGGAATGGGTCGTAGAATAGGGCGTTTATGAACTGGAAGACGCTGTACCTCGAAGCGTATGGACATGTGTGGGCGCTTTTTGGCTTTCTGAAGGTATCTGTGCCCATCATCATTTCGCTGATTGCCTTGTGGGTTGCGCTGAAAGACCGGAGGCCGCGCTTGGATCTGAAAGCAAGGAAAGGCGATTGGTACAAGCTGAAAACGACGCTTGATCGCAGGGAAACGGTATTCTCCGGCATAGTCGAGGTATACAACGTGAGCGCGCGGGCAAATGCGATACAAGGGTATGACTTTTGGCGGAAGGATCCGAAAGGAAAATGGGAGCCGATGGACAGCGAACGGTACAGAGCGTCCACCGGGGACACGGATGATCTCGAAATCAGCAACCACACACCAATCGTCGTCCCTCCATACTCCGGCGTAGAGATTCGCGTGCTCGCGTTTGCAAAGATAAAACAACCATACGAGATGGATGTGGAGGTAGAATTTCAGGACATATTTGGACGTCGCTACAACGTCGAAGTGAAAGCAATTTCCTAATTACGCGCTCATGCCCGCATACGGTCTCAGAGGCAGGTCGTTCTCCAAAGCTGCAGATATCGGTGAGATAAGAACCCGAATTCAGCGCAGCCGGTGATCTTCAAGGTTCATCGCGATTAAGAATTCGGCTAGATGCGGTTCTTGCCAATGAAAAGGGCCGCCAAGATTTATCTCGGCGGCCCATCGTTGTTCTGGGGGCAGCATGCGCCTAAAGCTCGTTACTTTCGAACAAGGTGGTTACTCCGTCGTCAGTTCCTCGGCCTCGTTTTCGCCTTCGTGGCGGAGCAGTTCCAGTGCGCGTTCAGCTTCTTCGTACGCGGCCGTGACCTCCTCCTGCACCTTGGATGCGGCCTCTTCCATCTCCTGCGAGAGCCGGACGTTGCGGTAGTACTCCATTCCGGTGCCTGCGGGGATGAGACGGCCCACGATGACGTTTTCCTTCAAGCCACGCAGGTGATCGACGGCGCCCTGGATGGAGGCTTCCGTGAGCACGCGCGTGGTTTCCTGGAACGACGCCGCCGAGATGAACGAATCGGTGGAGAGCGAGGCCTTGGTGATGCCGAGCAACAGCGGACGGCCGGTGGCCGGTTTGCCGCCATTGGCGATCGTCTTCTCGTTCTCTTCGCGGAAGCGGAACTTGTCGATCTGCTGTTCCAGTAGGAACGAGGTATCGCCCACGTCTTCCACTTTCACCCAGCGCATCATCTGGCGAACGATCACCTCGATGTGCTTGTCGCTGATGTTGACACCCTGCAAGCGGTAAACTTCCTGGATTTCATTCACCAGGTAGGCTTGCAATTCCTTCTCGCCCAGCACGGCAAGAATGTCGTGCGGGTTCAGAGGACCGTCCATGAGCGGCTCGCCAGCGCGGATGCGCTCGCCTTCCTGCACATTGATGTGAACGCCACGCGGCACCTGGTACTCCTTCTCGGTGCCGTTGTCGGCCACCACGTAGATCTTGCGCTGGCCTTTGGCCACGTCGCCAAACTTCACCACGCCATCGATCTCGCTGATGACCGCGGTCTCGCGCGGCTTGCGGGCTTCGAACAATTCCACCACGCGCGGCAGACCGCCCGTGATGTCCTTGGTCTTGGTGGTTTCGCGCGGGATCTTCGCCAGCACATCGCCGGGAGTCACCGTCTCGCCATCCTGCACCATCAGGTGAGCGCGGGAAGGCATCAGGTAGCGTTTGCTGCTCTTGCCTCCCTTGATGATCATGGTCGGCTGCCGCTTCTCATCCGGCGAGTCAACCACGACATGGCGCGACAGACCCGTGACCTCGTCCACTTCTTCATGCAGGGTCATGCCTTCCTGCAGGTCCTTGAACTGCACGGTCCCGCCAATTTCGGTCAGGATGGCGAAGGTGTACGGGTCCCACTCGACCAGGACATCGCCCAAGCCGACCTGTTGCCCATCCTCCACCTTGACCTTGGCGCCGTAAACCACGGCGTAGCGCTCTTTTTCGCGGCCCTTGTCGTCCAGGATGGCGATGGAGCCGTTGCGGTTCATCACCACCAGGTGGCCTTCCTTGGCGCGCACCGTCACCAGGTTGACGAATCGCACACTGCCGTTAGTTTTGGCATCGAGGCGCGACTGTTCGCTGACTCGCGAAGCCGTACCGCCGATGTGGAAGGTACGCATGGTGAGCTGGGTTCCCGGCTCGCCGATGGACTGCGCCGCGATAACGCCGGTGGCTTCGCCCAACTCGACCAACCGGCCGGAAGCCAGGTTGCGCCCGTAGCACATCACGCACACGCCCCGCTTCGACTCGCAGGTGAGCACGGAGCGGATCTTGACGCGCTCGATACCGGCCGCCTGCACCGCACCCGCCAGGTCTTCGGTGACCTCCTGGTTGATGTCAACGATGATGTTGCCTTCGTAGTCCTTGATTTTCTCCAGCGAGACGCGGCCCACGATACGGTCGCGCAACGGTTCGATGATCTCGCCCGACTCCACGATGGAGGTGACGTAGATGCCATCGACCGTGCCGCAATCGTATTCGCTGATGATCACGTCCTGCGCCACGTCCACCAAACGGCGGGTCAGGTAGCCCGAATCCGCCGTCTTGAGCGCGGTATCGGCCAGTCCCTTGCGGGCGCCGTGAGTGGAGATGAAGTACTCCAACACGGTGAGGCCTTCGCGGAAGTTCGCCGTGATCGGGGTCTCGATGATTTCGCCCGAGGGCTTGGCCATCAAGCCACGCATCCCGGAGAGCTGACGAATCTGCTGCTTCGAACCGCGAGCGCCGGAGTCAGCCATGACGTAAATCGGATTGATGTCGCCGGCCTTGTCGTCTTGCTGCATGGCGCCGAACATCTCGTCCGCGACTTTCTCCGTGATGGCTGACCAGATTTCGACAACCTTGTTGTAGCGTTCGCCGTTGGTGATGGCGCCGTCGAGATACTGCTGCTGCACGGCGATAGCCTGCTTTTCGGCGTCGCGCACCAGGCCCGCCTTGCCCGGCGGAATGACCATGTCGTCAATTCCGATCGAGAGGCCCGCCATGGTGGCGTAGTGGAAACCGAGCTGCTTGATGTCGTCGAGCATCCGCACCGTGGTTTCCAAACCAAAGCGCAGGTAGCAGTAGTTCACCAGGTTGCCCACGCCCTTCTTCTTGAGCAAGCCATTGATGTAGGGCATCTCAGAGGCGCCGCGCTTCAGGTGGTCGTTCATGATGGCGCGGCCCACCGTGGTCGAGATGAACTGCCGCTCGAAGTTGGTAGGCTCGGTATGGATCACGTCCTGATCGTCGTATGCGATGGTCAGATCGATCACCTCGCCCGAGTAGCGCAAACGAATCGGGGTCAGCGTTTCCACTTCGCCCGCTTCCTTCGCCAGGATCACTTCATCGATGTTGGCGAACGCGCGTCCTTCACCCTTTGCACCCGGCTTACCTCTGGTCAGGTAGTAAATGCCCAGCACCATGTCCTGCGTAGGTACGGTGATCGGCTGTCCCGACGCCGGCGACAGGATGTTATGCGAGGCCAGCATCAACACGCTGGCTTCCACCTGCGCTTCCGGCGACAAGGGAATGTGCACCGCCATCTGGTCACCGTCGAAGTCGGCGTTGAATGCGGTGCAAACCAGGGGATGAATCTTGATGGCCTTGCCTTCCACCAGCACCGGCTCGAATGCCTGAATGCCCAAGCGGTGAAGCGTGGGCGCGCGATTCAGCAGGACGGGGTGGTCTTTAATCACCTCTTCCAGGATGTCCCATACGATGGGCTCCTGTTGCTCCACCATTTCCTTGGCCTGCTTGATGGTAGTGCAGTGTCCGGTCTGCTCCAGACGGTGATAGATGAACGGCTTAAACAGTTCCAGCGCCATCTTCTTGGGCAGGCCGCACTGGTGCAGCTTGAGGTCGGGCCCGACCACGATGACGGAACGTCCGGAATAGTCCACGCGCTTGCCCAGCAGGTTCTGGCGGAAGCGGCCCTGCTTGCCCTTCAGCGTATCGGACAGCGACTTGAGCGGGCGATTGTTGGCGCCACGCAGCACGCGGCCACGGCGTCCGTTGTCGAACAGTGCGTCCACTGCCTCCTGCAACATGCGCTTTTCGTTACGCACGATGACTTCCGGGGCGTGCAGATCCATCAACTTCTTCAAGCGGTTGTTGCGATTGATGACGCGGCGATACAGATCGTTCAAGTCTGAAGTCGCAAAGCGGCCGCCATCGAGAGGAACCAGGGGACGCAGCTCCGGCGGGATCACCGGAATCACGTCCAGGATCATCCATTGCGGCTTGTTGCCGCTCCGGCGGAATGCCTCGACCACTTTCAGGCGCTTGGCATACTTCAGACGCTTCTGCACCGAAGTCTCGCTGCGCATCTTTTCGCGCAGTTCGCCGGAAAGACTCTCCACCTCAACCCGCTTCAGCAGTTCCTTGATGGCCTCCGCGCCCATCATGGCCTTGAAGCCGCTGGCGCGATGCGCCTGGTCGAGTTCGCGGTACTTGGTTTCGTCCTTGATGACTTCGCGGTCTTTGACCGGAGCCTCGCCGGCCTCGACCACGACGTAGGCTTCGAAATACAGCACCGATTCCAAGTCGCGCAGCGAAATGTCGAGAATGTGCCCGATACGGCTGGGCAGTCCCTTGAAGAACCACACATGCGAGCAGGGCGAAGCCAGCTCGATGTGGCCGAGGCGCTCACGGCGGACCTTGGAGAGGGTCACCTCCACGCCGCACTTATCGCAGATCACGCCGCGGTGCTTCATGCGCTTGTATTTGCCGCAGAGACACTCCCAGTCGGTTACCGGACCGAAAATGCGCGCACAGAACAGCCCATCGCGCTCCGGCTTGAAGGTGCGGTAGTTGATCGTCTCCGGCTTGGTGACTTCACCGTGAGACCAGCTGCGAATCTTTTCCGGCGAAGCCAGGCTGATGCGGATGGCGTCGAAGTCGGCGATGGCGTTTCCGAGATCAAATGGGCTCGAACGGTACAAAATGTCCTCCTTCCCTGCGGGGCCCGCCGTGGCGGGCTGCAGGGACCTGCGGCCCTTGCGCGGCCGCTGGCGGCTCCCGGTATTTCCAGTTTCCCTGGGTGCTGCCTCCCGCGGGAGCGAGAGAGGCAGTTACCCCAATCTTCGGGGTCCCGGCGAGCGCCGATTTTGCGCTCACCGGGGAAAGAGCGACGTCGGACCTAGTCGGCTGCGACCGGAGCTGCCGGGAGCACCCTGCGCTCGTTGGTCTTGATCAACTCCACGTCGAGGCACAACGACTGCAACTCACGAATGAGCACGTTGAAGGATTCCGGCACACCCGGCTCAATGGCCGCTTCGCCTTTGACGATGGCCTCGTAAATCTTGGTACGGCCATAGACGTCATCGGACTTCGCGGTGAGCAGTTCCTGTAGGATGTAGGCTGCGCCGTAGGCTTCCAGGGCCCACACTTCCATTTCGCCGAAGCGCTGACCGCCGAACTGCGCCTTGCCGCCCAGCGGCTGCTGGGTAATGAGCGAGTACGGTCCGATCGAACGCGCGTGGATCTTGTCGTCCACCAGATGCGAGAGCTTGAGCATGTAGATGTAGCCCACCGTCACCGACTGTTCGAAGCGTTCTCCGGTCATGCCGTCGTAGAGAGAGGTCTTGCCCGACTCGGGCAGACCGGCCTGCGCCAGCAATGACTTGATTTCTCCCTCTTTCGATCCGTCGAACACCGGCGAGCCGAAGTAGACAGCTTCTTTCATGCCATCCGCCACGTGCTCCAGGGTTTCGTCGTCGAGGTTGACGAGCTTGTCCACGAACGGTGTGTCCTTAAACATGACCTTGAGTTCCTTGCGCAGACGTTCCGCCTTGGAGTTCTCTTTCAGCAGCTCGCCAATTTTCTGTCCCAGCTCGTAACCAGCCCAGCCAAGATGCGTCTCCAGGATCTGGCCCACGTTCATACGGCTGGGCACGCCCAGCGGATTCAGCACGATCTCCACCGGCGTACCGTCCTCGAGGTAAGGCATGTCCTCTTCCGGCAGAATGCGCGCGATGACGCCCTTGTTGCCGTGGCGGCCGGCCATCTTGTCGCCCACGCTGAGCTTGCGCTTCATGGCGACATAAACTTTCACCAGCTTGATCACGCCCGGCGGAAGTTCATCGCCCTTCTGCAGCTTCTCGACTTTCTCGCGGACGATCTTGCGCAAAACGTCAATCTGGCGCGAGGTCATCTCTTCGATTTCATCGATCTGCTCGTTGATGCGCGGGTCCTTATCGGGGAACTTGACGCGCTTCAGGTTGCGGGTCGAGATCCGTTCGATGGTGTCGCGGTCCAGAATCACACCCTTGGTCAACAGGCGCTTATTGGTGCGCTCGTCGTGCAGGTCGGCGAGGACCTCCTTGCCGCCAAGCAATGCTTCGAGACGCTTCAACCGCTCGTCGGTGAGAATTCGGATCTCGTCGGCCAAGTTCTTCTCCAGCTTCGCCACCTGCTCGGACTCGATGAACTTGGCGCGTTCGTCCTTCTCCTGCCCTTTGCGGGAGAAGATCTTCACGTCCACCACCGTTCCCTCGATGCCCGGAGGACAGGTGAGCGAGGCGTCGCGAACATCGCCGGCCTTCTCGCCGAAGATGGCCCGCAGCAGCTTCTCTTCCGGAGTGAGCTGGGTCTCGCCCTTCGGCGTAACTTTGCCCACCAGGATGTCGCCCGCCTTTACCGTGGCGCCGATGCGGATGATGCCGCTCTCATCGAGGTCGCGCAACGCCGACTCGCTGACGTTGGGAATATCGCGCGTGACCTCTTCCGGGCCCAGCTTGGTGTCGCGGGACTCGATCTCGAACTCCTCGATGTGGACGGAGGTGTAATAGTCGTCCTTCACCATCTTCTCGGAGACCAGGATGGCGTCCTCGAAGTTGTAGCCCCGCCATGGCATGAAGGCGACCAGCACGTTGCGGCCGAGCGCCAGTTCACCCATGTCGGTGCAAGGACCGTCGGCGATGACTTGCCCCTTGGCGACGCGCTGCCCCTTCATCACGATGGGGCGCTGGTTGATACAAGTGTTCTGGTTGGAACGCTTGAACTTGGTGAGCTGATAGATGTCGCTGCCCACCTCGCGCGAGAGTTGCATGGGATGATGCTCGCCCTCGACGCGCACGATAATGCGCTCGGAGTCGACGGAATCGATGATGCCGCCACGGCGAGCCAGCACCACCGCGCCAGAATCGCGCGCGGTGACGCCTTCCATTCCGGTGCCGACGATGGGTGCCTGTGCGCGCAGCAAGGGCACGGATTGGCGCTGCATGTTGGCGCCCATCAGGGCGCGGTTGGCGTCGTCGTGCTCCAGGAACGGAACCAGCGAGGCCGCCACCGATACGAGCTGTTTCGGGCTCACGTCGATGTAGTCCACTTCGTCGCGGCTGACCAGCACAAAGTTGCCCGCCTTGCGAGCGTTAACCAGTTCCGCGACGATGCGGCCCTTGTCGTCGATCTCGGCGTTGGCCTGCGCAATCACGTGGCGGTCTTCCTCCCACGCCGACAGGTAGAACGAGAACGGCTCAAAGTCGATGAGCTTCTTGCGGCGCTCCCGCAGATCGTTGTTGGCCTTGATCGCTTCGGACTTCTCCATGTGATCGCCCACGCGGTAGTCGCTGTCGCCAGCGTTGACCACGGTGACGAAATCCAGCACACGGCCGCTCTTCACTTTGCGGTAGGGCGACTCGATGAAGCCGTAGTCGTTGATTCGCGCATAGCAGCTCAGCGACGAGATGAGGCCGATGTTCGGACCTTCCGGCGTTTCAATCGGGCAGATACGTCCATAGTGCGTCGGGTGCACGTCGCGGACTTCGAATCCCGCACGTTCCCGCGACAGGCCGCCCGGCCCCAGTGCCGACAGCCGGCGCTTGTGCGTGATCTCCGACAGCGGGTTGGTCTGGTCCATGAACTGGGACAACTGCGACGAACCAAAGAACTCGCGAATGGCGGCCATCACTGGCTTGGCGTTTACCAGGTCGTGCGGCATGGCCGTGGACATCTCCTGGTACACGCTCATCTTTTCCTTGATAGCGCGTTCCATGCGGACCAGGCCGATGCGGAACTGGTTCTCCAGCAGTTCGCCGACCGCGCGCACGCGGCGGTTGCCCAGGTGATCGATGTCGTCCACCGAACCGATGTTCTTGCGCAGCTTGAGCAGGTAGCGAATGGTGCCATAGAAATCGTCTGGCTCCAGCGTACGGTGGTCCAGTTTAGTGGCGTCTTCGCTCTCGAACAGCTTGATGTTGAACTTTAGGCGGCCCACGCGCGAGAAGTCATACTTGCGCGGGTCGAAGAACATGCCATGAAACAGCGAGGTTGCCGTGTCGAGCGTTGGCGGATCGCCGGGACGCAATTTGCGGTAGATCTCGATCAGGGCTTCCTGCGGTGTTTTCACCGAATCGCGGCGCAGCGTGGCGCCGATCACGGTGCCCACATCGTCACGCTCAGGGAAGAACACGTGCAATTCGGCAACGCCGGCGTCCATCAGCTTCGCCAGCTTCTCGGCCGTAAGCTCGGAATTGGCTTCCAGTAGAATTTCGCCAGTGTTCGTGTCCACGACGTCGGCAGCGACGTATGCACCTTCCATGTCGCTGAGGTCAACTTCGATCTCGGAAATCTTGTGCTTCTGGATTTCCTTCATCACCGCCGAAGTTACCTTGCGGCCGGAGTGAGCGATCTCTTCGCCACCCTTGGTCGCAATCCGGTGCGCCAGCTTCATGCCGACCAGGTTGGTCGGCCGCTCCACGCCTGGATCGAGCGTCCAGTACAGCTTCTTGTCCTTCAGGGCGATGCGATCCACGGTGTAGAACGTGCGCAGGATGTCCTCATCGGAGCGCAGACCCAGGGCCCGCAGGAAGATGCTTCCCAGGAATTTGCGCTTGCGATCGATGCGCACGTACAGGATGTTCTTCTGGTCGTACTCGAACTCCACCCACGAACCACGGTAGGGGATGATCTTGCCTAGGAAATAGGTGCGGTTGCTCGCGGTCTCGAAGAACACGCCCGGCGACCGGTGCAACTGGCTGACGATGACGCGCTCGGTGCCGTTGATGATGAAGGTGCCGTTGGCCGTCATCAAGGGGATATCGCCAAAGAAGACTTCCTGCTCCTTCATGTCGCGGATGGAGCGGTTGCCGGTCTCCGGGTCCTTGTCATAGATAGTGAGGCGCATAGTGACCTTCAGCGGGGCGGAATAGGTCATCCCGCGCTCTTCGCATTCGGCCACGTCGTATTTCAACTGTAACCCCACAGGGTCGCCGCACTTGTTACAGAAATCGGGTGTGTTGCCGTTGTAGGTGCCGCACTTGGTGCACAGCACGTCTCCCAGATGGAAGGGATCGGTCTTCACCGTCGCGCCGCAATTACGGCACGTGGTGCGCAGGTGATTCAGCCCCTTGAGGTGGCCGCACTTGCACTCCCAGTTGCCGATGGCGTACTCCACGAAGTCCAATTGCGAAACGTTGCGGAAGTCCGCGATCGGGAATACGGACTGGAACACCGCCTGCAAGCCGCCGTCAGCGCGCTCGCTCGGCAGCGCATCCATCTGCAGGAAACGGTCGTAAGAACGCTTCTGCACCTCAATCAGGTTGGGGATCTGAATGGTTGCCGGAATTTTTGAGAAATCAAATCGATTTCGATTGGCAGTCTTCTGTTGTGCCATGTATAAAGCTCCTATATCAGCGCTGGCCCGCTCGCTCATGCGTGGCCATGCAAGCCGCTAATGCGGATGTGCGACGGGCAGGACTGTCGTCCCACGGTGACACAGGTCGGTCGAAGAAGAATGGCGGCTCGAGGTACGCGCAAAAACGCAAGTGCGCCCACGAAGACAGAAGTCCCCGTCAGCGCCACTTCAGGCGTTTTGCAATCCCATGACCATTCGATCCGGGATTTCGGCACAAAATGTGCCGCGGTGTTTTTCGCTTCCCGCGCCAGTATCTTCAGGCCTTGTCCTCGGCTAGCCCTACCGTCGCGCCTGAGCTGACGCGACTTCGGTTGAGCTTGCCGCTTGCCGCCCACCTGTTTGATGCTCCGGATTCCAGAAAGAATCCGGCTCAACGATGCCCGGGAATTCCGCAGCCCCTGCTGAGCAGGACTGCTCTACTTCCTCGGCTTCATCGCGCCCCTCCACGACCGCTCCGACGTGAAGAGGAACGTAGCCGCCGCCCCATTAACCGCAGGCGGCAGCAGCCTTAACTCCGGTCAGCGTGCCAGAGTAATCGTCCCGTTTCGTTGCCTGTTCCCTGACAACCGCAAAAAATGGGCACTTGCAGGTCACGTAACGAACGGGAGGGAAACTTACTTCACCTCGACGGTCGCGCCTGCCTCGGTGAACTTCTTCTTAATGGTCTCGGCCTCGTCCTTGGAGACGCCTTCCTTCACGGTCTTGGGAGCGCCATCGACCAGGTCCTTGGCTTCCTTCAGACCGAGACTGGTGACTTCACGGACAGCCTTGATCACGTTGATCTTGTTGGGACCCACCGCGGTAAGCACGACCGCAAACTCGGTCTTTTCTTCCGCCGGGGCGGCAGCCGCGGCGCCCGCGCCGGCTCCGCCTGCCATCATGACGGGGGCCGCAGCCGCCGCCGAGACGCCAAGACGCTCTTCCAACTTCTTTACCAGGGCCGCCGCATCCAGAAGCGAGAGCCCTACGATTGTTTCTTCCAATTGCTGCAAATCCGCCATGTGTTTATCCACCTATTGGTTATTCGTTGTGTTGATTTCGTTATCGGTCTTCGAGGCTTCCAATGTGCCGACCTTTCAGTCTCCCGCATGCCAGACTTCACGCAGGAACAGCACGCCTCACAACGGATAACGCAAATCCTAAGGGAGCGCTTGCGCACTCCCAAACTCGTGTACGGTCCCGGCCTAAGCCTGCGCTTCTGCCACTGCGGGTTCAGTCGCCGGAACTGCCGGCGCCGCTTCCTCTGCGCCACCAAACTTGTTCTTCTCCACACCCTGGTTGATCACGACCGCCAGATCGCGCCCAATGGCGTTCATCACGGTCACCAGACGCTGCGCCGGAGCGTTCATCAGGAACAGCAGCTTGGAGTGGATTTCTTCCTTCGACGGCATGCTGGCCAGCGCGTCGATGTCCTTAATCGCGATGACCCGGCCATCCACGATGCCGGCCTTGAAGGTGTACTCCGGATTGTCCTTGGCATACTTGCTGAGCGCCTTGGCCAGGGCCACCGGATCGCCGCCGGTGTAGGCGATGGAGGTAACTCCAGCCAGGCCCTTCAGCGCCTCTTCGACCTTGGTTCCCTGGGCCGCGCGTTCCGCCAGAGTGTTCTTCACCACGCGATAATGCCCGCCCGCCGTGCGCACCGCCTTGCGCAGCTCAAAATCCTTTTGCACGGTCAGCTTGCTGAACGTGCCCACGACGGCATGGCTCGCGCTCTGGAACTCTTGCTTGAGCTTCTCGACCTGCTCGATCTTTCTCGCTCTTGTGACAGCCATCTTCGAATCCTTTTTTGTCGGGCGCCCAAAACGCGCCTCTTGCGCGTTGCCCTAGGCTCGCGCTGCTGCTTCCACCGCCGCGGTGTCAATGGACACACCCGGACCCATGGTGGAGCTGAGATAGCAACCCTTAATGTATTTGCCCTTAGCTACTGTGGGCTTTGCCTTGATCACGCTGGTAATCACCGTGGCGGCATTCTCCACCAGCTTCTCCGGCGGAAACGAAATCTTACCCACCGGCACGTGCACCAGCGCCGTCTTGTCGGTGCGGAACTCCACCTTGCCGGCCTTGGTTTCCTTGACTGCCGCAGCCACATCGAAAGTTACGGTACCGGTCTTAGGGTTCGGCATCAGCCCGCGCGGGCCCAGAATCTTACCCAGGCGGCCCACCGATTTCATCATGTCGGGCGTGGCGATCACGGCGTCGAAGTCGGTCCAGTTTTCTTTCTGGATCTTCTCCACCATGTCTTCGCCGCCCACGATGTCGGCGCCCGCCGCTTCGGCTTCGCGCACCTTTTCGCCACTGGCAATAACCAGGACTTTCTTAGTCTTGCCCAGCCCATGCGGGAGGACCACGGTGCCGCGGACCATCTGGTCGGCGTGCTTGGGATCGACTCCCAGGCGCATCGTCAAGTCCACTGTCTCGTCGAACTTGGCGTACTTTACTTTCTGCAAAAGCGGCACCGCGTCCTGAAGCGTGTAGGAACGAGCTTCGACGGCAGCGCGCGCCTTCCCGATATTTTTTCCGAATTTTCTCATTGCTCTCCTTGTCTCCCACCGCCATCCCTTGTTGCCGGAGGGCCGTGGTATCTACGACTGCGGCCGGACGGCCGCCGATAATCCCACATTGTGGGATAACCTTATGCTGTGACCTCGATACCCATGGAGCGCGCCGTACCCTTCACGCTCTTGACCGCCGCTTCCACCGAAGCCGCGTTCAGGTCGGGCATCTTCTGCTTGGCAATCTCCAGGACCTGCTTCTCCGTGACCTTGCCAACCTTGTCCTTGTTCGGTGTACCCGAACCCTTGGCCACGCCCGCGGCGCGCTTCAACAGGATCGAAGCCGGAGGCGTCTTGGTGATGAAGGTAAAGGTGCGATCGCTGTACACCGACACCACCACCGGGATGATCAGGCCGTCGAGTTCCTTGGCGCTGGTCCTGGCGTTAAACTGCTTGCAGAACTCCATGATGTTGATCTGCGCCTGGCCGAGCGCCGGACCCACCGGAGGGGCCGGAGTGGCCTTGCCCGCCGCAATCTGCAACTTCACCGAACCAGTAATCTTCTTTGCCATAGCAATTCCTAGGAAACCGTTTTCTCCGCAGCGCGCTCTCGCGACTAGCTGCGGTTTCGCTTACGTGACGACCTTTTCGACCTGTCCAAATCCCAGCTCCACCGGGGTGGAGCGCCCAAAGATGGTGACCATTACCTTCAGCGTCTCGCGGTCTTCGTTGACCTCGTCAATATCGCCGGTGAAGCTGGCGAAGGGACCTTCCGTGATGCGCACTTTCTCGTTCTTCTCGAACTTGACCTTTAGCTTCGGTTTTTCCTTGCTGTCGGCGACGCGGTACACGATCTGGTTGACTTCTTCTTCCGAAAGGGGCGTGGGCTGCTGGCCCGTACCGACAAATCCGGTGACGCGCGGCGTTCCCTTGACCACGTGCCACACGTTGTCATCCATGTCCATCTCGACCAGCACGTAGCCGGGATAGAACATGCGCTCGCTGATGTACTTCTTGCCCCCGCGAACCTCGGTGACCGACTCGGTGGGAATCAGCACGCGGCCAATCTTGTACTCCAGTTCAGGATAGGCGCGCACCCGCGACTCCAGCGACTCCTTCACCTTGCGCTCGAATCCCGAATAGGTGTGGATGATGTACCACTTCATATTCGGGTTCTGCGGGTTCGGCTGGTCGGCAGAAAGCGTAGCCGTGGCTTCCTCGCCTGTCTGCGGCTCGGCGCCGTTCTTCTCCGATTTGATTTCTTCTTCTGTCATGTGTCCGCGCACTAGCGGTGCGTCAAGGCCTTAAGTAAGCGATCGAGGGACGAGCCCAGGATCTTGTCGACGATGGCAAAGTACAAGCCGAACAGAAAGACGGTGATGATCACCACCGTGGTCGTACCTTGCACTTCCTTGCGCGACGGCGTGGTGACTTTCTTCATCTCCGTGCGCACGTCGTTGTAAAAACTCTTGATGCGCTGCGGCCACGCCTTAATCGTACTGAGCTTATTGTCGCTCGCTACTTCAATCGCTGCTGACTTCGCCATCTGCTACCTTTTTCCGGCGCCCGCCGGCGCCTCACTACATTCATCCCCGGAACTCGGCGACGCTTGCGCTGTAGTTCCAAATACTGGCAGGGGCGGAGGGATTCGAACCCCCAAGTTCGGTTTTGGAGACCGACAGTTTAACCGTTGAGCTTACGCCCCTGTTTGAGCACTCAGCCTTCAGCTATCAGCCTTCAGCCCTTGCGGGTACTGCGTGAAGCCCGAAGCCCTTTGCCGGCGCCCTCGAATCCTATCCCGTGCCTTACCGCCCGCGTTCTAGCATTCGCTTCACCGGCTGAATGCTGAGTGCTGACTGCTACTTCACTTCCTTGTGCGACGTGTGCTTGCGGCACTTACGGCAAAACTTATTGAACTCCAACCGGGTCGTTGTGGTCTTTTTGTTCTTAGTCGTGGAGTAGTTGCGATCTTTGCACTCTCCACACTGTAATGTCACGATTTCGCGAGGCATTGACCTGTTCCTTTTTCGTTTACTTCGCGGCTTAATACCGCGAAGCCTTGTCCGCATCGAAGTGCGGAAATCAGCGAGGCGCAGCTACGCAGCCTCGCCGAAGAAACCACTGTTACGCGACGATTTCGGCGATGGTGCCGGCGCCCACGGTGCGTCCGCCTTCGCGAATCGCGAACCGCAAGCCCTTTTCCATCGCCACCGGCGTGATCAGCTCAATCTCCAGGCTCACATTGTCGCCCGGCATCACCATCTCCGTGCCCGCCGGCAAGCTCGCCACTCCCGTCACGTCCGTAGTGCGGAAGTAGAACTGCGGCCGATAGCCCTTGAAGAACGGCGTGTGCCGCCCGCCTTCGTCCTTCGACAGCACGTATACCTCGCCCTTGAACTTGGTGTGCGGCGTGATCGAGCCCGGCTTGGCCAATACCATGCCGCGCTCCACGTCTTCCTTCGCCGTGCCCCGCAGCAGCAGGCCGGCGTTGTCGCCCGCCAGACCTTCGTCCAACTGCTTCTTGAACATTTCCACGCCCGTGACCACTGTCTTGCGGGTCTCGCGGAAGCCCACGATCTCGACGTCCTCGCCGACCTTCACCTTGCCGCGCTCGATGCGGCCGGTCACCACCGTGCCGCGCCCCTGAATCGAGAAGATGTCCTCGATCGGCATCAGGAACGGCTTGTCGATGTCGCGCGCCGGCAGCGGTACGTACTTGTCCACTGCCTCCATCAGCTCGTCGATCTTGGCTTCCCACTGCGCTTCGCCGTTCAACGCGCCCAGCGCCGAGCCGCGAACCACCGGCAGATCGTCGCCTGGGAAACCGTACTTGGTCAGCAGCTCGCGCACTTCCATCTCCACCAGATCGATCAGCTCGGTATCTTCCACCGCATCGCACTTGTTCAGGAACACCACCACGTACGGCACCCCGACCTGACGGGCCAGCAGCACGTGCTCCTTGGTCTGCGGCATCGGTCCGTCGGTGGCCGCAACCACCAGGATCGCGCCGTCCATCTGCGCCGCGCCGGTGATCATGTTCTTGATGTAGTCGGCGTGCCCGGGACAATCCACGTGGGCGTAGTGCCGGTTGGCGGTCTCGTACTCCACGTGCGCCGTGGCAATGGTGATGCCGCGCTCGCGCTCTTCCGGCGCGTTGTCGATCGAGTCGAAGGAACGGAACACGATCTTGGGATTGTGCTTCTGCAATACCTTGGTGATGGCCGCCGTCAACGTGGTCTTGCCATGATCGATGTGCCCGATCGTGCCTACGTTCACGTGCGGCTTGCTGCGGTCAAATTTCTCTTTCGCCATT
>Ga0208587_1000538_pt1 | contig 20652 bp, 16 predicted proteins | sample NGESurdeep092012_7_FD_184472 | JGI IMG/M metagenome (GOLD analysis project Ga0208587, IMG submission 184472) | Arctic peat soil microbial communities from Barrow, Alaska - NGEE Surface sample 210 deep-092012 (SPAdes) | ecosystem: Environmental > Terrestrial > Soil > Wetlands > Peat ...
GACTGGCGTCAGTTGCACGCCCACCGGCGGCAGCACAGCTACGTCGAGGTCAGCGATCTCCGCGACCAGCAGGGTCTCGGCCGGTTCGGCGCTGAGCCCCGCCGCAACCAGCCGCTCGGGCAGATCGACGGGCTGGTCATAGCTGTAGTGCTTCCACTCCCAGCGCCGAGCCAGCTGCGCGAACCGATCGACCTGGGCAGCGATGACCGTGTCAGCCGTGGTTGGGTCGAGGTCTGACCACGTCACGCCACCCCACGCTTCGGAGATGATCCGCACGACGTGGTCCTCGCGCTCAACATCTTCGTCCGGACCGGGGGGCCCCACGTGCCGGCGTATCTGCTCGTCGAAAGCCGCAAGCACCGCTTTCTGGTCCACGGCGCAAGCCGACCACGAACGGCTCAGTTCTGCCAATCGCCCACACAACCGCGCGTCGGGGAATCATGATGCGGAAGGTGTGGTTGACGTCGGATACCCGCGTGAAACTGACGAATAGCGCGTGAAACCAAGGAAAGGTGCCCATCATGGCCGTGGCTCCAGAAGACAACAGCACCTTCGCGGACTACGCGCACCCTGAGCGTCTGGTCTCGACCGACTGGCTTGCTGGTCAGCTGAACGACGGAGCGGTCGGCACCCGCGATGTGGTGTTGCTCGAGTCCGACGAGGACGTGCTTCTCTACGACACCGGCCACATCCCCGGGGCGGTCAAGATCGACTGGCACCTCGACCTCAACGACGCGGTGATGCGCGACTACGTCAACGGCCAACGCTTCGCCCAGGTGCTCGGCGAGCGAGGAATCGGCCGGGACACCACCGTGGTCATCTACGGCGACAAGAGCAACTGGTGGGCTGCCTACGCGCTCTGGGTCTTCACCCTGTTCGGCCACCCGGATGTACGCCTGCTCAATGGTGGCCGGGCAAAATGGGTTGCCGAGGGGCGTGAGATGACCCGCGAGGTGCCCACGCCGACCCCAGTGGACTACCCGGTCGTGGCACGGCGCGACTCGCCGATCCGCGCCTTCAAGGACGACGTCCTGGCCCACATCGGCCAGCCGTTGGTCGACGTCCGCTCCCCCGGCGAGTTCTCCGGCGAGCTGCTGCACATGCCGGACTACCCACAGGAAGGCGCGATGCGCGGCGGCCACATCCCCGGCGCAAGGTCGGTGCCGTGGGCCCGCGCTGCCGCCGAAGACGGGACGTTCAGGAGCCGGGCCGAGCTCGATGCCATCTACCTGACCGAACAAGGACTGGCACCCACCGATGACGTTGTGGCCTACTGCCGCATCGGTGAGCGCTCCTCCCACACGTGGTTCGTGCTGACCCACCTGCTCGGCTTCACCAAGGTCCGCAACTACGACGGCTCCTGGACCGAGTGGGGCAACGCGGTGCAGGTGCCGATCGAGCTCGGCACCTCATGAAGGATGGCCAGATGACCGACGGCCCGGTGAGCGACGGCCCGGTGAGCGTCCCCCTGCCGGCGGCGCTGGAGGCGATCGCCCAGGACTTCCTGGCCATGTCGGCTCGTGACCGGCTCACCCTGCTGCTCGACTTCAGCGACGATCTTCCGGAGCTGCCCGAGCGCTACGTGGGTCACAGTGAGCTGCTCGAACGGGTCGACGAGTGTCAGTCACCCCTGTTCCTGGTGGTCGAGGTCGAACCCGCTCAGGATGCAGCGTCGTCGCGGGACCCCATCGTGCACCTGTTCTTCCAGGCACCTCAGGAGGCGCCGACGACACGGGGGTTCGCTGGGATCCTGCATGAGGGTCTGGACGGGCTCAGCGTTGCCGAGGTGCTCGCAGTGCCCGACGATGCGCCATACCGCTTCGGGCTGGCCGAGGCGGTCTCACCGCTGAGGCTGCGAGGCATGGTGGCGATGTTGAGCCGCATCAAACGGCAGGTCCGGGTCAGGTCCGCCGCCTGACCTGTGCACAACCGGTGCACCGAACCGCTGCGAGCTATCGTCGGTTCATGGGGATCTCGGGCAAGGCTGGTCCGTCGCGTGCATGGTTCATCCTGCCGAGCCTGCTGCTGCTCGCGGGACTGGTTCTCGGGGCCATCGCGATCTCCTCGTTCATCACCTTCGTGCGAGCGGACTTCCATGGCTACCAACCGGGTTCGTCGATCTCGGTGACCACGGACGGATTCACCCTGTATGTCGAGGACGGTGCTCTCGGGCCAGATGGCCTTCGCGACCTGCGCTGCACTGCGACCCGACCTGACGGAGAGACGCCACTGCGACCAAGCTCCGGCCACACCACCCTGAGCAACAGCCGCGGCACGTTCGTGGCCATCGCCTCGACACCGACGGACTTCCGGCCGGGCCGCTACACCATCTCCTGCCACACCGCCTCAGCCGGTGTCGACGTTCCGCTCTTCCTCGGCCCACGCGTCGATCTCGCAGCGGTGGGGCGACTTGTCGTCTTCGGCATCGTCGCCCCACTGTTCCTGGGAGTCTGTTCGGTAACGCTCTTCGCGATCCTGGCCTTCCTTCGTTACCGGTCGGGTCGGATCGCACGCCAGGCCGGCTCACTGCACTGACCGACTCCCGACGGTCCCGCATTGCTGTTGGATAGGCACGTGCCCCCGCGACAACCTCAACCCGACCTTGTCGCCGTCTGCTCCGGGGGCGAGATGGCGGCGCTGTCCGGCGACGGCCAGCACGTGGCTGGAAGCCGCGACGAGATCGTCAAAGAAGTGGCGCGGCTGGAGTCCGAGCGACACCCGCGGTGGGTCTTCTGGTCTGCCCAGACCGACGCAACCCTGCTGGTATCACACGACATCCACCTCAACCGATGCTGGGACATCGCCGAGGTCCATCAGATCCTGGTCGGTGGTCGCGCCGCAGACCCTGCCGTCGTCTGGGCCACGGCATGTGGGTTGGCCACCTCGGATCTGCCGCGCACGTCCGGTGGTGACCTGTTCGACTTCGCCACCGAGCACGATCCCGGCGATCAGGGTGACCCCGAGAGTCCAGTCCGGTCCGACGGGTACCTGCGCCCCGAGGCTGTTGCCGGGACATGGCAGACCTCGCCGTCGCGTGCCCTGGCATGGGCCGGCGTCGCCGTCGACACGGCGACTCGTCAGATCGCCGCACTGTCCGAGCTCTCAGCGCGTGCTGTCAGCACTGGTCAGTCCGAGTCTGCTGCCGCACTGCTGTGCGTCGAGCTGGCCGCGACAGGACTCCCGGTGGATCGCCCGACGCTCGAGCGACTGATCGAGGAATCCGTTGGACCGCGACCCCGGGACGGGGCGCACGCCCGCGAGATCCGTCTCTCGCGTGATGCTGAGGTCCTGCGCCACGCGCCTGGTCGAGAGACCACCGATCTGCGAAACCCGTTGCAGGTCAAGGACCTTCTCGCTGCCGTCGGCGTCGTGGTTCCCGACACCCGCGCCTGGCGGCTGGAACCGTTTCGCCAGACCCACCCCTTGGTGGAAGCATTGTTGACTTGGCGCAAGGCCGAGCGCATCGCCACGACCTACGGCTACTACTGGCTGGATACGAACATCGGCCCGGACGACCGTCTGCGTGGTGCCTGGACCGCCTGTGACGGCGCTGCCGGCCGGATGACGGCGCAGAACGGCCTGCACAACCTGCCGACACCGCTGCGGCCGGCCATCAGGGCCCACCCTGGGCATGTGTTCGTGCGTTCGGACCTGGGACAGATCGAACCCAGGGTCCTGGCCGCGGTCTCCGGGGACATGAGCTTCGCCCGAGCAACCCAGGCCGACGACCTCTACGCGCCGGTCGGCGCCGCCCTCAAGGTCGAGCGCCCCGTGGCCAAGATCGCCGTCCTCGCCGCGATGTACGGCCAGACCAGCGGCGCGGCCGGCGATGCCCTCAAAGACCTCGAGCGGGCCTACCCCACGGCGATGGCCTACTTGCAGCGAGCGTATGACGCCGGGGCGGCTTCGCGAGCGATCCGGACCTATGGGGGTCGACGAATTCCCATGTGGGAGAATCCTGTTGACCCAGCGCCCGGAACGTTGCCAGCGATCATCGCGGGCCGCGGGCGATTCGCTCGCAACGCCGTTATTCAGGGTGCGGCCGCCGAGCTGTTCAAGGCCTGGGCAGCGACCGTGCGACTCACGACCAGACACCTTGGAGCACAGATCGTCTTGTGCCTGCATGACGAGCTGCTGGTCCACGTCCCGATCGCTGCGGCCGACGAGACGGCCGCCGCGGTTGACGCGGCACTGACCGCCAGCTCACGGCGCTGGACCGGCTCGAGCGACGTCAGGTTCGTCTCCGACACCAGCGTCATCGCGCGCTGGTCCGACGCAAAACCTTGATTCGTGTCAGCTAGCCCTCGTCGGTCTGCGCACGCAGGAACTTCTCGAACTCTGCACCGATCTCGTCAGCGGTCGGAAGGTCCCGGATGTCTGTGGACAGCAGGCTGGGCCTCCCTCGACCCTCGATGTAGGTGTCGTACTGGCGCTCCAGGGCCTCCACGACCTGCGTCACCTCGTCGGAGCCGGCGATCTCCTGCGTGATCTCGCTCCGGTTGAGACCGGCCGCGGCCACGAGTTCCTCCGCTGGGATGTTGAGCCCCGATACAGCCACGAAGCACTCGAGCCCCACGACGGCAGCGTCGGCGAACTGAGCCTGGGCCAGGTAGTGGGGCACGTGGATCGCGAACCCGAGCGCGTCGTGACCGGACTCGCCCAACCGCAGCTCGAGCAGGGAGCTGGCGCTGCCCGGCACCTGCAGGGCACCGAAGAGGGGGTCGTGCTCACCGATCAGCCTCGGGCTGGTCGCATGGGCCGTGCGGCCGATGGGCCGGGTGTGAGGCACTGCCATCGGTATGCCGTGGATGCTCACCGTGAGCGTCACGCCGAGCAAACCGACGAGCTGGTGGATCGCCTGGGCGACGCGCTCCCACTGGTAGTCCGGCTCAGGACCGGACAGGACCAGGAAGGGCTCGCCGTCAGCGTCGACGACGCGATGCAGCAGGAGGCTGGGGTCGTTGTAGCTGGACCAGCGGTCGCGGTCGAACATCATGGCCGGGCGGCGACCCCGGTAGTCGATCAGCTGGTCGACGTCGAAGGAGGCCACCACGGTGTGCGGCAGCGTGGCCAGAATGTGCTCCGTCATCAGCCGCTGTGTCTGGCCGGCATCGACAAACCCGCCCAGCGAGACCAGCAGCACCGATGCGCGCAGGTCACCCAGCGGGGTGTCTGTCTCGATCGTGTAGAGCTCGGAAGGGTCTTGCACCGCAGGTCGCCTCTTTCTGGCAGATGTTCTCATGCGTCAGGCATCCCTCATTGTCTACCTCAAGGATCACAACGCCCTCCTCACCTCGAGGATTCCGACCGTGGTCACCCCAGTGGCTGCGCGCCGATCTGGGAGACGCATCGTGCTGCAGCCAGCATCGCCATCTCAGGGCCTCCAACGAAGTAGCCAGCCGCCAGGGCGTCACCGGCGCCAGTGACGTCAACCGCCGGACCGGGAACGACGTCGAAAGATGTCTGCACACCACCGACGACGAAGCTCGACCCGCGTGCCCCACGTTTGACGACCGCCTCGGCCGGGAGCGATTCGGGCGAGACTCCCACGACGTCCCATTCACCCTCGTTGCCGAACACCACCGTTGGACCGAGCTTCTCGACCAACGCCCAGAACGCGCGTGGGCCAAACGTTTCGATCATGGAGGCGGACGCCAGGTCGATGGCCACCCGAACGCCGGCACCTCGCGCCGCGTCGGACGCACGGGTCACCACGGCTGGATCGGGGGCGCGCAGCAGGAGGTAGCCCGAGAGGTGCAACCAGTCGGCGCCGGACAGCCACGAGGGGTCACTCAGCCCGTCATCGATCCATTCCAGGTCGCCCGGGTCGGAGGCCAGGCTGCGGGTGCCTGATGTCACCAGCGAGACGACCGCCCCACATCGCGCGTCCTGCGGCTCGGCATACAGGCTGACGCCCCGGGCCATCAGCTGTCCGTCGATCACCAGACCAACCGCGTCGCGGGTGCGCGGGCCATAGAGCCTGGCGCCACCGCCCAGGGCACGGACCCAGGCGGCAACATTGGCGGCCTGCCCACCTGCGCTCAACGTGATGGCCGCAGGCGTGTCGTCATCGACCTTCAGCGGCCCCTGGGTCAACACGAGCACGTCGAGCATGACGTCTCCGGCCACGCACACCATCACTGACATCAGCTGCCTCCTGGAGGGATACGTAGAGTGCTCGTCGTGATCATTGCCGAAGAGGTCAGCACCGCCCTGCGCGAGGGCCATGGTGTCGTAGCCCTCGAGTCCACCATCATCAGCCACGGACTGCCCAGCGAGTCCAGCGCCCGGGTGGCCCGCGAGATCGAGGCCGCCGTTCGTGAGTCCGGCGCCGTCCCGGCAACCATTGCGATGGTGGGCGGCCAGGTCCGTATCGGCCTGGACGACAGCGCCCTGGACCAGATCGCCACCGATGGATCCGTGGTCAAAGCGAGCATCCGCGACCTTGCAAGCGTGATCGTGAGCGGGGCACTGGGGGCGACCACCGTCGCGTCCACGGCATACCTGGCGCATCGGGCCGGCATCCAGGTGTTCGCCACCGGCGGCCTCGGTGGGGTCCACCGTGGCGCGGGCCAGAGCTTTGACGAGTCGGCGGACCTGACTGCGCTCGCCCACACGCCCGTCGTGCTGGTGTGCGCCGGTGTGAAGTCCATCCTGGACGTCTCAGCCACCCTCGAGCGTCTCGAGACCCTCTCGGTCGGTCTGGTTGGCTACCGCAGCGAGAAGTTCCCCGGCTTCTACATCCAGGACAGCGGGTATGCCGTGCCATGGGTTGCGCAGTCCGCCGCCGAGATCGCGGCCACGATGGTTGCGCGAAACGCGTTGGGGCTCGAGCAGGCTCTGGTGGTGGCCAACCCGATCCCGAACGGCAAGGAGATGGCTCGCGACCTGCACGAGAAGACACTCGTGGCTGCACTGAAGTCGTTGCAGGACAACAAGATCACCGGCAAGGACGTCACGCCGTTTCTGCTCGCCTTCTTCCACGAGCACACCAACGGAGTGAGCCTGCAGGCGAACATCGACCTGGTGGTCAACAACGCCAGACTCGCCGGCGACATCGCCATGGCCATCCCGGCTGCGACGGCGGGCGCGATGGACGACTCGCCCTCGTGACTTCCCAACAAGACCCGTCTGCGCTCCTGAGGCGCGATATCTCTGATCGCACGCGCGGTGACCTGCTCACTCGCATCGACACCTACTACGACACCGCCCCGCGTGCGACAGCACGGGCCGAGGAGCACGGCTCGCTGGTCCTGTTCGTGGCCGAGCAGGGCTGGCCGTTCTACGCCCGCCCGAACCTGGCGCGAACCACCGAGCCGACGTCCGATGAGATCCAGGAGGTTCTGGCCCGGCAGCTCGAGCTCGAAGTGCCCCTGGCACTGGAGTGGGTCCATGACACGGCGCCGTCGCTGGCGGCCGTCGCGCGGGCGGCCGGCATGACCGTCCAGGAGTGCCCGATGTTGGTGCTCGAGTCCCTGCTCGAGGCCCCGGCCCCCGATGGAGCGGTTCGGCTGATTAATGCCGAGGACGATGACCTGGCCGTCGTGGACGCCGCGATCCGGGTGGCCTTCGGGACGCCTGGCACGGCTGTTTCGGACGCAGGCGCCGCTGAGCGCGACGACGCCGCCGCCTCAACGGACGCAAGCCACAGCCTGGGCAACACGACCGACGCGCTTCGGGCGGGCCGCACCGTCATGGTCGGGGCGTTCGTCAGTGACGTCGGAGCAGTTGGGGGCGGCAGCCACAACCCTCGGGGTCAGGTCAGCGAGATGGTCGGCGTCGGTGTGCTGCCGGCATTCCGCCGCCGCGGGCTGGGCGCAGCGGTGGCGCATCTGCTCTCGCGTCACGCCCTGGACAACGGCGTCACAACGGTGTTCTGCGGCGCTGACAGCAACGATGTCGCGCGGGTCTACGAGGGCGTGGGGTTCCGCCGGATCGGCACCACCTGCATAGCCGGGATCAGCTGATGCCGAGGCGCCGGGCGACCTCAGCACCGCCCATCTGCGCGACGACATCCGGGTCGCCAACAACAACGAGCTGATCGGTGGCTCGCGAGAGACCGACGTAGAGCCGCTCACGCGACCGGTCAGCGGCTTTGTCCTCGTTGATGCACAGCACGACGGCACGACGTTCAAGTCCCTTGCATCCGAGCACATGCCCGTAGAACACGTCGCCATCGTCCCAGAAGGAACGCCAGTAGCCCGCGGGATCGGACTCTGAGCCACGCTCGATCTGAACCGGGTGGCGCTTGCCGGTGGTCAGGAGCATCACCTCGTTCGACTTCCACCCCAGCTCCAGCAGCCGGTCGACCTGTTCGTCGGCTGTGTCCAAGGCATCCTCGGCGGAGCAGCACACGAACTCAACCTCCGGCCCGTTGCCCCCTCTGAGGTGCATACGCATGGGTGCCAGTGGGTTGAAGGCATCGCCGATCTGCTTGGTGTTGCGAAGGTTGTGGTCGAGAACCAACGGCACCAAGGGCACCGGAGGGCCACCGAAGCGCTGGAAGATCCGCTGGTTCTCGTCGGAGTACGCGAACAGCCCCCCGGTCTCCTGGTCCTTCAACGCGCCCATGATCGGCGCCCACCACGAGTCGGCGAAGTCCTGGGCCTCGTCGACGATGATGGAGTCGAACTTCTGCCCGTCGGCAAGCCCGGCAGCCAGATCCTTCATGATCGCCGGCAGCTCGACCTCCCAGAAGTCGGAGTTGTCACGACTGCCGTCCGGCGCCCCCCAGCTGCGACCCAACGCATGGAACGTGCCGACGAAGGCAGGTCGGTGCTTGCGGCCCCAGGTGTCCACGACGCGATTGAAGTGCGCCGCCAGACCGAGCGAGTAGCAGATCACGGCGACCCGCTGCGCTTTGTGTCCACCATGACCGCGGGAGAGCTGCCTCGCCTGGGTCAGCGCCAACACCGTCTTGCCGCTCCCGGCACCCCCACGCACCTCCACCCTGTTGAGCAGCCGGGTCACCTGGAGCAATGTCGCCTGCTCCTGGGTGAGTCGGTCCGCCTCGGCCGCTCGGGCTCGCCCTTCGGCGGAGATGTCCAGGACGGGCAGGTGCCTGCCATTGAGGATCTCCACGATCAGGTCCACGTCGTCAGGACTCGGTGGGACGTTCCTCGTCTCCTGCCTGACGACGACGTCGTGCAGCCGGCTGGCGAGATCGGCGATGTCGCCGTTGCCGTGGACCGCCCAACGCGGACAGTCGGGCATGGAGAAGTCGTCATGGAGGTCGGTGTTGGGCAGCGCGACCGAGTGCGCCCACCGGACACGCCGGCGCGAGGAGTTGCGCCACCGGGGGTCGGCCTCGACGTACTTGCGGATGGCGTACTTCGTCGTGCGCGCCTGGTCGACGGGGTCGAACGTGCGCGTGTCGTTGCCCGACTGGCGCCACTGACCGTCGACCACCCCGACGCTGCCGCCCTTGACCTCGACGACCACGACCCCAGCCCCGCCAATGATCGCGACGATGTCAGCTTCGTGGTCCTTCACCTCGTCGCTGAGCCGAAGGTTGGCCATCAGCACGTCATCCGGCCCAAGCCTTGTCCGGAGCACCTCCCACACCTCACGTTCGGTGGCAGTCTCGAACTTGGGGTGCTCGGGGATCAGCCGCGGAGCCATCAGCTGGCGCGCGGCTCGGCCAGGACGCTCTCACCTCCGTGCACGACCGCGAACATCGCCCCGATGTCGGACGCGGTGCCGTCGACGTGCCAGCACGCCCGACCCAACGACTCGACCGAGACCATGTCGGCGGGAAGCCGCTGTTCCACGCGGATGAGCCCGTCACGCCACACGACCTTGCACAGCCAGGACCGCATGTTGAGCTCGTTGATCTCACGCAGGACACTGGCCGAGCCCTTGACCTGGTACGCGGCGTAGCTCCACACGCAGACCCCGAGCCCCGGCTCCGGATCAACGCTGACGTAGGTCATCGAGCTCCCGTCGGTGAACGGATAGTCACCGTCCTCGTCCGGTTCGACCTCCGGCGACTCCAACACCGCTTGCATTGAACGCTCGACGAACGCCCGGAACCAATCAGCCTGGTCGGCCATGTGCGTCAGCTCCTCTCGACCCATATCAAAGTCTCCCACGGAGGTCTGACAACCCTCTAGAGCTGAATCAGCTTGTGCCCCGACGGATTTCGGCGCCTCAACTCAGTCGAATGACGGCGTCCGGGCGAGGCTCAGGTCTGGTCCTCGACGGCGTCCATGGCCTTGTAGATCCGCTTCTCGGACACGGGGTGAGCCGTGCCCAGAGTCTGGGCAAACAGGCTGACGCGCAGCTCCTCGATCATCCACCGGAGCACCAGCACATCAGCCCCGACGCGTCTCGCCGGCGGGAGTGCAGCAACGAGCGTCTCGTACTCGCCGCGGACACGGGCCACCGCTTGCGTGTGTTCCGTATCGCGAGCCACCTGGCCTGGGGCATGGTCGCAGCGCAGAAGTATGCCGCGCAGATAGCGCTCCATGTGTCTCAACCTCGCAAACCCTGTGTCTGCAACGAAGCCCGGATAGATGAGAGACCGCAGCTGAGCTTCCATGTCCTGCTTCGCCGGCGCCAGCACCGGGCTTGTCATCGCCGCCAGCGCCAGCTCGACCTCGCGCGACTTCACCAGCAACGGCTCGACCAGGTCGATCACCTCCATGACCCGTGCCACGACCTGCGAGCGGACGATGCGCAATGTCTCGTCGAACTCAACCGGCCCGAGCACCTGGCCACCAGGTCGCTCCGCGACGATCGAGTCGACCGAAGCAGCGAGGCAGTCCTGCAGCAGGTCGGGGACGCTTCCATGGGGGCTGTGGCCGAGTGTGAGTCGTTGGGCGTTGGTCAACAGCGCAAGCACGCGCTTCCAGGGAGCTGTCGTGTTGAGCAGCAGGAGGCGTCGGACACCGAGCTTCGTCGCCGCGTCGCGCTCCTGCTGCGAGGCGAGGACCTCCACGGCGACGCTGTCACCGTGGTCAACAACCGCCGGAAAGCCCTGGATGACCCGGTTGCCGACCCGTTGCTCGAACGTCGCTGGGAGGTCGCCAAACGCCCACCGCTGCAACCCTCGCCGCTCGATTGATGCTGCCGCCCGCTGGATGGTCTGCCGAAACTGCGGCGCCAGCTGCTCCTGAAGAGCCGCCAGGTCCTTGCCCTCCCCCACGACCTTGCCGTCGCTGTTCTCGACCCGGAACGTCATGCGCAGGTGGTCGGGCACCCTCGACCAGTCCCACTCCCCGGCGGGGATGCGGACACCGGTCATCTCATGCAGGGAGTGCGCAAGCTCGTCGGTGAGAAGACCGTCAGCGCGGTCGACCAACGCCAGAGCGGCGTGGGCACGATCCGGCACAGGGACGAAGTTGCGACGGGTTGCCTTGGGTAGCGACTTCAGCAGGGCGATGACCAGGTCCTCACGCAATCCCGGCACCTGCCAGTCGAATCCGTCATCGTCGACCTGGTTGAGGATATCGAGGGGAATGTGGACCGTGACACCGTCGGCGGCCGCTCCCGGCTCGAACTGATAGGTCAGCGCCAGGCTGATGCCGTTCTGGGCCCAGATCTGTGGGTAGTCGTCGGCGCTGACCGCATCGGCATCGTCACTGACCAAGAGGTCCTCGGTGAAGGTCAGCAGATCGGGCTGCTCCCGACGGGTCTGCTTCCACCAGGAGTCAAAGTGCTGGCCGGAGACGATCTCGGCGGGCAGCCGCGCGTCGTAGAACTCGACCAGCGTCTCGTCGTCGACCAGGATGTCTCGTCGCCGCGCCCGGGCCTCGAGCTCGGTGAGGCGCTTGACCAGGGTTCGGTTGTCGTGGAAGAAACGGTGATGCGTTTCCCAGTCACCCTCCACCAATGCGTTGCGAATGAACAGATCTCGCGACTCTTCAGGGTTGATGCGCGCATAGCCCACCTTGCGTCCGACAACCAGTGGGACGCCATACAGAGTGACCTTTTCCAGTGCCACAGCCGAGCCACGCTTCTTCTCCCAGTGCGGCTCGCTGTAGCTGTGCTTGACCAGATGTCCGGCCAGCCGCTCGATCGCCGCCGGGTCTGTGCGTGCGTTGACGCGCGCCCACAACCGGGTGGTCTCGACGAGCTCGGCCGACATCACCCACTGCGGCTGCTTCCTGAACAGCGACGAGCCCGGCGAGATTCCGAAGCGCGCGCCCCGAGCGCCGATGTATTCGCGCTTCTCGACGTCGCGGACGCCGATGTGCGACAGCAGACCCGAAAGGAGCGAGCTGTGGATCGCGTCGTGGTCGGCCTCGGATGAGTTCTGTTGCAGGTCAAGGGATTTGCAGGCCGCCTTGAGCTGACTGTGCAGATCCTGCCATTCGCGAACCCGTAGGTAGTGGAGGTACTCGCTCTTGCACATCCGGCGGAACGCACTGCCCGAGAGCTCCTGCTGCTGCTCCTTCAGGTAGTTCCACAGGTTCAGCAGCCCCACGAAGTCGCTGTGCTCGTCGGCGAACCGTCGATGCTTCTCGTCGGCCTGCTGCTGCTTGTCCAAGGGGCGCTCGCGCGGGTCCTGGATGGAGAGGGCCGAGACGATGATGAGCACCTCTCGCAGCGCACCGTTTGCTTCGGCCTCCACCACCATCCGGGCCATGCGCGGGTCGACGGGCAGCTGGGCGATCTTGCGGCCGTACGCCGTGAGCCGCTTGCGGGGGTCTGTCGCCTGATCAGCCGGCACGATCGCCTGGAGCTCCTCCAGAAGCTTGACGCCGTCAGCGATCTGACGTGAGTCCGGCGGATCGAGGAAGGGGAAGCGGGCGATGTCCCCCAGGCCGAGAGAGGTCATCTGAAGGATCACGGAGGCCAGGTTGGTGCGCAGGATCTCGGGGTCGGTGAACTCGGGCCTGGTCTCGAAGTCCTCCTCGGAGTACAACCGGATGCAGATGCCGTCCGCGACGCGACCACAGCGTCCTGCCCGCTGGCTGGCGCTCGCCCGCGAGATGGGCTCGATGGGGAGGCGTTGCACCTTGGTGCGCTGGCTGTACCTCGAGATGCGTGCGGTTCCGGCGTCCACGACATACCGGATGCCCGGCACGGTCAGGGAGGTCTCGGCGACGTTCGTGGCCAGGACCACGCGGCGACCGGTGTGCTGGCCGAAGACACGGTGCTGCTCGGCGGCCGACAGGCGCCCGAAAAGCGGCAGGATCTCGGTGTGCGGCAAGGACATGCCGTTCAGCGCCTCTGCGGCGTCCCGGATCTCACGCTCACCGGAGAGGAAGACGAGGATGTCTCCGCCCGAGTCCCGGCGCTCGGTCCACAGCTCCTCGACGGCCTCACAGATGCCGGTGACCTGGTCAACGTCAACACCGCCGTCATCGGTCAGCTGTGTCAGCGGTCGGTAGCGCACCTCGACCGGATAGGTGCGCCCGGACACCTCGATGATGGGCGCGTCATCGAAATGCTTCGAGAACCGTTGCGGGTCAATGGTTGCCGACGTGATGATGACTTTGAGGCCCGGCCGGCGCGGCAGCAGCTGCTTGAGGTAACCGATGATGAAGTCGACGTTGAGACTGCGTTCGTGGGCCTCGTCAATGATGATCGTGTCGTATCGGCGCAGGTCGCGGTCGCGTTGCATCTCGGCGAGCAGGATGCCGTCTGTCATGACCTTGACCAGGGTGCTGGCACTGGAGTGATCGGCGAAGCGCACCTGATATCCAACGGCGGTCCCGAGCTCGGTGTGCAGCTCTTCGGCGATGCGCTCTGCCACCGACCTGGCGGCGATGCGCCGAGGCTGGGTGTGGCCGATCATGCCCTCGACGCCGCGGCCGAGCTCGAGGCAGATCTTGGGCAGCTGCGTGGTCTTGCCGGAGCCGGTCTCTCCCGCCACGATGACGACCTGGTGGTCGCGGATGGCCGCGGCGATGTCGGCCTTGCGAGCCGTGATCGGCAGGTCTTCGGGATAGGTGACCTTGGGCACCGACGCGAGACGACGGGCGATACGGGCCGCCCGAGCGTCTGGTGACTTGCCCGGTCTGCCCTTGGTAGGACGCCGTCGTGGGTTCCGGGCGCGCGAGGACTGCGGCGCGCGCTCTGAGGACATGACGTTCAGGATATCCGGCCCTCAGACTTGACGCCCTCAGACTCGAAGACCCAGCCTCGACGGCCTCAGGCTCGACAGGGCAATGACGCTGGGCACTGGCGCGCCCGGTCTTGAGGCACCGGTCACGCCGGTTGGCTGCGGAACGAATCCCGGGCGAAGAGCACGATGAGAACGATCCCGGCGATCAGTGGAAGAAGGATCCAGATGAGGAACACGCCGCCGAGCGGCGCGCCCACGGTGACAAGCGCCATGGCGAGCCAAGGGGCCGTCCTGCCGAATGCGAACATCCCGGCCGCGACGAGCGCTGCGCCGACGACGAGCATGACGGAACCGAGCCGCTCGGAGTTCGCCTTGTCGAACACCGGCAGGGAGACGGCCGCAGCAAGGCAGATGCCGACGAGGATCCAACCGAGCCACTTGGTGTACTTGGACATGACCCGAGTCGGACGGGCAGATGCTGGAGTGGTCAGGAAGTGCCTCTTATCGCTAAAGAGAACGGTAGTTTTTGCGGCTCCCTCGTCGGCCCCGAGCGGCCTTAGGCTCACGCTTGCTTCACGATGCAATATGAAGGGTCAGACCGCCATGTAGCACCTCCCCATGTCGCTTCGAAAACCACCGTCGCTTCGAGTTCGGAGCGGCGCACCCGCACCTGGTTCCTCCGAGTGTGGCCCTGTGTGACTCAAGTCACAACCTCCTGGACATGCGTGTTCGCTGGTGAGGAGGCGTCCACCTGGCCGTGCGGTGGACGCCGCAGGCGGCGCCAGCCAAGCCTGACAAGGCGAAGGATTCTGGGCGTCAGCACACCCAGAATCCTTCGCCTTGCCTCAATTGCCCATCGGGGCGCTCAGATCTTGGCGGCGATGAACCCCTGCTCAAGATCCGCCAAGATGTCATCGATGTGCTCGATGCCGACAGCCAGTCGCACCAGTCCCGGAGTCACTCCGGCGGCCAGCTGGTCCTCCGGCGAGAGCTGTGAGTGCGTGGTGGACGCCGGATGGATGACCAGGGAGCGCACGTCGCCGATGTTGGCCACGTGGCTGTGCAGGGTCAGGGCTTCGACGAACCTCTTGCCGGCATCCACACCGCCGGTGATCTCGAAGGCGACGACGGCTCCGGCACCACGCGGGGCGTACTTGTCCGCCCGGGCCTTCCACGGGCTGGAGGCCAGCGATGCATAGGCCACCGACTCGACCTGGGCGTGCGCCTCCAGCCAGCCGGCCACCGTGACCGCATTCGCGACGTGGCGCTCGATCCGCAACGAGAGCGTCTCGATCCCCTGTGCGATGAGGAATGCATTGAACGGCGAGACGGCCGCGCCCAGATCTCGCAGCAGCTGAACCCGCGCCTTGAGGATGAATGCCAGGTTGGCGCCTAACGGGCTGCCCACCCCGAGGTCGCGGGCGTAGACCAGCCCGTTGTAGCTCGGGTCCGGCTCGTTGAAGCCGGGGAACCGGGCCGGGTCCTTGGCGAAGTCGAACGTGCCGCCATCGACGATCACGCCGGCAATGGACGAGCCATGGCCGCCGAGGTACTTGGTCGCCGAGTGGACAACCACGTCGGCGCCCCACTCGAGCGGGCGGATCAGATATGGAGTGGCTACGGTGTTGTCCACGATGAGCGGAACGCCGACCTCGTGCGCGACCGCCGAAACACCTTCAATGTCAAGGATATTCGCTGAGGGGTTGCTGATCGTCTCGGCGTAGAAGGCCTTGGTGTTCGGCCTGACGGCGGCCCGCCACGACTCGAGGTCGTCAGGGTTCTCCACGAACGTCGTCTCGATACCGAGCTTCTTGAGCGTGTACTTCAACAGGTTGTACGTGCCGCCGTACAGCTGCGGGCTCGCGACAATATGGTCACCAACCTCGGCGACATTCAGGATCGCGATCGTCTCCGCGGCTTGGCCAGAGGCCACGAGCAGGGCCCCCACCCCGCCTTCGAGCGAGGCGAGTCGTTGCTCGACCGCGTCCTGCGTCGGGTTCATGATCCGCGTGTAGATGTTGCCGAACTCCTTGAGCGCGAACAGGTTCGCTGCGTGCTCGGTGTCCTTGAAGACGTACGACGTGGTCTGGTAGATCGGCAGTGCCCGAGCCCCTGTCGTCGGGTCTGGAGCCTGACCGGCATGAACCTGGCGGGTTTCGAAAGACCAGTTGGCGGTGGTGTCACTCATCGGATTCCCTTCCTACTCTTGATGATTCTGGATAGGTCTCACGAGAGGTGGGGATGGGCACCTGACGTGAGGTGCGGGGATACGAAAATGAGCACACCCGCGCTTGCGCCGCGCCCAGGGGCACGTCGCCAGGTCTTCACCCGGGGCACCCCACCGCGGTGGAGGGTTGCCGGCCAGCGAGCCGGGGCTTGTCGCTGACACTCGTGACCTGTAACAACGGTAGATCCCGAGACCGCATCTTGGGAGGGTCGTCTCTCAATCTGGACAGCACCGCAGCAGGAAGGCTCATCTGCGGCCTGTTGGGGGCCGGCGGCTCCGATCGCATCGACCATGTTCCGGGATAGTTCCGGCATACCGTGGGACCGTGAGCACACTCCGGCTGACCATCGACCCCAAAGCCGCGACGGCACCGTTCGAACAGGTGCGGACCCAGATCGCGGCAGCCGTAGCGGAGGGTCGGCTGGGCGCCGGGACGAGGCTTCCGACGGTGCGACAGCTGGCAGCAGATCTTGGGCTGGCGGCCAACACGGTCGCGCGGGCCTACCGAGAGCTGGAAGCCGACTCGGTCATCGCCACCCATGGCCGTGGCGGCACGTTCGTGCGTAGCGACGTCGTGGACGAGCCGACCACGCACTCATCAGCTGCCGACGCCGCGCGCGTCGCCGCGACTGACTACGTTCACTCGGTCCGACGGCTGGGCCTCAGCGCACCGGAGGCTCTGCGTCTGGTCGAAAACGCCTGGAACAAGGGCTAGTTCAACGGAAGGTAAAGCCCAGAGCAAGCTCCGACTCAACGGGAGGTCCAGCTCAGAGCCAGGTCCTGCTCGGAGCCAGGTCCAGCTCAGAGCAGCACGTTGAGGGTGTGGATCACGAGACCGGCCAGCCCGCCGACGATGGTGCCGTTGATACGGATGAACTGCAGGTCGCGACCCACGTGCAGCTCGATGCGCTCGGCCGCCTCCTTGCCGTCCCAACGGTCAACGGTCTGTGAGATGACCTTGGCGATCTCGTGGCCATACGAGCCCACCACGAACCCGATGGCATCCGAGGCGTAGCCGTCAACCCGGTGACGCAGGTCAGGGTCGTTCAGCAGCCGCTCGCCGAACTCCGACAGCGCGGCCACTCCCCTGCCTCGCAGTGGGCCATCGGCGTCAGCCACGGCCCCGAGCAGAGCCGTGCGCAACGCCTCCCACGCGGCGACCGCGGAAGCGCCGATCTGCGGGTGCGCCATGACGCGCACCTTGAGCGCCTCGGCGCGAGCGATCGTTTCGGGGTCATGCTGCAGGTCCTGTGCCAGCTGGGCGAGCAGGTCATCCAGCGCCCTGCGTGCCGAGTGGTTCGGGTGGTCTCGCACGTCGACGAGCCACGACAACGCCTCGTGGTGGATGCGGTCGACAACCTTCTGGTCGAGCCACCCAGGGGTCCACCAGGGCGCTCTCTCGGCGACGATCGACGCCACGGTGGCTTCGTGGGTGCGCAGCCAAGCGTGGGCTTCTACCACAACGATGTCGACCAGACCGTGGTGAGCGCCGTCCTCGACGACCGACCCGAGCAGGTGACCGGCAACAGGACTCACCGGCTCGTTCACCAGCCGTGGCATGAGCGTGTGCTCGACGAAGTCGCGGACGTCGTCGCCTTTGATGGCCGACAGGGCGTGGCTGCTCGCCTTGGCCACTTCGGTGATCACCCGCGCGCTGTGCTGTTCCTCGGTGAGCCAGCGACCGACCCTGCGGACCACGTCGGCGTGGACCACCCGCTCACGCGCGGCATCGACGGTCAGGAAGTTGCCCGTCACGAACTCCTCGAGGCTCTGACCGAGGGTGTCCTTGCGGTTGGGGATGATGGCGGTGTGCGGGATGGGGATGCCCATCGGGTGGCGGAACAGCGCGGTCACGGCAAACCAGTCCGCGAGCGCTCCCACCATCGCTGCTTCCGCGGTCGTGTTGACGTATCCCCATGCACCATCACGGTTTCGGGTCGCTATGAAGACGAGCGCCGCGAACACCAGCAGCGACAGCGCCACAGCGCGCATCCGTCGCAAGCCCCGCTTGCGAGACAGGTCAGCCGGGCTGAGCAGCATGGCCGTCATGGCTAGGTCGACTCGCGTAGGCCGTGACGCTCCCACCAGCGTCGGAGGGGGCCCGGGGCCCACCAGTTCACGGTGCCGAGCAGCCGCATGGTGGCCGGGACCAGGAGTGCGCGCACGACGGTGGCATCGATCAGGACGGCGACGAGCATGCCGACCCCGATCATCTTCATGAGCACGATGCCGGAGGTGGCGAACCCACCGATGACCACGGCCAGCAGCAGCGCGGCGCTCGTGATGATCCGCCCGCTGCGCTGAAGTCCGTTGGCCACAGATGTCGTGTTGTCACCGGTACGGTCCCACTCCTCACGGATCCGGGAAAGGAGGAACACCTCGTAGTCCATCGACAGGCCGAAGATGATGGCAAGCATCAGGATCGGCTGGGTGACGTCCAGGTAGCCCGTGGGGGTGAAGCCGAGTGGGCCCGACAGGTGACCTTCCTGGAAGACCCAGGTAACGACCCCGAACGAGGCACTAAGGGAGAAGGCGTTCATCACGACGGCCTTGAGGGGTAGAACCACGGAGCCGAACGCAACAAAGAGCAGAACCAACATGATGGCGATGACGACGAGACCCATCCACGGCAAGCGTGAGCCGATCGAGTCGACCAGGTCGACGGCACTCGCCGACAGCCCGCCCACCAGAGCGGTGGCCCCGGTGCCGGGATCGACGGTGCGCAAGTCCCTGACCAGCTGCTGCGACGTCTCGGCCTGGCTGTTACCGAGCCAGCTGACCTGGACCAGGCTCGTCGTGCCGGTGCGACTCGGGCGGGCAGCAGCCTGGTCGATCAAACGGGCTGACTGAACCCCGCTGACCGTGCCGAGGCGGCCGATGTAGGCATCAAGCTGACCCTGGCTGGCTCCTTCGACCACGATGTTGGCGCTCGCGGTCCGGCCACCGAACTCGCGGGTGCCCAGGTCTGCGGCAACCCGACTGGGCGCGTTGACAGGCAGGACCCGCTCGTCGATGCTGCCCCACTTGGCCGAGAGGAAGGGTGCGCCGAGCGCCATCAGAGCCACGGCGATGACGACGACGTATGCGACGGGTCGCCGCATCACGCTGTGCGCCAGTCGTGCCCACCCGCCGTGCGTCGCGGAGAGATCAACGCCAGTGAGATCAGCCCCGGCTCTTGCAAGGCGAGCCCTTTCCTGTGCGCGCAAGCCGCGGCGCCACGGCATACGACCGGCTTCGATCCGTGGTCCCAGGACGGCGAGCAGTGCTGGCAGGAGGGTCAGTGCAGCCGCCATCGCGACGAGGACCGCGGCGACTCCGCCATAGCCCATCGAACGCAGGAAGCTCTGCGGGAAGATCAGTAGTGAGGCCAGCGAAGCGGCCACGATCAGGCCGGAGAACAACACGGTGCGGCCGGCGGTCGCCATCGTTGTGGTGATGGCTGCGTTGACATGCTCACGCTCGGTGCCGGGATATTTGTCGAGCTCCTCCCTGAACCTGCTCACGACGAACAGCGCGTAGTCGATCGCCAGGCCCAGGCCGATCAGCGTGATGACGTTGATGGAGAAGATCGAGACCTCGGTGCCGATGGTGATGGCACGCACGAGAGCAAAGGCCCCGAAGATGGCCACGACGCCGACGAAGGCCGGCATCAGGGCGGCTGCGACGCTGCCGAAGAACACCAGGCACAGGAGGATCACGATCGGCATCGAGATCGCCTCGGCTCGGGTGATGTCCGCTGAGACGTGCTTGTTCACGTCGCGGAAGACCGCCCACGCCCCGCCGACGCTCGTGCTCAGCCCCTTGGCGTCGAGGTGGGGCCTGACCTGGTCATAGAGGGCGGCTTTCTCATCCTGCGTGGTGCCGCTCAAGGCGATGATGACCCGGGTCGCGTGCTGGTCCCCACTGATCAACGTGGGCGACGGCGTGTGGTACCACGTGGTGACGCGCTGGGTCGACCCCTTGGGGAGCCCCGAGATCACGTTCGTGACCGACTCCCGGAAGGCCGGGTCGCTGACCTTCATCGAGGGGCTGGAGTAGATGATCACGATGTCGGCGTCGTGGCTGGCGAAGGTCGCATGTTCCGCAACCAGCGACCTGGCCGACTCGCTTGCCGGGTTGTCGAAGCCACCGTTGCTGAGGCTGCCAAAGACACCCAGGCCGAAGATGGCGGCAACCGCGACGAGAGCCAGTCCGGCACCAAGGACGGTCTTCGCTCGTCGGGCCACCAGGTGACCCCAAGACTGCATCATGCCTGTCACCCTTCGTTCCTGGGAGGTCAACGGAGATCAACAAAGCTCAACAAAGGTCACGTTATCGGTGCTTGGGCAGAACCGAGGAAGGTAACGCGATGGGGCATGGCAAACCGTCGTCGATCAGGAAGCCCACACCGGCGGGTAGCTGGACCACCAGC
>Ga0208587_1000539_pt1 | contig 20648 bp, 20 predicted proteins | sample NGESurdeep092012_7_FD_184472 | JGI IMG/M metagenome (GOLD analysis project Ga0208587, IMG submission 184472) | Arctic peat soil microbial communities from Barrow, Alaska - NGEE Surface sample 210 deep-092012 (SPAdes) | ecosystem: Environmental > Terrestrial > Soil > Wetlands > Peat ...
ACAGCGATCGCCGCCGTTACGCCTCACAACGCCACCGCTTGGTTTCGCCACTGTGGGTATTTATTATCGGATACAGCTACCCCGGAACCGCTCTAGAAAAGACTCCCGGAGCAGACAACATCTGAACAGTAAGGACAAAAACCTTATCCAGATTGCCCGCAGTGAAAACTCCGAACCACGGGCAGTGTCTCAGTTTCAAACTGCACCACTACCCGTGACCGCCGTCACTGACAGCGATCTGCGCTCGGTGGATACGAACTCACCGACATCTGCCCTGATTGGAGGCATCCATGTGGGCCTTTGCAGTGCCTATTGTTTGTCTGATATTGATCGCGTTGCTAGCGATCTATGTTCCTACGATTTATATCCGCAAGACGAACAAGATGATCCACATCTTGGAACAAATCGCGGCCAACACACGCAAATAATGGTTTAGCCGGTCACGGTAGGGACAAAGTGCGGCGCGGAGACGACATGCTCCGCAGCGGACGGCAGGTCACTTAAACAATGGGAGTTCTCCCACAAGTGCGAAATCGAATCGGAGCCCGCTAGCTGATTTCAAACTGCACCACTACCGAACCACGGCGTGACTGTTCGCTGGGGCTGCTCTTCCGCTAAACTAAAGCTTCGTGCGCATCCTGACCCGCTACATTCTGAAGGAAGTGAGCTCGCACGCCTTACTGGGCATAGCGTTATTCACCTTCATTATCTTCATGCGGGACCTGGGACGGCTGCTGGAGCTGATCGTCCGCAACAGCGCTCCTCTGCCCAGTGTTGGGGAGATTTTTCTCTACACCCTGCCGACCACCTTCACCCTGACCTTGCCCATGGGTGTGCTGGTGGGCATCCTGGTGGGACTCAGCCGGCTGGCTGCCGACAGCGAAGTCACCGCCATTCGTGCCAGTGGCATGGGCGTGGGAATGTTCGTCCGCGCGATTTCGATTTTCGCCATTGGCGCCTGGGTGCTGGGCATGTTCAATAGCATCTACGTGGCGCCCAAGTCGGCAGTGGCCCTGAATCATCTGCAGGACAAGCTGAAGTCGTCGCAAGCGTCGTTTGAAATTCAGCCGCATGTCTTCTACGAAGAGTTCAAGAACATCGTCCTCTATGTGCAAGACGCGACTCCTTCCGGCGGCCGCTCGTTGTGGCGGGGCATCTTCCTGGCCGATATCAGCGATCCGTCCTCGCCGCGGGTCACTCTGGCCAAGCGTGGCGCTCTGTTGAGCGACTCGCCTGACAAGTTACGCCTGCATCTCGAGGACGGCACCCAGCAGGAGAGCATACCGAAGGCAAAGGACCAGTACTCCATCACGACATTTGACAGCACCGAGATCCCGATCCAACTGCCTAGGAGCGCGGAACATACGCGCGATTTGCTTCCGGTCGCCGAATTGAGATTGCACGAACTGCTGCGCAACGCCGCGCGCGAACGGCGCGCCGCCGCGCCGCTCAAGAACATCGATCCCGGAACCTGGAATTACGACCTGAGCAAAGCGCGCTACTACGAGATTGAATTCCAACGCAGGTTTGCGCTCCCGGCCGCATGCCTGGTGCTGGCGATGGTGGGCATCCCGCTCGGCCTGTCGGCCCGCAAGGGCGGCAAGAGTACCGGCTTCGTGCTCACTATTTTGCTGGTGTGCGTGTATTACTTCTTCTCGCTGACTGGCGTGTCCATGGCGCGCCAGGGGAAGATGCCTCCATGGGAAGGCGTCTGGATGGCTAATGCCTTCTTCTTCCTGTGCGGACTGGTTCTGTTGTGGCGCGTCGATCGGATGCCGATTGAGCTCGGCAGCTTGAGCGCGGCCTGGAAAGCGATGTGGGAGAAGCTGCAAGAATTTGGGATGCGCCGCGGGTACGCCCTCGCTGGCACACATGCAATCGAGGATTCGGCGCCTCACCGAAAGCGCTTTAGCGCAAGGTTCCCGCTCATTCTGGACGACATGATCCTGCGCGACTTCACCTTGTATCTGGGGATGGTCCTGGCAACGTTTTTGATTTTGGCGCTGGTATTCACCTTCTTCGAGCTGTTGACAGACATCGTCCGCAACAAAGTGCCGGCGATCATGCTGGCGGAGTACCTGCTGAACCTGAGCCCGTCTCTGCTGTACCTGATGGCGCCTGTCGCGGTATTGCTGGCCGTGCTCATCACCTTCGGGCTGCTGGATAAATCCAGTGAGCTGACGGCAATGAAGGCTACCGGAATCAGCATCTATCGCGCGGCGATGCCAGTGATTGTCGTGTGCGGTATCTTCGCTGCGGCGATGTTCGTTTTCGATCAGCTTTACATCCCGCACACCAACAAGGAACAGGAAATCCTGCGCAACCAGATCAAGGGTAGACCGGCGCAAACTTACTTGCAGGCTGACCGCAAGTGGATTTTCGGACAGAACAACGACATCTTCTACTACCAGGTCTTCGATCCCGACACCAACCAGCTCGGGGGAGTGTCCATCTTCGAGTTTGATCCGAATACCTTCCAACTCGCGCGCCGCATCTACGCCGCCCACGCGCATTGGGACGACGGTCTGAACAAGTGGGTCTTCGCGCAGGGTTGGATACGGACTCTGTCGGGGACTTCCATCCAGGACTATCGAACCTTTGATGTGGCGACCTTCAATGAACTGCACGAGGACCCCAGCTACTTCAAGAAAGAGGTCAAGCAGTCCTCGGAGATGAATTATGAAGAGCTGCAACGCTACATCGGCGCCCTGGAGCAGAGTGGCTTTGATACTGTTCGCCTGAAGGTGCAGTTGCAGAAGAAGCTCGCTTTTCCCTTGATCACTCTAGTGATGGCGGTGCTGGCAGTTCCCTTCGCAGCTTCCGGCCGCAAGGGCGGAGCGCTGGGTGGAGTAGTGATTGCAGTCGGCATCGCCGTCGTGTATTGGGTGACCGCAGGGCTGTTCGAGGCCATGGGCAACGCAAATCAACTGCCCGCCATGCTGGCGGCCTGGGCGCCTGACTTTATTTTCGCCCTTGCCGGAGGCTATTTTCTGCTGCGGGTGCCGACGTAACGGGCTGTGAGCGCCGTTCCAGGATTGTTGTGTCCGGGCTTGTACGTGTAGCCCAGACCTTCAGAGTGAAATCCGTGGCCGCTTTTGGCTTTTGATTCTCTGTGCCCTCTGGGCCTCTGTGGTGAAAACATCCCTTCATCGGTGCTCTCGTTTACAATAGAACACGCATGAATCTCTCCGATATTCAGGCTGCGCTGCGCGACAGCCACAACGATTGCTGGCTCTTCTACGATCACCATCACCGCGATGCGATTGCCTATAGCGTATTGGGCCTGCCGCAAAAAATGATGGTCACGCGCCGTTGGTTCTACGCGGTTCCTGCCAATGGCGAGCCGATCAAGCTGGTGCACCGCATCGAAAGCCACCATCTGGACTCGCTGCCGGGGAAAAAGCTGGAATATTCGGCATGGCAGGAGCTGTGGCAGAACCTCGAGTCGATGCTGAAGCCCTACAGCACGGTGGTGATGCAGTACTCGCCGAACAACCAGATTCCCTATATCTCGCTGGTCGACGGCGGCATGCTGGAACTGGTGCGCAGCTTCGGCAAAGAGATTGTCACCTCGGCGAACCTGGTGGCGCGCTTTGAAGCCACCTTGACCGAGGCGCAGATCGCGACCCACTTCAAGGCTCGCGATGCGGTGGACAAAATCACGGCCGCCTTCTTCCCGGAGATGGCTCGGCGCGTACGCAACGGCGGCACTCACGAGTTCGAAATGCAGCAATGGGTGCTCGAAGCTTTCAGGCGGGAGAACTTGACCACCGAAGATCCGCCCATCGTCGGCGTCAACGCGCATAGTGGTGACCCGCACTACGAGCCTAATGCAGCAACGTCCGCCCCGATTCGCGAGGGCGACTTTGTGCTGCTGGACCTCTGGGCGAAGACCAACGATCCCGATAGCGTCTACTACGACATTACCTGGACGGGTGCGATCGGCAGCCCGAGCGACAAGCAGCGCGAAGTGTTCGAGATCGTGCGCGACGCCCGCAACGTCGGCATCGACAAAGTCAAACAAGCCTTTGAGACTGGCCAGAAAATTCAGGGCTGGGAAGTGGACGAAGCGGTCCGCGGCTATATCGCCGGTAAGGGCTACGGAAAGTATTTTATCCATCGCACGGGACATTCGATCGGACGCGACATTCACGCCAATGGCGCGAACCTGGACAACCTCGAGACCAAAGACGATCGCGAGATCCTGCCCAACACCTGCTTCTCGGTTGAGCCGGGAATCTACCTGCCGGAGTTCGGGGTGCGCAGCGAAATCAATATGATGATCCGCAACGGGAAGGGCGAAGTTACCGGCCGCGTGCAAAACGAGTTGGTGCAGGTCTGATGGCGAATCCGCAAAATACAGCTACAGTGGCGCGGCGTCCTAGCAAAGCTGCCGGCGCCAGCGACAATTCGATGGCAATCATCGCTCCCATCGCGGGATGGCTCTTCCCCGGTCTGGGACACTTCATTCAGCGCCGCTGGATTCGCGGCTTGCTGCTGATGCTAGCGGTGTTCGTGATGTTCTTCGCCGGGCTCGGCATGCAGGGCAAGGTGTACTCGCTTAACACGGGGGACCTGCTCGACATTCTGGGATTTGTCGGCGACTTGGGCGCAGGGGCGCTCTACTTCATCGCCCGAACCATGGACTGGGGAATCGGCAACATTCATCGCGCCGTGGCTGACTACGGCACGAAATACGTTGTCGTGGCAGGATTGCTGAATGTGATTGCCGCGGTTGACGCTCACCACATTGCGATTGGCAAGAAACCATGACCTTCGAACTCTCTCACTTCAATGCCGCTCTGCTGTTCGCGCTCTGCGCCTCGACGGTTTTCGGCATCACCCAGCGCAACACCCCACGCGACATGTTTCGCTATGGCGCGTACTGCTTCGTTCTGTTCGTGGGTGGCGTGATCGTCGCAGCCTGGGCCATGTGGGCGATTAAGCACTAGGGGCTAGGGGTCAGGGGCTAGGGTCAGGGGTCAGGTGCCAATGGCTAGAAGGCCTAACCGAGTCGTGCGCTTTTGGTGGTTCACCGCAAATTGCTCGCTAGGGTTCTGCGGGGAAAGGACACGACAGTGCAGGTGAAGAGTTATCAAGACTTGATCGCCTGGCAAAAGGCCATCTCGCTGGTCACTGAGATATACACGATTACCGCACAGTTTCCGGGACACGAAATATACGGACTCACTAGCCAACTGCGACGGGCCTCCGTGTCCATCCCCAGCAACATCGCTGAAGGTCGCGGCCGCGCTACAAAGGGAGAATTTATCCAGTTTCTGGGTCACGCGCGCGGCTCGCTGTGCGAAGTACAGACCCAGATCTTCATCGCGCACAGACTGGGGTATGTTCCCCAAGAGCGGAAAGACGCTATCATCGCCATGACCGACGAGCTGGGACGGATACTCAATGGCCTGATCGCTGCCATCGAAGCCAGGAAATCGAAGCCGTTACCATCACTAGTCCCTAGCCCCTAACCACTGACCCCTAGCCACTGACCCCTAGCCCCTGCCTTCCTGCCCTTCCCACACAAACGCATCAAACACTCGTAGTTCGACGAAGCCCAACCGCCTATACAGATCTACCGCGCGATGGTTGGCCTCGGTCACGGTCAATGACAGCAGGTTGAAATTCCGGTTGCGCAGTGAGTTGTAGGTACTGACGATAAGGCTTTCTCCGATACCGTGCCCGCGATACTCCGGGACCAGGCACACCTGCGTGACGTGTCCCACGTCGTCTTTCACCCTTGAGCAAAGAATCAGTCCGATCAGGCCATTGCTTGGCCGATGAATGGCGACGAACGACGAGTCCGTGTCGAAGACGCCACAGCCGGGAAAGCGCACAATGTTATTCAGGAAGCGGTTGGAACCGGCGTTGGTGCGGTACTGGTCATTGATCTCGGAATCGATGTGGGCGCGATAGGCGGCGGTGATGATGCCGGCGGCAGGCTGGTAGTCCTGCTCAGCCCAGCGGCGGACCTGGATATCTTCCGGCAGAGACATGGGCGGAATGTGGGGCGCATTGGGTCCCCGCAATTGCAAGGCGAGGAAGAACCTGCGGTAGCGCTGAAATCCTGAAGCAACAAAGTTGGCAGCGAGTTCTCCCGTCTGATGCGTCAGCAACTGGGCTTCCACGCGGAGAATGCCAGGCGAGTGCTGCAGGGTCTCGATTACATGCTCCACCATTTGCAGCTCGATCGCGCGAGCGTCCGCGCGGCGGGGCGAGATGAAGAGATCACCCACTATGCCTTTGCTGCCCTCGTACACGAAGAACGAGTACCCTACGATGCTTCCCCGCTCGACGGCGGCATAACCCGGCAGGATCTTGGCATCGACGTAACGCAAGATCATATCCGACGAACCGCGATAGTCCCACGAAAGCAGGTTGCCCCAGACTTCGACCTCTTCGTCGAGCAGGGGACGCAAGTCGGCAGATGAGAAGTGCCTAAGGTCGAGGATCTCCACGTTAGTCAGTTGATGCGACCGGCAAAATACAGTAGCAGCCATAGACGCGTCGTCCAAAGGCGCTGAGTCAGTCTAGTGCGGGTTGGCGTCTGAGGCAAACCTTAAGCGGGTGAGCGGGGTTGCCTGCGTAGGCCGTGGATTGAAAAAATATTGCGCCTTGCCGTGGCGGTTTCCCTAGCAACTATTCCTAGCCAGTTCGGTTCGTATGTTAAGAGAAGCAAAAATAGAAATTTGAAACCAAGTTTGGCGAAGTCTTTGGCGAAGTCAAAGAGGTCCTCGCCACTGCATTCACCGCAACTGGCTGGGCGCTGGATGTCGAATAGGAAAGGGAAATATGCGTATCCTCAGTCACTGTCGGTTGTTCTTGTTAGCTTTCCTGATTATCGCCGTACCCGTGTCGTCATTTGCCGGAGTATTCATCTCGGTGGCGATTGCTCCGCCTCCGCTGCCTGTGTACGAGCAGCCTTGGTGCCCGGGTCTCGGCTACATCTGGACTCCCGGCTATTGGGCGTACGGCCCCGATGGCTATTTTTGGGTGCCTGGAACCTGGGTGCTCGCCCCTCAAGTCGGCTTTCTGTGGACGCCGGGCTACTGGGGATGGGGCGAAAACGCCTACATCTGGCATGCCGGATACTGGGGTCCGCAGGTAGGCTTTTACGGTGGCATCAACTACGGCTACGGTTATACCGGTTACGGCTATGAAGGCGGACGCTGGCGTGGTCGAGATTTTTATTACAACCGTGCCGTCAATCGCGTGAACGTAACTAACATTCACAATGTCTACAACACCACGGTAGTGAATAACGTCACCGTGAATCGCGTCAGCTATAACGGTGGCAATGGCGGCATCAACGCGCGTCCCAATGCTGCCCAGGAAGCTGCCTTGCGCGAGCGGCACATCAATGCGACTTCGGTGCAGACTCGGCATGAGCAGATGGCGCGCTCCGACCGCGCGCAATGGGCGTCGGTAAACCACGGCCGGCCAGAAGTGGCCGCAACTCCCAAACCAGCGGCCTTCCATGGTGCAGGTGTGGCGAGAGCCAGTAATGCGCCGGTGACGAACAATCCGGCAGTGAAAGCTCCGCGGCCGAACAATGCAAACAACGCAAATGCTCCGCGGCCCGGCAACAACACTGTTCCGCGTCCGCCAGAGCGTGCGAACGCTTCTAATCCCAATAATGCGGGAGCAGCGCGCCCGAATACCGCGAACAACGTGCCGCGCCCGAACAACTCGGTTCCGCATCCCCCATCACGGGTGAATGAATCCCGTCCGAATAATGCTGCCGCTCCACGTCCGAATAACCCTACGGTAACGCACAACCCAAGTAACCCTGCTTCGTCAGGAACGACCAGGCAGGCGCCGCGTCCTCCGGCTCACATGGACCAGAGCCAGCCACCTCGCGGCAATAGTGCGGCTAATGTGCCACCTCACAACAACAACGCTCCGCGCCCGCCGGCGCGCGAGAGCGCACCGCGACCGAATAACGCTACCGCTCCCCGACCCGCGAATCCCAATGTTGCGCGTTCCGCTCCGCCACCAACGAGCAGGGGAACGTCGCCTCCTCCGGCGCGCCAGAACCAACCGGCTCCGCACGTGAGCCAGCCACCGGCGCAACATGCGGCCGCACCGCACCAAAACGCAGCGCGTCCGCCAAGCGAGAGTAAACAGCCACAGAGTAAACAGCCACACTGAGCCTTCGCGGGAGGGCCAGCGGGCTTCATTACCCCGGTTGGCTGGTTGATACTTGCTTTGAAGGGGCGCGGCGTCAGCCGTGCCCCTTCGAGCGTATTTAGAGTGGTTCTAGGATTAGTGTATCCGCCCATATGGGTAGGGCGGGCCTTCAGGCCCGCGTATAGGGGGCCGGAAGAAAGATTGCTTAAGCCGCTGAGGTCGTCGACCTCAGCGGCTTAGGGAGGAAGTCGAACGCGGCGCTAAAGCGCCGCACTACCCGTACAAACCGACTACCTCTATTTTGGAACGCTCTTAGCCGGGGTTCTAAAACGCTTCCAGGGAGTCAAAGCGTGAAGAGCTATGGCCTCGCCTGTCCTGAAGCTTTTCCTGACACAACATAAAAATCCAGGTGCTGCGGCGCGAAGCCACCCACACGCGTGACACTTCGGCCGGCGAGGCGATACTCCAATTCCTTCTGGGTACCACTGGCGGTCACAACCAGATGATCGAACGATGGAATTTCATTTTCTTCGTAGCTTGCGACCGGCTGGTTGCCGTAGAAAGCCAAGCCGTATCTCACCCCGGGAGGCACATCGTAAACCGCAATGCTTGGGATTTGTCCGGGAACGCTCTGGTGAATCGCCGCGTCCACGGGGCGCGCCGATTGCAATACATTGACGATCGGCGCCGTGCCGCGCAATAGCAGCGCAAACGCGATGACAACCGGAACCAACGTGATGAACCGTAACACGCGGTAGCCCTGGATGCGCAGGCTCAGCCAGAGCGAAAGAATCGCCGTAACGGCGAGCGCCACCGCTACGATGATCACGTTGCGCGGAAGGGCGAGCTTCAGCAGTTTGAACGGCACCACAAGCGCGGCCACCAGCATGGCTGCGGATAGCAGGGCATGCAGGAGCCCCAACCACGTACTCGGCTTCTCTGCCTCCTGTTCACGGCGCCAGATAAAGTTGGCCAGCAGAATCGTGCCGGCTGGAATTGCGGGGAGGATGTACCCCGGCAACTTTGACTGCGATAGCGAGAAAAATGCTATCGGCACCAGCAACCATATCGCGAGATAGGTGCGCAGATATTCCACTCCGGGTGGCTGCTGTACCGAGAAACGCCAGTCGCGAATGGCATCCACTAGCGCGGCGACGACAAAGACAGTCCAAGGCACCAGCGCGAGCAGTGCGACCGGCAGGTAATACCAGAAAGGCTGATGGTGCCGGTAAAGATCGGTGGTATAACGCGCCAAATTGTGCTGCAGAAAAAAAGTGCGCAAGAACTCGGGATTGGCACGCTGCACCGCTATAAACCAGGGCAAGGTCACCGCGAGATAAAGCAGGATCCCGGCTGGCCAAAGCGTACGGAGAAGCAATCGCCCGTCATGCTGCATCGCAGCAAAGATTACGATGATCAACCCGGCAAGCACGACAGCGACCGGCCCCTTGGCCAGGGTCCCGAGCCCGGCAAAAAGATAGAACCCCAGCAGCCAGCCCCGATTCTGGTTGGAATACCACCCGTACCAGCACAGCATTGCGGCGGTGAACACCGCAGTCAGGGGCATATCGGTGGAAGCGCTCCGCCCGAATCCAATCAAGATGGCTGACGAAGCTGTAATCAACGCGGCATCGAGCTGCATCCCCCTGCGAAAATGGCGTGCCCAGACGTAGACGAAGAAGATCATCAGCGAGCAAAGGATTGCCGATGGCAGTCGCGCCGCCCAATCGCTCACACCCCCGGTCGCCTTGTAGGCCAGCATGGCGCCCCAATAGTAAAGGGGCGGTTTTTCCAGCCAGGGCTGGCCGTACAGGACCGGGGTAACCCAATCGCTGCGTTGCAGCATTTCCCGCGCGATCTGCGCATAGCGGGGCTCGTCAGCGCCTACCAGACCGATAACTTGCAGGCCGGCGAAAAACAGGAATCCGCAGAACGCGATGAGGGCGAGAACGTCGGTGGAACGGCGGGTGCGTTCCTCCATGATGCTGTTCTGTTTCAATGCTTGATCCGTTCCCTTGGGGATAGCTATTGCACCGCCGCGTGGTAACCGCGAATCCGAAATTGGGCCAGCAGACGCTCCGTGGCAACCGATAATGGCCCCGGCACCGCGCATCCGCTTGCGCACTCGTGACCGCCGCCGCCAAACTGTTCGGCAACCGCTGCGACGTCGACCGCACCCTTGCTGCGCAGGCTCACGCGGAAGCTGCCGTCTGGCTGTTCCCGGAAGAACAATGCCACTTCGATGCCTTCGATGGCCAACGCGTAGTTGACTAATCCTTCGCAATCTTCTTCGTTGGCCTGACAGCGTTCCGTGGTAGCGCGGTCCACGTGCATCCAAGCCAGACTACCCTCCCGCTGAAGGCTGGAGAGGGCCGCCCCCAGCAAACGCATCTTGGAGAGTTGGGTCGAGAAGTACACGTTATGAGCAATACGCACCGGATCGGCGCCGCAGTGCACTAATTCCTTAGCCAGGACAAAAGTCCGCTCATTGGTTCCGCTGAAGCAGAACGAACCCGTGTCGGTGAGTACGGCGGTATAAAGACAGGTCGCTACTTCGGGTGAGATCTGGACGCCGGCTTCGCGCGCCAGGCGGAAGATCATTTCCGCCGTTGCGCAGGCACTGGGGTCGATCCAGTTCACGTCAGCGAAGGGACGGGCGCTGGCGTGGTGATCGATGTTGATGAGGTAGTGTTGCTCCAGGCCTGTCAGGCGCGTACGATGCACGCTATCGCATTCCAGGATGATGACTGCCTCTGCTTGAGGAGCAGTCTCGGTGGTTTGCAGCACCGAATCGCTAAAGGGCAACGGGCGGTAGACGCCCGGCACGCCATCGCGCAGGACGACGTTCGCCTGTTTGCCCATGCTGCGCAGAATCTGGCAGCAGGCCAGCGCCGACCCGACCGCATCGCCATCTGGCCGGGCATGCGAGGTAAGAATGAACTTCTGCCTTCTGCCGATCTGATTCAGAACTTCGTCCAGCATGGCTTATTTACCACAGAAGCACAGAGGCACAGAGGATATCGGTTTCTTCGGCGGCGGCATGGCTTTAGATGTCTCACAGTGACTTGCTCATCCTTTATGCTTTTCTTCTCTGTGTCTCTGGGGTTCCTTAGCGCCTTCTCTTCTGAATGCGATGTAACAGCTCTTCGATCCTGCCACCGTGCTGGTCCGAGTTGTCGAGTACGAAGATCAACTCCGGGGACTGGCGGATACCAAGGCGGCTCACCAGTTCATGACGAATGTAGCCGCCCGCCGCGCTCAACCCTTTCAGGCTCTGCTCTGCTTCTTTCTCGTCGCCGGCAACCGAAACCAACACGCAGGCCGTTTTGCCATCTGGCCCCAGAATGACCTCGCTGACGCTAACCAATCCAATGCGAGGATCGCCCAGTTCCCCTTCCACCAGTGCGACGATCTCTTCCCGCAGGGCTTCTGCCATGCGGCCGCGATGGTATTTCTGTCCCCGGTTCTCCATTGCCTTCTACTCTGCCAGCCGAAAATAGGGGAACGTTAGAGCATACGCCCACCCGTCAAGCTGGCGGTGATAACGATCACGGTTCCTCGGTTGCACGTCCGCCAAATTCCGCTTCACTTAGAAAATCGAGAAACGAATCGGTGACTTCGCCGCCACTGTCATTGGCGGTGCGCACCGCGTGCCGTTCCACGTTGCGCATCAGGCCTTCCAGGTAGTCGCGCGAATGTGAAATGCCAACCACGCCCAAGGTGGCGCGCTGCCACGCCTCGCTCGGGTCAAGCTCCGCGACCGAGACGTTGAAGTGGGCCCGCAGTCCGTCCTTGACGCTGCGCACCACCTGCCGTTTGTCTTTGAGCGAGTGCGCGCCTTCGATGCGAATCTCGAGCGTGAGATACGCAATCATTGCCCGTCCCATTGCACATCGTCCCGGACGCCGTGGGTCCCCTCATGGGAGGATTCAGTTCCGGGACGTCGTTGTCTCATGGTAGTTCTTGGGTGGCTAGCTGTCGTAGCTGGTGCCGCCGCTACGCGGCTCGGTGGTCTTCCCACTTGACCGCGGGCTCACGCCCGCGGCTAAAACAAATGTCGCCGCTGCGCGGCTAGTTTTTTGCGCGATCGTCCACCGCACCAACTCAAAACGACTTCACACCCTCACTAGCTCCTGACCCCTAGCCCCTGCTTTTACACGAAGGCTTCGGCGGCCACTCGCTCGATGACGAAGTCCTCGATGACATCCCCCACTTTGATGTCCCCGTAGTTCGCGATCGAGATGCCGCATTCCATGCCGTGGCGGACTTCGCTGACATCTTCCTTAAAGCGCCGCACGGATCCAATCTTGCCCTTGAACACGACCACGTTGTCGCGCAGCAGGCGAACTTCCGCATCGCGCTTGATGACGCCATCGGTGACGTAACAACCGGCAATCGTACCGATCTTGGGTACGCGGAAGGTGTCGCGGACATCCGCGCGTCCGAGGTAAGTCTCCTTGATGATCGGCTCGAGCAGGCCGGTCATGGCACGCTTAATCTCGTCCGCCAGTTCGTAGATGATGGAGTGCAGGCGAATGTCCACCTTCTCCTGCTCGGCCAGTTCCTGCGCCTTGCGCTCGGGCCGCACGTTGAAGCCAATGATGACGGCATTCGACGCCGAGGCGAGCAGCACATCGGTCTCGGTAATGGCGCCCACACCGCTGAGCAGGATCTTGATCTTGACCCTCTCGTTCGACAACTTGGTCAGCACGTCGCCCAACACTTCCACCGAGCCTTGAACGTCACCCTTGAGAATGATGTCCAGCTCTTTCTGTCCGGCGGACTTCAGTTGCTCCGCCAAGCCTTCGAGCGAGACTCGCGAACTCTTGGCAAGCTGAGCTTCGCGTGCCTTCCCTTCGCGATATTCGGAAATGCCGCGCGCCTTCTCGCGGTCCGCCACGGCCACCAGTTGATCGCCGGCTTGCGGCAAACTTTCCAGACCGAGAATCTCCACCGGGGTTGCCGGAGTAGCGGCATCCAGGGCGACGCCGCGATCGTTGAACATGGCGCGAACTCTTCCGAAGACGTTTCCCACCACGAAGTTATCGCCCGTCTTTAGAGTACCGTTCTGCACCAGCACGGTCGCCACCGGACCACGGCCGCGGTCGAGCTTGGCTTCGAGCACCGTGCCCTGCGCCAGACGGTCAGGAACCGCCTTCAGGTCCTGCAAGTCGGCAACCAGGCAGACCATTTCCATCAGGAGATTGAGGTTGGTCTTTTGCTTCGCCGAGACGTCCACGAAGACGGTGCTTCCGCCCCAGTCTTCCGGCATCAAGCCGCGATCGGCGAGTTGCTTCTTCACCCGCTCCGGCAGAGCGTCCGGTTTGTCAATCTTGTTCACCGCAACAATTATCGGGACGTTCGCAGCTTTGGCGTGATCGATGGCTTCCAAAGTCTGCGGCATCACGCCGTCATCGGCAGCCACCACCAGCACCACGATGTCAGTCACCTTCGATCCACGCGCACGCATGCGGGTGAAAGCTTCGTGACCGGGCGTGTCGAGGAAGACAATCTCGCGGCCAAAAGCCGGCGAGTTGGGATCGGTGATGGCCACTTTATACGCCCCGATGTGCTGCGTAATTCCGCCCGCTTCGCCACCGGCAACATTGGTCGAGCGGATAGCGTCGAGCAAGCTGGTTTTGCCGTGGTCCACGTGGCCCATGATGGTGACCACCGGCGGACGTGCAACCCCCAGGGCTGCGCCTTCTTCGCCAGCGCCTTCCGCCGACACCGTGTCCTTCGCCAACTGCTCCTCGAAGGTGATAACGGCCGTCTCGGCGCCGAAGTGACGAGCCATGTCGGTCGCCAGGTCGGAATCGAGCGTCTGGTTGACCGTGGCGAAAACGCCTCGTGCCAGCAAACGGGCAATAAGGTCTTTGGCTCGGATTCCCAATTTCTCCGCCAGGTCTTTCACGCTGATGCCTTCAGGAATCGTGATGCTCCGCGTGATGGGCAGCGGCTCGCTGGAAAGCGAAAGCCGCGGCGGCGGAACAAAGCCCTTCATCGGGCCTTCCTTCACGCCTCGCGGAACATAGCGTTGCCCTGGTCGTGCCGGGCGACCGGCGGGACGTTGTCCCGTAGGAGGCGGTGGGGCGACGCCTGCACCAGCTCCGAACCCCGGACGGGCTCCTGGCGCACCGGAACGCGTTGGATGCGGACCACGGCGCTCTCCCGGACGCACCGGTGGCCGTGTCTGTCCTTGCGGCGGCACTCCCGGACGCGGGCGCTGGAAGATCGGCTTGCCCCGCTCCGGCATGCCGCCTCGCGGAGGCAGGGTGGCGCCGGGACGCGGCGGGGCCACGGGCGGAGCCAGATACACTGGACGGGGTCCGGTGTGGGGAACGATCAAACGGCGTGGCGTGTGCGCTGCGGCAGTTCCGATTCCCGGCGATCCGGGACGCGTTGGCAGGCCGGCACGACCAATACCTTGAGCAGACTGCCCAGGCGCAACCGGACGGCTGGTGGCTGCACGATTTTTCGTGGCTAGTTGTGCTTCCAATAGCGCTGCCGGAATCTCGCCCTCTGCAGCAGTGGGAATCTCGGATTCGATCGTTGCGGACGTAGACAGCAAAGCTTCACTTTCTTCGAGTGCCGTTATCTGGTCCTCGATCACTGGCTTGGAAGGTTGCGCGGTCGCCGTCGCAGGTGACAGATGCGCTGGCGGCGTAGCCAGAGGCGCCGCTAGCGGCGGCTTCGGTGGGATGACGATGGCGGCGGGTGGGCGCGCGACCGACTGCGGCGTGATGAAGCGAGGCGCTGGCTTGGGCGGTTCCGCAGGAACTGCTGGTGCGGCGCTAACCGGTTTCGTGACCGACGGCGCTGGGCGAACCGCTGAAGGCGGAGCAACGGTTTGTCGAGGCCCGGCGGGCGTGGCAAGGGTCGGAGGCGTGGCCGGACGTGCAGCCATGGAAGGCTGGGCGGCCCGTTGCGTAACCGCCTTCAGGACATCGCCAGGTTTGGAGATGTGCGACAGGTCAAGCTTGGGCTTGAATTCGTCTGCCGAGGCGCGCGAAGCGCGGCTGATTCCCGGCTCTGCGTGCTCCGCAAAGTACTTCTTGACCCGCTCCGCTTCGTCCACTTCGATGGAACTGGAGTGCGTTTTCTTTTCCGTTACACCGACCTTGATGAGAGCGTCGAGGATCGCCTTGCTCTTTACCTCGAGTTCCCTTGCCAGGTCGTTAATTCGAATCTTCTGCATTCCGCCCTATTTCCTCCGTATTGTCCCGCCCGGTTAAGCCTTCATAGCATCCTCACGGTAAAATTTTGCCGTACCGCAGCAGCAACTGAGTGCTGTGCGCCTTACCTCTGCTCGCCAGGTTTTTCTTCGTCAGGTATGTTTTCGTTCTCCCCGGCTGGACGCTCGTGCGTCGTCACTTCGGCTTCATCGGCCGGAGGTGCATCCTCGATCCCTTCCACGACTTCGGCCTCGTAGTATTGGCCGGTCTCGACCAGCTCTTCCACGCTGTCCGGCCCTGCTTCCGGCTCTTCATCCAAGCCAGTAACATCGCCAGACTGCCCACCCGAATCAGGTCCGGTGGCACTGTCCTCGCCACCCCCTTCCGTGGAAGCCTCGTCTTCCGTAACGGCCTCGTCTTCCGTAGGCACCTCGTCTTCCGTGGCCGCTTCTTCTTCGGTGGACACCCCGTCTTCCGTGGCCACTTCTTCGGCGGACACCTCGCCTTCGGACAGGGGGACTTCTTCGCTGTCGGCACTAGCGGCCGCATCCAAGCTGGAAAAGTAATTATTGACTGCGATACTGATTTTTTCCACCGTCTTGGGACCGATACCCGGGACCTCTTCGAGCTGCTCCGGGGTCATGTCGGCGACGGCTTCGACCGTCGTTATACCGGCTGCGACCAGTTTCTCGATGATTCCCGGCTCCAGATCAGGAACGCTCTCCAGTGGCGTGGCTGGCTGGTTCAACACTATGTTCATCCGATCTTCCACTTCCTGACGCTTCTCTTCTTCGCTCTTGATATCGATCTTCCAGCCCAGCAACTTGGCGGCCAGGCGGACGTTCTGTCCCTTCTTGCCGATCGCCAGCGACAGTTGGCTGTCGTCGACGATTACTTCCAGGTGCTTCTCCTGACCTTCGAGGATCGTCACGCGACTGACTTTCGCCGGCTGTAGTGCCTTTTCGGCAAAGACCACTGAATCCTCGTGGTATTCGATAATGTCGATCTTTTCGCCGCGCAATTCGCGGATGATGGACTGCACGCGCATACCTTTCATCCCGACACAAGCGCCTACGGGATCTACATCCTTGTCTTTCGACATGACAGCGATCTTGGTACGCTCGCCGGCTTCGCGGGCAATGGCACGGATGACGACCGTGTTGTCGTAAATCTCCGGGACTTCGGTCTGGAACAAATGCGATACCAGCTCCGGCACGGCGCGCGAGACCACAACCTGCGGGCCCTTGGAAGCTTTCTCCACGCGGACGATCACCACTCGGGCACGCTCGCCGGGAGCGAACGATTCGAGTCGCGATTGCTCCTTCCTGGGCATGCGCCCTTCGGCCTTGCCGAGGTCCACAATCACGTCCTGGCCCTCCTGGCGTTTGATGGTGGCATTGATCACTTCACCGACGCGGCCAATGTATTCGTTATAGACCGTATCTCGTTCGGCCTCCCGGACCTTCTGAAAGATGACCTGCTTGGCCAGTTGCGCCGCAATGCGGCCCAACACGTCGGTGGGTTTATAGGTGCGCAACTCGCCACCCACCTCCGCAGCCGGATCGATGCGTTTGGCATCCTCCAGCGTAATCTGCGCAAGGGGATCTTCGAGCTGGTCGGGGCCATCGACGATAGTTCGCACCGCGAACGCACGAATCTGGCCGCTCTCTTTGTCGAGTTCGGCGCGCAGGTTCTCCTGGGTCTTGTAATACTTTCGGGTGGCCACAACAATGGCATCCTGCACCGCGTTCACGACGATCTGCGGATCGATGCCTTTCTCCCGGCTCAGAGCGTCGATTACGTTGTACAGTTCACTCGCCATAAAATGTTCGCCACCTTACTTCCATTTGGTCTTTACTGCGTTCGAATCAGAACTCGGGAACCAGGTTTGCCTTCTCGACGTTGGCCAGCTCGATCTCAACTTCCGTTCCCGGCTCCACTGCCTGGTGCTTCTTCGACTTTTTCCTGCCGGTCAATTCCAAACTGAGCCGGCCATCGTGAAGCGCCTTCAGTCGCCCTTCAAAATGCCGGTTTCCATTCACCGGGTCCCGGGTCATCAGCTTCACCAGACTGCCCGTGAAACGCTGGTAGTCCGCCGGCTTTGAAAGCTTGCGATCGAGTCCCGGCGATGAAACCTCCAACAAGTACGAAGCGCCCGGTACAGCCTCTTCAACATCGAAGATGCTGCCCACTTCGCGGCTGAAGCTGGAACAATCCTCGTGCGTAACTCCATCCGGCTTGTCGATGAAGATGCGGAGCATGCGGACTTTACCGCCGCCCAGCAGCTCAATATCGACTACTTCCAGGCCGCTCGATTGCGCCACCCGCTCTGCGATCTCTCGAACTGTTTCCAAACTGGCTGCCATCGTCTATTTCTGACCAAAAACGGCTCCCTGCAAATGAGCACAAACCGCCCGTCAGGCTCTCGCTGCCGCCTGGACTCGCCGCGCACCAGCGGATTACGGGGTGGAAATAAAAAGTGGGCTCTCGCCCACCGATGTGCTTCGCCGATTATGCACCGGGCTCGCCGTCACTCCGGGAGGGGGTGACAGAACCCTCAAAACACAACAGTACCTTATTAACTATACGTCAAAGAGTCCGAAAATTCAATGAACCAACCGGGCAATAGCGGCCCAAAGCGGAGCGCACCAAAGGGTGGGTATCTCTCCTCATGGCTGCCCAACAATCCTGCTGTGTTCGCGTTTGCTTAACCGCGAGTGCGACTCTACAATGAGGAATTACCCTTCCGCGGACCAAATGCCATGATTCATTTTCCTGTGCCTGAGGCGCTTACCTTCGATGACGTGTTGCTGTTGCCTGCCAAATCCGACGTAGTTCCGGCCTTGGTGGAGACGACGACCCGCCTGACCCGCAACATCGAACTCCGCATCCCGCTGATCAGTGCGGCCATGGACACGGTCACGGAATCGCGCATGGCCATTGCCATGGCGCAGCAGGGGGGACTGGGCATCATCCATCGCAACCTCAGTATCGAGCAGCAAGCCAGCGAGGTGGACAAGGTCAAGCGCTCGGAAAGCGGCATGATTGTCGATCCCATCACCATGTCGCCCGACGAGAAGATCTCCGATGCGCTGGAGGTCATGCGCCGCTACCGCATCTCGGGCGTGCCCGTGACCAAGAACAAGAAGCTGGTCGGCATCCTCACCAACCGCGATCTTCGCTTCGAAACCCGGACCGATGTTCCTATCAGTGAAGTGATGACCAAGAAAAACCTGATTACGGTTCCGGTCGGCACAACCCTGAGCGATGCGGAAGCGATCCTGCATGAACATCGCATCGAGAAGCTGCTGGTGGTGGACGATCAATACAATCTCAAGGGCCTGATCACGGTCAAGGACATTCAGAAGCGCTTGAAGTATCCCACCGCCGCCAAGGACGATCATGGCCGGCTGCGGGTGGGAGCGGCGATCGGCGCCACCGGGGACTTCCTGGAACGCGCCCAGGAGTTGGTGCGGGCCAAAGTTGATCTGCTTGCCATCGACAGTGCCCACGGACATTCGACGCGCGTGATCGAGGCCATCCAGGCAATCAAGTCGGCACTGCCCGAGGTCGATGTCATTGCAGGCAACGTCGGCACATTCGATGGCGCCTGTGAATTGGCGCGCGCCGGAGCCGATGCCATCAAGGTTGGCATTGGCCCGGGGTCAATCTGCACCACTCGCATCGTAACCGGCGCCGGAGTTCCTCAGATCACCGCGATCGCCGAAGCTGCCCGCGCTGTACGTGATACCGATGTTCCCATTATCGCTGACGGCGGAATCAAGTACTCCGGAGACGTAACCAAGGCGATTGCAGCGGGGGCAAATTGCGTCATGATCGGCTCGCTGCTTGCCGGCACCGAAGAGAGTCCGGGCGAGACCATTCTTTACCAAGGCCGCTCTTTCAAGGCCTATCGCGGGATGGGATCTCTGGCCGCGATGGCCCAAGGCTCCAGCGAACGCTACTTCCAAAACACCGATTCGGATTCCTCGGTTCCGGTCTTGTTGGAGGACGGCACCGACGGCAACCGTCTCGCCAAGCTCGTACCTGAAGGCATCGAAGGACGCGTGCCTTATCGTGGCACTGTCGGCATGATCGTGTACCAACTCGTGGGTGGGGTAAAAAGCGGAATGGGTTACGCAGGCTGTTCCTCCATCGCCGAACTACAGCAGAAGGCGCGCTTCGTGCGCATCAGCGGAGCCGGCCTGCGCGAGAGCCATGTACACGACGTAATGATCACTCGCGAAGCCCCCAATTACCGCATTGAGTAACCGTCAGCCCAGCCCGGCAACTATTGTGGGTCAAGCTCGGCAGCCTTCGAAGGGCGCCCGTTTGCTGAAACCCTCATTTCGCACAATGGCGCACCGCTGGTGGCCGGTCCTGGTGTGGCTGGGAGTCATCCGGCTGGAATCGACGGACATGGCCTCCGCCAGTAACACCTCGGGTGTGCTGTACACGGTGATTGCAGCGGTGGCCCCGCATGTGGACGAGTCCTTCGTGTCGCAGCTCGATGAGATTCTGCGCAAGACAGGACATTTCGCCGGTTGTGCGATCCTCAGCGGCCTGGTTTTTCTCGCGCTTAAAACCACCAACTATGATCGGCTCCGGCCCCTCTTACGCCGGCCTTGGGGAATATACCGGCGCGATTTCTGGCGCTGGGATTGGGCGCTGCTCGGCATGCTGGTGACCGTCGTCACCGCTGCGGCGGACGAGATTCACCAGTCGTTTCTCCCTTCCCGCACCGGACGATGGCAGGACGTTGTGCTCGATTCCTGCGGCGCGGTCGTGCTCCAGGTGGTCATCTACTTCCTATCGCTGCGAGCGTTCAACCGCCGACGCGCCCGCGTCGAACAGGCGGAGCTTTCGTCCACACGGTAGGGTTGGGTTCTGTAGTTCGCGGTGGGAGCACCCGCCCGGGCACCTGGCGGAAAACTCAATCCATGTCGAGACGAACCAGCGAGTGTGCTGTCTGTCACATAGAGTTGCATGTTTCTTGTGTCACGATCGGTTTCTTCTCACCCGAGAGACGGGAGAGCGTTGTGAAGGCGTATTCGTGCACGTTTCAGTTCAAGTGCCCGCATTGCGGCTATGTCAACGTGGGTATGGATGCTGCTGTGAATGCCGAAAGTCTCACTGAAGCCGAAGAGGATGTTTTCGAGCGAGTGCACATCTGTGACGGCTGCAACCGACGACTTCTGGATGAGGCCGAATTCATTATTGACTGCAAACCTATCGCGGAGGGCTAGAGCAGTTCCTTAGAAGCTATATCCGAAAGTGAGGGGAGGCAGTAGGCTGCAGATGGCGATCTCCGCAAGCCCAGCCATGCCACGACCATAT
>Ga0208587_1000540_pt1 | contig 20629 bp, 24 predicted proteins | sample NGESurdeep092012_7_FD_184472 | JGI IMG/M metagenome (GOLD analysis project Ga0208587, IMG submission 184472) | Arctic peat soil microbial communities from Barrow, Alaska - NGEE Surface sample 210 deep-092012 (SPAdes) | ecosystem: Environmental > Terrestrial > Soil > Wetlands > Peat ...
GCGAAGAAGAACACCGTGAGCATTCCGCTCATGACGAAGTTCCACCAGAGCCAGTTGCCGGCGACGCCCTTCGTCGCGACGAGTCCGGTGACGACGAGCGGCGTGTCGGCGGCGAACGTCGTGGCGACCATCGCGGCCCCCGCGAGCCACCACGGGACCTGGCGCCCGCTGAGGAAGTACTGGTCGAGTGATTCGCCGCCGCGCTTGGTGAACCACAAGCCTATTCCGGTGCTGAGCGCGAAATACGCGACTACGATGGCCCAGTCGATCGGAGAGATATGCATGGTTCTATCGGGTGAGTTGACGGGAGGCGAGGCGGGAGTGGGGCTGGAAAAGCGAGTACGCACCGTTCACTTCGGTGCCTCGCTGTACTTCACGATCGAATCCGCCAGCGCCTGCCGCACCGCCGTGATCTTCGTGTTGGCCCGAGTCGGATTCACCCGATTCGTGAGCATCACGATGAACAGGTCGCGCGCCGGATCGATCCAGATCGACGTCCCCGTGAACCCCGTGTGACCGAATGCCGGCCGTTTCATGAGGTGACCCGCCGAGTTCGTTCCGGTCGGGGTCTCCCACCCGAGCGCCCGGTTCGAGAACGCCGAGTCCTGCACCGTGGTGAACTCCTCGATCGTCTCCGGTTTCCAGATGCGAACCCCCTGCAGTTCGCCCCGGTTCAGGTAGACCTGCGCGATGCGGGCCAGATCCCGCGCGCTGCTGAAGAGTCCCGCATGCCCGGACACTCCGCCGAGCATCGACGCGTTCTCGTCGTGCACTTCTCCGCGAAGGTGGCGCTGGCGCCACGGATCGATCTCGGTCGGGGCGATGCGCGGAAGCAGTGACGCGGGAGGGAGGAACATCGAGTCGTGCAATTTCAGCGGACCCGCGATGTGCTTCGCGAAGTACGTATCGACACGGTCGCCGCTCACCGCGCGGACGATTTCTCCCATGAGGATGCCGCCGATGTCGGAATAGACCATGCGGACGCCGGGGAGCGTGTCGAGCGGTGTGGCGTATGCCAGACTCATCGCAGCGTCCGCGTCGGTGGCCTCCTTGTACAACGGCCGCCAGGCGGGGAGGCCGGACGAATGCGTGAGCAGATGGCGGACCGTGACCTTCTCCTTGTTCGGGCCCGTCCAGTTCGGGAGATAGCGCTGCACCGGCGCGTCGAGTTCGACCCTGTGCGCCTCGACGAGCTGCATCATCGACGAGGTCATCGCGATGACTTTGGTGAGCGAGGCCATGTCCCACATCGTGCTTTCGGTGGGGACGGGCGACTTTTTTGGCGCCCAGTCGAGGTGGCCGGCACCGTACTTCGCGATGATTCGGTCGTGCGTTCCCACGATGACGAACGCTCCCGGGAAGGCGCTGTCGGCGACGGCGCGATCGAGCGAAGCGCGCATCGAGTCGTACATCGACGCATCGCGCGCTAGGTTCAACGGGACGATCGAGCCGACCACAAACAACGACGGGAGCAGACGGTGAATCTTCATCGCGCGATCGGGCTCCTGGCTGTCTGTGCAGGTGCGCTCGGCGCCCAACGGGCGTCCGAACCGGAACGGCTCACGATCGCGAAAGTGACGCCGGGCATCACGGTTCTGCTAGAGAAGCGCGTCGGGCTCATTCAGCATCGCCGGGTGGCCCTCGTCACGAATCAGGCCGGGCAGGACGAGCGGGGCCGGTCCGACGTCGATATCCTGCGCGCAGATCCGCGCGCTGTGAATGCGGGCGTCCGGCTCGTCGCGCTGTTCGCGCCGGAGCACGGAATCCGCGGCACCGAGGACCACAGCAACGTTGCGAGCGAGGTCGACGCCAAGAGCGGGCTGATCGTGCACTCCTTGTATGGGTCGCAGACCATCGGTCCTCCGGATTCGCTGCTCGCCGGGGTCGAGACGCTCATCGTGGACCTGCCGGACATCGGAACGCGCACGTGGACCTTCACCGGCGTCATGCTGTACACCATGCGCGCCGCGGCGCGCCACCACATCCCGATCCTCGTGCTCGACCGGCCGAATCCCATCACCGGCACACGCACCGAGGGCCCGCTCCTCGATTCCGCGATCGCGAATCCGGATGATCCCGCGCCCGGCAAGCCTGGAAAGGCATTCGCATTATATCCCGTGCCGTTGCGTCACGGAATGACGATGGGCGAGATGGCGCTGCTGTTCAACGATCGGCTGAAGATCGGCGCCGACCTCACCGTCGTTCCCATGGAGGGGTGGCGGCGCTCGGCGTGGTACGACGAAACCGGTCTCAAATGGGTGCGGCCATCGCCGAACCTTCCGACGCTCACGAGTGCGCTGATCTATCCGGCGCTGGTCGCGTTCGAGGCGACGAACGTTTCGGTGGGGCGGGGAACTTCGGATGCGTTCCAGCACGTCGGGGCGCCCTGGCTCCGGGCGCGGGAGATCGTGGACCTGCTGGAGGATCGCGGAATCCCCGGTGTGAAATTCCTTGCGGAGCATTTCACGCCGAGCGGGCCGACGGACGGGAAGTTCGGGGGACAATCGATTCCGGGAGTGAAGATCGTCGTCACGGATCGAGACCGCGTGAACGCGGGCCGAGTAGGGGCGGCGCTGTTCTGGGCGATCGCGCGGACCTCGCGCGACTCGCTGAAGATTCGGGATGCCGCGTTCGACGAGCGGTTCGGCGCGGCGCGGGTTCGCGAGGCGCTGCTGCGCGGGGAGGATCCCGACAGCGTGCTGGATCGCGAACTACCCGCCACCATCGCCTTCAGGGAGTCGATCAAGGCGTATCTGCTCTACAGGTGACCGCTCTCCCGTTGCCGCCCTCGAGTCACCCCCGTAACTTTGCCGGAGTATGAAATCTCCCTGGGACTCGATCAAAGTAGGATATCTCCGGCTGATCGAGCCCGTTGCAGACTACCTCGTCCGCCACCGCGTGAATCCGAACGTCATCACGACGATCGGTACCCTGTGCACGATCGCGGCGGCAGTGATCTACGCCTTCGGCCACATCAGCATCGCGGGCTGGGTCCTCGGACTCACGGCGCTCTTCGACGTGCTCGACGGCACCGTCGCGCGCCGCACCGGCCGCGAGACGAAATTCGGCGCGTTCTACGATTCGTCGCTCGACCGCGTCTCCGACGGCATGATCCTCGGCGGCCTCACGGTCTTTTACGCGACCGACACGCCGCGTCACAGCGTCGCGATGGTGATCATCTGCCTCCTGGCGATCATCGGCACGTTCCTCACGTCGTACACGCGCGCCCGGGCCGATGCGCTCGGCATCGACGCCAGGGTCGGCATGCTCCAGCGTCCCGAGCGAGTCGTGCTGCTCTCGGCGCCGCAGGCGTTCTTCGGGCTCGCCTTCCACGGGCTCGTGCTCGCGGCGATCGTCATACTGCTCGCGGTCACGTCGTGGATCACGGCGGTGCAGCGCATCGCATTCGTTCACGCCGCGACCACGCCGCGTGCCGACCGCCGGGAGAAGTCCGTTGACCTGTCCTCTCAATCCACCGCCTCACCGGACGGCGCGCGCGCCGCGGTGCACGCGCCTTCCCCGCGACCATGACCTCGAAGCAGAAGAACAGCGCAGTCCGTCCGGCAACCGGCCGTCTCGGGATCCTCACGCCGGGGCTCGGCGCGGTCGCGACGACGTTCATGGCCGGCGTCGAAAGCATCCGCCGGGGACGCAGCAAGCCGATCGGTTCGCTGACGCAGATGGCGACGATCCGGCTCGGCAAGCGCACGGACAATCGCTCGCCGCTCATCAAGGATTTCATCCCGCTCGCGTCGCTCGACGACATCGTGTTCGGCGCGTGGGATCCGATCCCCGACGACGCCCTCACGGCGGCGCGGAAGGCGGGCGTGCTCGATGAGCGCGACCTCGCGCCGGTCGCCGAGTTCCTGCAGGCCATTACGCCGATGCCGGCGGTGTTCGACAACCACTATGTGACGCGCATCAACGGCGCGAATGTGAAGAAGGGAAAGAACAAGCGCGAGCTCGGCGAAGCACTGCGCAAGGACATCCGCGACTTCAAGGCGAAGCACGCGCTCGACCGGCTCGTGATCGTCTGGTGCGCGTCCACGGAGATCTACCTGAAGCCCGGACCGCAGCACGCGACCATCGCCGCCTTCGAGAAGGCGATGGAGAGCAACGACGACCAGATCGCGCCGTCGATGCTGTACGCGTGGGCCGCGCTCATGGAGGGCGTCCCGTTCTGCAACGGCGCGCCGAATCTCTGCGTGGACATTCCCGCGCTGATCGAGCTCGCGAACGAGAAGGGCGTGCCGATCTCGGGCAAGGATTTCAAGACGGGGCAGACCTGGCTCAAGACCGTCATCGCTCCCGGTATCAAGGCGCGCATGCTCGGACTGAAGGGCTGGTACTCGACGAACATCCTGGGGAATCGCGATGGCGAGGTGCTCGACGATCCGGCGTCGTTCAAGACGAAGGAAGAATCGAAGCTCTCCGTGCTGCACACGATCCTGCAGCCCGACAAGTATCCCGACCTGTACAAGGATTTTTCGCACGTCGTGCGGATCAACTATTACCCGCCACGCGGCGACAACAAGGAAGGGTGGGACAACATCGACATCGTCGGGTGGATGAACTACCCGATGCAGATCAAGGTGAATTTTCTGTGCCGCGATTCGATTCTCGCGGCGCCGATCGTGCTCGACGTGGCCCTCTTCTCCGACTTCGCGCACCGCGCCGGGATGAAGGGGATTCAGGAATGGTTAAGCTTCTATTACAAATCGCCGATGACTGCTGCGGGACTGCAGCCGGAGCATGATCTTTTCATTCAGCAGACGAAGCTGAAGAACACGCTGCGACACCTCATGGGCGAAGAGCAGATCACGCATCTTGGCTTGGAGTATTACGCATGAGCACAGGGCGGTTTCGCAACTTCCTGACAGCTGTCAACTCACAGCTGTCAGGTGACAGCTCCCAGAAGCATTACTTCGCTCACGCAGCGGTGTACGCGCTCGTGATCTTCGGCATCGCCTGCGGGCCGTCGCTGTCCAGCGTCGATATGCGCGCCTGGACCCCGGAATTCGAATTCCGGATCGCGTCCGACGTCGTGCCGCCGCAGGCGCTCGAGCAGATCCATTACACGATCACCGTGCGTGACAACAAGACGCACGAGCCGATCGCGAACGGGCAGGGAAGAATTTTCGCGACGAACGCCGATGGGCATTCGATCAACGACGGGTTCCGGTACGGCCCGGAGGTCGGCGTCTACCACGCGACCCTGATGTTCATCACCGCCGGCGACTGGGCCATGAACGTCCAGTTCCGCCGCGACTCCACGAAGGCCCTCCAAAAACCCGACAACGACTGGCGACAGACCGTACTCGTCGCTGCGGAACCCGGGAGTTCCAAGCCATGAAGCATTTTCATCGCACAACCGTCGTTCCCGATACCGTGCTCGCGGACGCTGACGCGTTCTTCCCGACGATCGGGATGAAGCAGACGGCGGCCGGCGCGCGCACGCGAAGGTTCGAGGGAACCGTGGGCGAGCCCGCTGACCACGTCACGCTCGATCTCTCGGTGAAGATGGAGGGCGGACACTACACGTTCGTCGAGGCGAAGACGTCGGCGCAGGGCGAGAGCCGGCTCGACCGCGGTGTGAAGAACTTCTTCACGCGCCTGCACCGGATGGCCGACCCGAGGCACGCGTTGAGCGCGTCGTACTGAGCGTGGCGGTGAAGGGCGACGCCCGGGGCGCGAAGCGGAAAGAAAAACACGCCGCCGCGCCTGGCGTCGCCGGGAGACTCTCGCACTCCGACAAGCTCTCGCTGTACTACTGGATGCGGCTCACGCGCACGCTCGAGGAGCGGCTCGTGAACCTGCACCGGCAGAACAAGCTCGTGGGCGGCCTCTTTCGTTCGCTCGGACAGGAGGCGGACGCCGTCGGCTCGGCGTTCGCGGTCGAGGAGCACGATGTGCTCTCGTCACTCACGCGAAACCTCGGGTCGTTGCTCGTGAAAGGCGCGACGCCCGTCGAAGTCATCCGCCAGCACATGGCCACCGCCGATTCGCCCACGCGAGGCCGCGATCTCGGGCTGCACTTCGCGGACATGGGCCGCGGGTTCATCGGTCACATCTCGCCGCTCGGCGACATGGTCGCGGTGATGGCCGGCGTCACGCTCTCGTTCAAGGTGCGCGGTGAACCGCGCGTCGGTCTCGTCTACCTCGGCGACGGCGCGACGAGCACCGGCGCGTTTCACGAGGGGATCAACTTCGCGGCGGTGCAGCGCTGCCCGCTGGTGGTGATCGCCGAGAACAACGGGTACGCGTACTCCACGCCGACGGCGAAGCAGAGCGCGGCGAAACAGTTCGTCGACAAGGCCGCGGGCTACGGGGTGGCCGGCGATCGGGCGGACGGCAACGACGTGCTGGCGGTGTACGAGGTGACGAAGCGCGCGGTCGATCGCGCGCGCTCGGGCGGCGGCGTCACGCTGATCGAGCTCGTGACATACCGGCGCCGCGGGCACGCGGAGCACGACAACCAGTCCTACGTTCCGGGTGGCGAGGTCGAGCGCTGGGCCGCCGAGAACGATCCGATCGACCGTTACGTGCGCGTGCTGATCGACCGGGAGAAAGTCGAACAGTCGGAGCTCGACGCGATCGATGCGCGCGCAACCGCCGAAGTCGACGCCGCCGCCGATCAGGCGCTGCGTTCGCCGCCGCCCTCGGGACCGGACGCGCTCACGGATGTGTACGCGGGCGCGTCGCGCCTCGCGCCGCACTGGTACCGCAAGTAACAATGGCCGAGATCACCTACCTCGAAGCCATTCGCGAGGCGCTCGTCGAGGAGATGGAGCGCGACGCGAACGTCTTCTGCCTCGGCGAGGACGTCGGCGTGTTCGGCGGCGCGTTCAAGGTCACCGAGGGGCTGCAGGCGCGGTTCGGTGAGAACCGCGTGATCGACACGCCGATCTCGGAGATCGCGATCGTCGGCGCGGCCGCTGGAGCCGCGCACATGGGCCTGCGCCCCGTCGCGGAAATGCAGTTCGCCGATTTCATCTCGTGCGCGTACGACGTGCTGACCAACTACGTCGCGACGTCGCGCTATCGCACGGGGCTCGCCTGCCCGATGGTCGTGCGCGCGCCGAGCGGCGGCTACGTGCGCGGCGGCCCGTTCCACTCGCAGAATCCAGAGGCGGCGTTCGTGCACACGCCGGGGCTGAAGATCGTCTGCCCCGCGACGGCCGAAGACGCCAAGGGCCTCCTGAAATCCGCGATCCGTGACGACGACTGCGTGCTGTTCTTCGAGCACAAGTATCTGTACCGCCGCATCAAGGGCGTAATGCCCCCGGGCGATCACCTCACGCCGATCGGCAAGGCGCGTATCGCACGGGAAGGGAAGGATCTCTCGATCATCACGTACGGGGCCACCGTCTGGAAGGCGATCGAAGCCGCGGACCAGCTCGCGCAGGCAGGTGTCTCGGTCGAAGTGATCGACCTGAGAACGCTCGCGCCGCTCGACGACGACGCGATCGTCGCGACCGTGAAGAAGACGAACCGCGTGGTGATCGTGCACGAGGACACGCGCACGGGCGGCATTGCGGGTGAGATCGCCGCGCGCATCAACGAACTCTGCTGGGAGTGGCTCGACGCGCCGGTGCTGCGCGTGACCGCGCACGACGTGCCGCTGCCCAGTGCCGCCGCCCTCGAAGATTTCGTGCTGCCCCAGACCGCCGACATCGTGGCGGCGGCGCAGCGCGTGGGGCGGTACTAAATTACTACGATGGAAGATGGAGGATCGAAGATGGAAGCCGAAGCGCCGCCTCGCGTATCGACCGTCCGAAAGGTCGCGATCGGCTGCTTTACGTCGTGGCTCGGCTTCGTGAGCGGTGCGATGGTGGCCGCGCTCCTCTCGAAGTTCACCACGTTCCTCACGAGAGCGGGCGAATGTGATGGGATTCCTTCGTGCAACTGGTACATTTGGGCAGGGATCGGCGGGCTGATCGGCGCGGTGACCCTGCCGCTGTTGGTGCTGCGGGTGCTCGGGAAGCCTGCGAAATCCGGGAGACCGGATGCGGGATTCTAGAAATGCGGGATGCGGAGTGCGGGACTTAAATTGGGGGAGGTAGTCGTGGCTCGAGTTGACGTGATCATGCCCCAGATGGGGGAGTCGATCGTTGAGGGGACCGTTTCGCGCTGGCTGAAGAAGGTCGGTGACGAGGTGAAGCGCGACGAACCGCTCTTCGAGATCTCCACGGACAAGGTGGATGCGGAGATCCCGTCGCCGTCCGCCGGCGTGCTCGCCGAGATCATCGTCGGCGAGGGGAAGACGGTGACGATTCAGACCGTCGTCGCGCGCATCGAAACCGAGAAGGGCGCAGCGGTTGCCGCGCCTGTCGCGGCACCCGCGCCCGCGGCGCCATCGGCCGCTCCTGCGCCGGCGCCCCGCGCGCCCGAACGGGCCGCCGTTCCGCTGATGGTCGCGCAACCCGCGCACGCGGCGCCTCGTGCGCCGAACAGCGGCTTCGAGGAGCGCATTCGCACGAAGAGTTCGCCGCTCGTGCGCCGCATCGCGGCGGAGCACGGCGTGGAGATTTCACAGCTCGCCGGAAGCGGAATCGCGGGCCGCGTCACCAAGCGCGACCTGCTCGGATTCCTGGAGAGCGGCGCGCCGATGCCGGCTTCGGGCAACGGCGGACACGGAGCGGTCGCGACGCCCGCGCCCGCCCCGCTCGCCGTTGCGACCGCGACGGCGTGGCCCGGCGACCTCGTCGAGCCGATGTCGAAACTGCGGCGCCTCACGTCGGAACACATGGGGATGGCGATTCGGGTGGCGACCCACGTCACCACGTTCTTCGAGTTCGACCTCACCCGCGTCGCACGCGTCCGCTCGGCGCTGCGCGCGGACTTCGAGGCGCAGACGGGACAGAAGCTCACGTACCTGCCGTTCATCATTCAGGCCGTGGTGATGACGCTCAAGCGACACCCGATCATCAACGCCGCGGTCAACGGCGGCGAGATCATCTTCCGCCGCCGGTACAATATCGGCCTCGCGGTCGCCCTCGAGCCGACCGGGCTGATCGTGCCCGTGATCAAGAACGCGGAAGACCTGTCGCTCTCCGGCATCGCGAAGGCCGCCAACGATCTCGCGAGCCGGGCGCGCTCGAAGAAGCTCGGGCCCGCCGACGCGCAGGACGCGACATTCACCATCACGAACCCCGGCGTGTTCGGGTCGCTGATGGGCACGCCGATCATTCCAGTCGGCACCACGTCGATCCTCGGACTCGGCACGATCGAGAAGCGGCCGAAGGTGCTCACCGGAACGGATGGCGAGGACACGATCGCGATCCGCACCTGCGCGTACTTCTTCCTTTCGTTCGATCACAAGGTCGTGGACGGCGCCGATGCCGACCGTTTCATGGGGGACCTGAAGCGCACGCTCGAGTCGATCCCCGACAAGGGTTTCTAGCCGATGCCGCGCGCGCTCTCGATCAAGCGTTCGATCGTTCCGCTCTCGGAGCGGGCCAAGTATCTCGAGCGCCTGAAGGCGCGAAAGGACTACTACCAGCACGCGAGCTGCGAGTTCTGGGTGTTCGAGGAGGCCGCGCTCACGGGCGCGTTCATCGAGTTCGTCGAGGCGGCCGATGCCTCGACGCTCGAGGCCGCGCACTCCGCCGCTCCCGAGCCGGTGCTCGATCCCGCCCGCATCTACACTGAAGTGGAGCTCACCTGACATGCCCACGCGCAGCATCGACATCGACGGCGCACGCTGGAACGTCTTCCCGTCGGGCTACACGACGCAGTACGACGCCGATGAGTTCGGCTTGCTGTTCGTGAAGGGAACCGCCGGCGATCGCGTCGTGCGCATCACCCGCTACTCGCCGCAGGGCGCGCATTCGCGCGAGCAGTCGCTCGCGGCGCTGACGGACGCGGATGTTCGCGCGCTGTTCGAGCAGTCGCAGGCGAGCTTCACCTCGCCCGAGGCCGGTTACGCACCGTGACGGCTCGCTTGGACGCGGACCCATCCGGCGGTAATCCGACCGCCGCGCACAGGCCGCCCGGTTTCGTCGACCTCCATTCGCACTCCACCGCCTCGGACGGCGCGCTCGCGCCCGCCGAGGTCGTGGAGACCGCCGCGCGCGCGGGGCTCGCCGCGCTCGCGCTCACCGATCACGACACGCTCGCCGGCGTCGCGGCGGCGCGGGAAGCCGGTGAGCGGCTCGGCGTGCGGATCGTCGCGGGCGTCGAGCTGAGCCTGATGGACGGCGACAAGGAAGTGCACATGCTCGGCCTGCACATCGCGCGGGTCGACGCGCTGCAGGCGGAGCTCGAGGCCGTTCGCGATTCGCGCAAGTCACGCGCCGAGCAGATCGTCGCGAAGCTGAACGCGCTTGGCGTGCCGCTGACGGTTGATGCGGTCTTTGTCCAGGCGGCGGGCGGAGCCGTGGGACGGCCGCACATCGCGCGCGCGCTGATCGCCGGCGGCTGGGTGCGCGACCAGCGCGAAGCGTTCGACAAGTACCTGGGCGCGGGGCGTCCCGCGAACGTCGAGAAACAGCGCATCACGATTGCCGACGGCATCCGCCTGATTCACGAGTGCGGCGGACTCGCCGTGATCGCGCATCCCGGCGGCGACGGACGGCGCGAGCGTGTGGAGCCGCTCGTTGCGCTCGGACTCGACGGGCTCGAGGTGAAGCATCCGGGGCACTCGGCCGAGGACACGCTCCGCATCGCCGCACTCGCGGATTTCTTCGGACTCGTGAAGAGCGGCGGATCCGACTGGCACGGTGCGACGAACGGACCGCGTGTGCTCGGCGGAATGCAGGTGCCGGAGGAGTGGCTCGATCGCCAGGACGCGCGACTGGAGAAGCGGCGCACCGCCGCTGTGGCGTGAGCGTGCTCGCAGGACGCGTGGCACTCGTCACGGGTGCCGGGCACCGCATGGGACGCGCGATCGCGGTCGCGCTCGGAGCGGACGGTGCTCATGTGGCGGTGCACCATCACGACTCCGAGGAGCCGGCGCGTGCCACGGTGCGGGCGATCGAAAGCGCGGGAGGATCCGCCTCGATCGTTCGGGCGGACCTCCGCGATGCCGGGGCGGCCACGAGACTCGCCGCCGACGTTTGCCGCGCGTGCGGGCGTCTCGACGTGCTCGTGAACTCCGCCGCCACGATGATGCGCACGCCGCTCGACACGGTGACACCCGAGCAGTGGGACGAAGTGTTCGCGCTGAACCTCAGGGCGCCGTTCTTTCTCTCGATCGCCGCCGCGCGCGCGATGGGCGCGCAGGGCGGCGTGATCGTGAACATCTCGGACCACATGGGGTTCGAATCGTGGCCGGCGTTCGTGCCGCACGGCGTGAGCAAGGCCGGCGTGTCGGCGATGACGCGCGCGCTCGCCGCCGCGCTCGCCCCGCGCGTTCGCGTGAACGCCGTCGCGCCGGGCGCGGTGCTCGCCCCGGAGGGATGGCCGGCGGCGGAGCAGGAGCGATACGCGAAGGAGACTCCGCTCGCCAGGATCGGCACGCCGGACGACGTGATCGGCGCGATTCGCTACCTGATCGCCGCGACGTACGTGACGGGCGAGACGCTGTTCGTCGACGGCGGCCGCCATGACGCGCGCTGACCACGCCATAGCGGACGAAGCCCCCGCCGCGCCCCAGCACTACGGCACGATCGTCGTCGTCGGCGGCGGCTGTTATGGCAGCTACTACGTGCGCCAGCTCCGGCGCGCGCGCGAGCGCGAGGCGCTCACGTGGGAGCGCCTGATCGTCGTCGATCACGACGAGGATTGTGGGGTCGCGCGCGAGCACCCGGCCGATCTCGAGCTGGCCGTCTCCGACTGGTCCGGGTTCTTCGCGGAGTATCTCGGCGGCGAGGCGCGGGATGTGGACGCGATCGTGCCATCGCCGCTGATGCCGCACCTCCTCTTCGAGTGGCTCGAGCAGCGCGCGCGCGAGCGGTGGCCGTCGCGGCGCGTTTCGATCGAGATGCCCGGTGCCTTGTCCGGTGTTCCGTGGCAGAAGGAGGGCGGCGAATCCACGCGCTATGTGAGCTTTGCCGAGTGGATGTGCCCCGTGAACTGCATCGAGCCACGGATTTGCCCGCATACGAGGGATGTGCGCACGTGGAGCCTGCCGCCGTCGGTGCGCGCGCATGTCGAGGCGGCGCGCGCAAACGGCGAGCAGCTTGACGGGCCTGCGATATTTCACTGCACGCACCGCGCGTACGGCGTGGGGATGATCGACGTGCGGGATGTGCTGGGCTCGGAGCGGTTGCTCGTGGAGGCAGCGGAGCGCGGAGAGGCGAGGCTGCTCGTGGGAACGGTTTCGCATTGCCATGGCGCACTGGGGGTGCTTGTGGTGAGGGAGCTGGATACAACGGCAACGAGCGACGGGTCCTAAACGGCGACGGGCGACGCGCGTTGCCTTGTGCCAGCCATTGGGTGAAATTGCGGGCAACCTCAGAGGAATCAGCCGTGGCGAGTTTCGACTACGACGTCGTGATCATCGGAGCCGGACCCGCGGGAATGTGCGCGGGGATGTACGCGGGGCGCTCGATGCTCAGGACCGTGGTGCTGGAGCAGGGACTTCCGGGCGGTGAGCTGCTCAATACCGAAGTCATCGAGGACTACATCGGGTTCGAACACATCCTCGGCTGGGAACTCGCCGAGAAGTTCAACTCGCACGCCATGAAATTCGGCGCGGAAATCCGCACGTCGGTGCGCGTCGGGAAGGTGCGCAAACTCGCGGACGGGTCCTTCGAGACGACGGTCGAGAACGGCGACGCGTTCCGCTCGCCGGCCGTGATCGTCACCGCGGGCGGCACGCCGGTGAAGCTCGAAGTGCCGGGCGAGATCGAGTACGCGGGGAAGGGCGTCTCGTACTGCGCGATCTGCGACGGCGCGTTCTTCAAGGGACATACCATCGCGGTCGTCGGCGGCGGCGATGCGGCGTGCGAAGAGGCGGACTTCCTCACGCGCTATGCCGACAAGGTGTGGCTCATTCACCGTCGCGACGAGTTCCGCGCCTCGAAGATCGTGCAGCAGCGCCTCTTCGCGAACCCGAAGATCGAGGTCATCCGGGACACGGTGGTCGAGAAGATCGCCGGCGCGGACGGTTTGATGACGCACGCGTCGCTCCGTCATGTGAAGACGGGCGAGCGGCGCGACCTTCCCTCGACCGGGATCTTCATTTTCGTCGGATTCTCGCCGAACACCGGCGTGATCGACGGGCACGTCGAGCACGATGCGGCCGGCTACCTGCTGACCGACTCGAACATGCAGACGTCGATCCCCGGGCTGTTTGCCGCCGGCGATGTGCGCGTGCAGCTCACCCGGCAGGTCACCACCGCCGTTGGTGACGCGACGACGGCCGCGATCGCGGTCGAGAAATACCTGACCGCGCGCAAGAACGGCGAAGGTGCACCAGCGCCGATGCCCATGCTGATGCGGAAGGCCGGATGATCGTCTCGTCGGTCACCGTCGGCCCCTTCGCGGAGAACTGCCATCTCCTGATGGAGGAAGGTTCGCGCCTGGCGGTGCTCGTGGATCCCGGCGACGAGGGCGCGCGGATCGTGCGCGAGGTGAACGCGGCCGGTGCGCAATTGCAGGCGATCTGGATCACGCACGCGCATCTCGATCACATCGGCGGCATCGCGGCGGTGCTCCGCGAGTGGAAGGTGCCCGTGTACCTGCATCCGCTCGACCGGCCGCTCTACGATCGGGGCGCGCAGCAGGCCGCTGCGTACGGCATCCCCTTCGAGTCGCCGCCGGCGCCCGATCTCGAGCTCGCGGATGGCGATGAACTCGTGCTCGGCGCGCTGCGCTTCGGCGTGATGCACCTGCCGGGACACGCTCCCGGCCACGTCGGATTCTACGGTCACGGCATGCTGTTCAGCGGCGACGTGCTCTTCGCCGGCTCGGTCGGCCGGACCGACCTTCCGCTTTCGAGTCCTGCCCAGCTCGAACGCTCGCTCGAACGACTCGCGACCCTGCCGCCCGAGACCCAGGTCCATGCGGGCCATGGACCTGCAACGACGATCGGCGACGAGCTGCGAACCAACCCGTTCCTGTCGCGCGTGGCCCGGATCGCGCGCCGATGAACCGCTCGGTTCGACTGCAGGCGGCGGCGCTGCTCGTGGCGGCGTGGATCGGCGCGGCGCTGATCACCGTCGCCGTCGTGGCGCCGGGCGCGTTCGCGGTGCTCCCCTCGAGAACGATGGCGGGCACCATGGTCGGCCGCGTGCTGCCTGCGTTGTTCGTTGCGGGGATGGTGATCGGCATCCTCGTGGCCGTGGTGACGAGCGGCGCGCCGTCGACCGGCGCGCCATCGGCTGGCGCGCCCCGCTGGGCTTCGGCGAGCGCCCTCCTGGCTGCGCTCGCCTGCGGCGTCGCCCAGTTCTGGATCACCCCGAAACTGGACCGTTTGAGAGCGGGAATCGGGGGTCCGGTGGACGCCTTGCCGGCTGGTGACACCCGCCGCGTGGCATTTGGACTCCTTCATGGGTATAACGTGGCAGGGCTGGGCGTCGCCATGGTGGGCGCCGCTGTCTGCCTGGGCTTCCTGCTCGTCGCAATGCGTCCGCGCTCTTGACTGAATTTCCTCATTCGACTGGAACCGCATATGCTCCGTCGCTCGTCTCCGTTCCTCGTCCTCGGCATGATCACGGTGGTCGCCTCGTGCGACAATCTCACCGGTCTCGGGGCCAGCTCCGGCACGCCAGTCGGGATCGTGCTGATGGACGCGCGCACGAAGGGTGCCGGATACACCACGTATCCGCGGGTGAACTTCTATTCGGTGGGATCGGCGACGTTCGTGTATTCGACGATCACCTCGGACAGTTGCATCACGACGGTGTACGACTCGACGGCGGTGCTTGCCAACACCGCGACGCAGATCGGCGCGGGCGCGTACATGATCGCGGCGGTGTCGGCAGACACGGATTCGCTCTACAAGGCCGCGACGGGTGACCTGACGTACCACTCGAACCACATCGCCGGACTGCCGTTCACTCCCGGCGATTCGGTCTTCTTCAACATTGCGGGCGACTTGGCCGGGTTCCCGCAGCTGCAGGCGCATGCGCGCACCGCGGAACCGTTCACCATCATCCGGCCGACCATTCCGCCCTCCGGCCAGCCGATGGTCGTCCAATGGACGCCCGCGACGGACAACAACGCCGCGATGTACCTCGCGCTGATTTACAACAGTGGCGGCGGGACGGCGCTGAACGCGCAGATCTTCTGCGACTTCCACGACGCCGGGCAGGGAACCGTACAAGCCCGTCTGCTCGGCGCGCTCGCGTCGACGTCCGTGCCGTTCGTGGTGCGCGCGCAGCGGGTGCGCTCGAACCTGGTCGTTTCGCAGGCCTCGAAGTCGGCGTACATGAACATCGTCTCGACGTTCGAAGTGCCGACTCCGGTTTCCCCATAATGAGTTCCAAGCCCGCCACCCGTACCGAGCGCGATCCGCTCGGCGCTCTCGAAGTACCGGCGGACGCGCTGTATGGTGTGCAGACGCTGCGCGCCGTGAAGAACTTTCCGATCAGCGGCCTGGCGCCGCTTCCGGCGTTCGTGGACGCCGTCGTGCGCATCAAGCGCGCGGCGGCGCTCACCCATAAGGACACCGGGCGCCTCGACGCGCGCCTGGCCGACGCGATCGTCGAGGCGTGCGACGAGATTCTCGGCGGCGCGCACCGCGAGCAGTTCGTCGTGGATGTGTACCAGGCAGGTGCGGGCACCTCGCACAACATGAACGTCAACGAGGTGCTCGCGAACCGCGCGAACGAGCTGCTCGGTGCGGCGCGCGGCGTGTACGCGCCCGTTCACCCGAACGATCACGTCAACATGGCGCAGTCGACCAACGACGTGATCCCCACGGCGATACGGCTCGCCATCCTCGGAGAGCTCGCCCCGCTCGCCGCATCGCTCTCGGCGCTGCGCGGATCGCTCGCTGCGAAGGGAGAGCAATTCGATCACGTGCTCAAGGCCGGCCGCACGCATCTGCAGGACGCGATGCCGATCCGGCTCGGCCAGGAGTTCGTGGCGTGGTCGGGGACGATCGAGCGTGCGGTGCGGCGGCTCGGCGACGCGGCCGAATACCTGCGCGACCTGGGCATCGGCGGCAGCGCGGTCGGCACGGGCGTGAACGTCGAGCCGGAGTATCCGTCGCGCATGGTGGCGCATCTGCGCGCCATGACCGGGCTGCAGCTTCGCGCCGGCGATCGCATCCAGCTCATGCAGTCGATGACGGACGTCGCGTCGTTCAGCGCGGCACTGCGCTCGCTCGCGCTGGATCTCTCGAAGATCTCGAGTGACCTGCGCCTGCTCGCGAGCGGACCGCGCACCGGTCTCGACGAGATCGTGCTGCCCGCGGTGCAGCCGGGCTCGTCGATCATGCCGGGCAAGGTCAATCCGTCGATCGCCGAAATGGTGAACCAAGTCTGCTTCCAGGTCGTCGGCAACGACACGACGGTGGCGATGGCGACGGAGCACGGGCAGCTCGAGCTGAATGTCATGATGCCCGTGATCGCGCACAACGTGCTCTTCTCGATGCGGATCCTCAGGAGCGCGGCGCGGACGCTCGACGAGCTCTGCGTGCAGGGCATCGAGGCGAACGTCGAACAATGCGCGTACTGGCTCGAGCGCTCGGCGGCGCTCGCCACCGCGCTGGCGCCGCGCATCGGATACGCGAAGGCCGCGGCGATCGCGAAGGAATCCGTGAAGAGCGGCGAACTCATCCGCGATCTCGCGGCTCGCGAGCAGATTCTCCCGCCGGAGGAGCTCGCGAAGGTCCTCGACCTTCGACGAATGACGGAGATTGGGGTGCCGGGGGAAGACGATGGAAGATCGAAGATGGAAGATGGATCCGGTTCGCCGTAGTCATCTTCCATCTTCCATCTTCCATCGTGGGTGATCGGTCGCGGGTCTACTCGCCTTTTTTCAGTCTCTCCCGTAAACTGGACTACATGCGCATTACGACCTGGGCCGAGTACGGCGTGGGACCTCCCATGCTGCAGGGCTGAGCGTGCTGCTTCCCCTGACTGCGGAGTGGCGCGCCGCGCGCGAGCGGAAGCGCAAGGCGATCGCGTTTCTCGCTGCGGTGCGGCGGGAGCCCGCCGAAGCGGACGTGCGCTGGCTCGCCGGGGTCGCCGCGCGGGACGACCAGGATCATGCGCGGTGGGAGTTGCGTTACGCGCGGCTCGCGCTGGCCGTGCTCACCGCGCAGCGCGATGCGCTGGACGACCGGACGGGGTCGGATGTCGTGGCGGCGCTGGGCGAGGCGATGGCCGAGGATCCACGGGTGGATCCGATGATGCAGGAGTTGGTTGGGCGGCAGCTGAACGACCGGCTCTCTGGATACAAAGAGGCGCTGATTGCGCGAGGTGGAGCGGTGGGGAGCGGGGAGCGGCTCGGCAGAGTGCTGCTCGCGTTCGCGTCGGATGGGGCGCGATCTGCAGGGGCGCCATTGCCGCGGGCGGTGGAGCTGCTGAGCGGGTACATCGCGGAGGCGAATCAGGCGCTGCGCTCAGTGTACGGCGAAGCCACACTTCCCGAGCATCTGCCGCCGTCCGAAGCAGCGGCGCGCTAGCAACCTTGCCGGCGTAAACGGTCATTGGTCGTTGGTAATTAGTTCACCAATGACCAATGACCAATGACAGATTACTCGTAGTAGGCCATCCCCTCGCGCATTTCCATCCCTGAGTGCCGAAGGCGGGACTCGAACCCGCACGGGCTTGCACCCACTGGCTCCTGAAGCCAGCGCGTCTACCAGTTCCACCACTCCGGCTTGCGTGTCTAACCTAATGGCGTCGCAGCCGATACCCAAGGGTGCGGGTACTCGTCTTCCGTCGAGGGATATAATCCATCATGGCCAAGCCCGCCGACAAACCGGATACCGATGCGATCGAGTCGATCGCGCGCAACAGGCGCGCGCGTTTCGACTATGAGATCATCGAGACCTGGGAAGCCGGCATCGCGCTGACGGGCACCGAAGTGAAGTCGCTGCGCAACGGCAAGGCGCAAATCACCGACGCGTACGGCATCCTGAAGGACGGCGAGGTCTGGCTCTTGAACCTGCACATCGCGCCGTACGAGCAGGGCAATCGCTTCAATCACGAGGCAACGCGCACGCGGAAGCTCCTGCTGCACAGCCGCGAGATCAAGAAGATGATCGGCGCCGTCGAGCGGCAGGGACTCACGCTCATTGCGCTCGAGATCTACTTCAAGCGCGGCCGCGCGAAGGTGCGGCTCGGGCTCGGCCGGGGGAAGAAGCTGCACGACAAACGCGCGGACCTGAAGGAGAAGGACGACAAGCGCGAGATGGCGCGCGCGGTGAAGGTGCGGCGATGATGTGCGCGCCCTTCCTGCTCGCGTTTGTCCTGCACGCGCAGGACAGCGTCCACGTGCGTGGCGTCGCGCGCGACACGACACTCGCCGTCGTGTCGACGCCCGCGGGCGGCGCGCTGCGCGCCGACGTCGTGCTGCCGCTCATCGGCGGGTCCGTGTCCGCCTCGACGACTGGCCGCTGGAAGATCGATGCGCCGGGCGTGAGCTTCACGCTCGTCGATGGCGTGCCGTTCGCGACGACCAAGGACGGCCCGATTCCGCTCGCCGCGGCCCCGATCCTCCGCAACGGCGCGCTCCTCCTGCCGCTGCAGGTCCTCGCCGACATCGTGCCGCGCATCGGCAACCGCGTCGTTTGGGACGCCGAGAGCCGCGAACTGCGCGCCTTCCGGAACCTCGGGAAGAACGCGAACGCCTCGTCGCCGTCCGCTGCGTCCGCTGCGTCCGCTGCGCCGCGCACGCCCGAGCCGCGAGCCGCGAGGACACCGGCGGCCGCCACCGCGTCGACGCCGGCGCGTTCCTCCGCGCCGTCGCCGCGGCACCGGCTGATCGTCGTGGATGCCGGACACGGCGGCGTGGACCCCGGCATGCACGGCCCCATCGGCCAGCGCACCACCCTCTACGAGAAGGACATCACGCTCGACGTGGCGAAGAAACTCGCGCACGAACTCGAAGGCCGCGGCGTCGGCGTGCTCATGACGCGCACCACCGATACGCTCATCGCCCTCGGTGATCGCGGCAGGATCGCGAACGCGGCCAAGGGCGACCTGTTCATCTCCATTCACGTGAACGCGGCCAACCTCAACTGGAAGGAACCCGGCGCCGCCCGCGGATTCGAGACCTACTTCCTCGCCGAGGCGAAGACCGAAGACGAGCGCCGCGTCGCGAGGATGGAGAACGAGGTCGTTCGATTCGAGAGCAGCGGCGATCCCGCGCAGGAGGGCGGTCTCGGTTTCATCCTGAAGGACATGGCGCAGAACGAACAGCTGCGCGAGTCGAGCGACCTCGCGGAGACGATCCAGTCGCGCCTCAAGCGGATCCATCCGGGACCGAGCAGGGGAGTGAAGCAGGCCGGGTTCATGGTGCTGGTGACGGCGTTCATGCCCTCGGTGCTGGTCGAGATCGGATTCGGAACGAACCCGGCGGAGGCGGCCTACATCTCGGGCGAGGCAGGGCAGCGCGCGATCGCAAGCGCGGTCGCGGACGCGGCGATGGAATACCTCGGGCGTTACGAGCGTCGCGTGACCGGCACCTCCACGCTTCAGGACCCCCCGAAGTGACTGAGAACCGCAGCATCGCGGGCGCGAATCCGCCGTACGATTCGCCCGCGCTCAAGACGCATGCGGCCGGTCTCGACTTCCAGAATCCGCTCCTGCTCGCGGCCGGCACCGCGGCATACGGCCGCGAGCTCGCGGAGGTGATGGTCCTCGATCGCCTCGGCGGACTGGTCACGAAAGCCGTGAGCGTCGAGCCGCGCGATGGGGCGCCCGCTCCGCGCGTGACGGAGTTCGACGGCGGGATGATCAACGCCGTCGGGCTCGCGAACCCCGGTGTGGACGAGGTGAAGGCGACGGAGCTGCCGTGGCTCGCGAAAGAACTCAGGCACGCGCGGGTGATCGTGAACGTGATCGGCCGCATCGTCGAGGATTTCGGCGAGGTCGTCGCGCGCCTCGACGACTCCCAAGGTCTTCACGCGTACGAGCTGAACGTGAGCTGTCCGAACACGCGCGCCGGCGGACTCGAGTTCGGCGCCGATGCCGCGTCGCTCACGGCGGTGATCACGCGCGCCCGCGCCGCGACGCGGCGTCCGCTCTTCGTGAAACTCTCGCCGACGCTCCCCGACATCGGTTTCACGGCGCGCTGCGCGGTGGACGCCGGCGCCGACGGCATCAGCGTGGTGAACACGATGCCCGGGCTCGTCATCGACCTGGAGACGCGCCGCCCGAGGCTCGGATTCGGGAGCGGCGGCGTGAGCGGGCCGGGACTGCGGCCCGTGGGCGTGCTCGCGACGTGGAAGGTGAGGAACGTCGTGCCGGTGCCGATCATCGGACTCGGCGGCATCGGGAGCGCGGAGCACGCGCTGCAATATCTCATCGCCGGCGCGACACTCGTCGCGGTCGGAACGGCGGCACTCGCGGACCCGCGGGTGCCCGAAAAGATCGTGCGCGATCTCGCGGCCTGGTGTGCGCTTCATGACGTGCAGCGACTGGCGGATCTCGTCGGCACGCTTGAGTGGAGCTGAAAAAACGGCGACGGGCGGCGCGTGAGGGGCGACTTGGCGAAGAGCGACGCGTGAGGAGTGAGGAGACCGTCTCCTCGCCCCTCACGCGTCGCTCTTCGCCCAATTGCCCCT
>Ga0208587_1000541_pt1 | contig 20615 bp, 19 predicted proteins | sample NGESurdeep092012_7_FD_184472 | JGI IMG/M metagenome (GOLD analysis project Ga0208587, IMG submission 184472) | Arctic peat soil microbial communities from Barrow, Alaska - NGEE Surface sample 210 deep-092012 (SPAdes) | ecosystem: Environmental > Terrestrial > Soil > Wetlands > Peat ...
ATGATTGATCGCGCTGAGGAATTGGGCATACCCTGGCCGACCCTGAAGGCCACCGACATCGGCGATCTGGTGAGTTTCCTTAACGCACCTGCGCGCCCGAAGTAAGTAGCTGGAGAGCGTCCGGGAATGCGGCCGGAAAGAATCTGGGAGCGAGGAGCGGCGCTAAGTCGGAAATTCTCGCTAAATCGGAAATTCCGGCTTATTGCCTGCGCACTCTAGATAGAGCGGTTAGCGGGAATGGGTGACGAACGGGTCGCAGCCCGACACGCATCCGGCCTAGGGGCCAAGAAGAATCAGAGCGATCGAGGAGGAAGCATGAGTTCCCGGCGGCAGAAAATAATACTGATTGTTGCAAGTACTGTAGCTCTGCTCTTCCTGTTCTGCATTCTCGTCTGGCAGTGGCGCAGTTCACCCGAACGATGGAACACCTTTCTGGTCGGGGACCCACGAATTGGCGCACAAACCTTCCAGCAAAAGGGGTGCAGTCGGTGCCATTCCGTTCTCGGCGCTGGAGGGAAGCTAGCCCCCGATCTGGGTTTGCGGGGGGCGGCAGGATCCAGCATGAACGAATTAGTTACCCAGATGTGGAATCACGCGCCACGCATGTGGGAACAATTAAAGATCAGCAATATAAGTTTCCCCCAGTTTACGCCCGAAGACATGGCAAACCTATTTGCCTACCTCTATGTCACCTGCTACGACGACGAATCGGGAGACCGGGCTCACGGAGAGCTCCTGTTCACACAGAAAGGGTGCATCCGCTGCCATTCGATCGGCGAGAACCCGGGAGGCAGCATCGGGCCCAATCTGAGCGAAATAGGTCCTGTGGTTACGCCAATTTTTTGGTCGCAAACAATGTGGAACCACGCACCGGCGATGGAAGCCCACATGCGCGAACTCAACATGGCTTGGCCCCGATTTGAGGGAGAGCAGATGAACGATTTGTTGGCCTTTGTGCGCTACGCCCGAGGGGGGCCGGAGCGGGAGTTCGACGTACTTCCAGCGAACCCGCGCCGAGGGTGGGCTTTATTCAGCAAAAAGGGATGCATCTCCTGTCATGCGGTTCGCGGCGAAGGCGGAACCGTAGGCCCGGACCTGGGATCGGATCGCCCTTTGCCCCGCACTCTGACCCAGATGGCAGGTCGGATGTGGAATCACTCTCCGGAGATGTGGGCAGCTATGAAGGCAAAGGGCATCGAGCGCCCCACTTTTGAAGGAGAGGAGATGGCCGATCTGATCGCATTCCTTTATAGCGTGCGCTATTTTGAGCTGGGAGGCTCACCCATCATCGGACAGCAGCTATTCGACGAACGTAAGTGCAGTCAGTGTCACGGAAGCGACGCGCTTGGGGGAAAAGTCGGCCCTAACCTGAGGAAGGTCGGCAAGGTCTATACACCGGTGAACTTCGCCCTGGCTCTTTGGTCTCACGGACCCCACATGTACGCGAAGGCCGAGGAACTGGGTCTGGGCTGGCCCGCTCTGAACCAGGGTGACCTGAGCCACTTGTTGGCTTTCTTGAACAGCCCGCCCGTTAAGGATAAGAGATGAATCGCACAAAATTCATGGCGGAGAGACAGGGATTCGAACCCTGGATACCCTTTCGAGTATACACGCTTTCCAAGCGTGCGCCTTCAGCCACTCGGCCATCTCTCCGTCGGGAAAAGCATCTTGCGGAAACGCCCGAACCACAGCGTCGTCCTATTGTAACGTATTGCAAGGCGCGGGAAGTCTGGCGCCAAGGCGTCGCAGGGCCGTCACTCGGGAATACTGAGCGCGCCTAATACTGCTTGCGTCGGTGAGCGACGGCCATAAAATCCAGGCGCCCAGGCCTATTTACTCACTCGCCATCCTTGAGTTGCTGCGCCAGGTAGTTCGCGATTCCCATCTCGCTGATGGCGTGTAGTTGGGCTTCGAGCCAGTCGATGTGGTGCTCTTCGTCGCTGAGGATCTTCTCTGCGAGTTCGCGCGAGCCTCCATCGTTAGCGGCAGTACAGACCTTAATGCCGTCATTCAGGCGCTTGACAGCGTCGTATTCGAGCTGGAGATCGTTCTTGAACTGTGCCTCGACCGTAGCTCCAATGTTGATTTTGAAGTAGTCGGTCATGTTAGGCGTACCGTCGAGGTACAGAATTCGCTCCATGCACTTTTCGGCATGCACCATTTCTTCGAGGGATTCTTTCTTCACTTTCTTGGCAAGCCGCTCGTAGCCCCAGTTCTCGCACATTTCGGCGTGAAGGAAGTACTGATTGATGGCCGTCAACTCTGCCTTTAAGACTTGGTTTAAGAAAGCAATAACTTTGGGATCGCCCTTCATATCGCCTCGCTGAACTTAGTAAGTGGACACAATTCGGCGCAGCCACATGTGGAGAAAATGCGCCTCGCCGGAACGCTCCATTGTAGTCTGCCAACAACGATATCGCTATGAGCAACTCCAGGGACCGCCTTGCCGAAACTCATTTTTCGGCGATGCTGCTTCGGCCGCGTCCTGATGGGTCAGCACGACGACTGCAATCCTAATCGTCCGGCATCACGTTGTTCGCACCTCGGTCCCAATTTGAACCGAGCTCGCCACGAATAGCTCGCTCGAAGTGAACAAGCGTCGTTCAACAGTGAGATAATTCGATGCTGGGCGAACTCCGTGACAATGACGGGAGCATTGATCCCAGCAGCAGAGGAGCCCGCGATGACGTCTGACACCGGTGAATGGGATTTCGATTTCATCGTCATCGGCTCTGGTTTTGGAGGCAGCGTTACCGCTCACCGGCTAGTAGAGAAGGGATACCGGGTTGCGGTAATGGAGATGGGCCTCCGATGGACACCTGAGAACCTGCCGCGTACGAGTTGGTCCATTCATCGCTGGTTCTGGAGTCCCAATCTTGCGCTGCGAGGCTTCTTCAACATGCGCTATTTCAGGCATGTCACCATTCTGCACGGCTGTGCGGTAGGCGGCGGATCCATTACGTATGCCTGCACTCTGCTTCAACCTCCGGACAAAGTTTGGGACTACGGGTCGTGGAAAGGTTTAGCGGAGTGGAAGTCGGAGATGCCGCGGCATTACGCGACCGCATCGCGGATGCTCGGGGTCACGGAGAACAAGATCCTTGGACCTGCGGACCATCTGCTGAAGAAGGTTGCCGAGGCTACAGGAATCGGAGACACGTTCTACCGGACGAATGTCGCTATCTTCCAATCTCCTGAAGGCGCGCCTGGTGGCCAGACGTTTCCTGATCCATATTTCGGCGGAGAAGGGCCGGAGCGGACGACCTGCATGGCCTGCGGTGGCTGCATGATGGGTTGCCGCCACGGCGCCAAGAACACGCTCGACCAGAACTACCTTTACCTGGCGGAGAAGCATGGCGCCAAAGTTTTCGCGGAGACGAGAGTGGTGGACGTTAAGCCGCTCAATGGAAGGACGGATGGCAGCGGTGGATATGAAGTTTCCACGGTGAAGTCCACCGCCCGTTTCAACCGGCATCCCAGGCGCTTCACCTGCCGCGCCTTAGTCTTTTCGGCGTCATCGCTGGGTACCATGGAATTGCTCTTTCATCTGAAAGAAAAGGGTTCCCTGCCCGCGATTAGCGATCAGTTGGGCAAGCGGGTGCGCACCAACTCCGAGTCACTCATCGGGATACGCGTGCCCGGCTCCAGCGAAGACTTGTCCAAGGGTGTCGCCATCGGATCGGGGGTGTATATCGATGAGCACACCCACATTGAAGCCGTTCGGTATCCTGCCGGCTCCGACACAATGGGCATGCTGGCAACAATCCTGACCGGCGGCCGTCCTGGCCCGGGGCGGGTTGCACTGTGGATCAGGAATCTCGCCGTTGCTTTGCTGCGCCACCCCTTCAAGACCTTGCGCATTCTCCAGCCCGTGGGCTGGGCGCGAGAATCCGTAATTCTGCTTTGCATGCAGGCGCTCGACGGGCACATTGACATGCGATGGGAGCGGCACATCTATTGGCCGTTCAGAAAGTTTCTGGTCAGCCGCGGGCAGAAAGTACCCACTTTTATTCCCAAGGCCAACGAGTTTGCCGAGAAATTCGCGCAGATGGCCGGAGGCACGGCGATGAGCATGTTGCCTGAAATACTGTTCGATATTCCCGGCACCGCCCACTGTCTCGGAGGTTGTGTAATCGGCAGCTCGCCTGCGAACGGCGTGGTGGATTATCGCAATCGCGTTTTTGGATATAAGAACATGTATGTCTGCGACGGGTCCGTGGTCGCAGCCAATCTAGGCGTCAATCCCAGCCTGACGATCGCCGCCCTGACGGAACGCGCGATGAGTTTCATCCCGCCGGTATCGGACACCACGTGGAACGATGCTGCTGAGCAAGCTGAAATGCAGAGCCGATAACGAACCGCCGTCTCTCTCTGCTGCGTTTTACTTCCGGATCAAGCAGTACTCGCCAATTTTCTGGCTGCTCGCCGGATCAGCCGTACTCGGATAAAGATCGACGTTGGCGCATTCGTACATCCCCCAATTCTTGGGAAGGCGCACCATCAAATAAGTCCCGGCCTCCGGGATACTGCAGTTGGGCATGCCTTTATTACAATGCAAGACGAAGGACTCTGCGGCTTGCTCAGGCGTAGCGGCCTGCTGCACCGTGAGAATCACCACCCCGTTATTCACTTCGCTGCCCTTCACGGTGACGGTGGCCTTGTCCTGCGCCATGAGTGGCATTGCCGCCAATAGTCCGAGAAGAATGAGCGCTTTCCGCATGAGCGTAGCCTCCTGCTTCGAAAGTTCATTTGGCGCAGGCCCGTGTGCAGGTCGAGTGCAGCGGGCAGAAGAAGTCATCTGACCGCTCAAGTCGTGGGCTCTGCCCGACGGCTCTTGCTGATGAGCCTGCCCTCAACTCCATGATCCCGCTACGAGCATTGGTTTGTCTGTGACGAATGATGCATGACCTTGGGTTGGGATTTGGCCAGGGCCCACATTGCCAACGAACTCGTACATCACATGGGCCGGGATCGTCGGGGATTGTAAACGTGGACTTAGTTCTAGGTCTCGCTGGAACGGTGGTTCAGGTTGGTGATGGCGTAAAGCACCAGTTCCACGCGGTTGTTGAATCCGAGCTTCTCGAAGATGCGGAAAAGGTAGTTCTTCACGGTGTGCTCGCTCAGCTTCAACTGCCGGGCAATCTCGCGATTACCCATTCCTTCCGCAACCAGTCGGCCCACGTCCTTCTCGCGGGCGGTCAGCAGGGAGTCCGAGGTTGTTACGGCGGCAACGGTAGCTCCCTCACTTGAGAGTGCCTCCAGGACATAGCTCAGTTGAGCGCTCTGATCCCGCATGAACTCATGGGTGAGACGCGCGACCAACTGTGCCTCTCCCTGCGGAGTAAAGTCCGTCCGGACCCCTGGGCAGCGCCGACTGGATGCCGCGAAATCTCTACGAACGAGTGGAAACCGTGTTTCCTATCAAGGACCCAATGTTGAAGCAGCGCATCCGGGGCGAGATCCTGGAGGGCATATTTGGCCGACAACACCCAAGCGCGTCTGCTGCAAGCGGACGCCTCCTACGTGCCTGTGGATACGGCATCGCGCTCCGGCAAGCGCGGCGCCCGCTTTAGCGCTCAGGAATTTCTGATCGCGCTTTCCGAGGGCAAAGTCACCTTGGATGCCATTCCGGCACTACGGTCTTATCGCCGGCGTAGCGCTCGCCGGGCGGTTAGGGCAAAATAGTCGTCATGGATATTTATTTCTTGCGCCACGCCAATGCTGGGGAACCGAAGGTCAATCCAGCCAAGGACGAGAAACGGCCCATTGATAAGCTGGGAATCGAGCAGTCCCACGATGTGGGACGTGCGCTTGCGGCGCTCGACGTGAGCCCCGATGCGATCATCTCCAGTCCTTTGCGGCGTGCGACCCAGACCGCAGCGGTGGTGGCCAACGAACTGGGACACGAAGACGAGGTCATCACCGATGCCGCGCTGCGGCCGGAAGCCAGCTATGAGAAATTCCTGGAACTGCTTCGCCGCCACAGCCGGAGAGACGCGATTATGGTGGTCGGCCACAATCCCAGCATGACGGAGTTCCTGAACAAGCTTCTCTCCAATGGGGGCCCGCTGAACGCCATCGAACTGAAGAAGGGCGCGGTGGCCAAGGTCGAAAAGGATGGCCGCAAGCCCGCGGTGTTGAAGTGGTGCATGCCGCCTAAAGTGGTGCGCTCGATTCAGCAGGCTTCAGCCAGCAGTTCGCGGCCGAAGACCGTCCGGAAGTAGTCTTTCTCCTGCTCCACGGCCCATAATTCCAGTTCAATTCCCTCCGAGGGGCTCGGCGTCAGCAGCAGCAGCCGCACCCGACCGTCCTGGTGAACGCGGACTTTTAGCTCACGCACCGCGCCACGGCGTCCTTGATCGAGAGCGCGGGCCAGGCGCAACAAAGCCACAGCCTTGGCAACGTGAACCTGGTCGGCGCCAGGCAAAAGGCCCATTACGCGATCGCTTGGCGCGGGACGCGACTTGCCGATATAGCGGGTGATGGCAGCGATGATGCGTCGCTGCAAGGGATTGTATCCGAAGATTTCCGAGTGGGCGATGACGTAATAGGTGTGACGGCGCCGTCCGGAACGATTGATATAGGCGCCGACTTCATGCAGCATGGCCGCCGCCTCCAGCCAATCGGCGTACTGCGGCGGCAACTGGTGAACCGCCTGCAATCGGCGGAACAACTGCATCGCAAGGTCGCGAATGCGCTGGGCAAATGGCAGATCGGCGCCATAGTGTTTTGCTGCGGCCAATAAAGCATCGTGGCGCTCCGATTCCACGCGTTCGCGCATGACGGCGCTGCCGTTGTAATCGGCCATCATCTGCGCTAACAACCCGTCGCGCAGCCCAAGCGGCAGATAGCGGAAGCTGCGCAGGTTGCACAGTTGCATGAGTTCCGCGAAGACCATCGTGCCGGCAATGATGATCTCCGCGCGCCGCGGTCCGATGCCGGGCAGGCTACGCCGCTGCGCCAGATTGCGCCGGCTCAATGTGTTCAGCAAGGTTGCGACTGCGGTCTTGGGCACCGTCTGCGGCTTGCTCTCGTTGTAACCGCGGACTTTGGCGGCATACAAACCTGAGAGCGCCGCCGGCGTGCCCGAGGTTGCGATGGAGACCTGCAATTTCGCGTCAGCGATCCGTTTCTGTATGCGGGAGACCTCGCGTTGGATGAACCCACGCATTTGCTGCAGTTCTTTCTTCTTGGGTGGATCGTGATGCAGAAAGGTTTGGGTGAGGCGCACCGCCCCGATGGGGAGGCTGACCATGTCCTCAATGTGACCCGAGATGGAGATGGTCAACTCGCAACTGCCGCCGCCCAGATCGATCATCAGGGCCCGGCTGCTGGCGATGCGAGCATTGGAGAGCACGCCGAGGTGGATCAGGCGGCCCTCTTCCAATCCGGAGATGATCTCGGTTTTCCACCCGGTCGCGCTGCGCACCCAATCCAGGAAGGCGCGGCTGTTGCGGGCGTCACGCAAGGCGCTGGTCGCCACCACTCGCACGCGGTCCGCGGCATACGTTTGCGCAGCACGGTGAAATCGCCGCAGCACTTGCAGGGTGTGCGACATGGCCTGCGGATCGAGCGTGCCATTGGCAAAGACGCTTTCCCCGAGACGCGTGACCTCGCGATCGTCGTGGAGCGTCTCCAGACGACCGCGTACGACCTTGGCTATCTTCAGCCGGACCGAGTTCGAACCGATATCAACCGCGGCAAATGTTGGCATGCAAGGCTAGAAAAAGTATCAGTTACCAAAGCGTCATTTACAAGCAGATAAGACCCCTTTTGCGGTCCTTCGCAGATTCAAGATACATACATCTCGCGTTCACGGATTTGTGATCGCCCTGTGGTGGGCATCGCTGCTCCGCACTGGGCGCAATCTCGTCGTTCAATAAATTTAAACTGCTATATTCGGAGGATGTCCGCATCGGGGGAGGGGGTAACGACTACCGGTGAGGCGAGCGAGGATGGTCCTTTCGAAGCTCGCAACTCGCTCCGGTTATGGTCGGTCGTCGCACTGGGTGCGGTCTTGCGGCTGGTGGCTCTGGGCCACAAGAGTTTCTGGCTCGACGAGATCGCCAGCGTCGCCATCGTTCAGCGGCCGAGCGCCGCCTTCTGGCACTTTCTTTGGCACGCCGAAGGCAACATGGCAATGTACTACGTGTTGCTGCGGCCGTGGTTGCACTTCGGGAATAGCGAAGCTATCGTCCGGCTGCTGTCCGTGCTCCCTGGCGTCCTTTCCATTCCTCTTATGTATCTCCTGGGCAAGCGCCTTTTCGGCCCCCGCACAGGGATACTCGCCGCGGCGCTATTCGCGCTTAATCCCTGCGCCATTGCGGGCTCGCAGGAGGCCCGTGCCTACAGCTTTCTTGTGCTCATGGCGATTATCTCTACCTATCGCTTCATGCGCCTTATTGAAAGCCCGTCTTACAGGTTTGCTATTGCCTATGGCCTTGCCGCCGGGTTTACCTGCTACTTCCATTATTTCGGAGTCTTGGTTGCGGCGGCGCATGCCGTCTCGCTGGTGGCAATGCCGCGGGGCGGGTGGCCGTGGAAGCAGTATTCGCTTGCAGGTGTAATTTTTGTAATCCTGGCCATTCCCATCTTTTGGATGATTCACGCTCAGGACGTCGTGCACATCTCGTGGGTACAGCCGCCTTCGCTGCTGGAGTTTTATCACCTCGGTGTGTTCCTTGCGGCCAACGGCGGCAAAGCTGTCGGTGCGGTCTTGCTCGCGCTCGATCTCGTAATCGTGGGACTTTACCTCGGCAAACTAAAAAGGGTGTGGCGCTCGCGCGACAACGATCTCCAACGCTCGCGTTACGGGTTGGTCGCCAGTTCCTTTTTTTCTCCCATCGTCCTGAGTCTGCTGGTGTCGATTGTGAGACCGGTCTTCTATCACCGCTTCCTCATCGTCTGCCTGCCAGCTTGGGTGCTGATGACAGCGGTCGGTGCGCGACAGATTCGTCCTCGTCTATGGCGAACTCTTGCCGTTGGAGGGATCTGTGTTCTGTCCTTCGTCAGTACCGTCATTTCGTACACCCGGGTCACTGAAGATTGGCGCGGCGCTATCAGCTATCTGATCGCCACAGCCCATCCTGAAGACCGCGTGCTGTACTACCAGTCGGTGGGATATCTTGCGGGGGAGAATTACCGCGAGTGGCTGCCGGGTGGAGGCGCGCCGCATCCGTCAGCGCTGGGCGTGAATCCGCCCAGCACGGATTGGGAGGAGCAGCTCGGCCATGCTCGGCGAGCGTGGCTAGTGCTGTATCGCGCCAAGCCCGACGACCCCGAATCGCGGGCGATCGAACAGGAACTTCTGAAGCAGTACGACGCGGGTGATCGCAAGACATTTCGCGGAGTCACAGTCATCGAGTACCGTGCTAAGCAGTGAGAGCCTCTGTTACCCCGGCTTCCGCAGCGTGGCTTTGTCAGCGCGACTTGAAGTATTCTGATTTGTGGCCGTCACTTTGGACCACGCGAATGCGGTGTGAGAATCCGCGTCCCGCTGAGCATCAAAGATTCAATGGCGGAGCAATCCCAGCAATCTGAGCCCGAAACCCTGCGCTCCGTCCTGCAACAGGAGAAGCAGGAGTTTGCGCGGCCAGCATCCCGGCAATCCCGGCTGGGGCTGGCAGTGCGGGCTCTACGCCACCGTAATTTCCAACTGTTCTTCGCCGGCCAGGCCATCTCGTTGATCGGCACCTGGATGCAGACCGTGGCCCAGTCCTGGCTGGTGTATCGCATGACCGGCTCTGCGTTGCTGCTGGGAACGGTGGGATTTGCCAGCCAGATTCCGGTATTCATCATGGCGCCGATTGGCGGCATCGTCGCCGACCGTCACAACCGGCGGCGCGTGGTCATTGGCACGCAAATCGCTTCCATGGTCCTGGCCGCCGTGCTTGCACTACTGACGCTGTCAGGACTCATCCACGTCTGGCAAATTATGGCGATCGCCGCGGGACTCGGCGTGGTGAATGCGTTCGACATTCCTGCGCGCCAGGCGTTTCTGATTGACATGGTCGGCAGGGAAGACCTGCTGAATGCGATTGCCTTGAACTCTTCCATGTTCAACGGGGCCCGCATCATCGGTCCCGCCATTGCCGGCATATTGGTCGCATCCATCGGCGAAGGCTGGTGCTTTTTTGCCAATGCGGTGAGTTATATCGCGGTCATTGTTGGCCTGCTGCTCATGCGTATCCAGCATCCTGCCAATCTTGCCAACCAGGGAACGCCGCTGGAGAACATCCTTGAGGGATTTGCTTTCGTGCGAAATACCGGTCCCGTCCGCGCCATCCTGCTGTTACTTGGAGTCGTTAGTATTGTAGGAATGCCGTATGCCGTGCTGATGCCGATCTTCGCGGACAAGATCTTGCGCGGGGGCGCGCGCGGCCTGGGTATTCTGATGGGAGCTACCGGCGTGGGAGCGTTGCTGGGCGCGGCCAGCCTGGCAGCCCGAGTCGGTGTTAGGGGACTGGGAAAGTTGATCGCTCTTTCTGCGGGAGGATTTGGGGTCAGCCTGATTCTGTTCTCGTTTTCGAAAATATTCTGGCTGTCCACCGTGCTGCTGGTGCCGGTAGGCTTCGGCATAATGGTGCAGATGGCTTCCTCCAACACGCTGATTCAGGCCATGGTTCCCGATCGGCTCCGGGGCAGGGTTATGTCGGTGTACTCCATGATGTTTATGGGCATGGCGCCGCTAGGAGCGCTTTCTGCCGGCGCTCTGGCCCATCGTCTGGGCGCTCCCTGGACAGTCGCGACGGGAGGAGTGGCCTGTATCGCGGCCGCGATATGGTTTGGCAGGCATCTGCCATCGCTTCGCGCGGAGGTCCGCGATCTGGTGCTGGCGCAAGGCATGACGGGCGGCTCGCCCGCGCAAGAAATCACCAGCCGCGGATTGTCGTAAACAGGCGGGCTAGTGCGGCGGTGTGGCCGGTTTGTGAACCGTAGTGCCGCTGGTCACGCCCAAGCGGCGCAGCCGGTCGCGCGCCTGCGACGCTTCGATGGAGCGGGGATAGCGGGCGATGAGGCTCTTCAACTCACGAGTGCCAGCATCGCGCTGCCCCAGCTCAAGCAGAGCGTACCCCTTCTTTAGCTGGGCTGCGGCTGCCTTGTTCCCGCCGGGATACTGCTCCAGCACTTTGTCGTAGTCGCGTACCGCCGCCTCGAAATTTCCCTGACGATACTCGATGTCGGCGAGATAGAACTGGGCGTTCCCGGCCAGCTCAGTGTTGGAGTAGTACTTGATGTACTCGTTGAATTCTTGCGAAGACAAATCGTATTTTCCCGAGTTGTAATCGCGCAGCGCGTTGTTGTACAGAACGTCCGCCACCGGCGCTTGGGAAGCAGCCGGATTGGAGTCTGTGCCCGCTCCCGGGTTGGGCGATCCGGCGGGAGCGGTCATTCCGGGCTGTCCGGCTGCCAGGTTCTGCCCGCCTTGCTGCATGTCGTCGAGCTGTTTGCTGACCTTGGCCAGGCGAGATTTCAACTCGTCCACCGTGTCGTGCAGCGACTGGATCTGTCCCGAGATCTGTTCCATGCGGCCGTTGGTATCGGCGGCTTGACCTTGCATCTTTTGCTGCAAGTCGTTAACTGCCGCATTCATCTTGTTGACGCTGTCGGCGCTCTGCTCGATCAGGTTTTTCATCACGCCCATGTTCATGTCGATGGATTGCTGCATGCGGGCCACCTGGTCCTGCAGCGCCTGAACCTGGGTTTGCAATTGGATCATGTCCTTGTTCGCGGCGACCGCCGGGCTTACCGTTGCCAGCATCAACGCCGCGATTGCCAGCCAAGCCACATTGTTCCGAAGTCGCATAGTCCTGTCCTGCTCCTGAGTTTGCTCTGCTGATGAGACTACACCAGCGGGAAAAAGTGATCGGGGTACAAACCGCCCGCTGCCGTTAGGAGCCAGTGCGATTTGAACGGGGCCCGGGCTTCAGAGGCTGCTGAAAAGTCCAAAAAGCAGATCCCTCACGGGCTGAAGCCCGCTCGTGATGACAAAAAAACTTCGACGCGGACCTGAAGGTCCGCTCTACCAGAACCTCGCTTCTTTCAGTAGCCTATTCAGCCGTGCCCATTCAAGCTATCGCTCCGCTACTTCTGATAAACGAAGTGGGCGCGCCGGTTTTGCTGCCAGCATGACTCGTTGCTTTCCGTGCAAAACGGTTTCTCCTTGCCATAGCTAATCGTGCGCACACGATCGGAAGAGATACCGAGTTGCGCCAATGCCTGCTTGGCGGCGTTTGCCCGATTGTCGCCGAGCGCCAGGTTGTACTCGGTCGAACCGCGTTCGTCGCAATGGCCCTCGATGGTGAACTTCATCCCCGGGTGCTGCTGCAGAAAACGCGCGTCGGCCTGCAGTACCTGTTGATACTGCGCGGAAATGTCATAGCTGTCGTAGTCGTAGAACACATCCTTCATGTTCGTCGAGAACAACTGCGCATCGCTGTCGTTGGAGGCTTGCTGCGGCGGAGGCGGCGCAGCTGCCGTGACCGTGATGCGCGCCGTGGCCTCCTGCGTGCCGGAATCGTTCTTTGCCACCAAGTGATAGGTGGTTGACTCAGCCGGTGTCACCGCGCGCGAACCGCTGGGATCGACCTTGCCCAGTTGATCGATGGTGACGTCAGTAGCGTAGTCGGTCCTCCATGTCAACGTGCTCGCCTGGCCGGCTTGAATGGTGTTGGGATTGGCTGTCAACGAGGCAGTAGGCGCCGGGGCCGGTGGGGGCGGGGGCGGCAGTGCGGGGGCCACTTTCTTCTTGCCACAGGCACTTACGGCCAGCACCATGGCCAGCGCAACGATAATCCGGATCCATTGACTCCTAGTTAGCTTCAACTTTTCTTCCTCCACTTTCCAGCGAGAGCACTCGCATCAGTTCATGGCAGGGCCGAAGTGTGCTCCTTCCGCGCCCATAAGCATGCAGGGCCCAAAAACTACTTAAAACTCCAATTCGGCTGGGTGTTTTCCCCCGCCGTCGTCAATTGCCGTACCTCGCTTCCATCGGCCAGCATGGAATAAATCTGAACGCGGCCAGTGCGGCTCGACTGAAACACGATGTGCCGTCCGTCTGGCGACCACGAAGGAAAATCGTTGCGCCCCTCCTCATGGGTTAGTTGTGCCCATTGTTTGCTGGCTACGTCCATGATATAGATGTCGCTGGCCCCGGGTGCGCCCGGGCCATAATGGCGTATCCACGCGAACGCCAGGAACTGGCCATTGGGCGACCATGACGGCGATACGGCATAGCCTTGATCGGTGACGCGAACCACGTTCGTTCCGTCAGATGCCATGGTGTAGATCTGCGGTAGCCCGGTACGCCCGCTTACCCAGGCGATCTGCGCGTTGGTCTTCGGGTTCCACGTGGGCGAGACATCCGGTCCCTTGCTCTCGGTGAGGCGACGAGCGGTTCCACCCGCGGAGCCGACCGAATAGATTTCCGTGTTGCCGCTGCGCGACGACGAGAAAGCGATGGTCTGTCCATCGGAGGACCATGCGGGCGAGTAATTGTCACCTCCGAAGTGCTGAAAACTCACGGCGCGGCCGAGTTCCAGGGAGTACATCAGGATCTGCCAGCCTTCCTTAGTCACGCCGGAGTAGGCGACGCGCGTGCCGTCGGGCGAGACGTGCGGCGAGAGCGCAATGCTTCCCATATGAGTTAACTGCTTCTGCTCGGCACCGTCATAGTCCATCTGCCAGATTTCCTTGGAGCCGCTGCGCTTGCTCACAAAATACAGCTTGGTTTCGGCAACGCCTGCGATGCCGCCGCCCAGGCGAAGGATGATCTCGTCGGCAAAACGATGGGCGATCAGGCGGGCATTGGATTCGTTGGCCTGTTCACGGTATTGCTTGCCCAGCACTTGCGGAGACTGCGGATTCTTGGTGTCGTATAACCAGCCTTGCACATTCAGCGATCCGGCTTGAATTCCGAGATTGCCGAAGGCCAGCATGCTTGCATTCGGAGGCAGGCTGCTCCAGTCGCCGAGGTGCACTTCCTGCGGAGCGCCCGGGGCCGACATTGGATAGAAACTCTTGGACACCATGTCGAAGATTCCCGCCGATTGCAAGTCGTTCCACAGCGTGACGTTAAAGACCGCTGACAGATTCTGCGTGCCTGTATCGGTGGTGACCTGTTTGAAGTCGGGCACAGCGAGGCGGACCTTCTCAACCCCGAGTCCGGTACCGGTACGAATCCAGTCCTGAGCGGACATACCCGCTATGGCAAAGAGGACGAACAACACCAACAGAATTGCTCTGTATCGTTTCATGCTCCCCAATTCCCCAAAGTTCCCTACCTGTTTTGAAGGGGCACGGCTTCAACCGTGCCGTACCCTACCACCATTTATGGTGGCTTTAGCCACTGAGGGACTTCGGTGTTAAGAGGAAGTGCGAGTTCCCTCGGTGGCTGAAGCCTAACTTTCCACGCATTCGCGGTGCGGCTGAAGAGGCTGCTGACAAAGTCGGGAAAGCAGATCCCTCGCGGGCTGAAGCCCGCTCGTGATGACAATAATAAAGAGCTTAACGGCGCACCTAAAGGTGCGCCCCTTCAAAAACACCCGCTGAAACCGACTTTTTCAGCAGCCTCTGAAGCCGCGCCCCTTCAAAGGTTCAACTATCAAGATGAACAATCCAATCCACCTTACCGCCGATAGTCGAACCAGAACTCGACGGCGACATAACGGCCTGCGTACTCCGGCGGCAGCGGACCAAACGTATCGATGCGCTGCAGGGCCCGCATCGCTGACTGATCGAGCGACGGAATGCCGCTCGATTGTTCCACGCGTATGTTTTCCGGCTGCCCCGAGCGCGTGATCTCAAAATAAATGTAAACCCTGCGCGCGGTATCGATGTTGGGATCCACTTCATACTTCAGCCAATTTTCCGACACCTTCCGGCGCACGCCATCCACATACCAGCCGAAGCGGCTGCCAAAATCTCCGTTGCCTCCAGTAAAGCTGAGGCCGCCTTTCGCTCCGCCCGCCGCGAAGGACCCATAAGGCCCGCTGACCGGCCCTCCCTGGCCAAACGGAATCCGGTTGTCCTCCACCTTAGCAATTTCTTTTGGCGGCGGCTTCTTCTGCGCAGACTCCTGGGGTCCCTTCTTTTTAGCGTCGCGCGCGGGAATAGGAATCGCCTTCGGTTCTTCCTTCGGAATTTCCTTCGGCGGCGATTGCGTCAGCCCCTTGGATTCGTTGGCCAGCACGTTTTGGGTCTGGGTCGGCGGCCTAGGCAAAGGGATGCTGCTAACCAGCGTGGCACTCATTGCGCCACCGGTTCCGCCCGTGCCTCCCCAATTTTCGCCCCGAGTGCTGGGAATCAGATAGCCGAACAAAGCCAAGGCGAACAGCGCGCCATGCAGTGTCACCGAGCCGATCAAAGGAGCGCGAAGATTGCCCCCGGTCGGAAAGATGTCAACGTCGGCTGCCATTCTTCTCCAGCGGTTGGGTCACGATGCTTACGTTGGTGATGCCAGACTGCTTCACGGCGTCCATCACGGTTGCGAAGGCGCCGAAGGGCACGTTTTCGTCGGCGCGCACGAACACCGACTGGCCCTCGGGGTCGCGGATTTTCTCGTGCAACTGGGCGCCTATCTGGTTAATGTTGATGGGCTGGTTATTCAGAAAAACGCGCTGCTGACGATCGATGGTGATCACCAGGCGCTCCTCAGTGATCTCCTTTACGGTCCGGGTATGCGGAATCGCGACTTCAATGCCCGACTGCAAGATCGGCGCCGTCACCATGAAGATGATCAGCAACACCAGCACCACGTCCACCAGCGGAGTGACATTGATGTCGGCCAGCGATGTCTGCGTCCGGCCACGTGAATTGGTGAACGCCATTACCGCCGCTCCACGCTCTCGACCGTGCGACCGTTGCCCGCTTGCGCACGCTCGACTTCATTGACCAGTTCCAGGCTGAAGTCGTCCATGCGCGCGCCGAATTCGCGAATGTGCTGGGTGAACATGTTGTAGGCGATCACCGCGGGAATTGCGGCGAACAAGCCGGCCGCGGTCGTGATCAGGGCTTCGGAAATGCCGGGCGCGACGGCGCGCAGGGTGGCCCCGCCGGCGGTCCCGAGACCGTGGAAGGCGTCAATGATGCCCCATACCGTTCCGAACAGGCCGATGAAGGGCGTGACCGCTCCCGTGGTCGCCAGCCAGGGCAAGCGGCTCTCCAGGCGACTCAACTCTTCCGAGGATGCGATCTGGGTGGCGCGCTGCAAGGCGGCCATGCGAATCGGATATGGCGCCTGCTTGCGCAGTTCGTCATAAGCGCCTTCAAAGACCGCAATCAGCGGGCTGGGCTTGAACTGTTCCGCGACGGCAGCGACATCCTGCAGCCGCTCCGACTTGCGAAACGCGCGCATGAAGCGGTTGCTCTGCACCCGCGCGCGCCGGAACATACCCCACTTGGAGAAAATGATGGCCCACGAGGCGAGGCTGAACACCAGCAGAATTAACAGGACAGCCTTGGCGACGAGACCGCTCGATTCGATCAGACCTGAGATTTCACCGCCGATGGCCGAGGCAAACAAGGAAAAGTGCACATTCATTGGGCAAAACAGGCTCGACTTTCGTTACTCCGCATTATAAGCATTTGACGAGACAACGGCAGGTTTGCAACGCAGGGTTCCTCTGAAGTTAACGCAGTCGTCAGCTGTCAGCTCTCGGAGTTGGCTCTTAGCTCTTAGCCTTTAGCTCTTAGCAGCCGGATGTAAGCAATACGGATTGCGGGATGGAGTTGGCTAAAAGCTAAGAGCTAGAAGCGAATAGCCAAAAGCGAAAAGCGAAATGCCCAGAGCCGCTGACAGCTGACACTTCTAATTTGGTATGACACGCTGACAACTGACCACTGCAACAGCAACTGGCAACTGTTTCCTGCTACACTGCGCTTAACTTCGGCGAGTCGAGAGCTCACGTGCTACTGGAACTGCGGGTCGAAAACTACGCGGTCATTGATAATGTCGCCGTGGAGTTCGCGCCCGGTTTGAATCTGCTGACCGGCGAAACCGGCGCCGGAAAATCCATCCTCATTGACGCTCTCGCCTTGCTTCTCGGCGACAAAGCCTCCACCGACACGATTCGTCACGGCACCGACAAGGCCGTGGTTTCGGCGGTCTTCGAAGCCGACTCCAAAGCCTTGGATGCGGTGCTGGAAGCCAACGGCCTGGATTCCAATTTGGAAGATGCGCAACTGATTCTTCGCCGCGAAATTGCAACTGGCGGCAAGGGTCGCGTCTTTGTGAATAACCAGCCAGCGACGGTGGCGGTCCTCAAGCAACTTGCGCCCCATCTGGCGGTGATCCATGCGCAGAATGTGGCCGTGTTGGCGTTCGATGCGGCATCGCGCCTGGCGCTTCTGGATGCTTTCGCCGGCGTGGACACCACGACTGTCGCTGCGGCATTCGAAAGTTGGAACCAGGTCCGCCATCGCATCGCCGATTTAGAGCGCGACGAGCATGATCGGCTGCGCCTACTGGACTTGTGGAGTTTTCAGCGCAAAGAGATTGCCGACGCTCGCGTGCAGCCCGACGAAGACACCAAACTCGAGGCCGAGAAGCGCGTGCTCGCAAACTCCGAGAAGGTCTTCACGGCTGCGATGGCGGCTTACGACGCGCTCTATGAAAGCAACACCTCAGCGGCGGCTTCAATTCGCGCGGCGACGCGGCAAGTCGAAGAACTGTCACGCTTCGACGAGAAATTCCGCCAATCTCTGCCCGAACTTGAGTCCGCGCGCATCACCCTGGAAGACATCGGGCAGACCCTCCGCGATTACGCCGAAGGCATTGAGGCTTCTCCCGCACGTCTCGCCGAAGTCGAGGACCGGCTGGCCTTGCTCGATCGCTTGAAGCGGAAGTACGGACCGACTCTCGACGACGTGATCGCGCTTGGCGACGAGGTCGATCGCAAACTCAATGAGATGGAGAACAAGGACGAGGTCCTGCGCGCCTTGAAGATCGAGCTGGCGAATGCCGCAGCGAAATATTTGGACGCAGCGCGCAGTCTTTCCCGCCATCGCTACGAAGCGGCGCGCAAGCTGGAGAAGATGGTCGAGAGCGAGATCAACGAGCTGGCCATGAAGGCGCGCTTCAAGACCGAGGTCAGCGGCTCGGACGAAGAAGGGAACTGGAGCGCCAAGGGCTTCGACCGGGTGCAGTACTTGATCTCCGCCAATCCCGGAGAGCCACTTGGCCCCGTCGAGGAAATTGCGTCGGGCGGTGAACTGTCGCGGGTGATGCTGGCGCTGAAGACCAGCGTGGAGGCGGGTCAAAGCACCCGGTCAAGCGCAAAAGCGGCGCTCGCCGGGGACCACACAAAATCAAGTCACACTGGACGTAACGGTGCGGGTGCCCCACCCTTCTCGCCCGCCTCTGGCGAGAGGGTGGGTTCACAGCGGACATTGGTCTTCGACGAGATTGACAGCGGCATCGGCGGTCGTGCCGCCGAAGCGGTGGGCAAGAAATTGAAGCAGCTCGCGCGAACCAAGCAGGTGCTGTGCATCACTCACCTGCCGCAGATCGCATCGTTCGCCGACCAGCATTACCTGATCGAGAAACGGGAGTCAGGTGGGAGAACAAAGACCTCAGTTCGCCCACTCGATGCCGAAGAATGCACGCGCGAGATTGCCCGTATGATGAGCGGCGCCAAGCTGACGGACACGTCGCTGAAGCACGCCGAGCAGATGCTGAAGGCGAACCGGTAAAAACAGTTGTCAATAGTCGGTTGTCAACTGCCATGCACTAGCCCCTCATTCCGAATTCAAACAACACATGTACCCTGTAATGTCGAGGGACGAGGAGGAGCAGTGACACTCGAAGCGCTTCTGACATTTTTCGGCATTCTCGTGGCCGTGTTGGCCATCGTTCGCCCGGTACAGCGTTACTCCCTAAGGTTGTTTGTGCCTGCGCGGCGCTTGGGCCTTGCGCTTCTGTTGTCCTTGTGTCTTATTGTCTGTCGCGACGCTCCGCTACGTGTAACTCCCCCGTTTGGTTGGCCACTTCCATCTGTCCTGTTCGGTCTCACCCTCGGTGCCTTCTTGATCCCCGTCGGAGCGGCGCTGTGGAGTTGGGCCACTTGGCATCAAGCTAACCTTACGGGCAAGAATATCGGACATGTCGAAGACGTCTTTCAGGCAGCCTTGCGGGAACGTGAGTTCGACGAGGTGGAAAGAATAGTTCGGAAGAATCAGGAACGGCTCGCTCAGTTGCCCGCGAGTGCAGCCACCGTTCTGTTTGATCCGGCGATGGTCGCAGCTTTGGTCGACTCGCACTCCCTAGTCCACCTTGAATTATTGGCGAACATGCAATTTCTCAAGTCGCTTGAAAACCGTCACAGCGCCGTGGACGTGGTTGTTCGCGAATTGCTACGCTCAGGCGTGTCGCCGTTACGGTCGGCCGTGGTCTCAAGGTATGGTGGCTGGGAACACCCCACCTACTCTAAGTCAGAACGGGCGTTAGTGGAGAAAACTTCCAGAATCCTCAATGGTACTTCGAAGCAAGCGCTCACTACCCGCTTGTTATATCGGCGGTGGAAAGCTTGCGCAGCGGCAAACTCGACGCTGACTACAATGAAGTCGGCCGGAACTACGAAGCGAGGCAGGGGTCAGCAAACGGGCTTATTGCCCTATCTACCTCGCGCTTAAGACCGAAGTGCTTGCCATCGAGGCGGCTCTTGAAGGACGGATCGAGAAGGATTTTTACGTCAGCGACCTATTTGACATATTTCGTGCTGTCCAGGAGCGATCGAAGTTTGACGAAACCGTTTGGCGAAGCCCTCTTAGCAACCGCGGGTTTCCGACACCCTATGCTTATCTGTTGTATACGATCACCGCAGACCTCGACGATTTGTCATGCACGGCCGTACAAGAGGCGACGTCCAGGACCGCACCTCAGAGGGTTGAGGCTCCTGGCCAGGTCGCACGGGCTTTGGCGCAGTGCTGGTCGTTCTGTGTTTGGAACATTGCCGACTCTCAGCAAAGGGTAGCCCCGGACTTCCGCGATTGCATGATTGAGCAGTACTTGGTGTTCATCTTGAAACTTGGGTGGGAGCCAAGTGAGGTGTGTCTAGGTCTAGCCGATGGTGCAGATGGGCTCCAAGTTTGGCGCGACTTGTTCCTGAAGGAGTTGAAGAAGCGCTTCGCAGGTGATCGTCCCGAGCGAATAGACGCGCTAAACAGTGCCATGAAGTCACTGGACCACGGCAAACGCTATGTTTTCGAGGGTTACAGTTGGCTTAAGGGAGAGTTGTTCGGTAGCACTTCGATCAGGTGATCCACCGGTCTCTACTCGCCTCCAGCTGTGAACCCCTCGCTTGTCGACTATTACTCTTACTTGATCGCCCCTTCTTTTCCCACCAGCCTGCGCAACAGACCGATCTGTCCGTTGTGATAACCCTCGTGATAATGGAGACGAATCAGCGCATCCGCGACGGAACCGGTTAGCGGCGGTCGCCGGAGCTGCTCCGGTACCGGAAGAGCCAATGCCTCGTCCGAGAGCGCCGCGAGCGCTGGAACCAGTCGATGCTGCGAGTCACTTAGAGCAGTTCCTTAGAAGCTATATCCGAAAGTGAGGGGAGGCAGTAGGCTGCAGATGGCGATCTCCGCAAGCCCAGCCATGCCACGACCATATT
>Ga0208587_1000542_pt1 | contig 20577 bp, 20 predicted proteins | sample NGESurdeep092012_7_FD_184472 | JGI IMG/M metagenome (GOLD analysis project Ga0208587, IMG submission 184472) | Arctic peat soil microbial communities from Barrow, Alaska - NGEE Surface sample 210 deep-092012 (SPAdes) | ecosystem: Environmental > Terrestrial > Soil > Wetlands > Peat ...
TCAAAGTGCTGGAGGCGAAGTGATCCGGCTGTCGCGACTGACCAAGAAGTACGGGAATTTCACGGCAGTCGATTCGATCGACCTGCACGTGCCGTCGGGCGAGCTGTTCGGCTTCGTCGGGCCGAACGGCGCGGGCAAGACGACCACGCTGCGCATGATCGCCGGCATATTGAAGCCGACGGGCGGCAAGGTGGAGATCGCGGGGATCGATATCGCGAAGGATCCGATAGCGGCGAAGGCGAAGCTCGGGTTCATTCCCGATCGCCCGTTCATCTACGAGAAGCTCACGGGCGCGGAGTTCCTGCGCTTCGTGGCAGGGCTGTACGGCGAGCAGGGCCCCGAGGTGGAGCATCGTGCGCGCGAGTTGATGGCGCTGTTCGATCTGGAGGAGTGGCGCGACGAGCTGGTCGAGAGCTATTCGCACGGCATGCGGCAGAAACTGATCGTCTCCTCGGCGTTCGTGCACAGGCCGCAGGTGATCGTCGTGGACGAACCGCACGTGGGGCTCGATCCCAAGTCGATCAAGATCCTGCGCGAGCTGTTCAAGGAGTACGTGCGGCGGGGCCACACGATCCTGATGAGCACGCACACACTCGACGCCGCCGAGGCGCTGTGCGACCGCATCGCCATCATCGCGGTCGGGAAGATCGTCGCGTGCGGCACGATGGACGAACTGCGCGCGGGCGCGGAGCACAAAGGCGGGCTCGAGGAAATCTTCATGCGGCTCACCGGCCAGCTCGCGGCCCGCGACCTGGTCGAAGTGCTCGATGCCTAGCCACCGCCTCCCGTCGATGACGCCGGCGGCCGGAGTGCGGGCGGCAGAGCCGCTTCCCAACCCCAGGCTGTTGCATCTGCTCGTGCCCAAGGTGCTCACGGCGCGGGCGCGATCGGTGAGCGACAAGAAAGGCCGCGGCGTGCGGGTCGCGCTGCTGACGGTGATCGGGTCGCTGTTCTGGGCATTCATATTCGGGCTGCTGTACAAGCTGCTCGTGTATTTCCGCGGCATTCCGGAAATCGGCCCGCTGCTTTCGGGGAAGCTCCTCGGCTTGATGCTCGTGAGCTTCTTCTCGATCCTCCTGCTGTCGAACGTCATCACGGCGCTCTCGAGTTTCTTCCTCGCGAAGGATCTCGACCTGCTGGTGTCGGGGCCGGTGGACTGGCTGCGGCTGTACGGCGCGAAACTGATCGAGACCGTGATCGCGTCCAGCTGGATGGTCGCGCTGATGTCGATCCCGGTGTTCACGGCGTACGGCTGGGTGTATGGGGGCGGCTGGATGTTCGGGCTCTTCGCCGTGGCCGTGTTCATTCCCTTCCTCGTGATTCCGGCGGTGATCGGGAGCGCGATCACGCTGACTCTCGTGAACATTTTTCCCGCGCGCCGAACGCGCGACATCCTGAGCGTGGTAGCCGTGGCCGCCGCGGCCGGCCTCGTTCTTGTCTTCCGGCTCGTGCGTCCGGAGCAGCTCGCGCGGCCCGAAGGATTCAAGTCACTCGTGGATTTCGTGGCGGTGCTGCGCACGCCCACCTCGCCGTTCCTTCCCTCGGAGTGGGTGCAGCGCAGCGTGATGGGGCTGCTCGGCGAGAAGCCCGACTGGCTCGCGGTATACCTGCTGTGGACGACGGCGGCGGCGTTCGTGGTGCTCGGCGCCCTGCTCCACCGCGCGCTGTATGTGAACGGGTTCAGCAAGGCGCAGGAGAGCGCGCAACGCTGGGCGCGGAGCGGCATCCTTTCGAGGATGATCATGAGGGTCCTTCGCCCGCTCGGGGTGCTGAAGCAGGAGCTGATCATGAAGGAGATCCGCGTGTTCTTCCGCGACACGACGCAGTGGTCGCAGCTGATCCTGCTCGCCGTGCTCGTGGTGGTGTATGTGTTCAACATCAAGTTCCTGCCGCTGCGGGGCGAGGGGATCACGATGTGGCTGATCAACGTCGTGCCCTTCCTGAACCTCGTGCTGGCGGGATTCGTGCTCGCGTCGATCGCGGCGCGCTTCATTTTTCCGGGCGTTTCGCTCGAGGGGCGCACGCTCTGGCTGCTGCGCTCGAGCCCGATGTCGATGCGCGACCTGTTGTGGGCGAAGTTCTGGGTGGGGACGGCGCCACTGCTGATCCTCGCGCTCGCGATCGTCGGCGTGACGGACTATCTGCTGAAGGTGAGCTCGTTCATGTTCATGGTGTCGACCTTCACGATCGCGATGATGACGTTCGCCATAAGCGGCCTCGCGATCGGCTTCGGCACGGTGTTTCCGCAATTCGAGACGGAGAACGCCGCGCAGATCCCGACGAGTTTCGGCGGGCTCCTGTTCATGATGGCGTCGGTCGCCGTGATCGGTGCGGTGGTGGTGCTGGAGGCGCGGCCGGTGTTCAGCTTTCTGTCGTCGCGACTCTACGGCTCGCAGCCGGACCTGCTGGAAATGGTGTTTGGATTCGGCGCGGCGTTCGCGCTGTGCATACTGGCCACGATCGTGCCGATCCGCGTCGCACTGACGCGGCTCGAGGCGGTGGAGCGTTAGCGGAGAGTTATCGGCATGCGAGTCTCACGGGCGAACGAAACGGACATCCAGTCGGTGGTCGCGCTGAACAACACCTACGTGACCCAGGGGCTCACACTGAAGCGCACGGAGGAGTTCGCGTACGCGCATCTCGCGGACTATCGCGTGATTCGCGACGCGGACGGCGGCGTGGTGGCGTGCGCGGCGCTCGATGAGTACTCGCCGACGATCGTGGAGCTGGTGTCGCTCGCCGTGACGCAGGACGTGCAGGGACTCGGATATGGGAAGGCGCTGATCGCCGCGCTGGAAAAGCTGGCCCGCAAGCGCGGCTACGAGCAGCTGTTCGCGGTGTCGTATTCGGACGAGCTGTTTCTGTCGTGCGGGTTCGAGCGGGCCGAGCTGGCGAAGTACCCGGAAAAAATTGCGCGGTACGCGAAAGTGGACAAGAGCGAGTTGGAGGTTGGTGAGAAGCACTGCTTCAGGAAGAAGCTCGAGTAGAGCCCCGCGCTCAGGCAGGACGACTGATGGCCACCGTGCCCGTAGTCGAATTGTACGTCGCCGCGAACGCCAGGAGGCCGGTGGGAGACGGACCGCTCTGCCGGGCGCCCGACTTCGAGAACGAGGACCCGTGCGCCGGACAGAAGAAGCCGCTCGACGTGATTTCGACCGGCGCGAATCCTGCATGCGGGCACACCATCGCAAGCGCCACGAAGCTCGTGGCGGAGCTGCGGTAGAGAGCGGTCGGCGCGCCCGACCCTCCGTCCACCCGCGCGACGCCACCCACCGTGGCGAGCGTGCTGAAATTCGCGAGCGTCACCGTCAACGGGCCGCCGTACGAGCCGTTGAAGGAACCGCCCGGCGAGGTCAGGCCCGAGCACGCATCGAGCGCCGCCAGGACGGCGGCGGTCGCCGCGACCGACAGGAAGGTCCGGCGATCTACGCCATGCTTGCAGCCGGGGCATGCTTTCAGTACGGCTTCAGTCGGTTCAGTCATCGGGTGCGGAGAGAGAAAGAGTATGTCGGGATGCGAGGGAAAGCCTTACGACTGAGACACCTCACTCGTGACATACCCTGTTCACGCGGGAAGGGTTCGCGGCCTACGGATTCGGCGGAAACCGCTTCGAATTCGCCCGCGTCCAGATCACATAGACCTGCTGCTTCGGATCGCACCCGCGCGCCTCGATCGAACCCGACACATCGGACTTCGGCGGATACACTTCCACCGCCTCCACCTCATCCGCGAAGAACGCCGTCAGCGGCCAATCCTTGAGCGCGCGCGCGCCGTTGATGATCACGCATCCATCGGGCATCGGATGCGAGAGCGTGCCGCCGTAGCGGCCGCCGGTCACCGAATAGCGGATGGCGTTCGCGAGGTCGGTCGTGCCCTGCTGGTCGAATTCCTCGCGAGACACCACGTACGACTTCTCGCTCTTCCACCGCATGCGCTGGTCGAGCTCCTTGTACACGAAGGTGTCCTTCCCGAAGCCGCTCTTCGCCATCACCTCGATCGGCGAGAGGTTTTGCGCCAGCCGCTTCATGCGAATGCTGTCGGTCTTCGAATTCACCATCTGCAGGGTGTGCAGCTGGGGAGCGAAGCCGATCTTGCGCACCCGCGCGATCACCGTCCCCTGGCCGAATCCTTCCACCGAAAAGCGTCCGCCGGCATCGGTGCGCAACTCGCGCGACTTCCCCGGCACCATCACGATCGCGCCCTCGATCGGCGCGCTGCGGTCGTCGAGCACGGTGCCCGTGTAGCGGAGCCCGTTCGCCTTCTCGAACACGCGAATCGAGTCGAGCACGCGCGGAATCGCCACGAGCGTGATCGCGGGCGACGCCGTCGCGCGCGCGCCGACTTCGACCTTCACCGACTGCGGCCGATATCCGATGCGTCGGATCTGCAGGGTGTACGAGCCGGCGGCGACCTGCGTGAAGGCGAAACCGCCATCGTCCTCGCTGAGCGCGCGGCGCGAACCGGGAACCAGCTCGACCTGCGCGTCGACCACCGGCGCGCCGGCCTCATCGAGCACGCGTGCGCGAATCTCGCCCGTGCCCTGTGCGCGCGCCGGCGAAATCGCACACACCGCTACGATCGCGAATCCAACGATCTTCCGCACGGAACTCATCATTCCCTCGGCTCCCTCCAACGGCGAATCGCGGCTTCCGCGGCGTCGTCCGCAGCGGGCGACGACGGACGGCCCCGAACATGGCCCTCCGGCTCTTGTTCTTCACTGAAGATCGGCGCGATGACCCAGACCATCGCGGCCACGGCGAGCAACGCGCCGATCGCCAGGGGCGTCATGTCGCGTATTCCGTTCGCGGCGGCCAGAAGAGCAGCAGCCCGCCAAGTGCCAACAATACACTGCCCGTCCAGACGAGTTCGACGAGCGGCTTGAAGCTGATGCGCAACACCGCGCGGCCCTCGCCCGCATCCGACAGCACGACGAACAGGTCCTGTGCGATCGTGCTGCGAATTCCCGGCACCGTCTGCGCCGGATAGATGTCGAGCCCCCCAACGCCGTAATACTGGCGGCTCTCACTCGCCACGAAGGGCTGGCGCACGCCGTCGCGCGTCGGAAGGAGCGCGAGGGCGATGACGTCGTCGCCCGGGCGCTCCAGCCGGCTCGTGCCCTGGCTCGTGAACGTCCATGCGTGTCCCCACGCATCCTTCGCCCGGTACTGCTCGCCATCGTTGATCTGCGCGTCGTAGTCCTTCGCCAAGGGACGCGCGGCGAAAACGATGAGGCAGAGCACCGCGCCGCCGGCCGCGAGGAGCCGGCCCGCCCGGCGCCGCATCCCGTCCGCTTCGGAGAGGGGCGAGCGCGCGCCGGTCCGCAGCTCGGTCCCGATGAGCAACACCGTGAGCACCAGCCAGGCGATCGCACTCGTGATCACGGCCGGGCTGCCCGTTCTCACCGCGCGCAGTCCGGGCGATACGTACGCCCAGCGAGCCCCAAGGAGGAACGCCGCGGACAGCAGGCCCCACGAGACGAGGGCCGATGCGCGCACTCTCGCAAACAGTGGGGCGTCAAAGCGCCGCCGCATCAGCGCCGCGATCACCATCGCGAGCGGAACGGCGGCGCAGGCGGCGCCGAGCAGCATGAGCGGAGGCTGAATCGCCATCATCGGATTGCGCAGTATCGGATCGAGCCCGCGCCCGTCTTCCGGCGCGCGCGCGACGAGCGCGAACGGATTCGCCCTGAACGCCGTCGCCGCGAGCGCCGTGGCAAGGAGCAACCCGAGCGTCGCCACAGTCCATGCGCCACGAGCGCGATCGGCGTCGCGGCGCAGCCCGGTCAGCGCCGCAGCCGATCCCACCGCGGCGAGCATGAGCGACGCGAGCAGCAGCTCGCCTCCGCCGCCCGACCAGAACGCGCAGATCTTGTAGAACGGCTCGACATTCGAGCTCGAATGCATCGCGACGTAGCGCAGGGAGTAGTCGTCGCCGAGGAAGGCCGTCCCGAGGCCGACCGCGGAAAGCGTCGTGAAGAGCAGTGCGGCGCACAATCCGCGCGCGCCGCTCTTCGTGAGCGACACCCGGTGCATCAGCGCTCCCTGAACCGCGAGCGTAGTACACCACGCCGCCATCAACAGCGCGATCCAGAGCGAGAGTTCGCCGAGCTGCGTCAATGCACGCTCAACGATCGATCCGTCGCATCATCACGGCGCCCGACACGAGGCCGATGCCGTCGGCCGTGAGGTCGCGATAACTGAAGTCGCCGTGATGGTGGCGATCCCACAGTTCCTTGCCGATGCCGGCCGTCGCCGTGACCGCGGCCGCGCCCCAGCTCGCCTGCGCATAGCCCGCGCCGCGCGCGCGAAACGTGGTGTGTGCCCAGCTCTGTATGATGAGCGACGCCGCGAAATGCTCGAGCTTGTCGACCGCGAACCACGGATCCGGGTCCTTGACGACCGGTTGCTTCGGGCCGCCGGTCCAGAGGGAGAACACGAGAACGAACTTCACGCTTCCGTGTCCCGTGCCCATCGCACCGCGGCGCGAACCGCACGGTGCCAGCCGGACGTTGCCGCTTGCGCCGCCCGGGAACCCTCGCCCGGCACGAATCGCGTGTACTTCCGCGACTCGATGAATGCCGCGGCGCTGGGCCACACGCCCGCCGCGATCCCCGCGAGCGCGCCCGCGCCCATCGCCGTCGTCTCGATCACATCGGGCCGCTCGACCGGGACGCCGAGCACGTCGGACTGGAACTGCATCAGCCAGCCGTTGTCGGTCGCGCCGCCGTCCACGCGCAGCACGTCGAGCGCCGCGCCGCTCGCCTCGCGCATCGCGTGGAGGACGTCCGCCGTGCCGAAGCACATCGCTTCCAACGCGGCGCGCACGAGGTGTTCGCGCGTCGTGCCGCGCGTGAGCCCGACGATCGTCCCGCGTGCCTGCGGCTCCCATTCCGGCGCGCCGAGGCCGGTGAGGGCGGGCACGAAGTAGACGCCGTCGTTCGAGGCGAGCGAGCGCGCCATCGCCTCGGTTTCGCTCGCGCGACCGATGATCCCGAGCCCGTCGCGCAGCCACTGCACCGCCGCTCCCGCGATGAAGATGCTCGCCTCGAGCGCATAGACCGGATCGCCGGTTGCGTCGCACGCGATCGTCGTGAGCATCCCTCCCCCGCCGGCAGGCCGCTTCGTTCCCGTGTTCAGCAGGAGAAACGCGCCGGTGCCGTAAGTGTTCTTGCTGGCGCCCGCGTTCCAGCATCCCTGCCCGAAGAGCGCCGCCTGTTGATCGCCGGCGACGCCGAGAATCGGGATTTCGTGACCGAGGTGTCCGGCGGCCGCCACGCCGAAACTCCCGCTCGACCGCCGGACTTCCGGGAGGATGGATTCCGGCACCGAGAATAGCGTGCAGAGCGGCGCGCTCCACTTCCTGGTGTTGATGTCGAAGAGCATCGTCCGCGACGCGTTCGTCGGATCGGTCGCGTGCACGGCGCCGTTCGTAAGCTTCCAGATGAGCCAGCTGTCGATCGTGCCGGCCGCAAGCTGCTCGTGCGCGCCGCTCGAGGCGCCCAGGCGATGCTCGAGCATCCACTCGAGCTTCGTCGCGGAAAAGTACGGATCGGTGACGAGCCCCGTGGCGTCGTGAATCGCTTCGCGCTGTGGTGCGAGCGCGAGGCACCGCGCCGCCGTGCGCCGGTCCTGCCAGACGATCGCGCGGCCGACGGGAACACCGGTCGCGCGATTCCAGAGCACCACGGTCTCGCGCTGGTTCGTGATGCCGAGGGCGCTGGGCACGAGCCCGCTCTGCGCAATTGCCTCGCGTGCGGCGTCGAGCGTGCGCGTGAAGATCTCGTCCGCGTCGTGCTCGACCTGCCCGGGCTCGGGAAAGTGCTGCGTGATCTCGCGGTAGCCGCGCCCGGCGACGCGGCCGTCGGCCGTGATGATCAGGCACGTCGTGCCCGTGGTGCCCTGGTCAATCGCGAGAACGCATTTCATAGGTGAAGGAATATGGCGCGCGATAGACGCCTTTGTCGGTGATCACGCCGGTGATGAGCCCGGCGGGCGTGACGTCGAATGCGGGATTGCGCGCATTCGCACCAGCCGGGGCGACGGCCGTGCCGCCCGCGAATCGCACTTCGTCCGCGCTGCGCTGTTCGATCGCGATCGCGTCGCCGCTCGCGGTGGCGCGGTCGATGGTGGACCAGGGTGCGCAGACATAGAACGGGATGCCGTGGTGCTTCGCGGCGACCGCGACGGCGTACGTGCCGATCTTGTTGGCGGTGTCGCCGTTGGCGGCGACGCGATCGGCGCCGACGAGCACGACGTCGATTTCGTGCGCGCGCATCAGGCTTGCCGCCATGCCGTCGGTGAGGATCGTGACGGGGATGCCGGCGCGACCGAGTTCCCACGCGGTGAGCCGGCTTCCCTGGAGGAGCGGACGCGTTTCGTTCGCGAAGACGCTCACGCGGCGGCCCTCCCGCTGCGCGACGTACACGGGAGCGAGCGCGGTGCCGATGCCGGCGGTGGCGAGGGCGCCGGCATTGCAGTGCGTGAGGACGCGGGTACCGTCGGGGATGAACGGCAGGCCATGCGCGCCGATGGATTCGCACATGGCACGGTCTTCGTCGAGGATGTTCGTGGCCTCCTCGCGCAGCAGGGTGAGAAGTTCGGCGGAACTCGCGACGGGATTGGCGCCGGCGCGAGCGGACATGCGCGCCATTGCCCACGGCAGGTTCACGGCGGTCGGGCGGGCGGCGCCGAGGATGCCGGCGTGAGTCTGGAGTCGCGCGCGGAAGAGGACGCCGGCTTCGTTCTCGAACGGGAGGAGTGAGACCACGAGGCCGATTGCCGCCGCGACGCCGATTGCGGGGGCGCCGCGAACGGCAAGCGTGGAGATGGCGTCGCGTATTTCGTCGAGCGTCTTCAGGTGACGTTCGACGAATTCCATCGGCAGCCGGCGCTGGTCAATGATGCGCAGCGACCGGCCATCCGGGGACCATTGGACTGCACGGATCGGTTGCACAGAGAGAAACTTACAGACTGACGCGGGATGCGGGGTGGAATGCGGAATGCGGAATTTCGACCCAATGCAGAATGCAGAAGAGGAATGCGGGATGCGGGGTGGAGAGGCGAGAGGTGAGTAGCGGGGAGTGGCGAGACGCACACCTCATCGCTTCTCGCAGCTCAGTACCGCTCAACACTCATCTCGACTCACGTCTCATCCCTCCACCCCGCATCCCGCATTCCTCTTCTGCATTCTGCATCGGGTCGAAATCTCGCATTCCGCATTCCTCTTCTGCATTCTGCATCGGGTCGACTCTCACCTCTCCAGTCTCTCGTGCGAACCCCCACCCGCGCGCGTAGATTTCCGTCATGGCTTACGAACTGCTGCTGCTCGAAATTGAAGATCGTATCGCGACGGTAACGATCAACCGGCCGGACAAGCTCAACGCGCTGAACGACGCGATGATGCGCGAGATCGGGTCGATGATGGACGAACTCGCGGCCGACACGAACGTGGGCGCGATCATCATCACCGGCGCGGGACGCGCGTTCGTCGCGGGCGCCGACATTTCACGGCTCGCAGCCGCGCCGACCGGCGACCTCGAGAAGTTCGCGCGATTCGGACAGGCGGTGTTCCGCCGCATCGAGCTCTCGGCGAAGCCCGTCATCGCCGCCGTGAACGGCTTCGCCCTCGGCGGGGGATGCGAACTCGCGCTCGCGTGCCACGTTCGCGTGGCGTCCACGCAGGCGAAGTTCGGGCTCCCCGAAGTGAAGCTCGGGCTCATTCCGGGATACGGCGGCACGCAGCGTCTCCCGCGGCTCATCGGCCGTGGCGCGGCGCTGCAACTGATCCTCACCGGCGACTCGATCGACGGCACGGAGGCCGCGCGTCTCGGGCTCGCCAACGCGGTCGTCGAGCCCGATGCACTCCTCGGGACCGCGCGCACCATGGCCGCGACCATGCTCAAGAACGGGCCGATCGCGCTCGCCCGCGCGATCGAAGCGGTGGACGTGGGACTCGACGCGGCGCTCGAGGACGGTCTGCGCCTCGAGGCGCGGCTCTTCGGCTCGCTCGAGGCGACCGCCGACATGCGCGAAGGGACCAGGGCATTCCTCGAGAAACGGCCGGCCAAGTTTCGCGGCGCCTGACGTGACGCAGGCGTCGCGCGTCACGCTCGCCTCGATCTCGATCCGCGACTTCCGAAACATCGAGCGCGCGGACATCGCGATTCCGTCCGACGGGATCGCGCTCGTCGGCGACAACGGCCACGGAAAGACCAACTTTCTCGAGGCGATCGCGTACCTCGAGCTGCTCCGCTCGATGCGCGGCGTACGCGACCGCGATCTCGTGCGCTTCGGCGCGGCCGCGTTCCACATCGCGGCCGTTTCCACGGGCACCGCGGTGCAGCGCGTGGGCATCGGCGTGGAACGCACCGGCAAGAAGCGCATCACGCTCGACGGCGTGGACACGCCGCGCCTGACGGACGCACTCGGCGCGCTCCCCTCCGTGTGCTTTTCACCGGCCGACATCGCCCTGATCGCCGGCGCGCCCGCCGAGCGGCGCCGGTATCTCGACATCGCGCTCGCGCTGAGCTCGAAACGGTACCTCGCCGCGCTCCGCCGGTATCGCGCGGCGCTCGCACGACGCAACGCGGCGCTGAGAGAGGCGGCGCGGCCCGGTGCCCGTTCCTCCAGCGTCGCCGCGTGGGAGCCGGCGCTCGCGGAGCACGGCGCCGTTCTTGTGGGGGAGCGGCGCGCGTGGGTCGCGGAGGGCGCGGCGGAGTTCACCCGGCTGTGCGAGGAGATAGGAGAGCGGGTGCCGATGCAGATCGCGTACGAGTCGCCGCTGGTGGACGTGCCGGACGTGCGCGCCGCGCTCGCGGAGGCGCTGCGGCGCGGCCGCGAGCACGATGCTCGGCGCGGGATCACGCACGCGGGTCCGCATCGCGACGATCTCGCCGTGACGCTCGGCGCCCGGGATCTTCGCCTCGTGGGATCGGCGGGCCAGCAGCGCACCGCCGCGATCGCGCTGCGCCTGCTCGAGGCCGCGACGTTTCGCACGCGCGGCGGCGCGCAGCCGGTGCTCCTGCTCGACGACCCGTTCGCCGAGCTCGACCGCAAGCGCGCGTCGCGCGTGCTCGCCCTGCTCGAGGAGAGCTCCGCGAAGGGGCTCGGCCAGACGATCCTGTGCGTGCCGCGCGAGGACGAGATTCCGCGCGCGTTCACGCGGCTCGAGCGGCGGAGCGTGCGCGACGGCGTGTTCGCATCAGCGGGCGCGCCCGACGGAGCGGGCGTTCCAGTCACGCCGGGCTTTCCAGTCACGCCGGACGCGCCAGTCACGCCGGGCTTTCCAGTCACGCCGGGCGCGCCAGTCGCCGCCCGATGAGCTACGAGAAGCGGAAGCCGCGCGCGTTCGGAGACGAGGGGCGGCCTGTGCCGATCGCCGACGTGCTCAAAGGATTTCTGCGATCGGCGGGGCTCGACGCGCGCGTCGAGCGCGCGCAGGTGCTGGTCGAATGGGCGTCGTTCGTGGGGCCGCAGATCGCGAGCGTGACGGAGCCGCGCACGGTGACCGAGGATGGCACGCTGTTCGTGGGCGTGAAGACGCACGGGTGGATGACGGAGCTGTCGATGATGGAGCGCTCATTGCTCGCGAAAATCAACGCGCGGACGGGCCGCGATCCGATCCGCAAGATCCGGTGGGAACTTCTCCGGTAAGTCGTTGGCGGGGTGGCCTTTGCGGCATCCTCTTTTCATTGCATTTCAGAGGTACAATCGTTACTTTTCAGGATCGGTAAGGCGCACCTGAATTCGGTATTTATTCGCGCCCCAATTCCCGTCGTTTTTCGCCCAAACTTCTCCCCACGCAATGGCAAAGACGAACGACGCCGCCGCCTCGAGCTACGACGCGTCAGACATCCAGGTACTCAAGGGCCTCGAAGCGGTTCGCAAACGTCCCGGGATGTACATCGGCAGCACCAGCTCCCGCGGACTGCATCACCTCGTCTACGAAGTCGTCGACAACTCGATCGACGAAGCGCTGGCCGGCTACTGCGACAACGTGCGCGTCGTGATCCATCCCGACAACGCGATCACCGTCGAGGACAACGGCCGCGGAATCCCCGTCGACATTCACCCGATCGAGAAGATCCCGGGCGTCGAGCTCGCGATGACGGTGCTTCACGCCGGCGGCAAGTTCGACAAGAGCAGCTACAAGGTGTCGGGCGGACTGCACGGCGTGGGCGTCAGCGTCGTGAACGCGCTCTCCGAAACGCTGAAGGTGTGGGTGAAGCGCGACGGGCAGGAGTACTTCATGGAGTTCCGCCGCGGCGACACCGTGCGGAAGCTCGAGGTGCTCGGCAACGTCGCCGGAAAGGAATCGGGCACCAAGGTGTGGTTCAAGCCCGACCCCGAGATCTTCACCGAGCTGGTGTACGACTACACGATCCTGCAGTCTCGCCTTCGCGAGCTCTCGTACCTGAACAAGGGCGTGACGATCTCGCTCACCGACGAGCGGCCCGGGCAGGAGCGGTCGGAGACGTTCCAGGCCAAGGGCGGGCTGAAAGAGTTCGTCGCGTTCCTCAACGGCAACAAGAAGAGCCTGCACCCCGAGATCCTCTATCTCGACATCGAGAAGGACGACGTCGGCATCGAGCTCGCGCTGCAGTACAACGACGGTTACAACGAGAACGTCTTCTCGTTCGTCAACAACATCAATACGCACGAAGGCGGCACGCACCTCACCGGCTTCAAGTCGGCGCTCACGCGCACGATCAACGCGTACGCCGCCAAGGGCAACGCGCTGAAGAAGTCCGATTTCACGCTCTCCGGCGAGGACGTGCGCGAGGGTCTCACGGCCGTGCTGCACGTGAAGGTGCGCGAGCCGCAGTTCGAGGGGCAGACCAAGACCAAGCTCGGCAACTCCGAGGTGGAGACCGCCGTGAAGACGGCGGTGAACGAGTGGCTCGGCGGCTTCCTCGACGAGCAGCCGCGCGTCGCGAACATCATCATCGAGAAGGCGGTCAGCGCGGCCCGCGCGCGCGAGGCGGCGCGAAAGGCGCGCGATCTCACGCGCAAGAAGTCGGCGCTCGACGTGGGCAACCTGCCCGGCAAGCTCGCCGACTGCTCGCTCAGCGATCCGGCGATGTGCGAGATCTATCTGGTGGAAGGTGATTCGGCGGGAGGAAGCGCCAAGCAGGGGCGAGACCGCATGTTCCAGGCGATCCTGCCGCTGCGCGGAAAGATCCTCAACGTCGAGAAGGCGCGCATCGACAAGATCCTGTCGAACGAGGAAATCCGCACGATCATCACGGCGATCGGCGCCGGAATCAAGGACGAGTTTTCGATCGAGAGCGCGCGCTACCACAAGATCATCATCATGACGGACGCGGACGTCGATGGCGCGCACATCCGCACGCTGCTGCTGACGTTCTTCTACCGGCAGATGCCGGAGCTGATCGCGTCGGGCTTCGTGTACATCGCGCAACCGCCGCTCTTCCGCGTCGCGAAGGGAAAGGAAGAGTACTACGCGTACGATATGGCGGAACGCGACGAGATCGCCAGGCGCATGGGCAACGGCGAGGGCAAGACGTCGCTGAACATCCAGCGCTACAAGGGCCTCGGAGAGATGAACCCGGATCAGCTGTGGAAGACGACGATGGATCCGGAGACGCGCACGATCCTCAAGGTGAATGTCGAGGACGCGTTCATGGCGGATCAGATCTTCCAGACGCTGATGGGCGATGAAGTCGAGCCGCGGCGGCTGTTCATCGAGGCGAACGCAAAGTTTGCTTCCAACCTCGACATCTAGAAGCCTTTCCACGGATTTCGCGGATTTAGCAGATCTGCAACTACAAAAAAGACTTTGGGGGAACCGCAACAGCAAAGCCGTTGCGGTTCCCCCAAAGTCTTTGCCGTTGCCTATCTGCGTATATCCGCGAAATCCGTGGAAAGGTTTTTAGGTCGCGCGAACCCGAACCTTCGTCCCCCACGGATCGCTGACCGTTCCGCCGCTCGTGTCGCGTTCGACCGGGTGACCAGCGGACTCCACGCTGCTGAGCGCCGCTTGCGCATCTGAGGCCGTCGGCACGACGACTTCCCATTCCAGCAGCCGCGCATCGCCGTCGCTCGCCGCGGGCTGCCCCGCCGCCCACGTGTTCGTGCCGAGATGGTGGTGGTACCCGCCCGCCGCGAGAAACAGCGCGCCGGGATAATTCCACACCATCTTGTCGAAGCCGAGCCCCGCGTGATAGAAGTGCGAGGCGCGTTCGATATCGCCGACATGAAGATGCACGTGACCGATCACCGTTCCCTTCGGCAGTCCGGTGAACGGCGCGTCACCGCCCGCCGCCGTCAGGTTTTCAGCGTCGAGCGGATCCGTCGCCATCGCAATCTGACGGTCGGCTGTCTTCCAGTTCGCGCGCGGACGATCGGCATAGACCTCGATTCCGAGCCCGTCGGGATCGGTCAGGTAGAGCGCCTCGCTCACGAGATGATCGGCCATCCCGACGTGCACGCCGAGCGCGGTGACGTGGCGGAGGAAGCGGCCGAGCACGGCGCGGTCGGGAACGAGGATCGCGAAGTGATAGAGCCCCAGGAGGCCGCGGCGCGGGACCGGCGTGGCGCCGGGCCGCTCGCGCAGCCCGACGAGCATCGAGTCGTCGCCGTGGGCGCCGAGCCGGGCCATTCCGTCGCTGCGGCTGATGGTATGAAGGCCGATGACGTTTTCGTAGTACGCGACCGAGCGGGCCAGGTTGGAGACCTGCAGCTTCACCGGCCCGAGCCGCGTCGCCTCCGGGAGCCGGTAGCCCCCCGGCGCGACGCCGTAGTCGAGGCTCACGCTACCGGCACATCATCGCGGCATGGCGCTCGAGCCAGCCACACCGGCGGCGCCGAGCGCCGCGAGCTTCTCGACTCCCGCGGCGGTCACGCGATGCGAGATGAGCGGCAGGCGCGGCATGTCGCCGTCGCCGACGACGAACGCCGCATCGAGCGCCGCGCGCCCGGCCGCCGCGCATGCCGCGTCGCGTGCGAGGATCGTCGCGAGCGGCTGGCCGCGCGAGACACGATCGCCCGGCTTCGCGAGGAGCTGAAAGCCCACGGTGGGATCGATCAGGTCCGCCATCTTCGTGCGCCCGCCGCCCATCGCCGTGATCCCCTTGCCCACCGCGCGCGGCTCCACGCGCTGCACGACGCCGTCGCGCGGCGACTCGTACGGCTCGCGGAGCTTCGCGGCGGGAACGACGAGCGAGGGATCGTCGCACACGCCGGGATCTCCGCCCTGCGCGATGACGATCTCGCGAAATTTCTCCAATGCCTTTCCGCTCGAGATCGCGCGCTCCAGCCGCGTGCGCGCGTCGGCGTGATCGTCCGTCACTCCTCCGAGCACGAGCATCTCGGCACCGAACCGCAGCACCAGCTCGCGCAAATCCGGCGGACCGCCTCCCTTCAACGACTGCACCGACTCGATGATCTCGTTGGCGTTCCCGCACGCGATGCCGAGCGGCGAGTCCATGTTCGTCAGCAGCGCCACCACCGGACAGTCGTGACGCGCGCCGAGGGCGATCATCGTCTTCGTGAGCGTCAGGTGGTCGTCGAGCGCCGGGAGGAAGGCTCCCGCGCCGGTCTTCACGTCGAGCACGAGCCCGTTGAGGCCTTCGGCGAGCTTCTTGCTCATGATGCTCGACGCAATGAGCGGAATGCTTTCCACCGTCGCGGTCGCGTCGCGCAGCGCGTACAGCATACGGTCGGCCGGCGCAATCTCGCCCGTCTGCCCCATGAGCACGCAACCGATGCGTTCGACCTGCGCCGCGGCCTGAGACAGCGAGAGGCGTGTATGGAATCCCGGAATCGACTCGAGCTTGTCGAGCGTGCCGCCGGTATGGCCTAGGCCGCGACCGGAGACCATCGGCACCGCAACGCCGCACGCAGCCACGAGCGGGGCGAGCACGATCGATACCTTATCCCCGACACCGCCCACGGAGTGCTTGTCCACGCGACGCATCCTGAGGTGCGAGAGTTCGAGCTTCCGCCCGCTCTCGAGCATTCCCTCCGTGAGCGCGACGGTTTCGTCGTCGGTCAGGCCGCGGAAGTAGATCGCCATGAGCAGCGCCGACACCTGGTAGTCGGGAAGCGTGCCGGCGGCGAGATCGCGCGCGAATGCGTGCCAGTCGGCGGCGTCGATGTGACCGCCGTCACGCTTGCGCTCGATGAGGTCGCGCAGCGTCATTGACCCGGCGCGGCCGGAGTGCCTACGTTCTGGAGCTGGCGAAGGAAAAAACGCCAGAGCGAACAATTTCCGGAGCCGTCGCGCATGTGGACTCGTTGGAGGATGGCCAGCCTGCTGGCCGTGGCGTTCGCCGCGGGGCCGCGGGCCGGTGCGCAGACCGCGAGCGAACGGATCGCCCAGGGAGACCGCGCGTACGCCGACCTGCAGGCCAGGACGGCGCTCGATCAGTATCGCCTGGCACTCTCGATCGAACCTAAGAGCTACGAGGCATTGTGCAAAGCGTCACGGGTCGAAGTGGATCTCGCCGAGGGGCTCGACGCCGGTCCGGATCATGACTCGCTGCAGGCGAACGCGCAGCGGCACGCGGAAGCGGCGATCGCGGTGAATCCGCGGAACGCCGAGGGCCACTTCGCGCTGGCCCGCGCGCTCGGCCGCAAGGCGCTCAGCCTTGGCACGATGGACCGCATCCGCTACGCCAAGCTGATCCGGCAGGAGGCGCTGGCGGCGTTGAGGTACGATTCCCTGCACGCCGGCGCGATTCACGTGATGGGGAGCTGGAACGCCGAGATCATGCGCGTGAACGGGTTCGAGCGCGCATTCGCCAAGCGGTTCCTTGGCGCCGAGGTGTTCGGCGAAGCGAACTGGGAGGCGGCTCAGCGGCTGATGGAGAAGGCCGTGCGGCTCGACCCCGACCGGCTGGTGCATCATCTCGACCTCGGCTCGATCTACGCGGACCGCGGCGACAAGGCCGGCGCGCGCGAACAGTTCCTGTTTGTCATCCGTGCACCGCTGCGCCAATTCAACGATCCGCTCTACAAGAGGAGGGCGGCCGAGCGCCTCAAGAAGCTTTGAGGAAACCAGAAAGACCCTTGCAGCACCCGTGAAGCACCCGTGAAGCACCCGTGAAGCAACCGTGAACAGGCCATGACCGACGACACCAACGAACAACAGGTCGCCCAGCTCGAGGCGCGGCTCAGCGAGCTCACCCGCGAGCGCGATAACCTCGCCGCGGTCGTGGACATCCTCCAGTCGATCAGCGCGTCGCTGCATTTCGAGGAGATCCTGCAGACGATCGCCCGAAAGCTCGGCGAGGCGTTCGGGCTCGACCGCAGCTCGATCTTCCTCGCGGGCGAGCGCAGCGAGGTGCGCCTCGTCGCGAGCTACGAGGATCCGTCGATCCGGAACCTCGTGGTGGATCTCGACCGCTATCCCGAGCTGAAGCATGCGTTCGAGTCGGGCGAGACGGTGTTCGTGCCCGACGCCATGAAGGATCCGATGTTTCTCGCCGTGCGCGACGAGCTGGACCTGCGCAAGGTGCGCTCGATCGTCGTCGTGCCGATCCGGTGGCGGCAGGAGGTGATCGGCGCGATTTTCCTGCGCACCGAGCGCGACTCGACTCCGTTCAGCGAAACGGACGTGAAGTTCTGCCAGACCATCGCCGACCTCACGGCGAAGGCGCTGCGCAACGCACACCGGTTCGAGGCGATGCTCAAATCGTCGAGCGAGAAGCCGAGCGACCAGCACCGCTCGGAACTGCCCGCTATCGCGCTCCTCGCGTTCCTTCGCCGCCTGCTCGACCGCTACGCCTCGAGTGAGAGCCACGTCTGGGCCGAGACGCTCCTCGCGAAGGCGAGCGACGAGGAGCTCGAGCGACTGGTCGGCGTGGCGCTCCAGGTGATCGAAGAAGAGGCCAAGGGGTGACCGTTCCCAAGCGCGATGCGGAGCGCAGTGCCGTGCTGCGGCGCACGCTCGAGCAGGCGTCATACGACTATTACGTGCTCGACCGCCCGACGATGCCGGACCGCGAGTACGACACGCTGTTCCGCGAGCTGCAGGACCTCGAGCGCGAACATCCCGGGCTGCGCACGCCGGACTCGCCCACCATGCGCGTGGGCGCGGAGCCCGCCACGAGCTTCGCGAAGCACACGCATCTCGTGCCGATGATCTCGCTTTCGAACGCGTTCAGCGATGACGAGGTCGCCGAGTGGGACGCGCGCGCGACGAAGATCGCGGGAACGGCCGTTCGGCAGAGCGGCTATTCCGCGGAACTGAAGATCGACGGCGCGGCCGTGAGCCTCACGTATCGCGACGGCGTGCTCGTCACGGGTGCGACCCGCGGCAACGGCGCGGTGGGCGAGGCCGTCACCGCGAACCTTCGCACGATCCGCGAGATCCCGCTGCGGCTGCGCGGCAGCGAGAAGGCCCATCCGCCGCTGATCGAGATTCGCGGCGAGGTGTACTTCCCGTTCGACGCCTTCGAGCGGCTGAACGACGAGCGCACGAAGGCGGGCGAGCCGGTGTTCGCGAACCCGCGCAACTCCGCGGCGGGCTCGCTGCGCCAGCAGGACCCTGCGGTGACCGCCGCGCGTCCCCTCCGTTTTTTCGGCTACGCCTACGCCGTTCCAGGCGCAGGCGCCCTGCCATTCGAGACGCAGTCCGAGCTCCTGAAGACACTCGGGTCGTGGGGCATTCCGACCGCACCGCACCACAAGCACTGCCGCACCCTGGCCGACGTGAACGCCTGCGCGCATTCGATCGAAACCAGGGTGCGCGGCGAGCTGAATTTCGGCATCGACGGCATCGTCGTGAAAGTGGAGTCGATCGCGCTGCAGGCGGAGCTCGGCGATGCCGGCCGTGAACCGCGCTGGGCGATCGCGCGAAAGTTCGCCGCCGACATCGCCGAGACGAAGCTGCTCGCCATCGAGGTGAACGTCGGCCGCACGGGGAAGATCAATCCGTACGCCGTGCTCGAGCCCGTCGAGGTCGGCGGCACGACGGTGAGCCGCGCGACGCTGCACAACTACCAGCTGATCAAGCAGAAGGACCTGCGCGAAGGCGACGTCGTGATGCTCAAGCGCGCGGGCGACGTGATTCCTCAGGTGATCGGTCCGGTTCCGGAGAAGCGCGACAAGCGGCATCCGCCGCCGGTGCCGAAGATCCCGACGCACTGTCCGGCGTGCGGCACGAAGGTGCGCGCATCGGAGAAGGACCTCTTCTGCGACAACGATCGCTGCGAGGGACGCCGGCTGGAGGCCATCGTGCACTTCGCGTCGCGCGGCGCGATGGACATCGACGGGCTGTCGTACGCGCGCATCGAACAGTTGCTCGACGCGGGGCTGATTCACGACATCGCGGATCTCTACGACCTGAAGGAAGCGGACATCGCGGCGCTCGAGCGGTTCGCGGAGAAGAGCGCGCAGTCGCTCGTGGAAGCGATCGAAGCCTCGAAGAAACAACCGCTCTCGCGATTGCTGTTCGGACTCGGGATTCGGCACGTCGGCGCGGAAGCCGCCGCGCTGCTGGCGAGGAATTTCGGGAAGCTCGATGCGATCGCCAAGGCCGGCGTCGATGAGATCGAGGCCGTGCACGGCATCGGCCCGACGATCGCGGCGTCGGTCCACGAATACTTCCACGACGAGCGCGCCGCGAAGCTGATCGAACGGCTGCACGCCCACAAGCTGACCTTCGCCGAACCGGCACGCGCCGCATCCGGTGATGCCTTCAGGGGCCTCACAGTCGTCATCACCGGGACGCTGCCGACGCTCAGCCGGCCGGAGGCGAAGGCGATGATCCAGGACGCAGGTGGCCGGGTGACGGACTCGGTGTCGAAGGCGACGAGCCTGCTGGTGGTCGGCGCGGACGCGGGAAGCAAGCTCGACAAGGCCAGGGAACTTGGCCTGCAGATCATCGACGAAGCCGAACTCTTGCGCCGTCTCGGGAAGTAGAGGTTTCTTTCACCGTCATGGCAACCAACGTGGACCTTTCATCGTCGCAACTGCTCGCATTTCCGCGCGCGTCGCTCGGCGCGCTGCGCTCGGCACTCATTCGTGACACCGGCGGCGCGTTCGCGACGTTCCTTCAAGAGGCGGGCTATGCCGGCGGCGACGCGATCTTCGCGTCGTTCCGCAGCTGGCTGGCGGCTCGTGGAGCGGGTGACGCCGAGTCGCTCGACGTGGAGACGTACCAGTCGCACGCGACGGAGTTCTTTCGCGAGATGGGCTGGGGCTCACTCGCGATCACGCCGCTGCACGACGTCGTCGCGATCGTCGATTCGAGCGACTGGGCGGAGTCGGATGCCACGGGTGGCCTGCCATATCCGGCGTGCCACTACAGCACGGGGTTGTTCGCCGATTTCTTCGGCAGAACAGCTGAGGCGCCACTGGCCGTACTCGAGGTGGAGTGCCGGTCCAGCGGAAGCCACCGGTGCCGGTTTCTGGTGGGATCGGCCGAGATCATGCAGCACCTGTACGAACGCATGACGGCGGGGGCATCGTACGAAGAGGCGGCGGCGGACTTGGCCTAGCGATCCGCGGCGAAGAGCGACGGTACGAACAGCAACGAGCGACGTGTGAGGGGCGATCTGGCGAAGCGCGACGTGTGAGAGGCGAGGAGACGTTCTCCGCACTCCTCACACGT
>Ga0208587_1000546_pt1 | contig 20498 bp, 15 predicted proteins | sample NGESurdeep092012_7_FD_184472 | JGI IMG/M metagenome (GOLD analysis project Ga0208587, IMG submission 184472) | Arctic peat soil microbial communities from Barrow, Alaska - NGEE Surface sample 210 deep-092012 (SPAdes) | ecosystem: Environmental > Terrestrial > Soil > Wetlands > Peat ...
GAGGGCCACGAGGTGCTCCTCGAGACCGGCGGTCACATCTCGCTCGAGCGGGTGCCGACGGGCGTCGTGCGGATCATGGATGTCAAGTGCCGTGGCAGCGGCGAATCGGGGCGGATGGACTGGGGCAACCTCGCCCGCCTCGGCCCGCGCGACGAGGTGAAGTTCGTGATCGCGGACCGCGCCGACTACGACTACGCGAAGGATGTCATCGTCCGCTACGACCTGCCGCCGCGGGTCGCGAGCATCCTGTTCTCGCCCGCGCACGGCCAGTTGCCGGCGTCAGACCTAGCCGCATGGGTGCTGGCCGACCGGCTCGCCGTGCGCGTGGTGCTGACGTGGCGGCCGGATGCGCAGCGGCCCATCGAAGACATCGAGCGTGAAATCGGCGCTTCCCAGTGGACCACCAACCGCGGCAGCGAGCGGCTGAAATTCGGCAGCTTCAAGGTGACGGTCGATGGCGGCCAGAGCGTGGGTACGGCGTACCAGCGCATGCCCTACGGACCATTCGGGCGCCAGTTATACGGGCTAAGCGATCCGGATGCGCGCGGTACGTTGTTCGTGGATGCCGGGAAGCTGTATCGGATCTACTCGGCGGCGCGCGCGAAGGGCTGGCAATTGACCGCTCACGTGCAGGGCGGCAGCGCGATCGACACGCTGCTGGACGTGTTCGAGCGGCTGGACCGCGAGAAGCCGATCGCGGAGATGCGCAACCACGTGATGCACGGCAGCTTCCTGAGCGAAGACGCGATTGGGCGCATGAAGCGCATGGGCGTGGCGCTGGACGCGCAGCCCGGCTGGCTTTACTTCGACGTCCCGGCGCTGGAACAGGTGTTCGGCGCCGACAAGATGCGGTGGTTCTTCCCGCTGAAGTCGGTGATCGACGCGGGGATCCCGGTGGCGGGAGGGAGCGACCACATGATCGGCCACGACAAGAATGGCGCGCTGAATCCCTACAATCCCTTCTTCAATATGTGGATGTGCATCACGCGCCGCATGCGCAACGGCGAAACGTTCTATCCACAGGAGCGCATCACCCGCGGGCAGGCGCTGCGCATGTACACGGCGGGTCCGGCGTGGCTACAGTTCTCCGAGGAGACGCGAGGATCGCTGGAAGCGGGCAAACTGGCCGACGCGGTGGTTATCGACCGGAATTTTCTGACGTGTCCGGAAGACGAGATCCGCGCGATCGAACCGCTGATGACGATTGTCGGCGGCTCGATTGTTTACGACAGGCGTTAGCCCGTTGCGGGCTGCGGCGCCCGCCGGGGTTCCGCGTAGTTGGCCGCGAGACCGAGCGCGAGAACCCATTGTCAACCGTCTCAAAAACCGTTTCGAGCACAGGCACTCTACTCCCAGCATTGCGGAACCGAGGACAAACCGATAGGCTGGAATGCGGTACTCTCAAATACCACGGCTGGCAGCGGGTGAGTAAATGAAGGCCAAACCGGGCAAGGAAGCGCCAGGAAACAACTACATCGTGATCGTCTTCGATAGCTGCCGCTACGATTCCTTCGTCGCCGCCCAACCGAAGAACATCTCCAAACTAGGCGAAGTCGAGGCGCGCTGGTCTTACGCTTCCTGGACCGCGCCTTCGCACTACAACCTGCTTTCCGGCCTGATGCCGCACACCAGCCCCAAACGGGTCTTCGCCTCCCAGTACTACAAGAACGACTTTCAGAAATACGCCGAGCGCCTCGGCATCCAAGGCGTCGGCTTCCGCTCCCTCATCCCCAAACTCTACTTCCCGGCTTTCCTGCAAGAGAGTCTCCACTACCGCACCCACGCCATGGTTTCGCTGCCTGTGCTCAATCCGCGGACCATCCTTAACAATGGCTTCGATACCTACCGCCTCATGGAGAAGCACAACGACATGCGCGCCATGGTCAGGGAAATGCGCTTCCCCGGGGACCGCCCGTCGTTCTACCTGCTCAACGTCGGCGAGACCCACTACCCTTACGCGCTGCCGGATGAACCGCCCGAAGAGTGGCCGCGCATCTCTGGCGTTCACGGCGTCTTCCAGCACCTCGACGATCAAATCGTCGGCGGCAAACTCGCCAAAGGCGAAGACAAATTCTTCAACAAGACGAAAATGAAAATGCTGCGCGACCGCCAGATCAAAGCCGTAAAATATCTCGACGCCGTGGTCGAGGAACTCTTCGATGTCGTTCCCCGCAATACCTACATCACCATCACATCCGATCACGGCGAGCTCTTCGGCGAGAGCGGTTTCTTCGGCCACGGTCCCATCATGCACAAGAAGGTATTTGAAGTGCCGTTCGTCGAGGGTAAGCTGCGATGAGCCTGCCCTTCATTCCACACCTGGCATATATCGGTCCGGGCGCCGGCTTCGCCTTCCTCGGCAGCTTTCTCACCCTGCTTGGCGGACTCTTCCTCGGCCTCATCTCCGTGCTCCTGTGGCCGTTCCGTATCGCCTGGGGCGCGCTGACCGGCCGCCAGGGATACAAGCACGCCAAAATCCAGAAGCTGATCTTCCTCGGCCTCGATGGCCTCGACCCCTCTCTCGCCGAACGCTACATGGCCGAAGGCAAACTCCCCAATCTCAGCCGCCTTCGGGAAATGGGTGGTTTCCATCGCCTGCGCACCACCTTCCCCGCGCTCTCTCCGGTCGCCTGGAGCACCTTCGCCACCGGCGTCAATCCAGCCCGCCACAGCATGTTCGATTTTCTGAATCGCAATTTGCGCTCTTACATGCCGGAGCTCTCTTCCTCGCGCGTCCGCGATCCCGAGCGCGTCCTCAGCATCGGCAAATACCGCATTCCGCTGAGCCGCCCGGTCGTCGAAATGCGCCGCAAGAGCCGCACCTTCTGGCAGATCCTGGGCCAGCACCAGATCGCCTCCACCATCCTGCGCGTGCCCATCACCTTCCCGCCGGAAAACTTCAACGGCCGCATGCTCTCCGCCATGTGTACGCCAGACCTGCTCGGCACGCAGGGCACGTTCGCGCTCTACACCACGCGCACTACCAGTGAATCCATGGAAAGCGGGAATCGATTCCCCCTCGATCCGCGGAACGGCTTCTATCACGGTGAAATCGCCGGCCCCGAGAACCACATGGAGACCGGCGCCGGCCAGATGACAATCCCCTTCACCCTGCGGAAATCCGGCCCCGCTTCCGCCACTCTCTCGATTGCCGGCGAACGCTATGAACTCTCTCTTGGCGAGTACACGCCCTGGGTCACCCTCACCTTCAAAGCCTCCTTCGGCATCGCTGTCACCGGCATCGTGCGCTTCCTGCTCACGGAAATCGAGCCCCAGCTTTCGCTCTATCACACGCCCATCAACATCAACCCCGAAGATCCCGCGCTCCCCATCTCCCACCCCAGCTACTACGCAACCTATCTCGCCAAATTGCTCGGCGCATATTCCACCCTTGGCATGGCCGAAGACACTTGGGCGCTCAACGAACACGCCATCGATAACGCCGCCTTTCTGAAGCAGGCCTACCTCACCTACGAAGAGCGCGAGGCCCAGTTCTTGAGCGCGCTCGATCGCACCCGCCGCGGAGTCGTGGCCTGCGTCTTCGATACCACCGATCGCGTGCAGCACATGTTCTTCGCCCAAAAAGATGGCGGCGGTCCCTACAGCCGCGTGATCGAAGAACTTTACATGCGCGCCGATACCCTCGTCGGCAAGACCCTCGCGCACGTCGATGAGGAAACCGTCCTCTTCGTCCTCAGCGATCATGGCTTCGCCAGCTTTGAACGCGGTGCGGACCTCAACGCCTGGCTGCTCCAAAACGGCTATCTCGCCCTCCAACCCGGCGCCACCGGCGAGGGAAAATATCTCCAGGAAATCGATTGGTCGCGCACCCGCGCCTACACCTTCGGGCTCGCCGGCATCTATGTCAATGAGAAAGGCCGCGAGGCGCAAGGCATCGTCGAACCCGGCGCCGGGGCCGCCGCCCTCAAGCGCGAGATCGCCGGCAAACTTTCCGGCCTCCGCGACGAAGCCCGCGACCGCGTCGCCATCCGCAAAGCCTGGCCGTCCGAGTCCCTCTATACGGGCCCCTATCTCGACGCCGCGCCCGATCTCATCGTCGGCTATGCCGACGGCTACCGAGCCAGTTGGGATGCGGCCGTGGGCAAAGTCACGGCCCGCGTGTTCAGCGACAATCTCAAAGCCTGGAGCGGCGATCACTGCGTCGATCCCACCCTCGTCCCTGGCGTGCTCTTCTCCAACCGCGCCATACTCGTCCAAGACCCCGGGATCGAGGACATGGCCCGCACTGCCCTCGATCTCTTCGGCATTGCTCCGCCGCCGCACATGGAAGGCAAGGCCCTGTTCCAGCCCGGCGCGCCCAGCGTGGAGCGCGAGGTCGCTGCGTGAAGTTCGCATGCGGAAGGACGGGGACGAGTTTGCAATCGGCTTGTCTTCGAGCGATGCCGCGGGCACTGCGCCGAGGGCCGTCTGCCAGCTTGCGAGATAGCCGCGGCCGAAGCCGACGAACAGGTCCGGGGAGCGTCTACTGAGGAATCGCCATGGATCTTTTCAACGCCATCTTCGATTCCTCACTGCTCTTCTTTTTCACTGCCTTCTCCTGGGCGCCCCCGGTCGTGGGACTAAGCGTGCTGGCCGCAGCCACCGGCGGCGCCATTCTCTGGGTCTGGGGCAAGACCAGCGACCAGGCACGCATGAAGAAGGTGAAGAACGGCGTCTGGGCCGCCCTCTTCGAGCTGCGCGTCTATGTGGATGAGCCCCGCGTCACCTGGCGTGCGCAGAAAGCGCTTTTCACCGCGAATTTCCGCTATATGGCCCTGGCCCTGCGCCCCGCGCTGTGGATGCTCGTACCCATGGCGCTATTGCTGGTGCACTTGAACGCGTTCTATGGCCGCGCGCCCTTGGCCGTCGACCGCGATGCCATCGTCACCGTGGGCATGAGTTCCACCTGGGATCCCAATTCCCCGGCCCCGCAACTGCTCGCGCCCCCGCAAGTCCTCGTCACCAGTTTCCCGGTGCGTTGTCTCGACACCCGCGAAATCAGTTGGCGTATCCGCCCCGTGAGCGCGGTCTCCGGCCAACTCACTTTTCTTGTGGATGGCCAGCGTGTTCGGAAGCCGATCGAAGCCGGTTCCCGCCAGCGCTTCATTCCCGGACGCAGCGTAAACTCAGCCCTCCAGTCACTGTGGATGCCCGCCGAAGGCCGCATTGCTTCGAACACCGTCCAATGGATCGAGATCCGCTATCCGGTGGCTTACCTGTCCGTTCTGGGGGTGCAGTGGAACTGGCTGCTCTGGTTCTTCGGCGTCTCCATGGTAGCGGCGCTTTTGCTCAGGAAACGTTTGGGTGTAGTAATCTAAGGAGACTTCTGATGTTGGGACCGTCTGTCAAATTGAATCAGGCCCTGTGGGCCAAAGTGAAAAAGTGCGCCGATGCCCGCGGCTACAGTTCGCCGCAGGAATTCGTCGAGCACGTTCTCGAAAAGGAACTCGCCAAAGTCGAGGCTTCTCCATCCGACGAAGAGATCGCAAAGAAGCTACAGGGACTAGGCTATTTAGACTAAAATGAGGTTAACGTGGCCACAACCAAAATTGAACTCGACAAAGCACTTTGGGCCCAAGTACAAGAGCACGCCGCCTCGGCCGGCTACAGCTCCCCCGAAGAATTCCTCCAGCACCTGATCGAAAAGGAACTGGCGAAATCGGCGGAGCCGGTCTCTAATGAGTCTGCCGTCCGCAAGATCCGTGGCATCGGCTATATCGACCCAGGCCTCGATATCTGAAGTTAAGGGCCTATCAGGAAATAGCGACTTCAAGCTCTGAAAGGCGCTCCCTCACGGTTGCGGCTCTGAAAGTACATCGGAGCCATTATTTACTGAACGTCCAGCACCGTTGGGTACCGCCTTGCATCAGCCGGCTGTACTTTTGGGAAGCCGCCATCGTCTGGCGGCCTTCGAAAACATCGTGGCAGACCGGCTTTTCCACGTACACGTGTTTCCCTGCATGGCACGCCCAGATGGCGGCCAGCGCGTGCCAGTGATCGCATGTGGCGATGGTCACCGCGTCGATACTCTTGTCATCAAGCACTCGCCACAGGTCGTGCTCGAAGGCCGGCGTCTCCCGGTGATCTGTTTGAACTGCGCGCCGCGCTTCTGTAATTGGGTGTCGTCGGAATCGCAAAAAGTGCCGACATCCACCCCCTGGAACCTGAGCGGCCGATTTCAGGTGATCGCCGCCGCGCCCGCCCACCCCCAGCCTTCGCCGCGAGTGACATGAATCTGTGCGCGACCATATACCGCACGCACCTCGGCCGGCGGCAGCACCTGGCCCAGCGGGTTCACGGCATTGATCACCCAGACCGGCCGGGGAGCCAGAGAATTTGCCAGATCCGGCAGGTCGTAAAACTTGAGGGCGGACGGCACGATCTGCTCGAACACCTGCCGGTGGATGCGATGCGTGACTACGGCGTCGTAGCCCACCAGCATCTCTTCGAGCACCAGTTTCTTGATGCGCGGATCGAGAGCCGCGGCGTGCAGCATGGCCACGGCACCCGCGCCTCTTCCGATACCGGAGATATTTGAAGAATCGACCTGGCTGCGCGCGGAGAGCAGATCGATCCCGCGAGCGATATCCGCGGCTCGCATGCCCACGAGCGTCTTCCCCAGCAGAATGGCGGTCTCCGCGTCGTCGTGGTCGGCAAAATAGGCAAAGAAGTGGTTGTGCGTATCCAGAGCCGGGCGCGTTTCGCCCAGGCCACGTGCGTCAATCGCCATCACGATGTTGCCCTTGCGCACCAGCAACTCGGCCGCCTCGCGAGACGCTTGTTTGCCTTCGCCATCCGCGCAGATGATGTCCGGTTCCGCTTCGCTGGCAACCTTTGCCCGCGGTGTGCGGATCCCATTGGCCCGGCAAGCGCTCCCAGCGTTTGCAGGGAGCCATCAACCAGAACGTAGGGGCTGTAGACATCGATCAGCCCGCTGGCCAGGTACGGTTTCGCATTTTTCATAGTTCGGATCGTATTTTTTGGATACCGGGGGCATCGTGCTCTATGCTTTCCCGCAACAGGTCGTCGATCTGGTAGTGGAGCAAGTGGAGCTGACTGCCCACAACTGAAGCAGGCTTCCCAGGAGGCCGGACTCCGTCCCCCTGGGGCTCAGCGGTCTGAAGAGCAGGACGCCGATTCCGAACGGCTGGCGGGCTGCGCGGATCCTGGACCTGAAGATAGCTTCGCGATGGCCGATGTCTACCGGGGCGATAGGCACAATCACGGCGATCGTGACAGCGTGAACCGGAGCTATCCAGTACCTTCAGATTCCTTGACGGCGGAAAAGCCCCGGGTTCGCAAGCCTCACACGAAGGCAACTGTCGGCGAGATGCACTGCTCGGAGTACGTGAGGTATCCACCTGCCTCGCTAGAGATCGCGTACTGCACCCCCGGTGGTATCAGGACCAGATCCCCAGTACGCACCTCGACACGAGGTATCGAGGACGGATTCTCGGAACTATCGCACATTGCCAAGCCACCGTCGCCACTAGAGATTCTGAGGAGCACGAGACGGTCGTCTTCTCGTTGGAGGTCCGTCTCTTGCTTCGGAGCTATGACGTAGCGCGCCGCTCTGAGGAACGAATCGCACAGGACCGTCCGCTCGCCCCCTTGTATGGCATCCGGCACAATAGTTTCCATGTTTCTGTGCTCAAGTCCTCTCACGGCTCGATTCGTCAGCGGCATTTCGATCGCGCGTAGCGCCTCCTCGGAATGGAGCCGATCGAACGAAGCAGGAATGGCTCTACCGATGTTCTGGTCATGCAACCTCTGGACCATATCGGTTGATACCGTTGCATACTCTTCGAGGACGCAACCAATGACAGTGTGCACTGTTCCTAACTCGGATATCACAAGGACGTCGCCCGAAGCCGGCACAAACTTGTACCTGTCATAATCGGCATTCTCTTTGCCCGCAAGCCAATCTTGAAAGGATTCCTTCTTATATATCCGTTTCCACTGCTCGAAGTCGCACAAGAACACGTATCCTCCCGGCTTTACCTGGAGAATATGAAATACTTCTAGCTTATGCTCGATGTGTCTTTGAAAACTAAACCCCTGCCGTTCATTCTGGATAAATATCGAGTAACCGACAGGCGTTGCGGCCTTGATCGCGTACGACTTATACTTCAGAATGAATCCCAGTTCCATCTGGAACCTCGTGATCTGTCTGGCTTCCGCCCCGGACAACTGATTCCGCAGGATTGATCGCAAAAGTAGCTTTAGGAGCATCTCCAGCCGTTCGGCCTGGTCGATCGGCAAATCCCTGCGGAGGTGCTCTTTGAACACGGGCAGACCTCGCAATCCGCATTCGATCAGCCTCCGTACGATATCGCTTTCATTTGTTTCAGAGTGGGCCGCATAGGCATCGAGATCCCGTGATAGCTCACTGTATTTGGTGGTCATCTTATCTCTCTATACTCTTCCCGCCGAGAGGCCTATCATGGAAAATGATCCATGGAGTTTCAAATCAAGAAGGCTTCGGAAGTTCCACGGGCCCCCGGCTGAACGAGCGGGAGCCAAAACTAATACGAAAGGTCCCTAGCGATGCCTGCGGAGCCGCCACGAAAGAAATCCAGTCGTTTTCAATAAGGCATCCGTCTCCGGACAAGCGCAGTTCGATCGAAACACCGCCCAGCAGAACAACATTGATCGCGGCGCCCCGATCGACCTGTCTTCGAACGGTGAAGTCATGTACACCAGTGAACTTGAGTTGATAGACCCGATCCCAGGTTCCCGAGAACATCGGGCAAACAAGTACCAGCGGTATCTGATGACAAACGGCCCGATTCTCAGTAATGCATTTGTCGAAGCCGAAATACAACGTTGTGCCGCCTGTGAAGCAAATTGGGCAGAGATTTGAATCCGATTCAAAATGATAGGGGGCAATCGTCATATACTCTGCAACGTCTCCCTCCATGTATTTGTAAACGTCTCCGCAATCTCGATGATAGTAGCACGCGTAGCGATCTATTTGGCCAGTGGCCGCAAAATGTCGGCGATGATACAAAAACCCGTTACGATACAACGGGATGTCGGCATCGAAAGGAGCCAAGACAACGCCGAGATTCTTGCCGACAAATGGGTCCGCATCAATGTCGATAATCAGCGGCATTCCGCCCAATTCGACAGTGCTATAAGCGTGAATAGGTGGTCTGCGAACTTCATCTGTATAAAAGGACGGCCAGAACTGGCGACAGGAGATCTCGCTTGGAAAGCGGTAGGCCGCGAGAATGGCGGCGACATGCTTTTCGACACACGTGATGCACATGGCACCCAGACCATCATCGACGGGATAAGCCAGGGAATCCAATCCAGCGTTTTGAGATATCAGCTCGGCTTTGACTCGAATCAGGTCCTGAATAGCTGAGAGCAGCCTCTGCTCGACATGTGGCTGCAGGTCGAGGGAGTGCGCACGCAATCGTTGAATGGCATCGCGTGCTGATGCGGAAGCATATGGTGAAATTAGTCCAGCAAGTTCTTCTTGTAGCATCACGGAGTCCTGAACTAGAGACACCCTCGACGAGACGGAAATGGATGGCCTGCCCCAGCAGTCCCGGAGCGTGTCGGGCGTCCTTGTAAAGCGAATCGCATGCAGCCTAAAGCCGCCTGGTCGCGTGGCAGTGATGTCAAACTGTCCGGAATCATCAGCGTCCACAAGTATATCGAAATCCTCGGCGATTCCACCCAGTTCGGCAGAAGCGGGCCAGCGGGACGATCGGGGACCGCGCACAGATATCCAGAGATCGCCTCCGAATACTTCCTTAAATGTATGGAGAGACTCACCCTCCATTGGCAAAATAGCTTACACAATGTTTCCGGCGTGACCTCGTGGTCGAATTGGCGCGCAACCGGCGGGTGCGGCGGATCATCGGGCCGCGGATGTCGGAGGCGACCCAGGCGTGGCGCGCCCTAACAGCGAGGAGGATTCAGAGTCCAGGAACAACTGCGCGAGAGCGTGCGTTCTCAGAATCGACGCCGGACAGGTGGTGGAGATTGGGCCTTCGATGGTATCTCGCACGGCTTCGGCCTTGCGGAGTTCCGGAACGCAGCAGATGAGGTTTGTCATACCAACGATGGTGGGACAGGTCAGCGATAATGCATGCTCCGGCACGGCGGAGATGCCGTCGAAATGGCCTTCGCCAACCTGCTGTCGCCGGCAGGCATCGTCGAGATGGACAATCTTGACCGGCAGGGGGTCGGCGAAGTCCGCCACCGGCGGGTCGTTGAAGCCAATGTGTCCGTTCTCGCCGATTCCGATAAAGCCGGCGTCGATGGGCGCCTCGGCGAGCAGGGCGCCATAGCGGCGGCACTCAGCTTCCACATCCGGCGCGTCACCGTTAACATAGTGCATGGCGCGCAGCGGAACGCGGTCGGCCAGCCTCGTCTTCAGCCACAGCCGGAAACTCGCCGGATGCGTCATCGCCATGCCGGCGTACTCGTCCAGGTGGAACGCCTCGACGGCGCTCCAGCCGAGGTCTGGGGCCAGTACGAGTGCGTCAATAAAGTCGAGCTGGGAATTGCCGGTGCTCACCACAATGCGCGCGCGGCCGCGGGTGGCGATGGCACCGCGCAGGATCGCGGCCGCGGCCTCTGCCGCTACGCCGGATGCCTCGCGTTTGGATGAGAATACCTGCACCTGCATAACGCCGGCATGGAACGTCTTTATTAGGGATGACATGGGGTACCTCTCAAATGGATTCTGCATTTAGCCTTGTTCTTGGCCCGCCGTCCGCGTGGGGACGAGCAGACAGACAAACAGGGTGGCGGCGAGCGGAACGGTGCTGGCGGCCACCAGCACGGGCTGGAAGGAGTAGTGGTCGGCGGCCCAGCCGATCAGGTAGGTGGAAAGAATCGTGCCGAGGCCGGCGCCAGTGCCGCTCATACCGCTCACTGTGGCGACCTCAGAGGACGGATAGAGATCGGACGGCAACGTCAGTGCCATCGTGGACCATGCCGCATAGCTGAACGTGGAAATGGCGAAGAGCGCGATCAGTAGAGCGAAGTTGTTGAGAAACGCGGCCGGGATCAAGCACGCCATGCCGGCACCGCAAACCACGACCACGAATTTGCGCGCCCGCACGACGGGCCAGCCCCGGCGAATGAGGTAGCTCGAGAATCCACCTCCGGAGAAATTGCCGAGGTCGGCGGCAAGGAACGGAACCCAGAAGCCGACGAGTGCATTCTCCAGCCGGAATCCCTTCGAGACGAGGTAAATAGCGAACCAGTCGGCGACAAAGTACCAGACGGGATCGGTGAGCGCCCGGCCGAGTATGATGCCCCAGGTTTGGCGCATACCGAGCAGCGCGAGCCAGGAGTGGGATGATTCAGAACCACTCTTTCCCGCTTCTGCTCTGCCGCTGAGAATGTAGTTGCGTTCGTCTGAGCCGAGTCGGGGATGAGTCTCAGGCGGGTGATAGAATCGCCGCCAGACAAGCACCCAACTGAAACCGAGCATTCCCGTTACTACGAAAACCGGGCGCCAACTGCCGAAGCTGTGATAGAGCCCCACCACAAGGGCAGGCGCGACGGCGGCGCCGATGGCCGAACCGCTGTCGAACAGGGCCACAGCCCAGCCGCGTTCGGTCTTGGGAAACCATTCGGCGACAGCCTTTGTTGCGCCGGGCCAGTTGGCAGCCTCGCCTGCACCGAGCAGAAAGCGGAAAGCCATGAAACTCCTCAGGCCTTGCGCTGTCGCGGTCATGATGGCCGCTATCGAATACCAAGTGACCGAAAGCAGCAGGCCTCGGCGAGTGCCAAGCCAGTCGAGCAAGCGCCCCGCGACAGTCTGCATCACCGCGTAGGAGACGCGGAAGGAAATGATCAACAGCGCAAAATCCGAGTTCGTCCAGTGGTAGTCGGACTTCAACAAAGGGGCAAGCACACTGAGTGTCTGGCGGTCGATGTAATTGATGACCGTGGAGGCAAACAGCAAACCACCAATCCACCATCGCAGCCGGGGAATCGCCGGGCTGCCCCCACCCTGGTTCCGTTCGACCATTATTTCCATCCAAAAACGAGGAGGGAATGCGGGCTGAGGCCCAGCCCCGCGACTTCCCTCGACGGAAACCCGTTGCTGAATGTGATCCAGATCATGTCGATCCCAGCATCAGGCCAGGGCTACCCGGCCCCGAGGCCAGTCAGGACGCGTTCAGTCCAATCCGCGTCGGGCCGGACCTCGACGGAGTCCTCATAAAGCGCGCGCACAAGGCCGGGCGCGACGGGTTGACCGTTGGCATCTACGGGCCCGGCGAGGATGACACGGCGGGGCGCGACGAGGCGCGCGATGAAGGGCAGGTCGGTGCGGGTAAGCACGCCAGGCAGGAAGCTCGAGAAAGGCTCGGTGTAGCTATCGCCTGCGAGCAGGCTTGCCCAGGAGACGAGGCCGCGCGCGAGGTAGGCGACGGCGAGGCCGGAATCGAGCGCTGTGGCGCAGAGCGCGGGCAGGGTCATATGACCACTGGCGGCGAGCACGAGCGGACGCTCGCGGCCGACACGCTGGCGCACAGCCGAGGACATCGCGAGGATGTCGTCCACGCGCTGCGCGAGCAGGGGATGGCCGAGGATGAGCGAAGCCCAGGCGTAAGCTTCCTCGCTCGAGTGCGACGCGTTGTAGAAAGAGTTGCCGCGACCGAGTTCGGGCGTAAGGTCGCCGATACCGCGGACGTCAAAGGCGCAGACGAGGTGACCAGCGGCGGCAAGATTCTGGCAGAGATCACCCTCGCGCCAGTGGCGTGTGCGACCGGCAGGATCGAGCAGTAAAAGCGCGGAGCGGAGCGGAGTGACAGGCGACGGATTGAACACGTAGGCGGGCAGAACGACACCGGGAGCGGAGGCGACCTCACAGGTTTCAACCTCGCAGCCGAGCGCACGGTCGCGCGCCAGCACGATGAGCTTAGCCGACGGCGCGGAGCCGAGTCCCAACAGCGTACGCAGCGCGGCGGCGTCGAGGGGCGCGGGCGAAACGGGCGCTGCGGGCGGGAGAGCGGGCTGGACTCCCGCCACAAGCACTGCGTCGGGTTCGGGCTGGACCGGGGGCTCGGAGACCAAGCGAGTGGAGCTGTGGAGCCAACGCTCGAGGAAGCGGTAGCTTTGGAGGCGCAATTCCGGCGCGAGGGCATGCGGTAGGGCTGTGGCGCCCCACTCGAGGCGGTCGGCGGCGCCGAGAAGCGCGTAGACGCGGCGGAGCTTCTCAAACTCCTCGAGGCCACTTCGGAGATACGAGGGCGAGTAGGTACCGAACGAGTCGCGCTCACTCACCAATAGCAGCAGCGGCTTGGGGGCGAGCGGGTAGAGCAGGTCCCAACGGTCGAAGCCGAGCGGGCCGGAGCCGATGAGATTCTGCTCGGCGTCGTCGGTGGAGCCGGGCGGGTTGAAGCCGTCGCAGGCGAAGTTCTCGGTGTTGCCGCAGGAAACGACGGCGCAGGCCAGGCGCGAATCGACGGCGGCGAGGAACATGGTGAGCGTGGCACCGCCGGACTGGCCCATGGAAGCGATGCGCGTGCGGTCTACCATGGGAAGATCCCAGAGCACGTCGAGACTGCGAACAGCATCCCAGAGTTGGAGCCTCGTGGCGCTATCGCCGGAGAGGAGGAGTTGGCGCCCTAGCCGGGAATGTTCCTCGTCGGCGTCGCCCGCCTTATAGTAGGTGCGCTCGCCCTGACCGAAGGGATCAAAGGCGAGCACGACGTAGCCGAGGCGGACGAGCGCCTGGCACGCCTTCTGATAAGTGTCGTTGGCTTTTCCGTTCAGGCTATGGCCCATCTGGAAGAGAACAGCGGGGAAGGGCGGCTGCGCCCCATCCGGCAAATACAGGTTGGCCGGGATGCGCACGCCGGTGCGGCTCTCGTAGACAAGCAACTGGACGCGATAGCCGTCGCGGGCAAAGCCGCCGGTTTGGTGGACAAGGAGCGGGGTGCGCTCCGGCTCGCCGCCGATGAGTTGCCAAAGGGTCTTGCGAACCCACTGCTGGCGGGCGCGCACGTCGTCGGGCGTCTTCAGTTGTGCGAGCGCTGCCTCGCGCCGCTGGTAGGCCTGGCGCGCCAGGGCGGCGAGATAGTCGGGTAGGCAGCGGGCATAAAGACGGAACCGCGGCTGAGCGAGAGCCGCGGTTCCACCGGCCAGTGCGAGAAGGATCGACCGACGCGTTAACATGTCCACATCATTTTAGAACGTGATGCATAAGCGTCAACTTAGGGAGGTCAGACCTTCTCGGGCACGACGAAAGGCTTGCGATACTCGCGCCGGAACATCCGGTTGGCCTCTGCGTCGCCGCGGACGCTGTAGCTGGCCGCATCGAACTGGAGCGTCCTGCCCACCCGGTAGGAGATGTTTGCCAAGTGGACCAGCGTTGTCGAGATTGCGCCTTCTTCAATCGGGGCGTTGAGGTCCTCTTGCTTGCGCGTGCGCAGCGCCGCGATGAAGTTGGCCCAATTGTTTCCGATGTCCTCGCCGGAGGGACCGGGCTCCGAGTCGCGTCCGAGGAAGCTTTGGTAACGGCCGTGGTCTTCGTCCCAAACTGCCAGGCGTCCCTTCGACCCGTAGAACACCGCGCCGACGGTGTTGGGCGCGCGCCCGTCCTCGCCTATGCCGGATTCATGGTTGCTCATCCAGTGTCGCACCTCGAACACCATCATCTTCTTTTTGCCGTTGTCGTCGAACTCGAAGCTGGCATTCAGGGTGTTCGGTGTTTCCTGGTCATCGTCGAACATGAAGTGGCCGCCGATGGCACTCACCTTGGTGGGGTACTTCACGCCCAGGCCCCACCGGCAGACGTCCACCTGATGAATGCCCTGGTTCCCGAGATCGCCGTTGCCGTAGTCCCAGAACCAGTGCCAGTTGTAGTGGAATCGGTTCCGTGTAAAAGGGTGCTCGGGCGCCGGGCCGAGCCAAAGGTCGTAGTGGACACCCGGCGGCACCGGTTCCCCCGGCTTCCGGCCGATGGTGTCACGCCATTTGAAACAGAGGCCGCGGGCCATGTAGACGTCGCCGATAAGCCCGCCGTGGACGTGCCGCATGGCCTCCCGCGCAATGCTGGAGCGGCTATTGGTGCCGTGCTGCACCAGGCGATTGTACTTCCGCGCGGCGGCTACTATTTGCCTGGCCTCGAACATGTCGTGGGAGCAGGGCTTCTCCACATAAACGTCTTTCCCCGCCTGGCAGGCCCAGATCGTCTGGAGGGTGTGGTGATGGTTCGGAGTAGCGATGGAGACGGCGTCGATGGTTTTGTCTTCCAGGAGCTTGCGGATATCGGAGTAAACGGCCGGGCGCTTCTTCCCGGCTTTTTCCATGTCCGCGATGCAGACGTTCTGCACGGACTCGTCGATGTCGCAGATGGCCGCGACTTCCACGTTCGGCATGGCTCCGTAGCGGGCGACATGAACCTTGCCCTGCCCGCGCACTCCGACGCAAGCGACCCGCACGGTATCATTGGCGCTGGCCAGCATCGTGGAACGAACTGCCGAACCAGCAGCCAGGGAACCCATCATAAAATGTCTTCGCTGCATTTTCGTACTCCTCGCGGCTTAACGTAACACACGCCACGCCACGAAGCGCGGCGCTTGCCGCCGGTCATTTCGCCGGGACGGCGTGCTCCTTTACATAGGAGTCGATGCGCGGGTCGCGGTCCGCGCCGGCGGCGCCCGGGGCGATATAGTGGAAGGCTTCGGCGTATTCCACGCCGTATTGCCTGCCTAACTCGCGACTGTGAGTGAGGCTGAATTCCTTGATGTAGTTGCGGTCGGCGGTGACGTCGTCGTCGCCGAGCAGGGGGAGGCGCTGATTGCGTTTTGCGAGCTCGGCGCGGAGACGCGATCCGCAGTGGCCGCCCGGGCCCTTGGCGACGTTCGCGCGAATCGCGTCGACGCGCTTATCGATCTGCTTGCTGATATCCACTACCCGCGTGATCTCGGGACGGCGCGCGAAATAGTATTTGTCCTGCACGGCTTTCGGCTGGAGGCCGGCGGCGAAGTGCTCCGCATAATCGTGCGCGCGGCCGGCCATCCAGCACGCGGCTTCGACTGCCTTCGCCAGCGTGTAGTGATCGGGATTCTCTTCGTCGTGCGCCCAAGGGTCCCAGCCGACTACGGTGTCGGCCTTGACGAGGCGAATCAGAAAAATGACGCGGCCGATCAGTTCGTTGAGCGAGACATCGCCCATCCGGTGGTTGCTGTAATTCAGATCGAAATGGGCTTTGCATCCGAGAACGCGCGCCACCTCGTCGTTGTCACGCTCGTTGCCGAGCACGTGCTCGCCGATGGTTCCGGGCGTGCCGAGGCCGGGGGCATCGCCCATGTCGTCGTTCGACGCGCGCACTAAGTAGCCGGTGTAACCCTCTTCGATCAGCTTGGCGACTGTGCCTGCGGCCGAAAGCGGGATGTCATCGGAATGCGCCTGGAGCGCGAGCAGGACTCTTCCCTTGTGGGGCTGGCCTGGGTTGGAGCGCTCCAGTACCACGCGGGAGTCGGCCTGGGGTGGTTGCTGTTGTGGTTGTGGTTGAGAACGCGCCAACCGGGAGATCGCGCCGGCGGCAACCAGACTGCCACAGAAATTGCGCCGTAACATGGAACCGATTATACTCTCGTCGAGGTTGTGCAATGCGAATTACAGAGATCCGATCGGCAGGACTGCGCCATGGCACGCCTGAGGGCGGGTGGGCCAATGAAATCCGTCCGGAAGATTGCGTCCACACGCTGATCGCGGTCTTCACCGATGAAGGCGTGACCGGATGGGGATCTACCTTCACGAACGACGCGCTGGTGCACGGGGCGCTCGGCGTGCTCGAACCGCTCTACCGCGGCGAGAACCCGCTGGAGCCGGAGCGTGTCAGCGAGAAACTGCATGCGAACACCTTCTGGATGGGCCGCGGCGGGTCCATCACGCACGCGATCAGCGGGGTCGACATCGCGCTTTGGGACATTCTCGGGAAGGCGACCGGACAGCCCGTGGGGAGGCTGCTCGGGGGACGGTATCGGGAGCGGGTGCGGCCCTACGCCTCGGTACTGATGCGCGAACCGCGCGCGCTGGCCGAACAACTGAGCGGCATTCGCGGGCAGGGCTTCCGCGCGTTCAAGATCGGCTGGGGCCCCTTCGGGCGGCACAGCTTCGCGATGGACGAAGCCATCGTGCGGGCGGCGCGCCAGGCGATAGGACCGGAGTCCTTCCTGATGGTGGACGCGGGTGCGAGCGACGCCTTCTGGCCGCAGGATTACAAATGGGCGGCGCGGACCGCGCGCATGCTCGCCGCCTACGATGTCCACTGGTTCGAGGAGCCGCTCGATCCCGACAACCTGCACGATTACGTGCTGCTGCGGAACACGTCCGCGGTACCGATCGCGGGCGGCGAGGTCTTGACGCGGAGGCAATCGTTCGCCCCGTGGCTGCGGCAGCGCGCCTTCGACATCGTGCAGCCGGACGTGACGAAGGTGGGGGGAATCAGCGAAGAACGGCGCATCGCGTGGATGGCGGAGGAGAATGGCGTGCGATTCATCCCGCACGGGTGGAACACGGCGTTGGGACTGGCGGCGGATCTGCACCTGGCCTCAGCCAGCCGGAAGACCGATATGGTCGAGTACCTCATGGGCTCGCCGTTCATCGACGACCTGGTGACGGCGCCGTGGAAGCTGGACGCGGAGGGCATGCTGGCCATCCCGGACGGCGCCGGATTGGGAGTTGAGCTCAACATGGACGCGGTGGAAAAGCATACGGGCGAGCGCTTCCAGCCGGCGCGAGCGGGCATCTGACATGGCGGCGCCTGGCGGAACGGCGCGCGATCTGCCCCGCCGGTTGGGGATGCTGGATGCCACCGCAATCGTGGTGGGCATCGTGATCGGCTCGGGCATTTTTGTCCTCCCGAATGTGATCGCCCGCAACGTGCCGTCGTACGTCGGGATCGTCGCGGCGTGGGTGATTGGCGGCGTGCTCTCGTTCTGCGGAGCGCTGGCCTACGCAGAACTGGGCGCGATGCTTCCCGCCACGGGCGGGCAATACGTTTATCTGAGGGAAGCCTACGGACCCTTGTGCGCCTTCGTATCCGGCTGGACGTTTATGCTGGCGGTGCTCTCGGGCGGGAGCGCCTGGCTGGCGGTCACCTTCTCGATCTATGCGGGCTACTTCGTGCGTCTGACGCCGGCGGGCGCGAAGACGATCGCGGTGGCGTTGATCGCGGCGCTCTCGGCGGTGAATTACGTGGGGGTCAAGGAAGCGGCGGGGGTGCAGCGTACGTTCACGTGTTTGAAGGTGGCGGCGCTGGTGATACTGATCGGCGCCGCGTTCTTCAGCGGGCACTCCGCAACTGGCGGCGAGTCCGCGCCAGGTCGGGCTGGGTTCGCGCATTTCGGCGTGGCCATGGCGGCATGCCTGATGGCGTACAACGGCTGGAGCTACGTCAGCTTCGTTGCTGGAGAGGTGCGGGATCCCGAGCGAAACCTGCTGCGCTCGCTGGTGATCGGGATGGCGGTGGTGGCGGTGCTGTATGTCGCGGCGAATCTGGCGTACCTGAAGGTGATGACGATCCCGGAGATCGCCGCCACCGAGCGCGTCGGCGCGGACGTGGCGACGCGGACCATGGGCTCGATCGGCGGAACGTTCGTATCGTTGGCCGTGCTGCTTTCGATTACCGGCGCGATCAACGGCTGCATCCTGACGGGCGCGCGGATCCCGTTCGCGCAGGCGAGGGACGGGCTGTTTTTCGCGCGGCTCGGAGAGGCGCATCCGCGTTTTCAGGCGCCCGGTTTCGCCATCGTGTGCGGGGGAATCTGGACGGCCATTCTCGTGGTCAGCGGATCGTACGAGACGCTGTACTCGTACTCGATCCTGGCTGCGTGGATCTTCTATACGATGAGCGTGGCGGCGGTGATGGTGCTGCGCCGCAAACTGCCCGATGCGGCGCGGCCATACCGGATGTGGGCCTATCCGTGGACTCTGTGGCTGTTCGTGGCGGTGTCCGTATGGTTCATGGCGGACGCGGTCGTAACCGAGCCGCGGCCTTCCGCGATGGCGCTGACGATTGTCGCGACGGGCGCGCTGGCGTACTGGATGTGGCGCAGGGTGTCCGCAACGCCGGGTTAGCTCCAACACGGTTCACTTAGGGACGGCATCCCGACGCTTCCCAGATGGCCGTTTGGGGAGATTGGCGGCTGGGGGCACTTCGGCAAGGTGCCGACAACATGCGGCCGCGTGGATCGACGTGCCCTCGCTCGCTTACCCGTACGTATTTTGTGGGCGGCCCAAATCGGCCAGTTTCCCTCCACGGTTTCGTGATTACTTGCGTAACAGGGAAACCGGATATGATCTCTCTTAGGTCGGGTCGCGACCGGTCCTCACATGCGGGCCCTTGGGTAGAACTCGATTCCGGCGCGCCGCAGCTTTTGAACGGAGAGGCTGGTGAAGAAACATACGCAGCTCGGTGTGGAAAAGGGCTTCTTCGACCATCCGCGAGAAGGGTCTCGCGTTAAACAGGAGATCATCGCAAAATACTTTAATGCCTACATGAACAAGATGGCCCGAGGTCGGGCCGTTGGATACGCGGATCTTTTCGCCGGCCCTGGACTGTACCGCAACGGGGAAAAATCCACACCGATATTGACTTGCGAAAGGGTTATCGCAGATGAACGCCTCCGAAACTGCGTGCGTCTGTGGTTCAATGAAGCGGATCCCGACTTGTTCCAGGACCTCAAAAGGAACATTGCCACTGTAGAAGGGATTTCGAGCCTACGCTTCGAACCGAACGTTACACGCATTGTGGTCTCAAAATCCATTGCGCCCAAGCTCGAGCGTAAGGGCATACCCACTCTCATGTATGCGGACCCATGCGGTTATAAAGGACTCTCGCTTCGACTAATCACCGCGTCTTTGAAGCGCTTCGGAAATGACTGCGTCTTCTTTTTCAACTATCGCCGCGTAAACATGAAACTAGGCTACCCGGTGATGGATGAATCGATCAATGAGTTTTTCGAGCCGGATCGAGCAGAACCTCTAAGAGCGGAGGTAAAGCGATTGTCCCCTCCGGATCGCGAGAAGAGAGTGCTCGCTGCGGTTGAAGAGGCTCTTCGAGATGCCGGTGCCTTCCCCCTGGCCTTTCCGTTTCGCGGCGAGGGGGGAGGGACTAGTCACCATCTGGTATTCGCCTCAAAAAATCAGGCAGCTCTCGGAATGATGAAGAGGATTATGGCAAAAGCGAGCTCCGATGAGGTGGAAGGGGTTGCATCGTTCGACTTCGACCCGCGAGACAAAGCTTCGGAGCCATCCAATCTTTCCTTTTTTGACGGGCTGTACGAAGTCAAGGAAAGGCTGCTGCACACTTTCAAGGAAAGCAGCACTTTCGGAGAAATCATTGATTCCGAAGAACCATTGACGCAATACACTGATACCAACTATCGGGACGCGCTGCTGGAGCTCGAATCCGACGGATCCGTTGAAATGGATCCTCCGTCAGAGCGACGTCGGTTCCAGCCCGGAGGCGTGAAGCGGACGCTTCCAAGAGGAACCAAGATCAAGTT
>Ga0208587_1000550_pt1 | contig 20419 bp, 16 predicted proteins | sample NGESurdeep092012_7_FD_184472 | JGI IMG/M metagenome (GOLD analysis project Ga0208587, IMG submission 184472) | Arctic peat soil microbial communities from Barrow, Alaska - NGEE Surface sample 210 deep-092012 (SPAdes) | ecosystem: Environmental > Terrestrial > Soil > Wetlands > Peat ...
TCTGCCCAGCGCGGACGTCGAGAGCACCAGGCATCAAATCGAGGAAATCATCGGGCTGGATGCCTCCGAGGCGATTCTTACCAGCGCCAAGGAGGGCGTGGGGATCGACGATGTGCTGGAAGCGATCGTCGCGCGAATCCCCGCGCCCAAACCCACCGGCGAGGACGCCGTCCGCGCGCTCATCTTCGACAGTTGGTACGACGTATACGAGGGCGTGATCGGATTGGTCCGCGTCTTCGGCGGCGAAATCCGCGTCGGGATGAAAGTTCGGCTGATGGGCACTGACAAGCTGGGCGAAGTGATGCGCCTGGGGCATTTCACGCCGCACGAACGGCCCACCGACGCGCTTGGTCCGGGCGAGGTCGGGTTTGTCGTGGCGGGGATCAAAACCGTCGCGGACATGCGGGTGGGCGACACGATTACCGATGCGGACAATCCCGCGGTGGCGGCGCTGCCGGGCTTCAAGGAATTGAAGCCGATGGTGTTCGCGGGCCTGTATCCGACCGAAGCGAATCAGTACGGCGCGCTGCGCGACGCGATCGAAAAGCTGCGGCTCAACGATGCGAGCCTCATCTGCGAGCCCGAGACCTCGCAGGCGCTCGGCTTCGGCTTTCGCGCCGGATTCCTGGGCTTGCTGCACATGGAAATCGCGCAGGAGCGCCTCGAACGCGAATTCGGAATCAACCTGATCGTGACCGCGCCGACGGTCGCCTACCAGGTGCGCACTGTTTCGGGCGAGCTGACGACGGTGGACAATCCCGCGCATCTGCCCGATGAGAATACGATCGAGGCGATCGAGGAGCCGTTCATTCTCACTTCTATTCACATGCCCGAGGAGTACCTCGGCGCCGTGATGAAGCTGTGCGAAGACCGGCGCGGCACGCAGCGCGATTTGCGTTTCCTGAGTGAAAAGCGCGTGATCCTGCACTACGAACTGCCGCTCGCTGAAATCGTCTTCGATTTTTACGATCGGCTGAAATCGGTGAGCCGCGGCTACGCGTCGTTGGACTACGAGTTTCTGGACTTCCGTGCCGGGCCTCTGGTTAAATTGGATATTCGAATTAATGGCGAGGCGGTGGACGCGCTTTCGATTATCGTGCATCGCGACAAGGCTTACGAAAGGGGCCGGGCGTTGTGCGAAAAGATGCGCGAGCTGATTCCACGCCAGATGTTCGAAGTCGCGATTCAAGCCGGGATCGGCTCGAAGATTATCGCGCGGGAATCCGTGAAGGCGCTGCGCAAGAACGTCACCGCCAAGTGCTACGGCGGCGATATCACGCGGAAACGAAAGCTGCTCGAGAAGCAAAAGGAAGGCAAGAAGCGGATGAAACAGGTCGGGCGCGTCGAGATTCCGCAAGAGGCTTTCCTGGCCCTGCTCAAGGTCGGGGAGTAGGGCAATCGTGGCCGAACCAGCGCGCAACATTTCCAGAGTACAGCCGCACAACGCCGGCGAGACCGCCGATCGCGCGCCCGCGCAGAAGTCCGTCGCGCGCGAGTATGGCGAGGCGATGTTCATCGCGCTCGTGCTGGCGGTCTTCATCCGCACATTCTTCATACAGGCGTATAAGATTCCGTCGGGCTCGATGGAACCGACGCTGCTCATAGGCGACCATATACTGGTCAACAAGATTGTTTACGGGTTGCGGATGCCGGACTCGATTTTCGGCCTCGAGATCCCCGGCCTGCCATTGGGCGAGTACGTTTTTCATCTCGCGCCGGTGCATCGCGGCGACGTCGTGGTGTTCGTCTTTCCGCCCGATCGCAGCAAGGATTTCATCAAGCGTGTGATCGGCGTCGCCGGTGATACGGTTGCGGTAAAGAACGGCGCCGTGTGGCTCAACGGTTCGCAGATGCCCGACCCGCATGCGCATTTCGAGGTAGCCGCGCAAGATCGATCGCCAGTCTCGCCGCGTGACAATTTCGGACCCGTGACGGTGCCGGCGGGCAAATTGTTCATGATGGGCGATAATCGCGATCGCAGCTACGACGGCCGCTTTTGGGGCTTCGTCGATTTGAACGACGTCGAGGGACGCGCCACGGTCATTTATTTGCCGTGGAACGAAGAGAAAGCGGACGGCGCCTCGGTGCTGAGCAACGTCCTGTTGTGGTTCGAGTACATCAGATGGAATCGAATCGGGATGATCGTGCACTAGACCGAAACCCAAAAAACCGAAAAGGAAGCATCAGGTGGCGGACGAAGCGGTGAACAGGATTGGCGCGATCCTCGAGGAGATGGGGGCGCGATTCGATCTTGTAGTAGAGGCGGTCTCGGGTTTCGGCGGGCGCTTGGACACGTTGCGCGACGAGATCTTCGGACAGTTCGCGGAAGTCGGTGGCCAGATTCGCTTTCTGTCCGAGCAGATTGCCGAGAATCGGCTGGGTATCGCCGCCGCGCGAGACGATCTCGGCGCTGAGATCGTGCGGCTGGGCGAGGCGCTGGGCAAGGCGCGCATCGAGTTCCGCGACGAACTGGCCGCCGCTGAGAAGGGACTTCACGGAGAGCTCGCCGCACGCGCCGTCGAGTTCCGCGAAGAAGCCGCGCGCGCAGTGGCGTCCACCGGCAAGCAGGCGACGGACTCAGGCGGCGCGACGACCAAGATTCTCAAGCGGGAAATCGCGGCGTCGGCGGAGTCCGCGGCAAAACAACTCGGCGCCGAACTCAAGCAAACCAGCAAATCGCTGGCCAATCTCGCACGCAAGTTCGACCGCTTCGACGATCGGATTACAGTTCAAACGCGCGACCAGGACCAACGTCTGAGAAAACTCGAGCGCAAGCGCGGCGCGTGATTCGCGTCACCCTCGCGCGGGCTTGACCGCAATCTCTCGCGATCGTAAATTCTAATCGCCTTTAACCCGCTACTGAGATAGCGAAAAGGGACGACAATGAAAGTGTACATTTCCGGACCCGGCTGTTTTTGCAGTCGGGATTTTTTTTGGGCGTCGCGATGAGCGCCGCACCCCTCGTCGCACTCGACGCCGCTCAGGTCGGGCGATCGATCAAGCGGATCGCGATGGAGATAGCCGAGCGCAACGGCGGCGCGGACAACATTGTGCTGGTGGGAATCGTTCGCCGCGGCGCCACGCTGGCCGAGCGGATCGCCGACGAGTTGCGCGCCAATGGCAGGCGCGAGGTCCCCGTCGGTACGCTGGACATCTCTTCCTACCGCGACGACGGCAAGGGCCTGCCCGGCGACCCTCGGCTGATCGGCCGCGACATTCCTTTTTCCCTCGACGCCAAGCGAGTCGTGCTGGTTGACGACGTCCTGTACACCGGGCGAACCGTGCGCGCCGCGCTCGACGCGATCTCCGATCTGGGCCGGGCGGAATCGGTGCAGCTCGCCGTTCTGGTCGATCGCGGCGAGCGCGAGCTTCCGATTCGCGCTGACTACGTGGGCAAGAACATCCAGGCCCCGCACGGCCAGCGCGTTTACGTACGGCTCAGCGAGATCGACGGCGCGGACGCGGTTGTTGTTGGCAACGCAAACGTAAAATGAGGTCGAACACCCGCGCGCGATGAGGGACGAACGATACAGTGTCACGGCTGGCAAAATTTGACGTCGTTTCGATCGAGGATCTCGAGACCTCGGACATCGAGCGCGTGTTTGCGCTCGCCGACAACTTTGCCGCCCAGCTCGCGCAAGGCGATCAGATTACGACCGCCGCCGGACTGATCATGGCGACGCTGTTCTACGAACCCTCGACGCGCACGCGGCTCAGCTTCGAGTCGTCGATGCATCGCCTCGGCGGCGCCGTGATCAGCTCGGCCGATATGCACGCGAGCTCCGCCGCCAAGGGTGAGAGTCTGGCCGATACCGTGCGCGTCGTCTCCGGCTATGCCGACCTGATCGTGCTGCGCCATCCGCATGACGGCGCGGCGCGCGTGGCCGCGGAGTACGCGCCATGCCCGGTGCTGAACGCGGGCGACGGCAGCCGCGAGCATCCCACGCAGACGCTTTGCGATCTCTACATTCTGCGCAAAAAGAAGGGCCATCTGAAGGGACTCACGGTCGCGCTATGCGGCGATTTGAAGTTTGGCCGCACGGTACATTCGCTGATCTACGCGCTAGCGCGTTTCGGCGCGAACATCGTCGCCGTGCCGACCAGCGGAATGGACGTTCCGGACTACGTCCTCAAGCGGCTTGCCGCCGAGCGCAATTACAGCTTCTCGACCGTCACGATGGATGAACTCAAGTCGTTGGCGGGCGGGCTCGACGCTCTATATCTGACACCCAGCGCGCCGCATCAGATGGCGCTCTTTACCGGCGACGGGGCGCTACGAAACTTTCCCGCGGCCGAGCCTCCGGCCGCTCTCGATGCATTCTACGTCACGCGCCTGCAGAAGGAGCGCATGTCGGGGAAGGAGGCCGGTCCCGCGCAGTACGTCCGCTTTGACGCGCGTGCCCTTCGCACCAGTCGCACGCAGGAAGCCGTCGTGATGCATCCGCTGCCGCGCCTCGGCGAGCTGGCGTACGAGCTCGATGCCGATCCGCGTGCGGTTTACTTCGAGCAGGCCGCTGCCGGCGTGCCGGTCCGGATGGCGTTAATCGCATTGCTGATGGAGAAAGCCGCCGCCGCATCCGTCGGTCCGCGGCCGATGGCCGAGGCGATTCGCTTCAAGGCCGAGCCGCCGCCGCGATGCTCCAATCTGAACTGCGTCACGCGATTCGAGGGCGCCTACCTCGCTCCGCGATTCACGCTCGGGCGCAGCATGGATGCCACCGTGCTCGCGCTGAAGTGCGGCTTGTGCGAACGCGAACTGAAGATTGAATACGTCGGTCATGCGCGATCGCATCGCTACTATCACTTCGACGAAAACCTGCAGGGCTATGTCCGCCAATGGATCGAAGAAGGCTCGCTGGCTGTATTCGACAGCGTCAAGCAGGCCGAAGAGGCTGGCTACGAACCCTACCGGCGCGGGCCTCAGCGCGAAATTATGAATGAAGAGGAAGTCGTTGGTGCGATCGAATCGCTCGCCGACCAGGTGATTGCCGACGTTCCCGATATCTCGGCCGTGTCGATTGTGGGCGTCGTCAGTCACGGCGCGATGCTTGCGCTCAGGCTGCGCGGCCTGATCGGATCGAAGACCAAAGTTCTGCCGCCGTGCGCGGCGCTCGATGCGTACAAGCCGGCCGACGCATTGCACCCGATCGACGGTGCCGAGAATTTCAACGTCGAAGACCGCACCATAATCCTGGTCGACGACGTGATTAATAGCGGCTGGACCGTGCAACGCGCGATGGCGACGATCTGGCAGCGCGGGCGTCCGGCTGCGGTCAAACTGGCAGTCTTGATCGATCGCGGGCATCGCGCCGTCCCGATTCGGCCAAACTATGTCGGCAAGAATATCCCGACCTCGCGCGGCGAGCGCGTGCAAGTGCGCCTCGCCGCGGCCGGCACGGAGAGCAAATCACACGATCGTGTAATGATCTATTCAATCGTCGAACCGCTGAAAGAACCCGAGGCGGCGCATTGAACCCAATCCTGCTCATAGGAGGACGGGTGATAGATCCCGCAAGCGCACTCGACGGACAGTATGACTTGCTGGTGCGCGCCGGCGAGATTGCAGCGGTCGAAGGGGCCGGGACTCAGATAAATTTGCACGCTGCGACTATCGTTGACATGAGCGGATGCTGGATCGTGCCCGGCCTGATCGATCCGCATGTACATTTGCGTGACCCCGGTTTTCCTGAAAAGGAAACGATTCTGACGGGCTTGCGGGCCGCGGCAGCGGGCGGTTTCGCGACCGTGGCGGCGATGGCGAACACGTCGCCGGTCAACGACAGTCCCGCGATTACGCGCTACATGCTCGAGCGCGCCGGGGAAGCCCATTGCGCGCGGCTGGTGTCGGTTTCGGCGGTCACGCAAGGGCTGCGCGGGATCGAGCCGGTGGATTTCGCCGCGATGGTCGATGCGGGTGCGCGACTGTTTTCCGACGATGGGATTCCGATCGATGATGCGGCGGTCCTGTCGCGCGCGTTGGATGAAACCATGCGGCTTGGATATGCGGTTGCGCTGCATGAAGAGGATCGCGCGCTGTCATGCGGTGGAGCGTTGAACGCCGGCGCGGTAGCCGAGCATCTGGGCGTCAGCGGCTATCCGAATTCGGCGGAATCGCAACGCGTGCGCCGCGATCTCGCGATAGCGATCGGCTCGGGCGCGGCGGTTCATGTCGCCCACGTATCGACGGCCGAGTCACTCGATCTCATCCGCGCCGCGCGCCGGCGTGGCGCGCAAGTCACCTGCGAGGTGACGCCGCATCATTTCACGTTGAACGAAAGCGCCGCGCTGACTTGGGGGCCGAACGCGAAGATGAACCCTCCACTTCGCAATCGCGACGATGTCGAAGCGCTCCACGCGGCGATTCGCGACGGCACCGTTGACATGATCGCGAGCGACCATGCGCCGCACGATCCGAAATCGAAGCGGATGGAGCAACTCGGCGCCTTTTTCGGTCCGGGGCGTCAGGCCGGGCCTCTCGAGCACGACGCCGCCGAGCTATTCGCGCACGCGGCAAACGGAGTCGTGGGTCTCGAGACATCGCTCGGACTTGCGCTCGACCTGGTGCATCGATCTTTGATCGAACCGGCGCGTCTGGTCGAGATGATGTCGCTCAATCCCGCGGCACTGCTGCGGCTGGAGGCCGGCACGCTAGCGGTTGGCGCGGCCGCGGACATCACGGTAATCGATCCCAATCTCGAGTGGACCGTTGCGCCGGAAAACTTCCTGTCAAAGAGCCGCAACACTCCGTTCGCAGGGATGCGGCTGAAGGGCAGGGCGGTGCTGACTATCGTTGCGGGCGAAATCGTTTACGACGGGAGGAAGGGGGTAGCGGATCTATGAGCAAGGGGCGCGAAGCGATACTGGCGCTGGCCGACGGCCGAATTTTCCGCGGGCGCGCATTCGGCGCGGTGGGCGAGACCGTGGGCGAAGCGGTCTTCAACACCGCGATGACCGGCTACCAGGAAGTGCTGACCGACCCGTCGTACAAGGGCCAGCTGGTCTGCATGACTTATCCGGAAATCGGCAACGTCGGAATCAACGCCGAGGACGCAGAGTCGCGGCGCGTGTACGTCGAGGGATTCATCGTCAAGGAATACTGGGAGCGGCCGTCGAACTGGCGTTCGGAGATGGCGCTTGGAAAGTACCTGGAAGAGGCGGGCGTGGTGGGTATCGAGGGTATCGACACGCGCGCGCTGGTCCGCCATTTGCGCACGCGCGGCGCGCAGGAAGCGGTGATATCGAGCGTCGATCTGGACGCCGAGTCGCTGGTGCGCAAGGCCAAGGCGTCACCGGGACTGATCGGCCGCGATCTCGTGAAAGAGGTCACATCCGCCGAGGCTTACGATTGGGACTTCGGGGATTGGAAATTGGGGCGCGGCCACGTCCGCATGAGCCACGAAGCGATGCGCGATGCGCCCACGATTGTCGCGCTCGACTACGGAATCAAGCTGAACATTTTGCGCCGGCTGGTCGCGACCGGCTTTCGCGTGAAGGTGATCCCGGCGGCGTCGAGCGCGGAGCAGATCCTCGCGCACAACCCCGACGGAATTTTCCTATCGAACGGACCCGGCGACCCTGCGGCGCTGCCGTACGCTTACAGAGCCATCGCGGGCGTGTTGGGCAAGAAGCCGGTGTTCGGCATCTGTCTTGGCCATCAGTTGATCGGGCTGGCGCTGGGCGGCAAGACTTACAAGCTCGCTTTCGGCCATCATGGCGCCAATCATCCGGTGAAGGACTTGCGCACGCGGCGGGTCGAGATCACGGCGCAGAACCATGGCTTCGCCGTCGATGACGAGTCGTTGAGAAGACGCGCGAAGCTTTCGCATTTGAACCTGAACGACAACACCGTCGAAGGCCTGCAGGGAACCGGAGTGCCATTCTTTTCCGTGCAGTACCATCCCGAGGCATCGCCGGGGCCGCACGACTCGAGCTACCTGTTTGCCCGATTCAAAAAACTGGTTGAAGCGTTCCCGCGTTACGGCGCGGAGGCGCTGGACCGAATCCTTGCCGCCGAGGCATCGGCGCAATGACCAGATCAACGCACCGACTCGATCCAAGTTCGACATATTGGGACTACCAAGTTGCCGCTTCGTAAAGATTTGAAATCGGTGTTGCTGATTGGCTCGGGGCCAATCGTCATCGGGCAGGCGTGCGAGTTCGATTACTCGGGCACGCAGGCGATCAAAGCGCTGCGCGAGGAAGGGCTGAGGCTCATCCTGGTCAATTCGAACCCGGCGACGATAATGACCGATCCGGACCTGGCGGACCGCACCTATATAGAGCCGATGACGCTGGCGGTGCTGACGAAAATCATCGAGCGCGAGCGTCCCGACGCGATCCTGCCGACGGTCGGCGGGCAGACCGCGCTGAACCTGGCGATAGAGCTTGCCGAGGCGGGCGTACTCGATCGATTCAAGTGCGAGCTTATCGGGGCGAAGCTCGGGGCGATCAAGAAGGCCGAGGATCGCGACCTGTTCAAGCAGGCGATGCTGAAAATCGGGCTCGAGGTGCCGCGTTCCGCCATTGCGCGTTCGGCGGCCGACGGCGAGCGGGTGCTGGGGGAGCTTGGCATCCCGGTGATCATCCGGCCGTCGCGAACGCTGGGCGGAACGGGAGGTTCGATCGCGCGCGAACTCGACGACTACCGCGCCAAGGTGGCGCACGGACTCGAACAATCGCCGAGCCACGAAGTGCTGATCGAGCAATCGGTCGAAGGGTGGAAGGAATTCGAACTCGAGGTGATGCGCGACACGGCGGACAACGTCGTGATCATCTGCTCGATCGAGAATCTGGATCCAATGGGCGTGCACACGGGCGATTCGATAACGGTCGCACCCGCGCAGACGCTGACCGACAAGGAATACCAGATCATGCGCGACGCGGCGATTCGAATCATCCGCGAAATCGGCGTCGATACGGGCGGATCGAACATCCAGTTTGCGATCGAACCGAGGACGGGACGGATGGTCGTGATCGAGATGAACCCGCGCGTGTCGCGGAGCTCGGCGCTGGCGTCGAAGGCGACGGGATTTCCAATCGCCAAGATCGCGGCGCGGCTGGCAGTGGGCTACCGGCTTGACGAGATTCCCAACGACATCACGCGCATGACGCCGTCGTGCTTCGAGCCGACGATCGACTACGTGGTCACCAAGATTCCGCGCTTCACGTTCGAAAAGTTTCGCGGCGCGGCCGACGAGCTGGGGCCGCAAATGAAGTCGGTCGGCGAGGCGATGGCGATAGGACGGACCTTCAAGGAGTCGCTGCAGAAGGCGCTCCGCTCGCTCGAAATAGGCTCGCATGGGCTGGAGAGCGGGCTCTCAAAGCCGCCGAGCGCTCATGCGGCCGTACAAATCCGCGCTCAAGTCGCGACCGCGAGCAGCCATCGCTTGTACCATCTGGCGGACGCTTTACGGCTGGGGATAACGCGGGCGGAAGTTTACCAGCTGAGCAAGATCGATCCGTGGTTTATCGACGCAGTCGCGGAGCTGGTGGCGGAGGAAAAGCGCATCGCGCGCGAGCCGCTCGGCGCGTCGTACTTCCGGGAGTTCAAGCCGATGGGATTTTCCGATCGGCGAATCGCGGAGCTGCGCGGGATCGATGAAGCGGCGGTGGCGTCGGCGCGGCGCGAAGCGGGAGTGACCCCGGTTTTCAAATCGGTGGACACCTGCGGCGCGGAATTCGAGGCGTTCACGCCCTACCTCTACTCGACTTACGAAGGCGAGGACGAGGCGCCGCCGACCGCGCGCAAGAAAGTGATCATTTTGGGCGGCGGGCCGAACCGGATAGGGCAGGGGATCGAGTTCGACTACTGCTGCGTGCACGCGAGCATGGCGCTCAAAGAGGGCGGCTTCGAAACGATCATGGTCAACTGCAACCCCGAGACCGTCTCGACCGATTACGACATCTCGGATCGCCTGTACTTCGAGCCGCTGACGTTCGAGGACGTGATGGCGATTGCGGAGCGCGAGAAGCCGTTCGGCGTAATCGTGCAGTTCGGCGGGCAGACGCCGCTCAAGCTCGCGCTGCCGCTGGCGCGGGCGGGCGTGCCGATTCTCGGGACGAGTCCCGATGCGATAGACCGCGCCGAGGATCGCGAGCGATTCAACGCGATGGTGACGCGGCTCGGGCTGCGCCAGCCCGAGGGCGTGCTGGCGCGCGGGCTGGAGGATGCGATCGCGGGCGCATCGAAGGTCGGCTACCCGGTGCTGATCCGGCCGTCGTACGTGCTGGGCGGCCGCGCGATGGAGGTGATTCCGAACGAAGAGGAGCTGCGTAGATACGTGACGCAGGCTCTGCAAGCCTCCGAGCGCCATCCGCTGTTGATCGATCGCTACCTGCAAGGCGCTATCGAAGTGGATGTGGACGCGATCGCCGACGGCGAGACGGTCGTGATCGGCGGAATAATGGAGCACGTCGAGCATGCCGGGATTCATTCGGGGGACAGCGCGTGCGCGATCCCGCCGACCACGCTGAGCGCCGCGATCCAGCAGGAGCTGATCGCGCAGACAAAAATGCTGGCGCGCGAACTCGGCGTGATCGGGCTGATCAATATTCAGTACGCGATTTATGGCGGTGAAGTTTTTATCCTGGAAGTCAATCCGCGCGCGTCGCGCACGATTCCGTTCGTCAGCAAAGCGATTGGCGTGCCTCTGGCGAAGTACGCGGCGCTGGTGATGGCCGGGAAGAAGCTCAGCGAGATTGGGTTCACGACGCAACGCGTGCCGACTCACGTCGCGGTCAAGGAGTCGGTGTTTCCGTTCGGGCGATTTCCGGGCGTCGATACGATTCTGGGACCGGAGATGAAATCGACCGGGGAAGTGATGGGAATCGACACGACGTTCGCGATGGCGTTTGCCAAGGCGGAGCTGGCGGCGGCGTCGAATCTTCCGGACGGCGGGCTGGTGTTCATCAGCGTCCGCGACGAAGACAAGCGATACCTCGAGCCGATAGCGCGCGGGCTGGCTGCGATGGGATTCGATCTGATCGCGACGCGCGGGACCGCGAACCATATTCGGAATCTCGGCTTCAAGTGCGAACGGGTCAACAAGGTGCTCGAAGGCAGCCCGCATATAGTGGACGCGATGAAGGATGGGCGGGTCGCGATGGTGGTCAACACGCCGGACGCGAGCGGCACGAGGGATTCGTTCTCGATACGGCGCACCGCGCTGGAACTTCGGCTGCCGTATTTCACAACGATGGCGGGGGCGAAGGCGGCGGTCGAGGGAATCTTCGCGCTGAAGCATGAACCCTTCGAGGTGCGCGCGCTGCAGGATTACCATCGAGCGTGAGAGGGCGATGAGCCCAGAATCCTCACCTAACCTCTCCGGTAAAATAACGGGCGAGGGATCAGAAAGCGGGGCGCTTCGAATCGACAGCCCGGTCGCCGCGATGGCGGGGATCGGTCCCAAGCGGGCGGCAGCTCTGGAAGCGCGCGGGATCGCAACGGCGGGCGACCTCATCTTTCACCTGCCAGCGCGTTACCAGGACTGGCGCGAGCGCACGCCGTCTGAAGATCTGCGCGCTGGAAACATGGTCGTCGTCGAAGGCGATCTCGGGGTGATTTCCGAGCGGCCGATGCGCGGTTCGCGGTGGCGGCGGCTCGCGTCGGGATGGCTCAATGTGGGCGGCAGGCAGATCCGGGTCGTGTGGTTCAACCTGCCCGCTTACATGCGCGGTTATCTTCCGGGCGGCGAGCGGGTCCTGGTCCGCGGGCGAGTGGCGAAGGGACTCGACGGCGGAATCGAGATAGTGCAACCGGAGTTGCATCCGCTGTCGGATGGTGAGCCGAAAGCGATCCGCCCCGTTTACCGTATCCCTTCGATAGTGGGGCAACGGCTGTTCGCGAGCCTGGTGGCGCGCGCGCTTGTCGAGACGGGCAACTCGATCCGCGGAGCGATCCCCGACGAAGTGCTCGGCGAAGTTCCGAAGCTTCGCGAGGCGCTGAGCTACATTCACGATCCGCCGCCCGATGCCGGCTTCGAAGCCCTGGCGAACGGGGAGTCGCGCGGCCATCTGGCGCTCGCATTCGATGAACTGTTCGCGTTCGAGCTGGCGCTTTCGCTTGAACGCCTCCGCAGCGCGCGCCGCACCGGACTAGCGCTCGATGGATCGCGCGACCTGAGCCAGCGGATGACGGATGAGCTGCCGTTCAAGCTGACCGGATCGCAGTCGCGCGCGATAGAGGAAATCGGCGCCGACCTTGCGCGGCCGAATCAGATGAACCGGATGTTGATGGGCGACGTTGGCAGCGGCAAAACGATTGTTGCGTTCTGGGCGATGATCCGGGCGGTCGAATGCGGGCATCAGGCGGCGATGATGGCGCCGACGGAACTGCTCGCGGAGCAACACTGGTGCGGCTTCGCGCGCGTGTCCGGGCGGCTTAATGTACGGAGCGCGCTGCTTACGGGGAGCGTGACGGGTGCAGCTCGCAAGGAGATTTTGCGCGGTCTCGCGAACGGTGAAATCAAGGCGGTGTTCGGAACGCATGCGCTGATACAGGAGCGGGTGCGAATGCGCAGACTCGCGCTCGGCGTTATTGACGAGCAGCATCGATTCGGCGTTTTCGATCGCGCGAAGGTAAAAGCATTGGGGCCGAAGGCGAATCTACTGATGATGACGGCGACGCCGATTCCGAGAAGTTTGGCGATGAGCCTCTTCGCGAATCTCGACGTATCGTTTCTCGACGAGCTGCCGGCGGGGCGGACGCCCATCGCGACCGAAATTTGCACCGAGGACGATATCGAGCGCGTGCATGAGGAGCTGCGCGCCGAGATAGGCGGCGGCGGACGCGCATACTACGTCGTGCCGTTCATCGAGGGCGACGAAGACGAAGCCAAGTCGGTATCCGCCACGGCGGCGCGCCTTAAGAAGGGGGCGCTGCACGGCGCGAGAGTCGGCACGATGCACGGCAGGATGGGGACGGCGGAAAAGGATTGCGCGATGCGTGAATTTCGCGACGGCGCGATCGACGTCCTGGTCTGCACGACGGTGGTCGAAGTGGGAATTGACGTGCCGGAGGCGACGATAATCGTGGTGGTCGCGGCGGAGCGTTACGGCCTCGCGCAATTGCATCAGCTGCGCGGCAGGGTGGGGCGCGGCGAGAAGCCGTCGCGATGTTGCCTGGTGGCATCGAGCGACGCGGACGAACCGGCGCTGGAGCGCCTCGCCGTCATGCGCGAAAGCATGACGGGCGCGGAGGTCGCGGAGGCTGACTTGCGGCTGCGCGGTCCGGGCGATTTGCTCGGCGCGCGGCAGACCGGGGCGCTGCCGCTGCGCTTCGTTCATCTAATTCGCGACCATCGCACGATCGAACGCGCGCGCAAGATGGCTGACGAATGGATCCGGCGCGATCCGTCGCTGGCGAGCCGGGAATCGGAAGGCGCGCGGGTGGCGGTCAAGAAAATGCTGGCGCTCGGGTTCAGTCTCGGCGACGTAGGATAGGGCGGCGCCCTATTGAGCGGCAGGCGTGGCGGAGGGCTCGATGCGCGCGGTGACGCCGCCTGATTCGATCGCGCTGGCGTTCCAAATGGCAGGCGCGAGAGTGTCGAAATAGTTCGCGCCCTGTCCGATCACGACCAGCACCGCCTTCGAGCGGGTATTGATGCGATGCGGGGTGGAGTCGCCGAGCAAGCGATCGAGCAAAGTCTGATAGACGGCGGCGAAGTGGCCGGCCGTCTGCTCGTCGCTGAACGCGAGCATCCAGATCACGTTCACGCCGCGGCTTTCCTGCAGGATGATCATGCGGTCCGCGGTCCATCGCGAGGCGAGTCCGACTTCGTTGGATTGTTTGCCCAGATTGCGCTCGAGGATGACGCGCAGGAGCAGCTCGCCGTAGCTATCGTCGTCGGCTTTTTTCCAGCCGCTCATGATCCGGTCGTAGCCGGTGAGATCGATTCGCGGCTGGGGCGCGGGGCTGTCGAAGTAGAGCGCGGGATGCAGAATCTGGTGGCTCGACTGCGGCGGGTTGCGATAGAGCGCATCAACGCCAAGCCATCCACCGCGGCGATAAGCCTCGGCGACGAAGCGGACGCCCTCGGAATATTGGAACAAGAGCGGAGCGCTGAGACCCTCGGGCGTGCCGGGCGCTTCGGCGGCGAGTGTTTGCGGGAGGTTCTTGAGATTGTCAACGAGAGCGTCGGCGGCGCTGTTGTCCATCCTGCCCAGCGCGTAGGCGAACCCCGCGAGGGTCGCATCGCCTTCTGCGACAGACTTTAGCGCGAGCGCGCGATCGTCATCGTCCTTCACTTTGTCGAGGCTCGATTCGAGATCGAAATTCTGGTCCTGAAGCGCATGCGTCAGTTCGTGCGCGAGCAGCATCTCGCCGACGACGTCGCGCTGAATCATGAACTGAGCCGCGCTGTTCCAGATGCCAACATCGGCGCCGCCTTCGACCAGAACCATTTCCTTGCCGTGTGGATCGTAAAAGCCCGCTACCTGGTTCTTGAGCAGCTTGAGCGACTCGGCCTTGAGATCGATATGCGCGGGAAAGAGGCCGGTGAGCGTGCCGGCGACGGCATCGGCCTCGAGCTGGTTGTCGGTGTAGTCGCGCATCAGGTCGGCCTCCATCATGGCCTCGGCCTGGTCCGGGGATTTGACGACGAGCGGAACCGGTTGCTTGAAGCGAAGCTGGCGAAAACCCTGGATGCCGGTCTCGATTTTTTCGGCCTGCTGCGAATTAATCCGGTCGCCGTTGACGAGCGAGTAGGCGCAGCCCCAGAGAAAGATCAGGGCGGTGACAGCGCAGATTGGCCACCAGAGCCGTCGTGTGAAGTAGGTGGCTCGGCTAATCATTCGGTGACGATCATGACTGGAAGTCCGAACCGGGCGGAGTCGGACGCGCGCGCCTCGGCGGCGGAGCGAGTCGCGAAAGCGCCCATTCGCACACGGTAATAGCGGCGATGGTCGGCATCAAGCCGATCGACATGAACGTCGGCGTAGTAGAGGGCCAATTTGCTTCGCACCTGCTCGGCGTGCTGTCGCTCTGAGAATGAACCGATCTGGACCCAGTACCGCAGGGGAGCGCCAACGTCGCGAGTACCGGCGGGTTTGCTGATCAGCGAGATACGCACGCGCGCGGTGCCGCGATCGAGCATCCCGATCATGCGCGCCGCATTGTGCGAGAGATCGATCTTGCGGCCCTTCTTGAACGGTCCGCGATCGGTGATCGTTACTTCGACGGAACGGCCGTTGTCGAGATTCGTGACCATCGCGCGGCTACCCAATGGAAACGCGATGGAGGCCGCGGTAAGGTCCTCCTGGTCGTAAAACCCGCCGGCCGCGTTTTTGTGGCCGTGGAATCCCGGCCCGTACCACGAGGCCATCCCGACTACCTGGGGCGTCGGAGTTGGCTGCGGTACAGGGATCGCCGGCGCTTGGGGAGGAGTCGGGACCTGGGCTGGACGGAAAAGCGAGCAGGCGGCGAAAAGCGCGCTCATTGCGATCGTCAAGGCGATCCGGCGGATGGCGCCGTAGTTTCGAATGCCAGACACGTCAACTAACCCAGGCCAGATTATAAGAACCCGGCATTCGCGGCATAAGGCCGCACCATGTTGACCGATGTCGACCGAGGCGCTTCGAGAGCCGTCGATAGCGTGGTAGCATCTCGGATGTTTAACACAACCGCGGGATAAGGGCTGCGATGCTGCGGACGAGGCAGGAGCTGGAGGAAATAGAGGCGCGGACGTTGGCGCCGTATGCGATGGCGTCGCGGGCCAGTCGCGGCCGCCGCTTTCCCGAACCCGAACATCGGATTCGCACCGCCTTTGCGCGCGACCGCGACCGCGTTATCCATTCGGCCGCGTTTCGACGTCTCGAATACAAAACCCAGGTCTTTGTCAATCACGAGGGCGATTACTACCGCACTCGCCTGACTCATACGCTCGAAGCCGCGCAAATTGCGCGCACAGTAGCGCGGGCGCTGGGTCTCAATGAGGAACTTGCGGAGGCGGTAGCTCTGGCGCACGACCTGGGGCATACGCCGTTCGGCCACGCCGGGGAGAAAGTGCTCAACGAGCTGATGACGCCATACGGCGGCTTCGATCACAACGCGCAGAGCTTGCGCACCGTGGACTGGATCGAGATCCGCTACCCGAATTTTCGCGGACTCAATCTGAGCTTCGAGGTGCGGGAGGGAATCGTCAAGCATTCGCACTTCCAGGATCGTCCGGCAGCGCAGGAGTTTGACGCGAGCACATACCCATGCCTCGAAGCGCAAATCGTCGATCTGGCGGACGAAATCGCGTACCTGGCGCATGACGTTGACGACGGATTGAAGGCGCAGATGCTGACGGTCGACGAGCTTAATCAGTCTGCCCTGTTCAGAGAATCGGCGGCGGCGGCGCGCGACGCGGATCCAGGGGCCGAGATGCGCGTGATCCGCTATCAGACGGTCATCAGGATGATCGATGCGATGTCCACCGATTTGATGACCAACCTCGCCGGCGAGCTGGAGCGCAACAAGATCCGCAGCGTCGAGGACGTGCGCAAGGCGGGCAGGGCGCTGGCGTGTTTCGGCTCCGGGGTGGGCGTGAAGGTCGAGGAAATCAAGCAGGTCATGCGCGATCGCCTGTATCGGCACTACAGGGTCAGCCGAATGACCGAGAAAGCGGGCAGGGTGCTGGCCCAGCTTTTCGAAACCTACATGACCGAGCCGCGCCAGATGCCCGAGCACGTGGTCGCGCGCGCGGAGCGCTACGGCGAGCCGATTTCACGCGCGGTGGCGGACTACATAGCCGGGATGACGGACCGCTTCGCGCTCGACGAATATCGCAAACTCTTCGATCCCAATGAGCGCGTCTGACGGACAGAAGCCGCCGGGAAGGATGCGCGCGCGGCGATCGCTCGTGATCCGGGGAAACGATCACGTGGGCGATCCGGTCGGGGTGGCATTCCTCGAGTCGCCGGAAACCAACGGCGATGCGGTTCTCGAGCGGATCCGCGAATACCTGGGTGACAAGCTGAAACTCGTCAAGGCGGAAGTATCGTACGGCGAGATCACCGTGGAAGTCGAATCGCGGGGATGGACCGAGGAGGGCGCGCGGATGGCCGCCGCCGCGCGCGATCTATATCAGAAGGGAGCCAGGCGCGCGGCGCTGTCGATGTATCGCGACGCACTCGAACTCGACCCACTCAACGCCGACGCGGCATTGGGACTCGGCTTTGCGCTCGCCGAGCAGGAAAAATTTGCGCAAGCGTTAGCCGCGCTCAAGCGCGCGCGTGAGTTTGGCGCCGACGGCGTCGATCTGCTGATCGCGATGGGGCGATGCGCGATGGGGTTGGAGCGAGGCGCCAATGCGGTTGCGTACTACCAGGAAGCGTTGAAGATCGAGCCACGCAATTTCGTAGTGCGAAGGGCGTTGCGCGCGCTGGGCCAAAAGCCCGCTACGCCCGGGAAGCAATCAGGCGCTGTACGGAGCGGCCGCGATTAGCTAAAACTGTGCCAAATTCGCGTTTCGCTTTTTACTGTTAACCGGGAGCATTCATTGGCAATGGTCAAGATCGTTTATTGCATCAGCAAGCTGCCGCGCCTGAGCAACGAGGAATTTCATCGCTACTGGCGCGACATCCACGGTCCGATCGCGGGGATGATTCCAGGCTGCCGCAGGTACGTTCAGAGCCACACGATTCATCGTGCGCTCGGGGACCGCGAGCCTGCGTTCGACGGCGTCGCGGAGTTGTGGTTCGATGATTGGCAGGCGCTGGAGACTGCGATGGCGACCAAGGAAGTCGCAGCCGCGCTCGAAGACGAACGCAACTTCATCGACCATTCGCGCACGGCGTTCTTCATCGCCGAAGAGCATCACGTAATCTGAGCCGGATAAAAGAAAACACTCGAAACGGGGAGCGTTGGAGCAGTCAATGATTTCAGGCCTTTTTCGATTTTCAGCCAACCCGCGTAGTTTACATAATACTTCTTATGCGAAGCTACGCTACGGTAAAAAGCTGGCAGTTATCTGCGCGTTCGTTGGCGCCGCGGTGTTGTTGGGCGCCGGGGCCGCGGCGCTCGCGCAGAACGCGCCGGGAGCCTCCCCTGCCGGCACCGCCGCGGTTGCCACGGATCCCGCACGCGACGCCGCGTTGAAGGCCTACCTGCAGAAGCACTTCAAGATTCCCAGTGCCGAACTGATCAAGCTGGGCCCCGCTTTTAAGACGGCGATTGACGGACTGCTGGCGCGCCAGCTGGTCGTGAGCAACGAACAGGGACAGAGGATCACCACCACGCTGTTTTTCGACAAAGATGAAAGCAAGGCGGTCATCGGCCAGTTTATCGACGTCAGTACGGATCCTTGGGGACGAATTAACATGGGCGCCGTGAGCTTGGACGATCGACCGACGCTGGGACCGGCAGACGCTCCGGTGACGATCGTTGAGTTTGCCGACTTCGAATGCCCGTTCTGCGCACACGCCTTCAGCGTGATGGAGACCCTGGTCAACACCACTTACAAGGGCAACGTAAAGGTAATTTACAAAGATTACCCGCTCAACGCGCATGTGTGGGCGCTCAAAGCCGCGGAGGCGGCCGAGTGCGCGCGGCTGCAGAACCCGGCGGCGTTTTGGGACTTCGCACGCTACTTCTACACAAACCAGGGGACGATCAACCCGAAGAATCTGCAGGAGCAGGTGAACAAGCTGGCCAGCTCTCAGAAGCTCGACCAGCCTTCACTGAAGGCGTGCATGGACAGTCCGCAGACCGAGGCTCGCGTGAAGCAGGATCAGATTGACGGCAACTCGGTTCGAGTCACGTCGACGCCGACCTTCTTCGTCAACGGAATACCGGTAGTGGGATTGCCCGACGGGAAGGTCCTGGAATTCGTGATCAACTCGGAACTCGGGGAGAAATCGGTATCGGCCGCCGCGCACTAATGAGGGGCTACCGGTTGCGGGCCAGCCGCCGCGGCTGAAGGCGGCGGCAGCTTGGCGGGTGCGCCGAGCAGCGCCAGCGATTCCATTACGTCTTGGCGCTGCTGCGCGAACGGATGGGCAGTGAGAAAGCCGCGATAGGCAGCGATCGCGCCCTGCTTGTCGCCCGATTTCGCAAGCATCCGCGCGACGTCCATCTCCGCCCTCGCTTGCTCCGGCCCCGGATCGGCTGCGGCCTGTTGATAAGCGCCAGCCGCTTTCTTCCAATCCGCCATGCGTTCGTAAACCACCGCGAGGTTCGTCAGCGCGAGACTGCGGAACAGCGGGTCACGCTCTTCGCCGAGAAACGCAACCAGCGAATCGCGCGCGTTCGGGAGGTCGCCATCGGCCAGATATGCGCTCGCCATGTAGAAGCGCGCCAGGCGTCCGAGCCGGCGGCCCGGCTCTTCATCGGCGAGCTGCTGGAACTGGGTTTCGGCGAGTTTGTTCTGGCCGGCGTTGAGCGCGGTGATCGCGCCGTAGAACCGGGCCGACGCAATATTGTCGCGATGGCGCTCGTAGTAGTACACGCCAACCGCGATCGCTCCGACAATGACGACGGCTGCGGTTGAGATCAGCACCTGGGTGAGATTGTTAGCCAGGAAATCGCGCGCGCTATCGACCAGCGTCGTGAGCTCGTCGGGCGCCTTGAGTTCCTTTTGGGTTATTTTGCGGCGATGGGTAGTCGGCGGCATCGAATGCTCCAGCGGGCGCCGCCCGGCAGAGGATCAAAGGAGTTTAGCGCGCTTGCGGCTACATCTTGTATTTGAAATCCTCGGGCGACATCCGCTCGAGGATCTCGGACCATTTGTCGCGCGACACACCGGCGAGGTTCTGATCCGAAGTCTGCTGTTCGCCCTGCGACTCGTGTAGCTCGCTGGAAGCTTCGAGCACTTTCTTGGCCACGTAGATGGGCGACTTGGTGCGCAGCGCCAGCGCGATCGCGTCGCTCGGCCGCGAATCTATTTCGAGCGCCTTGCCGTCGCGCGTCTTGACCTGAATCCGCGCGAAGTAGGTGTTTTCGCGCAACTCGGTGATCTCGGCCAACTCGACTGTCGCGCCGAACTCGGCCAGCAGATTGCGCAGCAGGTCGTGCGTCATCGGGCGTTGCGGCTTGATCCCTTCGAGCTCGGTGGCCATCGCGGTGGCCTCGAGCGGGCCGATCCAGATGTGCAGGTTGAGCTTGTTGTCGGGATCCTTGAGGACGACGATGGGCATCTTGGTCGAGGGGTCGAGCGTGATCCCACCTACGATCATCAAAATGAAGTCTTCCCTGTGACCGGCCATAGACGGGCTCTTCAATCGTTTCTCTTCAAGCGCGCGCGGCTTCGAGTCGAAATCCAACGCGTCACCTGGAGAAAATATCTTGGCCCAAAGACGCCGTGTGGTCAACCGAACAAGCTGCGCAGCCGCGAGGATCGACTCCGTCAGCCTGCGACCAAGCGATCGACCACCCGATAAAGCTGGTTGAGATTGCGGCACTCTTCCACCAGGTCGCAGTGCGGGGCGTAGCGATCCATTT
>Ga0208587_1000556_pt1 | contig 20363 bp, 20 predicted proteins | sample NGESurdeep092012_7_FD_184472 | JGI IMG/M metagenome (GOLD analysis project Ga0208587, IMG submission 184472) | Arctic peat soil microbial communities from Barrow, Alaska - NGEE Surface sample 210 deep-092012 (SPAdes) | ecosystem: Environmental > Terrestrial > Soil > Wetlands > Peat ...
CCCCCAGGATCTCGAAATCGTCCTTGCTGCTGCCCTGGCCCCGCACGTTCTGCATGAAGACAAGGTTCCAGATCTCCATGTAGCGGTCCTCGTCAACGGCAGGACCACCTTCTTTTCCGTACTCCGGGCCACGGTCGTAGAAGATCTCCGAGCACGGGCCACACGGGCCGGGCACACCCATCGACCAGAAGTTGTCGGCCATCCCGCGGCGGACGATGCGCTCAGCCGGGATCCCGGAGTGCGTGAGCCACAGCTGCGCCGCTTCGTCGTCGTCAAGGTAGACCGTCGCCCACAGCCTGTCCTGGTCCAGGCCGTATCCGCCCTGCTCCCGGCTGGTGGTCAACAGCTCCCACGCGAAGGTGATCGCGTCGGCCTTGAAGTAGTCGCCGAAGGAGAAGTTGCCGTTCATCTGGAAGAACGTGAGGTGCCGACTGGTCTTTCCGACTTCGTCGATGTCACCGGTGCGAACGCACTTCTGCACGCTGGTGGCGCGCTTCCACGGCGCGGTCTCCTGACCCACGAAGTACGGCACGAACGGCACCATGCCGGCACCGACGAACAACAGGTTCGGGTCGTCGAACAGAAGTGAGGCACTGGGCACCACCGTGTGGCCCTTGCTCTCGAAGAACGCGAGCCAACGTCGTCTGATCTCGGCGGTTTCCATCGTGGTGTTCCTAACGGCAGTGAGCTGGCCCGCAGCAGGCAGGCCAGCACCAAGGGTATGTCGAGTACTCGGGGTACAGGGCCGAGACCGCATTTGGGATGGGACCAGGATGCAGGGTTGGAGTCCTAGCGAGCTCGCGGCGAGGTGGGGTCCTCGATCAGGGCACGGGCCTGCTCGTCAGTCATGACACGCCCGTCCGGCAGCGTCCCGGTGTCTATGCCAAGGGCATAGCGCAGCTCGGTCTCTCGTTCGGCCATGCCCTCGCGGACCGCGCCCGCCATCTCGCGCAGACCCTCACCCAGGTCTGACAGGCCTCCGGACAGACCCTGGGCCATGCCCGAGGGGGAGTAGGACTGCACAGTCTTGGTGACCTTGCGCACGACCAGCACACCGACAGTGGCTCCGAGGGCCACCCAGAACAGACGACGCATCGCCTCAGCCCCTCCTGCGCCGGCGGGGGGTCGCGGCATTGCGGGCCCCGGCGCCCTTCATCGCCGAACGCACGCCGTAGGTGAAAGCAGCCACCTTGACCACCGGGGAGCCCAGTGTCGCGGCAAAAAGCGCCGTCAGCGCGTTGAGGTTCGTGCTCATCGAAGAGACGTTGGCGGTGATGGTGTCCAGACGCACGATCTGCTCGTTGGTGGAGGCCACTGTGTCGGTGACCTGCGAGAGCAGCGGGACGGTTTGCTCGGATAGTCCGTGGACACCGATCGAGGTCTCGTCCAAGACCCTGCCGGCCTTGCCGATCAGGCCGCCCAGGCGTAAGACCAGGTAGGCGAACGCCAGAGCCGCAATCACACCGGCGATGTCACCGATGGAGACAGTAGCCACGCTCACGCGCTCACCTCACGACAGAAGTTGATCAGGGCCGGAGCCAAAACCCTACCTCCACAGTGGGACTGGCGGGGAGCGGGAGTCGGCGCGTCGAGGGGCGGCTGAAAACTGGCAGCATCGGGAGTCCGAAGCTCAGGTGCCCCTGATCCGCTCCCGCAGCCGCGCCCACCTGAGGGACAGGGTCTGTTCGAACCCCCGGTCGGTGGGCCGGTAGTAGTCGGTGCCGGCCAGCAGATCGTCCGGAAGGTACTGCTGGGCCACGACCCCTGCCGGGTCGTCGTGTGCGTATGCGTACCCCTGACCGTGCCCGAGCCGGGTTGCTCCGGGGTAGCCGCTACCGCGAAGGTGCGCCGGCACCGGGCCACCCTTGCCCGCCCGAATGTCAGCGATCGCCTCGTTGATCCCCAGGTAGCTCGCGTTCGACTTGGGCGCCATCGCGTTGTGCACCACAGCCTGGGCCAGGATGATTCGTGCCTCAGGCATACCGATCTGGGCCACGGCATGCAGCGCAGCCACGGCCGTCTGCAGGGCTGTCGGGTCGGCCATCCCGATGTCCTCACTGGCCGCAATGACGATCCGGCGGGCGATGAACCGAGGGTCCTCCCCCGCCTCGAGCATCCGCGCCAGATAGTGCAACGAGGCGTCGACATCACTGCCGCGCATCGACTTGATCAGCGCGCTGGCGACGTCGTAGTGCTGGTCGCCCGCGCGGTCATAGCGGACCGCAGCATGGGCGACGGCCTGCTCGACCTGGGAGAGCGTGATCGGGATCTTCTGGTCGTCGGCGCGTCCCGCCGCCTGGGCGTCCAGGGCAACCCCTGCTGCCGCCTCCAGGGAGGTGAGCGCGCGGCGTGCGTCACCACCGGCCATCCGTATGACGTGCTGGCGCGCCTCCGGTTCGAGCGTAAAGACTCCCGCCAGCCCTCTGTCCTGGACCAGCGCAGAAGCAAGGACATCGTCGAGCTCTTCGTCGCTCAGCAAACCCAGGGTGATCAGCATGGACCTGGACAGCAGTGGGGCGATGACACTGAAGGACGGGTTCTCCGTGGTCGCCGCGACCAACACCACCAGACGGTTCTCCACCGCCGGCAGGAGTGCGTCCTGCTGGGCCTTGGTGAACCGGTGGATCTCGTCCAGGAACAGCACGGTCTGCCGGTCGTACATGTCACGCTCGCGGGCCGCAGCCTCCATGACGGCACGCACATCCTTGACCCCTGCTGTGACGGCAGACAGCTCCACGAACCGGCGTCCGGCCGTGTTCGCCACCAGATGGGCCAGGGTCGTCTTTCCGGTGCCTGGCGGTCCCCAGATGATCGCGGACAAGGGGCCGGCAGCGCCTGCATGGCCCTCGATCAACCGCCGCAACGGGCTTCCGGGGCGCAGCACATCGTTCTGCCCCCGGACCTCGTCCAGGGATCGCGGGCGCATCCGGACCGCCAGAGGAGGCATAGAAGCAGCGCTGGCGTCGGAGCCAGCCCAGGAGTCACGCGACGAGACCGCAAACAGGTCGTCGTCGGCGCCGGTAGTCACGGTTGGCAGGCTATCTCGGGCGTTGCGTGGTGGCACCCACGCCCTGCCTGGTTCGAAGGTCCCCGACGCTCAGACCTCGACCGCTTCCTGCGTCTGGGGAACCGAGTCAACACCGGCCTCCTTGCGTTGGGTCGCAGTGATCGGGGCCGGCGCAGAAGTCAGCGGGTCGAAGCCGCCACCGGACTTCGGGAAGGCGATGACGTCCCGGATGGAGTCCGTGCCGGACAGCAACGAGCAGATGCGGTCCCAGCCGAACGCGATCCCCCCGTGAGGTGGGGCACCGAAGGCAAAGGCGTCGAGCAGGAAGCCAAACTTCTCCCGGGACTCGGCCTCGCCCAGGCCCATCACGGCAAAGACCCGCTCCTGGACGTCCTTGCGATGGATTCGGATTGACCCACCACCGATCTCGTTTCCGTTGCACACCATGTCGTAGGCGTAGGCCAGCGCGGAGCCCGGGTCGGTGTCGAAGGTGTCCATGAACTCGGGTTTGGGTGAGGTGAACGCGTGGTGCACGGCTGTCCAGGCGCCGGCGCCCACCGCCACGTCACCGGAGGCCACCGCTTCACTGGTGGGCTCGAACAGCGGGGCATCCAGCACCCACAGGAACGACCAGGCCGACTCGTCGATCAGTGCGCACCGCCTGCCGATCTCGGCGCGCGCCGCGCCCAGCAGGGCGCGTGAGGCCTTGATCGGTCCTGCGGCAAAGAAGATGGCGTCCCCGTTGCTGGCATCGACGTGTTTGGCCAGTCCCTCGCGTTCGGTCTCGGTCAGGTTCTTGGCGACCGGGCCGGCAAGAACCCCGTCCTGGCCGACCAGGACATACGCCAGGCCCTTGGCACCGCGCTGCTTGGCGAACTCCTGCCAGGCGTCGAGCTGCTTGCGGGGCTGGGCTGCGCCCCCCGGCATCACGACAGCACCAACGTAGGGCGCCTGGAAGACCCGGAAGCTGGTCTCCGCGAAGAACTCCGTACAGTCGGTGAGCTCCTGGCCGAAACGCAGGTCCGGCTTGTCTGAGCCGTAGCGGGCCATCGCGTCGGAGTAGGACATCCGAACCATCGGCGTGGTGATCTGGTGGCCGATCAGCTTCCACAGTGAGGTCATGATCGCCTCACCAAGCTCGATGATGTCGTCCTGGTCTATGAAGCTCATCTCGATGTCCAGCTGGGTGAACTCCGGCTGACGATCCGCGCGGAAGTCCTCGTCTCGATAGCAGCGGGCGATCTGGTAGTAACGCTCCATCCCTGCGACCATGAGAAGCTGCTTGAAAAGCTGCGGGCTCTGCGGCAGGGCGTACCAGGACCCGGGCCGTAGCCGAGCAGGCACCAGGAAGTCGCGAGCTCCTTCGGGGGTCGAGCGAGTCAGCGTGGGCGTCTCGATCTCAACGAAGTCGCGCTCGGCCAGGACCGCCCGCGCAGCCTGGTTCACCTTGCTGCGCAGGCGGATGGCCGCAGCCGGCCCGGGGCGGCGAAGGTCCAGGTAGCGGAACTTGAGCCTGGCCTCTTCACCGACGGTGACCCGTTCGTCGATCTGGAACGGCAGCGGGGCCGCCGGGCTCAGAACCTCAAGCTCGGTGGCAACCACCTCGATCTCACCCGTCGGTAGGTCCGTGTTGGTGTTGCCCTCCGGGCGCTGGTGCACCTGCCCGGTCACCTTGACGCAGTACTCGTTACGCAGGTCGTGGGCTCCGCTCAGAGCGAGGATCTCGTCACGAACAACGACCTGCGCGACCCCCGACGCATCACGCAGGTCGAGGAAGGCCACGCCACCGTGATCACGCCGACGGGCAACCCACCCGGTCAGGGTGACGGTCTGCGAAGTGTGGCCGGCGCGCAAGGTGCCGGCCTCGTGAGTGCGAAGCACGGTGATGTCCTCAGTTCGGTGGTTGGGCCTGGTCCCGCGCTGGATCTGCGAGGGCAGCACCCTCATCCTACGGAAACAGCCGGTGGCTTCCGAACCGGTGCATGACGGCGCAGCTACCAGCCCTCAAGCCCCTCACGCAGCTTTGCGGGGGCCTTCACGCGCCACGCGTCGGTGTTCAGCTCGGTCAGCTGTTGGGTGTCGACCTCCGGCAGCCGCACGAGCACGGCACTGAAGCCGTCGTAGTGCTCCGTGGTGAAGAACGTCTGCGGGTCAGTCGCGAGCAGGGCCTGCTTGTCCCCCAGGTCGGCTACCGGTAGCACGATCACCCCGGGGTGGGGCACCTTCGGTTTCTTGGGATCCACCCGCTCCCGCCAGAGCCCGACGAACTGCTGACCCGCCACCCGGAAGCTGAACTCGCGGTCCGACTCGGTGCTCTGGGGGAACCAGAGCGCGATCCGGCGGACGTCCTGCTGGGTGGCCACAGTCACACCTTACGAAAGCCCGGGTGCTCCGGCCAGGGCGCGTCGTGGGGCCGCAACGTGGCCCAGCCGCGCGCCCGTGCCGCGTGCGCTGTCAGGATGCCGACCACAGCGCTGGGGTTGTGCAGCTGACCGACCAACACGGCCTCAACGGCCTCGTCGAGGTCGACCCAGCAGACCGGCATGGCGTGTTCCTCGCCCTCGCGGGTGAAGCGCTCGTCGCGTGGGACGCTGCCGAGGTTGCGGGCAAGGAATACGCGCAGCGCCTCGGAGATGCCGCCGGGAGAGCCGAAGTAGTCGATGAGCACATGCCAGAGACCGGCAGTCAGGTCGGCCTCCTCGTGGAGCTCTCGGGCCGCTCCAACCCAGGCAGGCTCCCCCGCGACGTCGAGCAGACCTGCCGGCAGCTCCCACTCGAACGCGCCGACCGGGTGGCGGTACTGCTGGATCAGGCACACCTGGTCGCGGTCCTTCACCTGCCGAAGCGCCACGATCGAGACCGCTCCCGGATGGTCGACGTACTCGCGCCTGACCTGGCCCGCCTCACCGAGGTCGACAGTGTCACGCCGCACATCCCAGACCATGCCCTCGAACACGACCGCGGAGTCCAGGACCGGTCGCCGCTCGAGCCGGTCGATCAGGTCAACGCCACGGACGACTCCGGCATCCAGGCTCATCGCGCTGCGTTGCTCATTGCACCGCTACGGTTTCGGGATCTCTTGGCCTTTCGACCTCGACCAGCCGCGAGGCCTTGTGCGCGTCGATTGCGGCTCCGACCAGACCGGCGAAGAGCGGATGCGCGCGGGTGGGCCGAGACAGGAACTCCGGGTGAGCCTGCGTGGCGACGTAATAAGGATGCACGTCGGCCGGGAGCTCGACGAACTCGACGAGGCTGCCGTCCGGCGAGGTGCCGGAGAACCGGAGCCCTGCCTTCTCGAGCTCGGCCCGGTAGCCATTGTTGACCTCATAGCGGTGGCGGTGACGCTCATTGACCAGCAGGCAGCCGTAGGCCTCGGCGATGACCGTGCCTTCGACCAGCTTGGCCGGATAGGTACCCAACCGCATGGTGCCGCCAAGGTCTCCGGCGCCGTCGACGAAGGCCTTCTGCTCCTCCATGGTGGCGATCACCGGATGGGTGGTCCGGGGATCGAACTCGCTGGAGGACGCGTCCGCGATGCCGAGGACATTGCGGGCGTACTCGATCACCATGCACTGCAGCCCCAGGCAGAGACCCAGTGCCGGCACACCCCTGACACGGGCCCACGTAAGCGCCCCGAACATGCCCTCAATTCCTCGAATGCCGAAGCCGCCGGGGACGACGATCGCGTCAACACCGCCAAGTGCCTTCTGGGCACCGGCTTCGGTCTCGCACTCGTCACTGGCCACCCAGCGGATCGAGACCTTGGCGTCGTGGTGGAAACCACCAGCGCGCATGGCCTCGGTCACCGACAGGTAGGCGTCCGGCAGGTCGATGTACTTGCCCACCAGGGCGATCTCGACGGCGTGCTCGGGGTTGTGCACCCGGCGCAGCAACTTGTCCCAGTCACTCCAGTCCACGTCCCGGAAGGGCAGACCGAGGCGCCGGATGACATAGGCATCAAGGCCCTCGGAGTGCAGCACCCGCGGGATGTCGTAGATGCTCGGTGCGTCCACGCAAGCCACGCACGCTTCGGTGTCGACGTCGCACATCAGGGAGATCTTGCGCTTGACGCTGTCAGGGAGCTCACGGTCAGCGCGAAGCACGATGGCGTCGGGTTGGATACCAACCTGTCGAAGTGCTGCCACCGAGTGCTGGGTCGGCTTGGTCTTCAGCTCACCGCTGGGTGCCAGGTAGGGGACCAGCGAGACGTGCAGGAAGAAGACGTTCTCGCGCCCCACGTCATGGCGGACCTGGCGTGCAGCCTCCAGGAAGGGCAGAGACTCGATGTCGCCGACGGTTCCGCCGATCTCGGTGACGATGATGTCCGGACGGTCCTTGGCCAAGACGTTGGCCTGCTCGCGCATCCGTGACTTGATCTCGTTGGTGATGTGCGGTATCACCTGGACCGTGTCACCGAGATACTCCCCGCGCCTCTCCTTGGCGATCACGTCGCTGTAGATCTGGCCGGTCGTGACATTGGCTCGGCCCACCGACGGGACGTCCAGGAATCGCTCGTAGTGGCCAATGTCCAGGTCTGTCTCCGCACCGTCATCGGTGACGAAGACCTCACCGTGCTGGAACGGGTTCATCGTCCCGGGATCCACATTGAGGTAGGGGTCGAGCTTCTGCATCGTCACCTGCAGACCGCGAGCACGGAGAAGATGTCCGAGGCTGGAAGCCGTGAGGCCCTTGCCAAGCGAAGAGGCAACGCCTCCGGTTACGAAGATATGCTTTGTCAGTTGCGCCACGGGCTTTAACTTTACGTCATCAGGAGAGTTTCGGAGTACCACGCCAGCCACTGCGCAGCCGTGTCGGACCCGTCCGGCAGCGCCGCGGCGGCCTTTCGCCCGCGGGCGGCCAGATCACCTCGAAGTCCTGCGTCGCCAAGGACACGGTCGATCGCCTTCGCGATCTCCTGCGGATCCCCCGGCGGTACCAGCAGTCCGGTCCCCAGGACCATGTCGTGCAGACCGCCCACATCGGTGGCAACCACCGGGGTTCCGGCTGCCATCGCCTCCTGTACCACCAGTGGCTGGCCCTCCCATTGGCTCGGCAGGACGAACACCTCCGCCGCACGCAACCACTGGTCTGCGTCGCTACGCGCCCCGGCAAAGTGCACCGGCGCCCCCGACGCTCTCACCTGCACCTGCAGCTGGGCCAGCATCTGTGGGTCTCCGTCGCCCAGGACCACCCAATTACAGGGGTTGCGCACCCGGGAAGCCGCCCCGACCAGCACCGGAAGGTTCTTCTGCGCTGCGATCCGCGAGATCGTGACGACCAGCGGCAGTGCGAGGTTCTGCTGCTCCAGGGCGAGCGAGGCGAGCAGACCCGACCGGGTCCGGGCCCGGGTAGGGCCATCAGCCAGTTGCTGGGCGAGCAGGTCAGGAACTTTGGGGGACGGCACTGCGGCCAGTTCGGCGCGAGCGGCGCCGAACCCCAGCGCCTCCTCCACCAGGTCGCGACTGACCCCTGTGACGAGGTCCGCCTGATGTGCCACCCAGCGCCGTGCAAGCCTTTTGAGGCGCTGTCGGCCGGCCCCCTCCAGGACCGCATTGTGTTGGGTGACAATGATTTTCGGCCGATGCCCAAGACCTATGATGCCCAGGGTTGACAAGGTTGCCAGCAACGCACTCTGGTGTCCGTGGGCGTGCACGATATCGCTGGTGGAGGCAAGACGGCGCAGCAGCCAGATGTTGCCCGCCGCCCGGACCAACCCAGCAGATCCAGGCCACCACAGCCTCACCGCCCCGAAGTCGAAGCGCGAGGCGGTGAGCGGGTCGGTGACCACGATCACGTCCACGCCACGATCACGAAGCTCCGTGCTGAGGGCAGCCACATGGGTTCCGATACCGCCGGTGCTGCGCCCGAGCAGCATGATCACCTTCACCGAGGCCTCCCAGGGAGCTTGGCCAGCGCAAGCCGAGCCGAGTCACGATCGCCTGCCCAGATCGAGCCGGCGAACAACGCCGCGACCGCGATCGCCACCAGCACAGCCGCCACCGATGCTCCCACCAGGCCACTGGGGTGCAGCACTGCGGTGATGCCACGACCCAGCGTGGCTGCGAACACACCCGCGACAAGAGCCACCACTGCGCTGCGGGTGAAACCCCGGAACGCTTTCGCGCCCCACGCACGGCGAACCGCAACGAGCAGCCCCACGGCAGCCACCGTCATCCCGAAAGAGCTGGCAAGCCCCAGCCACAGCAACGTGCTTGCCGGTCCGGCGTCGCCCGTCAGCACCAGCAGCGGTACGGCCGCGGCGATCAGCCAGCCGAGCGCCACCAGACCCCCGGCGACTGCGGGACGGCCCTGGACGTACAAGGCACGGGTCAGCAGGGCCGCCATGCCGAAGCCGACCAGCCCCGGTGCGAAGGCACTCAGGGCGCCGGGCAGGGCCGCCAAAGCCTCCTGGCCGGCATGACTGTGCCGGCCCGCGTCTAGGGCGCTGAAGAAGGCGCCCATGGGGGTGGCAATGGCGAAGAGCATGGCAGCCCCTGCGCTGGTGGTGACGATGATCGCCCGCGCCGAGGAAGCCAGCGTCGAGTGCGCGCGGGCCAGCGCAGCCTGGTCTGCGCCGGCAGGGAGCCCAGCCTGGTCTGCGCCCGTGGCCAGCACCGCCTGGTCCAGTCCCGTCGCCAACGCAGGCAGAGCGGACATGGCAAAGGGGACCGCCACAACGGCATACGGCAGGAGGTAGATGGCCTGGACGTAGACATAGACGTTTAATGTCCCGGTGCCGCCACGGTGCTGGGAGACCCACAAGGTCACCAGCACGGCGCACTGTTGGGCAACCAGGGCCAGCAGCCCAGCCCCGGCCAGCGCACTGGCCCTTCGGGCGACCCCCTCCGGAAACGTCCAGGCCGGACGCAGTCGTATCCCGGCACGGTGGACCGGAACCAACAGGGACAGGCTCAACGCCGCAACGCCGAGCGTCGTCCCGACCGCCAACACGCCGGAGGCTTGGCTGGGCAGTCGCGTGAGGTCGCTTCCCGTCCCGTGCGCAAGGTCCGCGAACAGCAGGTAGGTCACCATCACCACGATGCTGGACAGCAGCGGAGCCACGACCACGCCCAGAAAGCGTCGATGCGCCTGCAGCACCCCGGCAAGAACGATGCCGACGCCGTACAGGGCAATCTGGGGCGAGAAGACCAGGAGCATCGACGCCATGAGATCCGTTGAGCCGGCGCAGCTCGCGTTGTCGACCAGGAACCTCGACAGTGGCCGGGCGCTGGCTGCCATCAGGATGGATAAGGGCACCAGCACGGCGAGCGTCCACGTGAGCATGGCCGATGCCGTCCAGGTGGCCTCGGCCTCGTTCTGACGAGCCAGCTGGCCGGCGATGATCGGGACGACGACCGCTGCCAGCGCTCCACCAGCGGCAACCTCAAAGACGACATTCGGCAGCTGGTTCGCCGCCTGGTAGACACTGCCCACGCAGGTGGTCCCCACGCTCTGCGAGAACACCAGCCAGCGACCGAACCCGAAGACCCGCGCGGCAAGGGTGACCACCGCGATGAGGCCGGCGGCGGCAAAGACTCCGGGCACGGCCCGCCCTGCCACCCTTGCCCGCGCCGAGGTCTCGTCGTGGCCAGTCATCGAGTTACAGCGGCACCGGCAGTGACGGCCGCGAGGGGCGGCCGAGTGCGTCCAGCTGCCGCAAGCCTGGCGTCGACTCAATCACTTTCGTGAAGCTGACCTTCTCCGAGGCCAGGGTCAACGCGCTGACCACCACGAGAGCGAGAAGCCGGCCGCGCGGACCGGTGCGCGCTACCAGTGCCGTTCCGACCAGGGCGCCGGCACTGTTGGCCCCCGTGTCGCCGAGCATGCTCCGGCCGGCAAGATCATCGGGCAGTGAGCCGATCGCGGCACCAGCGGTGGCTCCGGCAGTGGCGATGGCAGTGGCAAGGTGGGTTCCCCGGCCACCTGCGGCCATCGGCGCGGCGAGCAGCAGCACAGTTTTGAGCGCCCGCCCCGGGCGCAGGTCGAGCAAGTTGGCGATGTTAGCCGAACCCGCGATGACAGCCCCGCCAACCAGTGTGGCCATCAACGGGTTCGACGCATCCGCCCGGTCGATCAACCGGGCGCTCAACAGACCGGTGGCTCCCAGGCCGAGGATCTTGATCATCCCGGTCGTCAGCTCGCCTCGGCAGGCTGCAGCCAGGTGGCCGCGCAGGCCCTTGCTGGAGCGGTCACCGACCAGATCATCGAGCCCGCCGAAAGCTGCGGCACCCAGCCCCGCGACTGCGGCGGGTGCCCCGGCACCGCCGGCCAGGGCTCCGGCAACGGCGCCCACCGCATAGGCGGGGCCCTCGAACAGGGTCACCGGACGACCCGCATGGTTTCTTCGCGTCCAGCGCTGTACGCCCCCGGGTGGGCGGCCCCTGAGAATGGCGGCTGCCCCCAGCGAGCAGAGGGCACCGATGATGAAGGAACCTGAAGCGGTCCCCCGTCCCCTCCCGGTCACTGCTTGGCCATGAGGTCCGGCAGAATCGCCTTGGCGTCGCCTGCCAGGCCATACTGACCGACGCCACCGGCGTACTGCTGGGCCAGCGCCAGGACGAGCGTGCCCTGTCCCATGGGCAGGTCCCCGTCATCAACGGTCGAGATGACCTTGAGAGCGTCGGAGTTCTTACGTACCGCAGCCACCAGATCCCCGGACTTGGTCGCGTCGGTGGTGTTGGACTTGGCAACGACCACCTCCCCGGATCCTCCGGCGTCAAGGGAGCGAGCCAGCTGTACGTAGGCCGCGAGCCGGGCATCGGTGTCCTGTTGGGTGGAGCCCTTGACCGGTCCACTGAGGAACACGACGCTCGAGGACGGGACAATCTGGTCCGGTGTCACGTTGATCAGATCGCCTGCCTTCAGACCATTCAACGCGGCGCTGGCCGAGGCGCTGAGACGTTCGGCGGAATGGTCCGTGCCAGCCAGGATCGCACCCGCCAGCACCGTGGCCGCGAGCTGGTCCGGGCTGTCGGCCGCCACCGGCGCCGCGGCCAATGTGGCGAACGGGCTGGCCACGGTGTTACGAAAGGCCATCTTGGACGGGTCGGCCCACGCGTCGTTCAAGGTGATCGTCGAGCCCACCTTGGCGCCCGCGGCAACCAGGGAGGCCGTGGCGTTCTTGATCAGGTCCGCATCCACTCCGGTCGCGACGACGAGGGCAACGGTCCTACCGGTCAAACGACCCTTCATGACCGCCGGTGCCACTGCCAAGGAGAAGGCGTCACGGGCAGCGGCGTCCCGCCTGGCAGCATCCAGGTCGGTGCGCAGCTGGGTCTTCTCCGCGCGCAGCGCGGTCATCTGCTCGGTGAGACTGGTACCGATGTCCCCTTTGAGCGGTCCAGCCCCCAGGACAATTCCAACCGTGAGCGCAAGAAAGATCGAGACGATGGAGACGAGGTAGTAACGAAAGTCGATCATGTGAACGGCCCCATTATCCAGGACCACAAGTCATCCCACCGGGCAGCCACCAGCTGGAGGATGGCAGTCCCGGCCGGTGTGGCGGCCAAGGCGACGAATAGTGCAAAAACCCCGACGGACAGCAGGACCGCCAGGGAGAGGTTGGAGATTCGCGAGCGGTAGAGGCGGCTCACACCCTTGGCGTCGACCAGTTTGCCGCCCAGGCGCAACCGGGTCAGGAAGGTGCTGGCCATGCCCGAACGGCCCTTGTCCAGGAACTCGACCAACGTGGCGTGGGTACCGACCGCAACGATCAGCGAAGCCCCCTTGTCGTCGGCCAGCAACATCGCAACATCCTCGCTGGTGCCGGTGGCAGGAAAGAGCACCGGATCCAGACCCAGCTTGCGGACACGCTCCAGTCCTGGCGCCCGGCCATCTCGATAGGCGTGCACCACGATCTCTGCCCCGCAGTTGAGTGTGGCATCCGAGACCGAGTCCATGTCTCCGACGATGAGGTGTGGACGGTGCCCTGCTTCGAGCAGCGCGTCGGCGCCGCCGTCGACGCCGATCAAGATGGGATGGAACTCGCGGATGTAGTGCCGCAGCGTCTGCAGGTCATCTTTGTAGTGATAGCCACGAACCACCACCAGGGCATGGCGCCCCTCAAGAACCGTGGTGATGTCAGGTACACCAACGCCATCCAGCAGCAGCGCGCGTTCACGCCGGAGGTACTCCATCGTGTTGGCCGCAAACGCCTCAAGCTGGACGGCCAGGCCGGCCCGGGCCTCGATCATCGCGGCAGCGACGATGTCACGGTCAAAGAGGATCCCCTTGGCGACCACGGCCTCACCGACGTACAGGGTGTCGCCATCCAGGCGTGCAGACTGCCCGTCCTTCAGCGCGAGCATGACGTCGTCGCCCACGTTGTCGAGCAACGGGACCCCGGCGTCCAGAAGGATCTCCGGCCCCATGTTGGGGTAACGCCCGGTGATCGAAGGTGCCGCGTTGATCACGGCCACCGGCTTGCAGGCAAGCAAAGCCTCAGCGCTGACCTTGTCGAGGTCCTCATGGTCAATAATCGCAATGTCACCCGAACGGAGCCGTTTGGTCAGGTCTTTGGTGCGCGCGTCAATGCGAACGATCCCCCAGATGCCTGGCAGATCGGGCTCGTGGGGGGGTCGTTGACGCAGGCGCAGGGAGCGCGGGAAAGGGGACATTGTTGCCCATTGTCCCATGGGCTGAACCCGCTTCACCGCCCACACGCTGACGCAGACCAACTCGTGACCCGATTACGGTCTGACGGCTGCCGTCACCACTCGTGGCGGCCGGCCGCGCTCAGCGTCGCGACGCTGCGCCCGTCTGGGCAAGAAGCTCCCTGGCGTGCTCGATCGCCACGGCTGAGTCCTCAACGCCGGCCATCATCCGCGCAAGCTCACGGAGTCGTTCCTGCCCGCTGACGGCAACCACCCCACTGGCGGTGATATGCCCGTCATCGGTCCTGCGCACAACCAGGTGCCGGTCCGCGTATGCGGCCACCTGGGCCAGGTGGGTCACCACGATCACCTGAGCAGACGTGGCCAGCGCCGCCAGGCGGGCACCCACATCCAAAGCCGCCTTGCCACCCACGCCGGCATCGACCTCGTCAAAGACAAAGGTGGGGACGTCTCCGCTTGCGGTCACCACCTCCAGCGCCAGCATGACCCTGGACAGCTCGCCACCAGAAGCTCCCTTGGCGACGCTGCGCGGCGGCGCCCCCCGGTTGGCAGCCAGCAGAATCTCGACATCATCAACCCCGTGACGACTGAACCGCACCGGCTCGACGCCCTCGCCCAGGGACAGCCCCATGGGGTCCGGACGGCGGCCGAGCGCGACCGTCACGACTGTCTTTCCCATGGCCAGATGGGACAGTTCCGTGGTGACCCGCGCTCCGAAGTCTGTGGCGGCGAGCTGCCGGGCCGCGCTCAGCTCACCGGCGCAGCTCGTCAGCTCATCCGTCAGTGCATCCAGCGTGACCTCAAGGGCTTCGGCACGCTCATCAGCGCCCTCAAGCTCACTCAGCCGGGCCGCGGACTCCTTGGCCCACAACAGGATGTCATCTGCGGTGTCACCGTACTTGCGCTGTAACCGGGCCAAGTCTGCCCGCCGGTTCTGGACCCAGGCGAGCCTGGCAGGGTCAACGTCGACCCCTGACAGGTAGGCCGCCAGGTCGGTCCCCAGGTCTGCAGCCAGGTAGCCCAGCTCCTGAAGGCGCCGGTCGAGGTCGGCCAGCGCCAGATCATGACCCGTCATCGGCGCCAGCGCTGCTCGTGCCAGGCCGAGCTGCTGGGCCACGTCGCTGCTGCATCCGTCGGTGCCATCAGCACCGGAGTACCCACTCTCCAGGTCACCGGTCAGCAGTGCGTGGGCCTGACCGGCACTGGCCCGCAGGCCATCGGAGTGCGCCAGTCGCCCGTCCTCGGCCCGAAGCTCGAGATCCTCCCCTGGCAACGGGTCGATGGCCTCGATCTCTTCAAGGCCGGCCCGGAGCACATCCACCTCTCGCGCGCGGTCGCGAGCGAGCCCACGCAGATGGCGCAGCTCGGCACCAACCTGGTTGAAGCCTTCATACACTGCGCCATAGCGTCCAAGCGGCTCAGCCACCGACCCGCCGGCAAAACGGTCCAACACGACGCGATGCTGCTCCGGCTGTCGCAGCCGCCACTGGTCGGACTGACCATGGACGGCGACCAGCAGCTCACCGAGCTCGCCCAACAGGCTGACCGGCACCGTCCTTCCGCAGACATGGGCCTTCGAACGGCCCCCCGCAGACACGGTTCGGACGAGGATCAGGCCGTCCTGCACATCGCCACCGGCCTCGACAGCGCGCAGGGACGCGAGGTGTTCTGGCCCCACATCGACCACGCCCTCGACGACAGCGGTCTTGGCTCCCGTCCGCACCAGCGCAGGGTCCGCCCGAGCTCCGAGTAGCAGTCCGAGGCCGGAGACCACCATGGTCTTACCGGCGCCAGTCTCGCCCGTGACCACGTTCAGGCCTGCCGACAGCTCCAGCACCGCATCATCGATGACACCCAGGTTCTGGATCCGGATCTCGCGAAGCATGGCGACAGCCTACGGACCGCCGGGGTCAGAGGCGCTCAGACGTGCCGGGCTCGCCATGATTATGCCGCGACGCCCCACGCCACCCAGTCACGGACAGGTCGAACTTGGCCACCAGCCGGTCGGCGAACGGCCATGTGCTCAGACGCGCGAGGCGCACAGGTGTGTCTCCCCTGTGAACGTCGATCCGTGCGCCCGACGGCAGCTCGACCGTGCGCGAACCGTCGCACCACATGACAGCTGAACCGTCAGCGTCTGCGATCAGCTCGATGGCCAGCGCGGAGTTGGGCCCGATCACCAGCGGGCGTGCGAACAGGGCATGGGCCGAGATGGGTACGACAAGCATCGCCTCGACGTCAGGCCACACCACTGGGCCGCCGGCGGAGAAGGCGTACGCAGTGGAACCGGTCGGTGTAGCCATCACCACACCGTCGCAGCCAAAGGTGGACAACGGCCGTCCATCGACCTCAAGCGTGACCTCGAGCATTCGTTCTCGGGCGGCCTTCTCGACGGTGACCTCGTTCAGTGCCCAGCTCCGCGCGATGACCTCTGAGTCGTAGGTGGCGGTCACCTCCAGAGTCATCCGTTCCTCGACGACGTAGTCCCGGGCGACAATGCGCTCCACCGTTTCGACGAGCTTCTCGCGCTCTGCTTCGGCTAGGAATCCCACGTGTCCCAGGTTGATTCCAAGCAGCGGGGCCTCGGTACCCCGCGACAGGGCCGCACCACGCAGGATCGCGCCGTCACCGCCCAACACACAGACCAGCTCACAGCCCCGGGCCGGATCCGCGGGGTCAACCGTGACGATGTTGGGACTGCCACCCAGAATGGTCGCCTCGGGCGCATCGGGCAGCAGGGCAACCTGCAGGCCTGCTGCATGAAGCTGGTCGGCGACATCCCCGGCGAACTGCTGCGCCTCGACCCGCCGCGGGTGGGCAACGAGCAGAATGCGACGGATCATGTGAAGGCCTCCGTCGACAAGGTAGCAGCCAGCTGGGTGACCTGTGCCGCGGTCAACCCCTGGTCGGGCCGTGGTGTCAACCACAGCAGGTACTCCGCATTTCCGGTTGCACCCCGGATGGGACTAGCGCACAGGGCCTTGGCCGTGAGACCGGCTGTAGTTGCAGCGGCCACGACCTGTTCAATCACGCTTGCGCGATTGACTGCCGAGCGGACGATCCCTCCTTTGCCGAGGCGCTCACGCCCGACCTCGAACTGCGGCTTGACCAGCAGGACCAGGTCGCCGGTTGGCTCGACGAGGTCATGCAGGACCGGCACCACGAGCCGCAGCGAGATGAAGCTGAGGTCTGCAACCAGCAGCTCGGCGGGCCCTCCAAGGTCGCCCGCGCGCGCATCGCGGATGTTAACACCGGAGCGTTCGACGACTCGGGGGTCTCGCGCCAGCTCCTGGGCCAGCTGGTCATGGCCGACGTCGACGGCCACGACCTGTCGTGCGCCACGTCGCAGCAGGACCTGGGTGAATCCACCGGCAGCAGCCCCGACGTCGAAGCACCTCTTGCCGGCAACGCTGAGCCCGCGCGGTCCGAAGGCCTCCAGTGCCGCGACCAGCTTGTATGCTGCGCGGCTCACCCAGCCCTCGACCCCGGCCGCCAGCTCGAGGCTCTGGTCAGCATGCACCGGGGTAGCGACCTTCTTGGCCGGTGATCCGTCAATGAGCACCGAGCCAGCCTTCACGAGATCACGGGCCTGGCCTCGGGAACGGGCCAGGCCCCTGGCAACCAGCTCGACATCGAGCCGGTGAGCGACCTCGTTCACTCCTGGCCGAGGTCAGCGAGGCGGCCTTGAAGGACTCGATGAACCCGCTCGCCGGCCTCGATCTGGATGTCCAAAGACTGCTCGGTGGCCAGGTCCAAAAGACCGAGCACCTCGTCAACAGCATCGTCACCGGTGGGCTGGCGCGCCGTTCCCGCCGAGGTGGCGGACGAGTCCCCAGCCTCGCCGATCACCGGCCACCCTCGATCTTGACGTGCGCCCGACCTGCTGCGCCATCGGCCCGCTCAGGATGGCTCACGTGCCAGCCGGCGTGGCACGCGTCGTGACCGCCGACCGCGGGGTACTTGCCTTGCCTGCCGTCTTGGCAGTCCTGGCGGTGCTCCTGGGCGCAGCCTTCTTGGCAGCCGCCTTCGGAGCAGCAGCCCGCGATGATGCAGAACGCAGTTGGGCATTTTCGGCGCGAAGCCTGGCTGCCTCCGCCTGCACCTCTTCAAGCTTCTGCACAGCCACCAGCCCCAGAGCGCTGGTGGCTACCTCCACCTCACTGCGCACCAGTGCCGTGAGGCTCAAGCGGTTGGCCATGGCCACCGCCAGGACCTCGTCGGCCAGGTCGACCGCCTGTGAGGCCATCTTGGTGCCGGTCGCAATGCCGGCTGCCGGCAAGGTAAGCAGGCCCTGTGCGGCCTCCATGGCACGAGCCCGAGTGAGGTCGCTCAGGCCGGAAGCGAGCTGGACATATGGGCGAACAGATTCAAAGCTCATCGTTCCTCCTTGGAGTTTCGCTGCAGCACCACGTTACTGCTCATCCCCCACCGCCGTCTCTCCCTCAGGCTGAGGGTGCGAGGCCGAGCCCCGGACCTCTCACAGTCCGGGTCAGTCGCGGTGTGCCAACGCAAGGTCAAGCTCATCGGATAACGCCGCACCGTCTCCGCCTCGTGGATCCATCGGCCTGCCACCCGCGTCGCCTGCTTGCCAGAGCGCAGTCAAAGCTGCGCGCAGCCGTTCATTCAGCGACCCCATCTGCGATACGACCAGGTCGCCGCCGGGTGACAGACGCGCATGCGCCTGCCCACAGACCCATTGTGAGGACTCCTTGACGTCAGAGACTGGCTCTGCATATGCCACGTGCAAACATCGCAGGTCTGTGGCGACGTACCGGGGTCGGGCATTCTGCTGCGCGCCGACCACGTCGGCCCAGCCGTGGACGCCTCCGAAGACGAAAAGCGAGTCCATCCCGGCGGCGGTGGCCCCCATGATGTCCGTGTCGAGCCGATCGCCGATCGCCAACGTTCGGTCGATGCTTGTGCCCAGAACGGACACGCTCAGCTCGTAGAGCGGAGTATGCGGCTTGCCCACCACGACCGGATCCACACCCACCGCCTGACGGACCGCACTGACCAGAGCACCGTTTCCGGGTGCCACACCCCGTTCGGTGGGCAAGGTGGCGTCGGTGTTTGTCGCCACCCACAGGGCCCCTGACTGCACGGCATACGCAACCTCCGCCAGGTCGGTCCAGGAGACCTGGGCCCCGTAACCCTGCAGCACTGCCGCTAGGGGCTCCTGCGAGCCCGTGGTGCTGGCCGAAGCTGGCTGAGCAGAGACCGGGAGCAGTCCTGCCTCCTGCAGAGCCAGACTGACCCCCGGCCCACCAACGGCCAGAACCCGCGCGCCGCGGGGGCAACGTTGTGCCACGTACCGGGCTCCCGCCTGTGCGCTGGTGACCACTCGCGACCCAGGTCCAGGCAGCCCCAGGGCCTCCAGGTGGGCGGCCACCTTGGCCGGCTCACGGGAGGCATTGTTGGTTGCGTACACCACCAGGACGCCCGCTGACAGCGCGGACAACAGCGACTCCACCGCGTGGGGCACCCCCTCGTGGCCCCGATAGATGACACCGTCCAGGTCGCACACGATGCCCTCAAAGCCCTCGACCAGCGTGCCCTTGGCCCCGGGGACGGTCATGGCGTCCGCTCGCCGCGCCCGCCCGCAGCCTCGTCCCGGTCCTGCACCTCGCCCTCCAGCAGGTCGACCAGCACGGTACCGTCCAGCTCAGAGAGCCGCTCCGCAGCGTCCGTGTCGCCATCCAGGTCGGCACTGGCAGCGTGGCCGAACCAGGTCAGAGCTCCTTCCTCGTCGCCCTTCGCCAACAGGGCCTCGGCGTAGGCGTAGAACAGCCGCGGCGCCCACGGCTCTCGCGACCCGACCTTGAGCTGCGGAACCTGGAGCCCTACTGCCGCAGCCTCATACTGACCCAGGTCACGGCGGATCCCAGACACGACGATCGCGAGCTCGATGCGTTCGTTCTGGGCAAGGGTTGCCGCTTCGGGGGAGGCCGCGAGATCCAGGGCTCGCTCAGGTCGGCCAAGACCACGCTCGGCATCGACCATGAACGGCAACATGTGCGAGGAGCCCGAGAGCCGACGCGCAGTGCGGAACTCGCTAAGCGCCTTGGCCCACTCCCCCTTGCGGTAATGAACCAGCCCCAAAGCCTCACGAGCGGCCGGCACCCGGCCCGCTCGGCGCACTGCAGTCTCCGCGTGCGCCTGGGCCGCCTCAATGTCGGTGTCCAGGAAGGTGGCAACCATCACCAGATGCTGGCCCACCCCCACCGCATTCTCCTTGCTCAGTGTCCGCAGCTGGTTCTTGACTGATCGATCCAGCTCGAATCCGGTCACGTCATCAGGGATCGACGGCTCTGGCAGCCTGGGCTTGTTGGGCGTCAGCATCGAGCCGCCCCGTTGCGCCTCGCGATCGGTGCCGCCTCGAGGACTACGGTCCGAGCCACGATCGTTCCCGCGGGATCCCCCACCGGGGGAACCTCTGTCGTCACGCTGGGGCCGGCCCCCACCAGAGCCACCGCGTCGTTCACCGCCGGGACCCTGACCACGACGGCCACCGCCCCGCTCAGGTCGCCCGGATGAGACGCCTCGACGAGGGTCCTCCTCGCGGGGGCGACGGGCAGGCTGGTCATCAGGCACGGGCCTGGCTCCATTCGTGAAATGTAGCGGGTAGAGGTCGCTCGTCAGTTCGCCGACCCCGGCAATCTTACGGCAAACGCAAAAGAGCCCCGACCGCTGTTCCCGGTCGGGGCTCTTTCAACAATGTATGTCCGGCGGCGTCCTACTCTCCC
>Ga0208587_1000557_pt1 | contig 20344 bp, 17 predicted proteins | sample NGESurdeep092012_7_FD_184472 | JGI IMG/M metagenome (GOLD analysis project Ga0208587, IMG submission 184472) | Arctic peat soil microbial communities from Barrow, Alaska - NGEE Surface sample 210 deep-092012 (SPAdes) | ecosystem: Environmental > Terrestrial > Soil > Wetlands > Peat ...
ACTGCTAGACTGTTTTTTAAATTCAAACCCTGAAAGGAGCTTTCCTCAGCCATCTGCTCAGGCTTCCTTCAGGCTCATTCTTCGATTAGAAAAGACTTTGCCTGATCAAGCGTGATCAGCGCTGGGGTTTGTCCAGCGACAGAGGCTACGAGCAGCAACAGCGTCGTCGCCACCAGAATGCTGATCCGGAAATGCCGTGGGCGCATAGAGGTTAAGCCAAAGTGCAGCAGCCTTGGGGCGAGCTAGAACGATCAGGTGATTGAGCACGACCCCAGGCGTTCGTATCCGTGCAATCCTCCTGCAATCAAATGTTCCATCGCGCGGCGAAACAGCGCCGACGGTCTACCTTGAGAATGTAAACCACTTGGACAGTAAACACATTGTAAATCGGGAAGTTGCAGGCAGACCAATTGCAGAAACTCCGGCTGGACAGATGACATAACGGGATAGGGCCCTGATTGACAAAGTCGCCACAACTCTGTCCGGCGGGAGTAATTATCAAACCGGAATTGCAGGTGCAGACTAAGCCAGAGCTGACCAGCATGAACTGGAGCGACTACTGCAAATTTCCGGCCCGCGGATGCCTCAGTGGTAACGAATACTCGCTACAATCGTTTGCGATGTCCTTCCGCTTCCAGGTCGAAGCCCGCGATGGCGCCGCGCGCGCCGGACGCTTCTTCACTCCGCACGGTGAGGTCCAGACCCCAGTGTTCATGCCGGTGGGAACACTGGCGACGGTCAAGGGCGTACCCCAGGACACGCTGGAGGAGCTCGGAGTCCAGATCCTGCTGAACAATACCTACCATCTTTATCTGCGCCCGGGTGTCGAGATGGTCCGCCGCCTTGGCGGGGTGCAAAAGTTCATGGCGTGGGACCATCCCATCCTCACCGACTCCGGTGGCTTTCAGGTTTTCAGCCTCAGCGATCTGCGCAAGGTCACGGAAGAGGGCGTGGCCTTCCGCTCGCATCTCGACGGCTCCTCGCATTTCTTCAGTCCGGAGAGCGCCATCGCCGCCGAGATCGGACTCGGCGCCGACATTATTATGGCGTTCGATGAGTGCACCGAACATCCAGCGGAGTACGAGCGCACCCAGGCGTCCATGGAGATGACACTGCGCTGGGCGGCGCGCAGCAAGAAGTATTTCGAAGATCACAAGAATGAGGTCCCGTGGTTTGCCGAGCGCGGCGGTGAAACCCCAGGGTCCCCAACGCGCGCCGGTTTGCCGGGGGCCCCAGAAGATGCCGCATTTGCATCTTCTGCGGGTGGCTTGGCGCACGTTGGGGTGGGTGAGACGCAGACGTTATTCGGAATCGTGCAGGGCGGCATGTTCCCCGATCTGCGTCGCGAGTCGGCACAGCGCACCGTGGAGCTTGATTTCCCCGGCTACGCCATTGGCGGGTTGAGCGTGGGCGAACCGCGCCCGATGACCTACGAGATGGTGGACGCGGCCATGCGGTTCCTGCCGCAAGACAAGCCGCGTTACTTAATGGGAGTGGGCACCCCGGAAGAGATTGTGCATTACGTCGCCATGGGTGTGGACATGATGGACTGCGTACTGCCCACGCGGGCGGCCCGCCACGGGTTGCTCTTCACCTCGGAAGGCCGGCTCACCATCAAGAACGCGCGCTACGCCGCTGACGATGGGCCGCTCGACCCCAACTGTGCTTGCCAGGTCTGCTCCCGCTACTCACGGGCTTACCTGCGGCATCTATATGCCTCCAACGAATTGCTCGCCCAGGTGCTGAACACCGTCCACAATCTGGCATATTACCTTGACACCATGTGTAAGGTGCGGCAAGCTATATTACTTGGGGAGTTCGCGATTTTTCTTTCTGGCGTCCGGCCACCGCATTTGAGTGTTCCGTAGCAGCCTTCGCTGTTCAGGTCCCCGGCAAAAGCGCGATAATGGAAAGGTCAGGGCTGCGTCCCTGGCTGGCTAAACAGGTTGCTGCAAAGCGACGTTCGGGTAGTGCGGGCCCTCAGTGGGTATGTGAAGACTGTGCCGTCCCTGAAGGGACTCGTTATTTTTTCCAACTTTACTCAGGGCTTACGCCCTGGGCTAAAAGCAATTCCACCCCTGCGGGGCTTGATTTTGAGCAGTCGTTCCACCGTGGCAACTCGAAACGAGTTCTCACACAGGCTCTTTAGCCCCTAAGGTTTTCGCGAAAGTCGAAAGCAAAATGGCCACACTGGCAGGTATATTCGTGCAGGGCATCGGCGGCTCGGCCCCGATCCTGATGATGGTTGCGATCTTCGCCATCTTCTATGTTCTTTTGATCATGCCGCAGCAGCGCAAGCAGAAGAAATGGCAGGCGATGCTACAGCAAATCAAGCCCGGCGACCGGGCAATCACCAGCGGTGGCCTCACCGGCGTTATCATGTCCGTAAAGGATGACGCTGTCGTCCTCCGGGTTCCCCCGGACAACATTAAGATTGAAGTTGCCCGCTCCTCCATCGTCACGTTGACGACCGCGGAGGATCGTCCCAAGTCCTAAGGGTTGCAGTCTCTCATGAACAAGAATCTCCTACTCAAAACCGTCTTAATTATTGCGGCGCTGATCTTTTTTCTGTTCGGCATCGTCGGCATCCCCGGCAGTGTGACGGGTGAGGGTCTGCGGTCCGCAGTGCAGAAGCGCATCCACCTGGGCCTTGACCTGAAGGGCGGGACTCACCTGATTCTCCAGGTGCAGGTGAACGACGCCATCAACGCCGACAGCGACCGCGCGCTCGAGCGCCTGAAGGACGCCCTCAAGAGCGCCAACATCGCCTTCGGAGAAATCTCCAAGCCTAATCCGCAGCAGAATCCGGAGATCGTCCAGATCAAGGGCGTGCCGCCGGAGTCATCCTCGGAGCTGCGGCGCATCGTCAACGAGAAACTGGGTGACTACGATCTCACTTCGGGCGCCGAGAATTCCTGGACCCTCACCATGAAGGCCTCGGTGGCCAACGACACCAGGAAGAAAGCGGTGCAGCAGGCCATCGAAACCATCCGCAACCGAATCGACCAGCTCGGCGTATCCGAGCCGGTGATCCAGGAGCACGGACTGGGCGACTATCAGATTCTGGTGCAGTTGCCGGGCGTGGACGATCCGGCCCGCGTGAAAGAGATCATGCAGTCCACCGCCATGCTGGAGATCCGGCAGGCGGTTAAGGGGCCCTATCCCAGCGAGCAGGCGGCCATGCAGGACAACGGCGGCGTGCTTCCGCCCGACACGGTCCTGATGAAAGGCACGGTTCAGCACGCGCAGAATCCTGAGGAGGCGGGCGAGGTGTACTGGCTCATTAGCCGCTCCTCAGCGGTGAGCGGCGCCGATCTGCGCTCCGCCGATGCGGGGCGCGATGAGAATGGCCGTGCCGATGTCAATTTCACGCTGACCGGTGATGGTGGGCGGCGCTTTGCCGCATTCACCGCCGCCCACGTTGGCGACAAGCTGGCGGTGGTGCTCGACAACAAAGTGAAATCGGTGGCCACCATTCAGGAGCAGATCCACGACCAGGGGCGCATTACCGGCTCCTTCACTCCTGAGGAAACTCAGGACCTGGCGCTGACACTGCGCTCAGGCGCGCTGCCGGCCGGTATCAAGTATCTGCAAGAGGTCACGGTTGGCCCTTCGCTGGGCGCCGATTCCATCCGTCAGGGCGTGCGGGCGGCGATCATCGGCATGGTCGCGGTGCTGATCTTTATGCTCTTCTACTACCACGCGGCCGGCATCAACGCCGACCTGGGCTTGATCCTGAACCTGGTGATCTTGTTGGGATTCCTCGGTTACAGTGGAGCAACCCTCACCTTGCCGGGAATTGCGGGTGTGATTCTGACCGTCGGTATGGGCGTGGATTCCAACGTCCTGATCTTCGAGCGTATCCGCGAGGAATTGCGGCATGGCAAGACGCCTTCCTCTGCGGTAGAGCAAGGTTTTGCCCACGCTTGGACGACCATCATCGATACCCACGTGACGACGATCGTCTCCGCCATCATCCTGTTCCTGTTCGGAACCGGTCCGGTGAAAGGATTTGCTGTGACCCTCAGCTTTGGTCTGGCAGCCAACCTGTTCACCGCGGTCTTCGTATCGCGCGTGATTTTCGAGTTCATTCTCAGTCGCCATCAGCGTGGCGAGCCACTGAGCATTTAAGGGGCTAGCGGTGGAGTTATTTCGCAATACCAATATCGACTTTCTCGGCAAGAAGTGGTATTTCCTTGCCTTCTCACTGGTCTTCAGCGTCGCCGGAATCTGTTCCATGTTGTTCTGGCACCACATCCCGCTGGGCGTGGAGTTCCGCGGCGGCACGCTGGTTTATGTCAAGTTCGCGCAGACGCCCAACCTCGACCAGATTCGTAACGACATGAACCGTGCCGGGCTGCACGATCCCCGCATCCAGCGCTTCGGCCCGACCTCCGACAATGAGGTGCTGGTCGATCTTGGCATCCAGGAAACCAGCGAGGCTGCGCTGGATGCCGGCAAGAACACCATCATCCGTGCGCTCCAGGCCCAGAACCCTGTCGCGGAAGGCAAACAGGACCTGAATAACACCGGCGCCCCCAGCCTGCAGCAGTCTCTGCTGGAGAAAGACCCGCTGCATTTGGGCGTGGACGCCGCCCCCAAGTACGAGACCATTGCCAAACAGATTGAGGATTTCCGCAACAAGGAGCGGGGCGGAATCCTGACTTCGATCGATGAGTTGCGCGGCATCGTTCCTCCCGAGGTGGTCAGCGCGCTGCAGCAGGACTTCTACACCTCCAACTTCGTGGTGCGCAACGTCGAGATTGTCGGCCCGCAAGTAGGCTCGCAGCTTCGCCGTCAGGCGATCATGGCCGCGCTTTACTCGCTGGCTGGAATGTTGGTTTACCTTTGGTTCCGCTTCGAGATGATTTACGGCGTAGGCGCGGTGGTCGCCTGCCTGCACGACACCATTATCACCGTGGGATTTTTCTCGCTGCTGAACAAGGAAATCAGCCTGACGGTGATTGCCGCCATCCTCACGCTGATCGGCTACTCGATGAACGACACCATCGTCGTCTTTGACCGTATCCGCGAAAACATCAAGTTGCTGCGGCGCGAGCCGCTGGCCGACATCGTCAACAAGAGCATCAACCAGACCCTGAGCCGGACCATCCTTACCTCAGGCCTAACTTTCTTGACCGTGCTCTCGTTGTACATTTTCGGTGGTGAGGTGCTGCGTGGTTTTTCTTTGGCCCTGGTGATTGGAATCCTGATCGGGACCTACTCGTCGATCGCCATCGCTGCGCCGATGCTGGTTGCCTACCAGGACTGGCGGGCCAAGCGGGCCGGCCAGTCGGCCGTTCAGCGCCTGGCATCGGCACGAGACAAGTCGCGGGAAAAGGTGAAGGTGAAGGCATAGGCGGGACTGCCTGCGAGGATCTTGAGCAACCTCCGCTAATCAATGGGTCATCCGGCACGCCCAAGCCGCTTCGGACTCGCTCGGGACAGAACTTGGTGGTAGGAAGTGCCGAACTAGGTGCGCGGGTGTATACTTCGGTTCGCCCTTCTGGGGCAGCCGTTCCCAGGTTCCAGCAAGGTTCCGCCGGTTACGAAGTTTTGCGAGCGGCTGACGGTTTGTGGGAGCAAAAAGTTGATACCCGGTGTCTAAGTAATAGAAGCGTTCGACGGAGAACAGGCTATGTTTGAAGACAGCCTCGTGGAATCGGGAGGCAGGCTCAGGAGCAAACGCGGCACCACCACCATGATTTCGTTCGTGCTCCAAATCCTACTGATTGGTGTTCTGGTGTTATTGCCCTTAATTTTCACCGAGGCGTTGCCCCGGCAGCAACTGATGACCTTCCTGGTTGCGCCTCCGCCACCGCCTCCACCACCACCACCACCGGCCGCTGAAGTTCATATCGTGAAGAAGATCCAAAGCGAGTTAGACAACGGCCAGTTGCGGACACCTACCGCCATTCCGAAAAAGATTCAGATGATTAAAGAGGACGAGCCTCCACCGACCACGGGAGTCGCTGGCGTAGTGGGCGGCGTACCGGGCGGCGTGCCCGGGGGTAGCATGGGCGGCGTTCTGGGCGGTATGCTTAGCTCCACCCCCGTATCGATCCCCAAGGCCGCTACCCCGCAGCGGGTGCGCGTATCCTCAGGCGTCTCTCAGGGACTGTTGATCCGTAAAACGACACCGGTTTATCCGCCGCTGGCCCGCCAGGCTCGTATTCAAGGTACGGTGGTGCTCCAGGCCCTGATCGGCAAAGATGGCGCCATCCAGAACCTGCACGTAGTCAGCGGCCACCCCATGCTCACGGGTGCCGCACTGGATGCCGTCAAGCAATGGAGGTATAAGCCTTACTACCTCAATGGCGAGCCAGTGGACGTAGAGACCACGGTCAACGTTGTTTTCACCATGTCGGGTGGTTAGCGATTGCGGATGAGGTATTCCGCGCATCTAACTCGATGCCGGTTGCGCATCGTTGCATTTGCGGCCCGGGCGTACGTTTTGGTTTCTTGCTCATGAGCGGGTCAAAAGCTCGCCATCGTTTGGAAAAGTAATCGGCTCCGGATATTTGAATCACCTGTAGCACCAGTAGCAAATATGTTGGTCTGCTGTAACGAATAGTTCTGAGGAGGAAAAGTCCACCCATGTTCCTAGCTAACCTTGCCACCTACAGCCTCAGTCACGTACCGACGGTCGCCGCCTGGATTTTCCAGGAAGCCCAAGTGGGCTGGGATCCAATCTCCCTCTGGAGACAGATGGGAATTTTGGCCAAGATCGTTGTTCTCATTCTGTTCATCATGTCGGGCTGGTCGATTGGCGTCATGATCGATCGCGCCATGGCATTCAGTGCGGCTCGCAAGCAATCGCGTGCTTTTGCTCCCGCGGTTGCCGGCGCCTTGCGTGAAGGCAAGATTGAGGAAGCCATCAAGGTCGCCGAGCGCAACAAGAAGAGCCATCTGGCGAAGGTCGTCGTCGCTGGCCTGCAGGAGTTCCGAGCCCACGGCGATTCCAACGACATTCCGGGTGAGCAAATCGAAGCTTCCAAGCGTGCTTTGGAGCGTGCTGAAGCCATTGTTCACGCCGAGTTGAAGCGTGGTCTGGGCGGCCTTGCCACCATCGGTTCTACGGCCCCCTTCATTGGCTTGCTGGGTACCGTGGTCGGCATTCTCAATGCTTTCAAAGAGATTTCGACCCAGAAAGCGACCGGCTTGGGCGCCGTCGCCGGCGGTATCTCGGAAGCCCTGGTGACCACCGCTATCGGACTCTTCGTCGCCATTCCGGCCGTCATGATGTTCAACTACTTCACCAACAAGGTGGAAGCCTTCGACGTGGAAATGGACAACAGCTCCAGCGAGCTGATCGACTACTTCCTCAAACGCCGCTCGGTTCGCCGGACTGGAACTTAGCGTAATCAGTTTGCGCTGACGCCAGTCTGAAGGAGGTTGAAGGTTATGGCACTAGCAGTGCGCGCCGAAGGCAAGAAGGTCAATTCCAACATCAACGTCACTCCGATGGTGGACGTGATGCTGGTGTTGCTCATCATTTTCATGGTCATCACGCCCATGTTGCAGAAGGGCGTGAGCGTGGACATGGCCAGGGTGAATAGCCCAACGCCCATGCCCGACGCGGACAAGGAAGATTCCTTGCTCGTGGCCATCATGCGCGACGGGCAGATCTTCTTTGGCACCGATAAGGTTTCCGCCGACCAGCTCACCGCCAAAGTGAAGGACCGCCTGGCCAATAAAGTGGACAAGCGGGTCTTTATCAAAGCCGACGCTCGCGCCAAATACGGCGCCGTGGTGGACGTGGTGGACAACGTGCGCTCCGCCGGCGTGGATGATGTTGGTCTGTTGACCGAACAAAGACAAACTGGCGCCGCCGGGAAGAAGCCGCCCACAACCGGTACCAGCACGGGCGCTGGCGCCCAGTAACGGGAGTTCCTTATGAGTATGGCAATGGGGGGGCCCGGCGAGGGTCCCAGAGCCGACATCAACGTAACGCCAATGATTGACGTCTTGCTGGTGCTGCTCATCATCTTCATGGTGATCACGCCGCTGACTCCGAAAGGTCTGGACGCGCTGGTTCCCCAGCCGCCCAAGGACCAGCAGAAGCAACCGCCAAGCAACGACCGCACTATTGTGGTGCAGGTACTGAGAGGCGGCGGCGATAAGCCGGCGCTCAAAATCAACCAGGACGACGTGACGTGGGAGAATCTGGAAGGCCGCCTCAACGACATCTTCAAGACCCGCGCCGAAAAAATCATGTTCGTCAAGGCTGATCCCGAGCTGACCTTCGACGATGTGGCACAAGTCATCGACATCGCCCACGCAGCGGGTGTCGATAAAGTTGGGCTGATCACGGCCAAGATCGAAGCCGGCGGTTAGCCACCTGCGAGCCGGACCCTCCTGAGCGCGCCCCATTGGCGCGCCACCGAGGGGTGAAGCCGGCGGGCCCCATTGTGCGCTCCGCTACGGCGGCCGCCTGCGGGGTAAAGAACTAGGAACGTGATTCGGGCTGCACTCTTCCTTTGGGAGAGGCCGGACGTCGCCCAGCGACAGTCCAGCCTCTGCTCGAAACCCGAACTACGGCAACGGAGAGTGATACCAAACATGAACAAGAGCGGACGGGTACTGACGGTACTTATGGTTCTGCTTGCGTTGTTCTCGACCATTGGCTGTAGCAAGCTGAGAGCACGCGATCAGCTCAACAAAGGCGTTCAGTCCTACAAAAACGCGAAATACGAAAGCGCGATCGAACATTTCAAGAACGCGGTGGCGCTGGATCCCAGCCTGGTTACTGCCCGTCTTTATTTGGCCACCGCATACGCGCAGCAATACATCCCCGGCGCCGATTCGCCCGACAACAACCGCTTCGCCGAACAGGCCATCGACGCCTTTAAGCAGGTCCTGGCGCTGAATCCACCCAAAGAACAGCAGGTCAATAGCCTGAAGGGCATCGCCTCTCTGTACTTCGGCATGAAGAAGTTCGACCAGGCCACGGAGTATTACCAGAAGGTCGCTGACCTCGATCCCAAGGATCCAGAGAGCTACTACTCGCTCGCGGTCATTGACTGGATGCAGGCCTACCAGCCCGCCCAGACCGTCCGCGCCGCCCTCAACATGAAGCCGACGGACGATCTCAAGGACAAGAAAGCCTGCGCCGACCTCAAGCAGAAGAACGAAAAGAAGGTCGAAGACGGTATTCAAAACCTGCAGAAGTCGCTGCAGCTTCGCCCCGATTACGACGACGCCATGGCGTATCTGAATCTGCTGTATCGCCAGCGCGCCGAGTACGAGTGCGACAACCTTGACGCCCGTAAAGCCGATCTGAAAGCCGCCGACGACTGGGTCGACAAGACCATGGCCACCAAGAAGGCCAAGGCTGAAAAAGCCGGACCCACCGGCATTGTCACCACCGAGTCCCCTCAGTAGGGTGCCGCAGTTCCAACAGAAACCTGAACGCCCCTCCGCAAGGAGGGGCGTTTCTGCTGGCGCCAGAGTCCGTGTTCGGGTAGTGCGGGCCTTCAGGCCCGCGTCCAAGCTGTCTATAATGATGAGGGGCTTTAGCGCCTGCCCTGAGCCTGTCGAAGGGGACGCCGTATGACGCCCTTTATTTGCACTACTCTGATGCTATGTCGGCGGGATATAGGGGATTCGTTCGCGCTAAACTTGGAGTGCCGGTGATGCTTATGGTGTTTCGGGTCTTATGCGCCTGTGTCCTAATGGTTGCTTGTTTCTCACAATCCGTCGTGGCCCGACAGGATCCTCGTAATGTTCGCGTATTTCTTCCACCAGCGGCTCTGATCAAACAACAGTTGAGCCTGGATCTAGAAAATGATGGTATAGCCGAAGCGGTCCTGGTGTATACGATCCCAGACAAATCGGACGATGTGTACCACACTACGGGAGTCCAGGTCCTGAAATATAGTCGGGTTTCCGGATGGGCGGTCGCGTTCGAGGAGACCGAACCCAAAATGCTTACGAGTGACGATATAAGCATCGAGAAGCTCAGGGCTCCCACCGGAAAAGAGGCGCTCCTGGTTATCTCCTATTATTCGGGAGCCGGCACTGCGACAACGTGGCATATGCTGGCGTCTATCAACGATAAAATCACAAGACTGGATCCCACGCGAGAAAGAGCGAAAGTCCTGGATGCCAGGGGCTACGTGGACAACGGCTACAACGGCGTGAAATCGGAAGGCGATCTGGTAGTCGAGGACTTGACCGGCTACTCACGTCATGCAGCACGGTGCTGCGCGAATAGGCCTTCTTTAGAAATGAGCTTCAAGTTCACGGGTAGCTCTATCACGTTGGACTCGGTGAAGGAGCTTCCATACGGCCTGCCGAAATCAGGATCGCACGGGCCTTTGCTTCGCCTTAGCGGGAATGGACTTTGGGCGTACGGGTACGAAGTCGCTGACGGGTTTCTGGTGCTGGGTGGATCGGAGAGCCCGAAGGATCATGCCCCCTCGACTCCCACCACGATTGTAGCCTTGCGGAACAGTCTTCTGGATCAGGGGATACTGGCTGACGCGGGAGATTATCTGATGCTGACGGGGGACTACAAATTCGCGTCCCTGTCTGCTGCTGCTGGCGTCATGCTGGCGCGCCCGGCCAACGGGCAAATCGAATGGAAAGACGAGAACGGCAGACCGGCTGGTACAGGAAAACCGGTGTCAAGACCGCAGTGATCGCATCAGGAACCGGGGGGAACTCGAAGTGTGCGCTCTACCGAAACGCAATCTATCAGGGAGTTTTTCCGCATCTGGTGAAGGCGTGCTCCACCCACCCCTTCAAATCACCGCAACATTCTCGCCATGTGTTGCGAGCCCTGTACCAATCCCAGCGACCAGTTCGCAACATTGATGAAGAAGTTCGGAAACAGCCCAATCCCCACCGTTCCCGCCGCCGTGATGGTCAAGGCCAGCCGCATCGCCGGACGGGTATGCACCGGCTCTGGCTTTTAGCCCGGCGCGCAAGCGGTGGTAAAGTTGGAAATTCGAAATGATTTGTCTAACTTGTAGTTCAGTGTCAGTTGGTCGTAGGGCCGTAACGTATAAGTTACAATGATGGTGTGATCGAGGTTCGCCACTAGGTCAGCCGCGCCGGCAAGGACGTGTTCGACGATTGGCTCTCACAACTGGTAGATACTCGCGTGCAGGCGAAGATTGCGACCCGAATCAACCGGCTTGCGGTGGGAAATTTTGGGGACTGCAAGCATCTGCGCCAAGGCTTATGGGAGTTGCGAATCGATTGGGGACCCGGCTACCGGGTCTACTATGCACTGATCGGCAGGGTTTGTGTTTTACTTCTTTGCGGCGGTGACAAACGAAAACAATCGTCTGACATTGACCGAGCAATACGCTTTCTCAGGGACTACAAAGAAAGGACGGGAATCCAATGAAACGTAAAGTCAGCGTCCCTCACGATGAGACCATGATCCGCCGCCTGCGGAAAGACCCGGACTTTGCCGCGGAGTACCTCAGGGCTGCATTGGAAGATGAGGACGAGCCACGAGTTTTGCTTCTTGCCTTGCGCCATCTTGCCCAAGCGCAGGGTATTGCCAAAGTCGCCAAAGCTGCGGGAATCGAGCGCGAGAGTCTTTACCGAGCATTGTCGGCTCGCGGCAACCCTCGCCTATCGACGTTAATCGCCGTCACCAAGGCTATCGGTTTGAGACTCACCGTGGAAGCCGCTCCATAGGCGCACTCTCCCGGCCACTGTTTCTAGTTTTCACCGCAACATTCTCGCCATGTGTTGCGTGCCCTGTACCAATCCCAGCGACCAGTTGGCAACATTGATGAAGAAGTTCGGGAACAGCCCAATCCCCACCGTTCCAGCGGCGGTGATGGTCAAAGCCAACCGCATCGCGGGGCGCGTATGAACGGGTTCTGCATCGATCGGCTGCCGCATCAACATGGCGTTAGCGATGCGCATGTAGTAGTACATGCTGATTACAGCGTACAGAACGGCAATCGCCGCCAGCGTGTAGTGCCCGGTCTCGATCAGGCTGAGGAAGATGAAGTACTTGCCCCAGAAGCCCGCCAGTGGCGGAATCCCAGCCAGCGAGAGCAGGAAGATCAGCATCAGGATGGCTTCGGTCGGCGCCTTGAAGTACAAGCCTGCGATGTCGTCAACCGTGTCTCCGATGATGTTGCGCCGCCGTAGCGAGGTGATCACCGCGAACGCACCCAGGTTCATGAAGGTGTACACCAGCAGGTAAATCATGATGGCCATGATGCCGGTGGAGTTGGTCTGCCCGTCGCTGGCGACCAGGCCCAGCAGCATGTAGCCGACGTGGGCGATGGAGGAGTACGCCAGCAGCCGCTTCAGGTTGTCCTGCGTGATCGCGGCCAGGTTGCCGCCGGTCATGGTCGCAACCGCAACGAAAATTAGCAGCGGAACGTACATCGGGCGCAGCGGATATAGTCCGAAGAGGAAGATGCGCAGCAGCATCGCCCATCCGGCCGATTTCACCGCCACCGACATAAACCCGGTGATGCTGGTGGGCGCGCCCTCGTACGCATCGGGAGCCCACTGGTGAAACGGTACGGCCGCAATCTTGAACAGCAGTCCGGTGGCGGTGGTCAGCAGTGCAAAGATGACCACCGGGTCGTTCGGCCGGGTGGCGATCACTTCCTGTAGCTTCTGCGCAATCTGTCCCAGGTTGGTGCTGCCAGTCAGGCCGTAGAACAGCGACAGTCCATAAGCGAAGATCCCCGACGAGAACGCGCCTAGCAGCAAATACTTCAGCGCAGCTTCATTCGACCGCTTATCGCGCCGCAGGAAACCGACCAGCACGTAGGTCGAGATGGCCATCAGTTCCAGGCCAATGAAGATCAGCACGATGTCGTAGCCGGCGGCCATGCACATCATTCCGACCACCGAGAGCAGCAGCAGCGCGTAGAACTCGCCATGGTTCTCGCGCTCGACCTCGAGATAACGCATCGACATCAGGATGGCAATGCCCGCGCCCAGCAGGAACAGGTAGAAGAAGTAGATGGCAAAGCGATCGACCACCAATGAGCCCATGAATCCGGTGAAGGTTGCAACTGCGATGCCTTGCTTTTCCGCGGCGTGATACGCGAGGTGCAGCTTGCCCACCGCTGCCGCCGAAAACGCAACGCCGATCAAAGCGGTGATGGCGTTTACCCGCTTCCACTGCTGCGGCAGCATCAGGTCGATCATCAGAATGCCGAGCGCGAACACCGTGAGCAGCAGCATCGGCAAGGCGAGCAGGTAGTCGGTGCTTGAGTAAGACAAAGAAAACGTTGTCAGCGAGGTGGTCACTATTTCATCCTCACTTGCCGAGCGCGGCTGGAGCCGCAGCTAAATTGGCTTTCGCCGTATTCACGGGAACTAGCTTTTGCGCCTGATTCTTCGTCGAGCGTGCCGCCGGGCTCAAAGTCCGACTCCCTAATGAAGAATCAGTCCCTGACGCGGCGCTAAAGCGCCGCTCTACCCGAACTCGCGAAGAGGCTGACTGTGAGTCTGATGTTCGCGGAGAGGCTGACTGTGAATCTGAAGTTCGCGGGGAGGCCGACGGCGAGCCCGACTTTGGCGGTTCGGGCAGCGGAGTCGCCGCGTCCGGATTCGCAACCACCGGCTGAACCGCAACCACGGGCTTGGTCAGTCCTGGATAATCGGGGCGCACGGTCGCTACCAGGTTGTTCACCGGCGTGGAGAGAATCTGGAAGAACGGCTTGGGATACAGCCCAATCCAGAACGCGACGAGTACCAGCGGAATGAACGTGGCCAGTTCCCTTCCCGAGAGATCCAACAACTTCTCGTTCTTCGGATTGTTCACCGGCCCGAAGAACACGCGCTGGTAGAGCCACAGCAAATACGCCGCCGCGAGAATCACACCGGGCACCGCCCAGGCGGCCCAGACTTTGTTCTCCATGAACGTGCCCTGCAGGATGGTGAACTCGCCGACGAAACCGTTGAGCAGCGGCAGTCCCATCGAAGACATAAACATGATGAGCGTGATGGTGGCGTAAACCGGCATCACGTTGGAGATGCCGCCGTACTCCGAAATCTCGCGGGTGTGCCGGCGCTCGTACAGGATGCCGACGATCAAGAACAGCGCGCCGGTGGAGATGCCGTGGTTGATCTGTTGCAGCACCGAGCCGCTCAGTCCCAGAGGGCTGAGAGCAAAGATGCCGAGAGTGCAGAAGCCAAGGTGGCTGACCGACGAGTACGCCACCAGCTTCTTCATGTCCTTCTGCATCAGCGAGACCAGCGCGCCGTAGATGATGGCGATCAGCGAAAGCACGATCACGAACTGGCGCACCCACGGCGTCATAGCGACCGCCGGGAAGAACGGCAGCGAGAAGCGAATCAGGCCGTACGTTCCCATCTTCAGCAGGACGCCCGCCAGGATGACGGAGCCGGCGGTTGGCGCTTCCACGTGAGCATCGGGCAGCCAGGTGTGGAATGGGAACATCGGCACCTTGATAGCGAAGCCGACGAAGAACGCGAAGAACAACCAGATGGCCGCGTGCCCGCCGATCTTCGGCGCCGTGGCGTAGAGATCGGGCAGGTAGAAGGTGTACACGCCGGTCAGGGTGTTGTGATGGAAATACAGGAACAGGATGCCCAGCAGCATCAGCACCGAGCCGAACAAGGTGTACAGGAAAAACTTGATGGCCGCGTACAGCTTGCGCGGGCCGCCCCAGATGCCGATCAGCAGGTACATCGGCACCAGCATGGCCTCCCAGAAGACGAAGAACAGAAACATGTCGTTGGCCATGAAGACGCCGAGCATGCCCGTCTGCAATACCAGAAACCAAACGTAGTATTCCTTCACGCGCTCCTGGATGGCGTTCCACGACGACAGGATCGAGACGGCCCCGAGCAGCGTCGTCAGCATGATGAGCAGGAACGAGATGCCGTCGATGCCGATCACGTAGCCGGAGCCGATGGACGGGATCCAGTTGTTGGGCGCGCCCTCGACGAACTGGAAGCCGGCGCGGTCCTTCAGCGCCCAGAACCACGGAATCAGCGGCAATGAGACCGCAAATCCCAGGAAGCCGAAGATGTTGCCGATCCAGCGGATGGCGTCCTTGTTCTCCTTGGGCATCAGCATCAGGAGAACGGCGCCTACCAGCGGCGTGAATAAGATTATCGAAAGAATATGGTTGTACATTTATTAGTTCTCAGCTTTCAGCCATCAGCCTTCAGTAAGTCTCGCTTTTCGCCCTTCGCCTTTCGCTTAAGGATGAACCGATTTCATTTGTCATCCTGAGCGGAGGCGCGCTTCCTTTTGCGCTCTTGTCATCCTGAGCGCAGCACGAGCTTCTTTTGCTCGTGCGGAGTCGAAGGACCCCTATCGCTCTAACGAACCTTCTCTTACCTTGTCATCCCGAGCGAGCCCGCCGCGGCAGCGAGTCGAGGGACCTGCTTTCTACCGTCCCCGGGGGACTCTGCTCTCTTTCTTCGCCTACCCACCGCTGAAGCGGTGGGCTATCATCTTCCGTCCCGCTTCGCGGGACTGGGTCATCGTTGTCCGAGCTTATGTGTGAAGTGCAGGGTTGGCGATCAGCCAAAAGCCAAACTGACAACTGGCCACCAACAACTGGCAACTGCTCTTCACCACCGAATCACGTAATAAAAAATGAAGCACACTAACCCCGCCACCATCACCAGCGCGTACCACTGCACCAGTCCCCATTGAATGAGGCGAACCGGGAAGGAGGCGGCCTTCGTCACCATGGCCACTCCATTTACCAAGAGGCCATCAATAATCCACTTGTCCCAAAGAACCGACAGTGTGCCGCTCATGCGCGTGGACCAGCCTGCACCGTTGACCGCGCCGTCAATCACGTTGGCATCGAACTTCCACATGGCCTCGCCCAGACCCATCGCACCCAGGCGCACTGGTCCCACCTTCTTGCGGCCGGTGAAGACCCAGTCGTAGATTTCGTCCACGTACCACTTGCGGAAGAGCGTCTTGTAGAAGCGCGGCGAGATCTCTTGAATCGGCTCTTTGTAGCCCTTGTCGGCTTTCTTGTAGGCGCGCTGCGCCAGGAACCAGCCCACCACTGCCGCGCCCACCGAGGCGAACATCAACGTGTACTCCATCGGATCGGTGTGCTCGACCTGCTGCTCGCCGGCGGCCACTTGCGCCGCCTTTCCACCTTCTTCCAGGACCATCGCTTCTTGGGCGAACACCGGCTCGAGGAATTTCTCGAAGCGATTCGATCCACCCAGACTATGCGGCAGGCCCAAGAAGCCCGCGCCGATAGAGCAGATCGCGAGGATGACCAGCGGCACGGTCATCGTCTTGGGCGATTCATGGACGTGGTGCTCCACCTCGTGATTCATCCGGGGCTTGCCGAAGAACGTCAGATAGATCAGCCGGAACATGTAGAACGCGGTCATCAACGCGGTCAAAAATGCGATGTACCAGAGGTACCGATACGCGCCTGCCTCGCGCGACCACGTCTCCCACAGAATCGCGTCCTTGGAGAAGAATCCCGCGAACGGTGGGGCGCCGGCGATGGCCAGCGTCGCTATGAACATGGTGCCGAAGGTCGTCTTGATCTTTCCGTGTAGCGCACCCATGTGCTGCATTTCCTGCTCGCCGCTCATGGAGTGAATCACCGAGCCGGCGCCAAGGAAGAGCAGCGCCTTGAAGAATGCATGGGTGAAGACGTGGAAGACGCCCGCCGCGAACGCTCCCACGCCAAGCGCCAGGAACATATATCCCAACTGCGAAACCGTGGAGTACGCCAGCACGCGCTTAATGTCGTTCTGCACCAGGGCGATGGTCGCCGCGAAGATCGCCGTCAGCGCGCCGATGATCGCGACCGTCTTCATGGCGTTCGGCGCCAGCACGAACAGCGCGTTGGAGCGCGCCACCATGTACACGCCCGCCGTCACCATGGTCGCGGCATGGATAAGAGCGGAGACTGGCGTCGGGCCCTCCATCGCGTCGGGCAGCCAGACATATAGCGGGAACTGCGCCGACTTGCCGCAGGCTCCAACGAAAAGCAACAGGCAGGCGGCGGTGATCACTGGATCGCCAATGTGAAATTGTCCGCTACGCGCCAGCAGGTTGACCTTGGTGTACTGCATCGATCCGAAGTACCAGGCGATGGTAAACATCCCCAGGATGAATCCTGCATCGCCGATGCGGTTCACGATGAATGCCTTGTTGGCGGCGGTCGAGGCGGAGTGGCGCTGGAAGTAGAAGCCGATCAGCAGGTACGAGCACAGGCCCACGCCCTCCCAGCCCACGAACATCAGGGCGTAATTATTGGCGAGCACTAGCGTGAGCATCGAGAACATGAAGAGGTTCATGTATCCGAAGAACCGGTAATACCCGCCTTCATGCCCCATGTAGCCGATGGAGTAGATATGGATGAGCATGCCCACGCCGGTCACGAACAGCAGCCAGATGCTGGACAGCGGATCGAGCAGGAAGCCGGCATCGGCGCGGAACTCGGCCGTGCGGCCGCCGTGAGTCACATAGCTGAGGGACGCATCGCCGGTGCCCATCCAGGTGTACAGCACCTTCTCGAAGGGCTTGCCGGGGCTGGCGGCGCTGTAGCCCGTGTACTGCCACACGGCGACGCACGCCCATAGGAACGCCAGCACAACCAAGCCGACGCAGATGCCGTTCACCGCCTGCTTCGACAGCTTGCGTCCAAAGAAGAACATGCAAACGGCACCGAGGGCGGGAAACAGTGGAATCAACCAGATGTGGTCTAAGAACATAGCAATTAGCCGTTAGCAATTAGCAATTAGCAAAACCCAAAGCCTGTCATTCTGAGCGCAGGCGCGCCTCATTTGCGCGCCGGAGTCGAAGGACCCCTATCGTTACAAAGAACTGTTGGGTGCCCCATCCTTTCGCTTCTTTTGCGAAAGGGTGGGATTGCAACCCTCAAACATTTGTCATCCCGAGCGAGGACTTTAGTCCGAGTCGAGGGACCTGCTTTTTCTGCCGTCCCCGAGGGACTCGGTTCATCTGTCCACGCCCACCCAGCGCTGAAGCGCTGGGCTAAGCTCTTTCGTCCCGCTTCGCGGGACTGGAGCATTCGTCAGTGCAAGGATCGTCACAACCCGCAGCATTCATGCCGCATTCACTCGCGGGGCGAAAGGGGGTGTGTGAGAACCCCTGTCGTCCCTACGGGACTCGGATCTATTTCCCACTCTACCCAGCACTCCGCCTACGGCTCCGTGCTGGGCTAGACTATTCCGCGCCTACGGCGCTGGATTGTTGCGCAATCGTTCCACCGTGCCAACTCAAAATGAGTTCTCACACATGCTCTAAAGCCCCGATCAATATCGAGTCCCAATTGACGGACGCTAAAGCGCCGCACTACCCGTTCGTCGTCTGCTACCCGTTCCAAATGATTCTCAAAGAACAAATCGCTGGCACATCAGCCCAACCTGACAACTGACTACTGGCCACTGACGACTGCCTCTTCACCACTTCAGCAAATCCACTTCGTCCACGTTCACCGTCTCTTTGTTACGGAAGAAGGCGATGATGATGCCGAGTCCGACTGCTGCTTCGGCAGCCGCATCGGTGATCACGAAGATCGCGAACACCTGCCCATGCATTCCCCACAGCCGCGAGAACGCAACCAGGTTCAGGTTCACGGCGTTCAGGATCAATTCAATCGACATCAGGATGATGACCACGTTGCGCCGCGTCAGCACCCCGATGGTGCCAATGATGAACAGCGCCGCCGCAACCACGAGGTAATGCATGGTGGTGATCTCTGCCATGTCAGATCCTCTTCTTCGCCATGACCACCGCGCCCACGATGGCCACCAGCAGCAACAGCGACGCAATTTCAAACGGGAGCATGTAATTGCCGTAAAGCCAGATTCCAATCTGCTGCGTGTTGTCAGCCTCGAGCCCGCGATAACTCTGGTAGAAGGCCGACGGAAACGCGCCTCGACCGGTGCGATACACGAACAGCAGCAATCCACCGAGCGCCAGCGAGGCAATCGTTGCCACGATCCACTGCTTGTTGAACTGGTACTCGCGGATGTTCTGCTCCAGGTTCACCAGCATGATGACGAACAGGAACAACACCATGATCCCGCCGGCGTAGAGCACGATCTGCACGGCAGCCACGAATGGCGCATATAGCATCAGGTAAAAGCCAGCCAGCGAGAGCAGGGTCACGATCAGCGACAGGGCCGCGTGCACCGGATTCCGCCGCGTAATCACCGCGATCGCCGACACGATAGCCATGATCGCTAGAAAGTAGAAAAAGAACGGTGTCGCGACAGGATTCATTTGGTGCGCTTCTCTTTCATTGCTGACCTTTATCGTTTGTCATCCCGAGCGAGGACTTCAGTCCGAGTCGAGGGACCTGCTTTTCTGCCGTCCCCGGGGGACTCGAATTTCTTATCCACGCCACCCAGCACTGAAGCGCTGGGCTATCTTCTTTCGTCCCGCTTCGCGGGACTGGATCATCGTCAGTGCAAAGATCGTTTCAACACGCGGCATCTGCCGCGGCGAGCACAAACATCGAGCGATTGCACCCTTGCCATCCTGAGCGCAGGCGCGCCTCTTTTGCGCGCCGAAGTCGAAGGACCCCTATCTTCTGAAAGAACCGTCGGAGCTGAAGAGCATGTGTGGGAACTGTGCCGTCCCTAAAGGGACTCAAATCCAATTTCCACTTTACCCAGCACTCCGCCTGCGGCTCCGTGCTGGGCTAAACTGAGCCGCGCCTACGGCGCTGGATTTTCCGCCAGCAAATTCCACTGGCCAACACCAAGTTTGGTTCTCACACCCGCCCTAAAGTCCAGCTACTCAAACTGGCAACTGCCTACTGGTCACTGACTACTAAAGTACCGTCCCCAGGGGACTCGCTTTCTTCTTTCCCCCACCCAGCGCTGAAGCGCTGGGCTAAGCTCTTCCGTCCCGCTTCGCGGGACTGGATCATCGTGGTGCAAAGATCGTTTCAACACGCGGCATCGGCCGCGACGAGCACAAACATCGAGCGATTGCACCCTTGTCATCCTGCCGGAAGCGCAGGCGCGCCTATTTCGCGCGGTCGAAGAATCCCTGTCCTCTGAAAGAACCCTGGAGCCTAAAGAGCATGTGTAACTGTGCCGTCCCTAAAGGGACTCGAATCCAATTTCCACTTCACCCAGCACTCCGCCTGCGGCTCCGTGCTGGGCTAAGCTGTTTCGCGCCTACGGCGTTGGATTTTCCGCCAGCACATTTCACTGGCGAATACCAAGGTTCGTTCTCACACACGCTCTAAGGACCCAGCATTTATGCCGCTTGCGCCCTTTCAAACAACCCTTCACGAAACCTGCTCTACTTCTGTCTTGTGCCGACAACCGACTACTGACTACTGACTACTGACTACTGACTACTGACTACTGACTACTGACTACTGACTACTGACTACTGACTACT
>Ga0208587_1000562_pt1 | contig 20310 bp, 21 predicted proteins | sample NGESurdeep092012_7_FD_184472 | JGI IMG/M metagenome (GOLD analysis project Ga0208587, IMG submission 184472) | Arctic peat soil microbial communities from Barrow, Alaska - NGEE Surface sample 210 deep-092012 (SPAdes) | ecosystem: Environmental > Terrestrial > Soil > Wetlands > Peat ...
GCTGCGCCGGGACGACGACGGGGTGGTGACCGTGACGCCACCGGCCTCGGTCGGGGCTCGGGCGCCGAACGGGCAGGCGGCGTGACGGGGGGCGGCGGGACGGGCGGGCCGGGTGACGGGCGTCGGGGTGACGGGCGTCGGGGTGGCGTGATGGGCTCGGCCGGTACGGGGAGGCCGATTCGGTCGTGCCGGTCAGCGCAGATTCAACGCTGATTCAAGGCAATCTTCGAGCTCATGCGGGGGATGGCGGGCCGCGACAGTCATCCGTCGTACGGCGGAGAGCCTGCCTGCAGGAACAGCCGGAACAGGGCACCGCCGCCCGGGGCGGACCCGGCCTCGATCGTGCCACCGTGCGCCTCGACCAGGCCCTTGACGATGTAGAGCCCCAGGCCGGTGCCGCCCCCGCGATTGGCGCGCCAAAACTTGGTGAAGACCCGAGTGCGATCTTCGACCGAGACGCCCTCGCCCTCGTCGGCCACAGTCACCACCACCCCGTCCGGGCGACCGGTGACGGTGGTAGTGACCACGCCGGCGCCGTGCCGGACCGCGTTCTCCAGCAGGTTGCCAAGGATCTGCGTGACCTTGTCCGGGTCGAGCCACAGCTCCGGCGCCGCGCCCTCGACCACCACGACGAACCGGTCCGCGGCCTCCCCCGCGGCAATCCGGGCGGCGATCACGGTCCGGACCTTGGCAGCCACGTCCACCACCTGACGGTGAACCTCGAGCCGACCGGCCTCAATCCGAGACACGTCCAACAACTCCGACAACAGCCGGGTGACGCGATCGGCGTCGGTATTGACGGTGGCGAGCATGAGCTTCTTCTGGTCGTCGGTGAACCGGTCCCACTTGGCCAGCAGCGTCGCGGTAAACCCCTTGACGCTGGTCAGCGGTGAGCGCAGCTCGTGGGCCACCGTCGAGACGAGGTCAGCCCGGTTGCGCTCGTGCCGCTCACGCGCGGCGGAGTCGCGAAAGCACACGACCAGCCGAACCACCGGACCACCCGGCTCGGCCCGGACGTAGCGCGCGGTCACCAGCAGCTGTCGTCCGGGGGAGCGACCGGCCGGGGCCAGCGTCAATCGGCGCTCCGGCTGCCGAGATCGGCTGGTCAAACCGCGGTACGGCGAGCTGCAGGCCCACCAGTCCCGGTCGGCGTCGTCGGTCAACGGCAGCACAGTGCGGTAGTCCTGTCCCACGGCCGCGTCGGGCGTAACGCCGATCAGCCGGGCACCGGCCGGGTTCAGGAGAACGACCGTCCCGGCGTCGTCGGCGACCAGCACCCCGTCGGGAAGGTCGTCGTACGCACCCTTGTCCGGCGTCGTGCCCGCGCGCCAGGCGCGCCGTGCCCGTTCACCGACCACCCGCAACCCCCTTGTTGGTCCGTAGACCCCCACGATAGACAGCGCCAGGTCAGCGGCCATGATCTCGATGTGCCCGAGCGCTGGCATACAGGCAGACGCCGGCCGCGGTGGCCAGGTTGAGGCTCTCCGCCCGGCCGTGGATCGGCACCCGGACCACGTCGTCGGACAGAGCAGTCAGCCGCCCGGACAGCCCCCACGCCTCGTTGCCGAAGAGCCAGCCGGTCGGCCCGGTCAGCCCACCGGCATCGGCCAGGTCATCGAGGTCGGTCGGTCCGCCGCCGGCCGCCGCAAGCACCCGCAGCCCGGCCTGGCGCAACTGCGTCACCGCGACGGTCGGTTCGACGCTGCGCACCACCGGCAGGTGGAACAGGCTGCCGGCCGAGGCGCGCACGCACTTGCCGTTGTAGACGTCGACGGAGTCGGTGGTCAGCACGACCGCGTCGGCCCCGGCAGCGTCGGCGCAGCGCAGCACGGTGCCCGCGTTGCCCGGGTCGCGCACCGCCGCCAGCACAGCGACCAGCCGCGGCTGTCCGGCCAGCACCTGCTCCAGGCCTACGTCGAGGAAGCGCGCCACCGCGACGATCCCCTGTGGGGTGACCGTCTCGGCCATGCTCGCCAACACGGCGGGGGTGACGGGCACCACGGACACGGCCGCGTTCCTGGCCACCGCGAGCAGGTCCGGGTGCCGCTCACGGGCGGCCGGGGTGACGAACAGCTCGGTGACGAGGTCAGCGTGACCGGCGGCCCCCAGCTCCAGCGCCGCGGCCACCGCCTGCGGACCCTCGACCAGGAACCGTCGCGCTTGCTGACGGGCGGAGCGCTGAGTCAGCCGGCGAGCGGCCGCCACCCGCCGCGAGCGGGCGGAGGTCAGCGGAGCGCTCGGCAGTGGACGGGTTGTCGGCGGGCTGCTCAGGCGGCGGTGCCCGCGCCCTGCTCGGCGGTGCCCTGCTCGGCGGCGCCCTGCCCGGCGGCGCCCTGCCCGCCGGTGCCCTGCTCGGCGGCGCCACCGGTTGCCGGTAGCGCCGCCCGGGCCACACCCACCAGGGCGGTGAACGCGGCCGGGTCGGAGACGGCCAGCTCGGCCAGCATCTTGCGGTCTACCTCGACAACGGCAGCCTTGAGCCCCTGGATAAACCGGTTGTAGGTCATGTCGTTCGCCCGGGCCGCGGCGTTGATCCGCTGGATCCACAGCTGCCGGAAGTCGCCTTTGCGCGCCCGCCGGTCGCGGTAGGCGTAGGTCATCGAGTGGAGCATCTGCTCCTTGGCCTTGCGGTAGAGCCGGGACCGCTGGCCCCGGTACCCGCTGGCCCGCTCGAGGACGACCCGACGCTTCTTGTGGGCGTTGACCGCCCGCTTCACCCGTGCCACTGGATACCTGCTTCATCTGATCGAAGGGAGCCGCTGCGCTGTCGAGACGGCGTACGACGAGATTGCGTGCGGTCAGCCGCCGGACGAGCCGCCAAGCAGGCGCTTGACTCGCTTGGCATCCGTCGGGGTGAGCGCGACGTCGACCGCCAGCCGCCGGGTGCGCCGGCTGCTTTTTGCCTCGAGCAGGTGCCGCTTGTTGGCGCGCTCGCGCATGATCTTGCCGGTGCCGGTGACCCGGAACCGCTTCTTCGTGCCGCTGTGGGTCTTGTTCTTCGGCATGGGGTGACGTTGTCTCCTCGAGTGGCACCGCCCGGGTGCCGACGGGTTGGTGCGCCCGCCCGTGGGTCGGGCGGGATGGTGCAGCGCGAGCGGGTCGGCTCAGCCGGCCGGCGGGCCCACCGACGCGTCGGCTCGGGGGGGTGGTGCCGGCGTGGGTGCCGGCTTCGGCGTGGGTGCCGGCTTCGGCGTCGGAGCCGTCGGAGCCGTCGATGCGGGCGTCGGCGCAGATGCAGGCACTGGCGCAGATGCAGGCACTGACGCAGATGCGGGCGTCGGCGCAGATGCAGGCACTGACGCAGATGCGGGCACTGACGCAGATGCAGGCACTGACGCAGATGCAGGCGTCGGCGCAGCCTCCTCGCGTGGGCGGGCGCGGCCGGCGGCCTTCTCCTCCGCCTTCACGTTGCGGTGCGGAGCCATCACCATCGTCATGTTCCGCCCGTCCTGCTTGGGCGTCGTCTCGACGAAGCCGAGGTCGGTCACGTCGTTCGCCAGCCGCTGCAGCAGTCGAAAACCCAGCTCCGGCCGCGACTGCTCTCGGCCACGGAACATGATCGTCACCTTCACCTTGTCCCCGGCCTTGAGGAACCGGACGACGTGACCCTTCTTGGTCTCGTAGTCGTGCGGGTCGATCTTCGGCCGCAGCTTCATCTCCTTGATGATGGTCTGCGTCTGGTTCTTGCGAGCTTCGCGGGCCTTCTGCGCGTTCTCGTACTTGAACTTCCCGTAGTCCATGAGCTTGCACACCGGCGGCCGGGCGGTAGGGGCGACTTCGACCAGGTCGAGGTCGGACTCCTGTGCCAGCCGAAGGGCATCGCCGACAGCGACGATGCCGACCTGCTCACCGTTGGGTCCGACCAGCCGGACCTCGGGAACGCGAATCCGGTCGTTGATGCGATGCTCGACAGTGATGGCGCCTCCTCAGGGCTATCCAATGTCTGGTGCAAACCGGGGCGGTGAGACCGACAAACAACAACGGCCCCGCGCACCGTGCCCGCGGAGCCGCCACCAACCGATCAGCGGCCGACGCCGGAGCGCAGGCCGCACGGTCCGACGGGACGCTGACCGACCGACGGACCGACCGGGTACCCCTCGACCTTGCGGGTCGAGCGGGTGGGAGGCGGAACCTCCACTTGCCGCTGACAGTTCAGGTGCAAACTGCTCAGCCGGTCGTCCGCAAAGGGTAGCACCGGAGTCGAGGACCGCCGGGGAGCGCCGGGGCAGCGCGCGGACCGTGCCAAGGTTGGCGCCGTGACCACGCCGGACCCGCCTGAAGTCAGCGACCAGACCCGGGACCTGGCGGAGGTGCCAGCGGTCGAGGTGATCAGCGCGACGGCCCTGCACCTGATGAGCGCGGCCGCGGTCAAGCTGGGGCTCGCGCCGGACGGCGCCCACCTGCTGGACCTCGACGAGGCGCGCCGGCTGGTGACCGCGCTGGCCGGGTTGGTCACGGCGTCGGCGGAGTACCTCGGCGTCCACGCCGCCCCGCTGCGCGACGGTTTGCAGTCGCTGCAGCTGGCCTTCCGGGAGGCCTCGCCGTACCCGGACGTTCCCGGCGACGGCCCGGGTGAGCGCTGGACCGGTCCGATCGTCTGAGGCCGCCGGACCCGTCCACCAATAGTCCAGCCAGCAGACCACCAGGGCCGCTGGTGACGACAGCGCCGCCCAGGCGAACCAGAGCATCTGCACGCGCTCCTCGCCGATGGCCCCGCCGCCATTGCAGACGTACCCCACGCGTCATACGCACCGCGGGCCTGACTTCCGACCGGTAGGGGTGACCCGGCGTCAGGCTCCGCTGCGGCGTTGTCCCCAGGCGTGCGCCACGTTGACGGCAACGATGCCCGCCCACGCCGCGAGCAACCCGCCGAGGCCACCGGTGCCACCGGCGATGCCGGATAGCGGGATGCCCAGGCCGAGCGATCCGAGCGCGATGGGAATGCTCGTATTCGTCCGGCCGGGACCGGGATGAGGCCGATGACCGGAAACCCGGGCGTCCAGCCGTTGGTCGATGTCGCGGTCCAAGCGTTCCAGGAAGGACTCGATCAGCTGGGGCTCGTACTCCGGGCCGAGCTCCCGGCGCGCCTCGACCGCCGCCTGCAGATCACGGCGCTGATCCTGCACCCGCTCCGGCCGAGGTAGCTGCCGTTGGTCCTGCGGATGCTCGACCATGGCGGCATCCAACACCACGACAGCCAGGATCGGGTACTGATTGCCAGCCAGGCAGGTGACATGCGGGCTGCCGCGCCGCTTCACCCGCCGACGGCGTCGATTTCGGGGCGACACGCCGAGCGGCCGATGCAAACGGCGGGTGATTACGGGACTTCGGTGCCGCTGCACCCGCCTTGGGCACGTCGTCCGGGGGCGACATCAACGTCAGCGGGACCTGTCAAGCCTCCGCGTTGCAGGCACGCAACACTGATTCACGCCGAGCAGGCATACCCGCTGCGTTGTGGATGCCGAGACGCGCCAGCGCTTCGCCGAGCATCGACGAGGCCATCGCGGCCACTGCGGACCGACTGCGCCTGATCGCCCGACACCTGCGTGATGCGCCCGGGCAAGGAGACAGCTGAACCCGGCGACAGGTGCGCGACTTCGTCGGCGCTCCACTGACTCGCCTCCGTCGGCACGGACGCTCCCTTTTCCGAGGCGTGCACCTTCCCGGAGTCCCCGGCGTCCCCGGCAGTTACGTCAGCCGGAGACGTACACCGGTTCCGTAATCCGCCCGGCCTCCGCTGCGTCGGCCGCGGATAAGACTGCGACGTCGAGGTCCGTGCGGTAGGCGAGCTCCTCGGCCAGTCGGGCGGCGAGCCGAGAGGCCAGCGCGGTTAGCGCGACGGCGTCTGGCACACCCGCCAATACGAGTCCCGCGGTCAGGGCAGGGGGCGCCTCGTCGGACAGGACGTCGACGAGGTACGCCGCTTCAATGGCCGGTTCGCTCCCCAGCACCGCCGCGAGCCGAGCGACGACGCCGACGGGTGACTCGGTTGCCGCGACCCGGAGCCCGGAGGAGAGCCGAACCTCGGGTCGCGGGGAATCGGGCTGGCGGCCGTCGGCGAGTGCCTGCAGCGCGGCCCCGTCGACGACGAAGGCTGTAGTTCCCAGATCCACCACGACCGCGGCGTGCCCCTCGGCCACAGCGGTCGCGCAAGTGTCCCGGCCGGACACCGGCACCGGGCGTACGTCGGCGCGCCAGGCCGCCATCGACGCCGGCGTGGTGAAGGCGGCCACCGCCGTCGCACCGCTCGCCGACACCGGCGTCACCAGCGCGAGTTCGCTGCTCTTCTCGGCGAGCAGGCCGGTGACCGGGTCGGGTGCGGCCTCGCCGAGGCGGGCGGCGACCGGAACAAAGACCCGGGCGCCGGCGAACGCGGCGTACACCCGGGCGGTCGACGCCGGCGTGCCGACGTCCTGCCAGTCGGCCAGCGCGGCGGTCAGCTCGGCCGCCGCGGCCCCGTCGTCCCCGGCGTACGCGGCTCGTCCGCCAACGACGGTCGGGCTCGCCGGCTCATCGGCCGCGCCAAGGTGGCCATGGGTCGTCATCTCAGGCCCTTCCGGGTCGAGCGACCGGCCGGGCTGTTCGCCGTCCGGGCGGCGGCGTGCAGGCGACGCAGCTCGGCCACAGCCCGGTCCGCCGCCGGCCCGTCACTGCGCTGGATGCCCAGCAGCGCCACGCTTGCATCCGCCGGCAGTTCCAGCGTCGGCCAGGACGAGTGCTCGTCAAACTGCACTGCCACCACCCCCGACCACGGGTGCTCCACCGTGCCCAGCATGTTGCGCACCCGCACGGTGCGCGCGTCCGCCACCACCCGCGGCCGCCCGGCGTACAGTAACGCCGCGGCGATCACGGCACCCAGGGCGATCAGTGAGAGCTGGTCCCCGAACCCGAAGACGCTACCCGCGGCACTGGCCCGCAGCGCAACGGTAAGCACGACGACGAGGACCAGCACCGCCACCGCTGACCACCGGCACACCTGCCGCAGCCGCCGCGGCACCCAGACCTGGGCCGAACCGTCAACACCCCCGGTCAGGGCCACGGTCACTCCACGATCTTCGTGATCGGCAGCTCGAGGATGTCGCGGCCGCCGGCCGCTTTCAGCGCCGGGATCAGGGTGTTGACGCCGCGCTTGGGCACCACGGACTCGACGCCGTGCATGTCTCCGGCGGCGAGCTGAGTGACGTTGGGCGAGCTCATGGCCGGCAGCACGGCCAGTACGGCGGGCAGCCGCGCGCTCGGCACGTTGACCTTGAGCAGCACGTTGCCGCGCGCCCGGATCGCCCCCTGCAGCAACAATGCGATGTCCTGCATGGCGGCCCGCTTGTCTGCATCGGCGTACGCCGCCGGGTTGGCGATCAGCTCGGTCCGGCTGGTCAGCAGCGTCTCCAGCACCTTCAGCCCGTGCTTGCGCAGGCTCGAGCCGGTCTCGGTCACGTCGATGATGGCGTCCACGATGTCGGGCACCTTGGCCTCGGTGGCGCCGGCCGAGGGCACGATCACCGCCTTGACGCCGATGCCGTCGAAGTACCGGCGGGTCAGCTCCGGGTACTCGGTCGAAATCCGGATGCCTTCGGGCAGCTCGGGCCCGGACTGGGCCGGGTGCTCGCGCGGTACGGCGAGCACGATCCGCACCGGGTTCGACGTCGCCTTGGAGTACTCCAGCTCGCACAGGCTCTCCACCGTCGAGCCAGTCTCGGCGATCCAGTCCCGGCCGGTCAGCCCGAGGTCGAACAGGCCCTGCTCGACGTACGTCGGGATCTCCTGCGGTCGCAGGAACCGCACCCGGTCGATCCGCGGGTCGTCGATCGCCGCGTGGTAGTCGCGGTCCGAGCCGCGCCGCACCGTGAGGTCGGCGGCGTCGAACAGCTCAAGCGTGGAGCGCTCCAGCGAGCCCTTGGGCAGGACGAGGGACAGCACAGGCAGCCTTTCGGTACGGCGAGTAAGCGCGCGGCGCGGCGACCGGGTGATGCGGCCGCGGCACGGCGACCGGGTGATGCAGGTACCAGGCTACGGCGCGGCCGACGATTCGTTCGCGGGCGATCTGTCAACCCCCGCGATGGGTGCCTTCGCGCAGACCGCGCAGCAGCAGGGCGGTCTCGACCGAGGCCAGCAGCGCCTCCCGACCCTTGTCCGCACCGGACTCGGGCAGCCCGCACCGATCCAGCGCCTGATCCTCGGTGTCGCAGGTCAAGACGCCGAAACCGATGGGTACGCCGGTGTCCAGCGCCACCCGCGTGCAACCCGAGCTCACCGCGCCGCAGACGTAGTCGAAATGCGGTGTGCCGCCGCGGATCACGACGCCGAGGCAGACCACCGCCTGGTGGGTACGGGCCAGCGCCGCGGCGGCCACCGGCAGCTCGAAGACACCCGGCACCCGGGCGATGGTCAGGTCGTCGGCGCGCACCCGGCAGTCCGCCGCCGCGGTGGTCGCGCCGGCAAGCAGCGCAGCGGTGATCCGTTCGTGCCAGCGGGTCGCCACCACGGCGATCCGCAGCCCGCGGGCATCGAACGCATCGGCGTCCGGAGCGCCGGTCCCGCTCACGAAGCCCCGCTCACGACGGCCGGTCCACCGGGTAGACCGACGCCAGGCCGGGCAGCGCCTCCACCCGCACGGTCGGCGGCGCGCTCGGCGCCGGCAGCACGTCGGCGCTGGCCTCGGTGAGCTCATCGTCGTACGCCCCAAGTCCGGGCAGGTCATGGCCCATCCGGTCGCGCTTGGTCCGCAGGTAGCGCAGGTTCTCCGCGGTAGCGTTGACCGGCAGCGGCACCCGGCCGATGATCTCCAGCCCGTAGCCCTCCAGGCCGGCCCGCTTGGCCGGGTTGTTGGTCAACAGCCGCATCGTGCGCACCCCGAGATCGGCCAGCATCTGCGCGCCGGTGCCGTAGTCGCGGGCGTCGGCGGCCAACCCCAGGTCGAGGTTGGCGTCGACCGTGTCGGCCCCGCGGTCCTGCAGCTGGTAGGCCTGCAGCTTGTGCAGCAGACCGATGCCCCGGCCCTCGTGTCCGCGCACGTAGAGCACGATGCCCCGGCCCTCCGCCGCCACCGCCGCCAGCGCCGCGTCCAGCTGCGGCCCGCAGTCGCAGCGCAGCGAGCCGAACACGTCGCCGGTCAGGCACTCGGAGTGCACCCGGACCAGCACGTCCGCCCCGTCGCCGATGTCGCCGCGGACTAGGGCGACGTGGTCGGTTCGGTCCAGCGTGCTCTGGTAGCCGACCGCGCGGAACTCGCCGTACGCCGTGGGGATCCGGGCCTGGGCAACCGCGACCACCTGCAGCTCGTAGCGCCGGCGGTAGGCGATCAGGTCGGCGATCGAGATCAGGGTCAGGTTGTGCTCGGCGCAGAAGTCGACCAACTGCGGCAGCCGGGCCATCGTGCCGTCGTCGTTGACCACCTCGCTGATCACCCCGGCCGGGCGCAGGCCGGCCAGCCGGGCCAGGTCGACGGCGGCCTCGGTGTGGCCCGGCCGGGTCAGCACGCCGCCCTCGCGCGCCCGCAGCGGAAACACGTGGCCCGGCCGGGACAGCTCGTAGGGCTCGGTGGCGGAGTCGACCAGCACCCGGATGGTGCGCGCCCGGTCTGCCGCCGAGATACCGGTGGTGACGCCCTCGCGCGCGTCCACGCTGACGGTGAACGCGGTGCCCATCCGTTCGCTGTTGTGCGGGTACATCGGCGGCAGGTGGAGCCGGTCCAGCGTGCGGCCCTCCATCGGCACGCAGACCACCCCGCTGGTGTAGTGGATGAGGAAGGCGAGCAGCTCGGACGTCGCCTTGCTGGCGGCGAAGATCAGGTCGCCCTCGTTCTCCCGGTCCGCGTCGTCGACGACCACGACCATCTGGCCAGCAGCGATGTCAGCGATCGCCTGCTCGATCGGGACGAAGACCGGGTCGGCCGCCGCGGGCTGGGCCGCGGGCACCGGGACGGCATCGGCAGTGGTCACGGCCGGTCCGGCTCGGTCGGCATCGGGCCAGGGGCCAGCAGGCGTTCGACGTACTTGGCGATGATGTCGACCTCCAAGTTGACCAGCTCGCCGTCGGACTTGCGGCCGAGCGTGGTGGCTTCCAGCGTGGTGGGGATCAGGCTGACCGAGAACCAGTCCGGGCCCACCTGCACCACGGTCAGGCTGACCCCGTCCACGGTGACGGAGCCCTTCGCCACGACGTACCGAGCCAGGTCGGCCGGCATCGACACCCGGACGACGTCCCAGTGCGGGCCGGTACGGCGCCGCAGAATCGTGCCGGTGCCGTCGACGTGGCCCTGGACCAGGTGACCGCCCAGCCGGCTCGCCAGCGCCGCCGCCCGCTCCAGGTTCACCCGGTCGCCGACTGCCAGCGCGCCAAGGGTGGTGCGGTCCAGCGTCTCGGCCATCACGTCGGCGGTGAAGGTCGCCGCGGCGGCGTCTCGGGCCGCGACGGTCAAGCAGACCCCGTTGACCGCGATGGAGTCACCGAGTTCCGCGTCCGCCGTGACGGTGGGGCCGCGCACGGTCAGCCGGGCGGTCGCGTCCTGGGCCTCGACAGCGACCACCTCGCCGAGCTCCTCCACGATGCCGGTGAACACTCAGCTCTCCTCGTTGTCCGTCGCGGGGTTGTCCGTCGCGGGGTTGTCCGTCGCGGGGTTGTCCGTCGCGGGGTTGTCCGTCGCGGGGTTGTCCGTCGCGGGGCGCGCGGTCAGCCGCACGTCTGGTCCGATCCGGGCGACCTCGTCCAGTCGCAGTCGGGGCGCCTGGTCGATCGAGTCGCCCAGGGCTGCGCGCAGCGCCGGCCAGCGCCCGCTGCCGAGCAGGACCGGCGCGACGTAACCGATCACGCGGTCAACCGCGCCAAGCCGCAGAAACGAGCCGGTCAGCCTGGGGCCGCCCTCGAGCAGGACGCCGCGCAGGCCGCGGGTGTAGAGCTGGGCGAGTAGGGCGGCCAGGTCCACGCCGTCGTCGGCGCGCGGGAGCACGGTGACCTCGGCGGTGGTTCGGCGCAGGGCGTCGACCCGCTGCGCTGGCGCATCCGCAGTGACCGCGACCAGCGTCCGGGCGGAGCCGCCGAGGACCCCCGCGGTGAGCGGCGTTCGGGCGCAGCTGTCGACCACAACCCGGAGTGGCTGGCGGTCGAGGGTGGTCCCGTCCGGGCGGGCCGTCAGCGCCGGGTCATCGGCCAGCACGGTGCCGACGCCGGCGATGACGGCGTCGGAGCGTGCCCGGAGCCGGTGCACGTCGGCCCGGGCGGCGGCTGAAGTGATCCACTGTGAGCTGCCGTCGGCGGCCGCCACCTGGCCGTCCAGCGAGGCGGCGTACTTCCAAGTGACGAACGGACGCCCTTCGCGTACGGCGAGCAGCCACGCCTCGTTGCCGCGGGCCGCCTCCGCGGTGTGCACGTCGCCGACCACGTCGACGCCGGCGGCCCGCAGAGCGGCGGCTCCCCCGGTGGCGGCGGGGTTCGGGTCCGCCACGGCGGACACGACCCGGACGATGCCGGCGGCGAGCAGCGCGGCGGTGCACGGGCCGGTGCGGCCGGTGTGGTGACAGGGCTCCAGGGTGACCACGGCAGTGCCGCCGGTGGCGCGGACGCCCGCGCCGGCCAGGGCGACCACCTCGGCGTGTGGTCCACCGGCGGCGGCGTGGTAGCCCTCGCCGACCACCGCGCCGGTCCGGTCCAAGATCACGCAGCCGACCACCGGGTTGGGACTGGTGGTGCCGAGGCCAAGGGCGGCCAGCTCGATCGCCCGGCTCATCGCGGCCCGCTCCGCCGCGCAAGCGCCGGCACGGTCGCCGGACTCCGGCCGCTTCGTTGCCGCCCTCACGCCCAGCCACCTCCCGCGCTCACTCGAGCGCGCTGGCCGGTGGCGGGAGTGAGGGCGCGGGCGACCGGCGCGCCGGCCTGCAGTCGGCCGGCCGCGCACGGCGAAAGCCGACCGCTGGGCGCCTCCGGGTGCTCGCCCGGCGGCGCGGCGGCTCGGCGCCCGCGCGCTGCCTCCCATCCGGACTTTCACCGTCGGTCCCGGAGTTCCACCGGGTCAACCAACCGCCGAGGCGGCCGGGTCGCGGACTGTCACCGCCGGTTCGGAGTTGCACCGACCCCGGAGCGCGCGTGCTTCGCTGCATTGCCGGCACATCTTGACACGCCCGGCGGCGCGCCGTCGAAAACCCCTCGCGAGTGACACTCCCTCGCGCCATCAGCGCGCTGCACTCGCTCGCGCCTGCGTCCCGCCGATGTTGAGCCCAGGTGCGGATCGCCGCGCGGGATACGCACGGGTGCTCAACATCGGAGTTTGGCGGGGACGCGGGGACGCGGGACGCGGGGACGCGGGACGCGGGGACGCGGGGCGCGGGGACGCGGGGTCGCGACCGGTCAGTATGGGCGGGTCAGGCTGGGCGGCGGCGCATGGCCCGCTCCGCCGCCGTCCGCAGCTGCGTAACCGCCGCCGCCGGGTCCGCCGCGCCGTACACGGCCGAACCCGCCACGAACACGTCCGCCCCTGCCTCGGCGCACCGCTCGATCGACTCGGCGTCGATGCCGCCGTCGACCTGCACCCAGACCGCCAGGCCCGAGCCCTGCACCAGCGACCGCGCCCGCGCCACCTTGGGCAGCATCTCGGCGATGAAGGCCTGGCCCCCGAAGCCGGGCTCCACGGTCATCACCAGCAGCAGGTCGAACTCCGCGAGCAGATCGGCGTACGGCGTCAGCGCCGTGCCGGGCTTGACCGCCAGCCCGGCCCTGGCGCCGGTCGCCCGGATGGCGCGCGCCGTGGCCACCGGGTCGGCGGCGGCCTCGGCGTGGATGGTGACGCTGCCCGCCCCGGCTTCGGCGTAGCCGGGGGCCCATCGGTCCGGGTCGTCAATCATCAGGTGGCAGTCCAGCGGCAGCGCCGTCGCGGCCAACAGGCTCTGCACGACCGGCAGCCCGAGCGTCAGGTTGGGTACGAAGTGGTTGTCCATCACGTCGATGTGCAGCCAGTCGGCGACGCCGGCCACGACCGCCGCCGCATCCGCGAGCCGGGCAAAGTCTGCGGCCAGGATGCTCGGCGCTAGCTGGGCGGCCACGGCAGACACTCCTCGAAACGGTCTCGGCGAGACGGTCTCGGCGAGACGGCCGCACTGTACGACGGCCGCGGTATGTCTTGCGCCAGCCATCGGCAACATCTGTTGACGCCTTGGACGTAAGTCAACTATGGTTGACGCATGAGTGAGACGACCGCGTTGGCGGTGGCCGCCAGCAGTCCGGACGCGCGGACCGGCTTGCGGGCCGCTTTCGCGCTACGTCGGCTGGCCGAACGGCTGGAGGCACTGCAGGTCGACAACGCCCGCCGGCAGGGCTGGTCCTGGCAGGACGTCGCCGAGGCGCTCGAGATCAGCAAGCAGGCAGTGCACAAGAAATACGCCGGTCAGGTGCCGGCCCGAGTCACCCCGGAGGACTGACATGTTCGAGCGCTTCACCGAGCCGGCCCGCGCGGTGGTGATGCGGGCCCAGCAGGAAGCCCGGCAGCTGCACCAGCCGTATGTCGGCACCGAGCATCTGTTGCTGGCATTGCTGTCCGCCGAGGCCGGCATTGCCCGCACGGTGCTGACCGAGGCTGGACTGACCGCGGGGCAGGTGCGCGCGGAGGTCGAGCGGCTGGTCGGTCCACCGTCGAAGTTCTTCACCGACGAGGAGGCCAGCGCCCTGCAGGACATCGGGATAGACGTGGACGAGGTACTGAACCGGATCGAGGAGTCGTTCGGTCCGGAGGCACTGCAGCCGCCCACGCCCCCTCGCCGCGGTCTAGGCCGGCGTGGGTCCGGGCGCCGGACGAAGTTCACTACCCGGGCGAAGAAGGTCCTCGAGCTGTCGCTGCGCGAGGCCATCCACTTGCACCACGACCACATCGGTACCGAGCACATCCTGCTCGGACTCCTGCGCGAGGGTGACGGCCTGGCAGCCAAGGTCATCACCGATGCGGGGCTCCGGCCTGATGACCTCCGCCGCGCGACGATACAAGCGCTGGACCAAGCCGCCTGACACCTGCTGTCGCGACAATCGCCGACTCTTGCCGCCCAAACGATCGTGGTGCAGCCACGGCCCGCGACACGCCGTACCGGCGTGCGCTGGCGGCACCACGATCCGCGGAGGGGGCCGCGCGACTGCGCCGCCGGCGCAGCGCGCTCACGACGCCGGCGGACCGTCGCTCAGGAACGCCGGCGCAGCAGCGCCAGAAACATCGCATCTGTGCCATGCCGGTGCGGCCACAGCTGCACCGCGGGATCGTCCCCCAGATCCGGTACGCCGGCCAGCAGCGGCCGCACGTCCAGCTGCTCGACATCCGGGCACTCGCGGCGGATGTCGGCGACCACCGCGCGGGTCTCGGCCAAGTGCGGTGAGCACACCACGTAGCCGACGACACCGCCCGGTCGCACGGCCGTCACGGCACGCCGCAGCAGCTCCCGCTGCAGCGCGCTCAGTCCCGGTACGTCGGCCGGCCGGCGCCGCCAGCGGGCCTCCGGCCGGCGCCGCAACGCCCCCAGGCCGGTACACGGGGCGTCGACGAGAACCCGGTCCAGCGAGCCGGCCGCCCACGCCGGGACGGTGGCGTCGGCAACAACCGCAAGAGCCCGCGTCGCCGGCTGACCGGACGCGGCAACCGCCAACGCGCCGGCGAGCAGTCGGGCCCGGTGCGGCGCCCGGTCCGCGGCCAGCAGGGCGGCGCCGCGCTCGGCGGCAAGCCCGGCCAACAGCGCCGCCTTCCCACCGGGACCGGCACAGGCGTCCAGCCACACCCGATCCAACCCAACGCCGAGCGGCGCGCGCGCCAGCACCAGCGCCGCGAGCTGGCTACCCTCGTCCTGCACGCCGGCCCGGCCGGCGCGCACCGCCGCCAGCGCCCCGGGGTCGCCTCCGGCCAGCCGGACGGCGTACGGCGACCACGGTCCCGGACTGCCGAGACCGCCGGTGACCTCCAGCAGCTCCGCGCGGGAGAGGGAGCCGGGTCGAGCGACCAGGTGGACGGCCGGCGCGACGTTGTCGGCGGCCAGCGCGGCGGTGGTCTCCGCTAGGTCGCCACCGAGGGCGTCCCGAAAGGCGCCGACCACCCAACGCGGGTGGTCTTCTGCCAGCGCCAGATGCCCGGCCGCATCCTCGTCGAACGGCGGCGCGATCTCGGCCACCCACTCCGCCTGCGACCGTTCGGAAACGCGCCGCAGCACCGCGTTGGTGAAGCCGGCAGCCCCGCCGGACGCCACCGCGCGGGTGAGCGCCACCGTGGTTGAGACCGCGGCGTGCGCCGGGACGCGGGTGCGCAGCAGCTGGTAGGCGCCCAGGCGGAGCAGGTCTCGCACCGGCGGGTCGATCTCGGCCACCGGGCGGCTGGCGCAGCGGGCGAGTACCGCGTCCAGCGTGCCGGTCGCGCGCAGCGTCCCGTAGGCCAGCTCGGTGGCGAGCGCCGCGTCGCGGGCGTCCAGCCGCCGCTGCCGCAGCAACCCGGGCAGCACCAGGTTGGCGTAGGCGTCCCGGCTGTCGACGGCGCGCAGCACGTCGTACGCCGCCAGCCGGGCGGGGTCGGGCGGGGTCGGGCGGCGGACAGGCGTGGTGACGCGGGTCGGACGGCGCCGACCAGAGCCAGCCACGTCACCCCAGCCGGTCGTCGGCGCCCAGGCGTACGCCGCGCGCCCAGTCCAGCGCCGGCATGGCGCCCTTGCCCTCCGGCTGGACGTCGCCGAGGGTTACGACGCCCCGGCCGGTCCCGACCACGACCCCGTCGTGGCCACGCACCTCCAACTGTCCCGAACTCAACTCGCCCGCGGCCGGGCGCGCCGGTCCGAGCTTGAGCCGCCGGTCCCGAAAGGTCGTCCACGCCCCAGGCGCCGGCGTGGCCGCCCGGAGCAGCCGGTCGACCGCCATCGCCGGCTGGCTCCAGTCCACTCGGACGTCGGCGGTCGACAACTTGGGCGCCAGCGACACCCCGTCGGCTGGTTGCGGCATCGCGACCAACTCGCCGTCCTCGATGCCGTCCAGGGTGGCCACGAGCAGCCGCGCGCCAGCCTCCGCGAGCCGGCCGAGCAGGTCGCCGGCGGTGTCGGTGGAACGCACGGTCTCGGTCAGCACGCCGTACACCGGGCCGGTGTCGAGCCCCTCCTCAATCCGGAACGTCGAGGCGCCGGTCACCTCGTCGCCGTGCAGAATCGCGTGCTGCACCGGCGCGGCCCCGCGCCAGGCGGGCAGCAGCGAGAAGTGCAGGTTGACCCAGCCGTGCCGCGGGACGTCGAGGGCGGCCCGCGGCAGCAGCGCGCCGTAAGCGACCACCGGGCAGCAGTCCGGGGCCAGCTCGCGGAGCCGGTCGAGGAAGGCGGGCTCGGCGGGCCGAGCCGGCTGCAAGCGCTCCACCCCCGCGGCCGCCGCTAGCTCGGCCACCGGGCTCGCCGTCACCCGGCGGCCGCGGCCGGCGGGCGCGTCCGGCCGGGTCAGCACGGCAACGACCTCGTGCCGCGACGAGTCCAGCAGCGCCCGCAGCGCCGGCAGCGCGACCTGCGGCGTACCGGCGAAGACCAGGCGCACGCGCTAGCGGGTGGAGCCGAACAGCGGGTGCGGCGAAACCCGCACCCGGGGCACCGGCTCCCCCGACCACGCCGCCTCGCGGATCGCCTTCATCGCGGCCTTGCGGGTGTCCCGGTCCAGCCGGTCGACGAACAGGATGCCGTCGAGGTGGTCGACCTCGTGCTCGATGCAGCGGGCCAGCAGCGCGCTGCCCTCGATCACCACCGGGTCGCCGTGCATGTTCTGGCCGGCGGCCACCACCCGCTCGTGCCGCTTGAGTGGGAAGGCCAGCCCCGGGATGGACAGGCAGCCCTCGTCCCCGTCGAGCTCCGCCTCGCTGACCGGGCCGATGACCGGGTTCACCAGGTGTCCGATGACGTCGCCGACGTCGTAGGTGAAGACCCGCAGGCTGACGCCCACCTGCGGCGCGGCCAGCCCCGACCCCGGCGCGTCGATCATGGTGTCGGTGAGGTTCTTGACCAGCTTGCGGAGCTCTTTGTCAAAGGTCGTCACCTGCTCCGTGGGTGTGCGCAGCACCGGGTCACCGAAGAGGCGGATCGGCTGGACGGCCACGCGAACGGACTCCCGGGTACGACGGTGAGCGGCGATGTCGGCCCAGGATACCGGCCGACGGGCCAGCCGCCGAGGTCGGCCGAGCTCGGCGGGACCCGGCTGCGGTCAGCCGACCTCGATCGGATCAAGCCGCACCCCAGCGCGCGCGGCCGCGGAGAACGCGCTTCCGCGAGCGGCGTGGGCCGCGCTGGCCGCCTTGAGCGCGGCTGCGAGCGCCGGACCGTCCGCGCGCGACACCCGCACCAGCATCCGCTCGGCGACCGGCTCCGCACCCGGCGGCGGCCCAGGTCCGGGCGGCGACGTAACCACGGCAACCGGCCCCAGCAACTCGGCGCTGGCCGGCAGCTCGGCGCCCGCTAGCAGTTCGGCGACGCCGGCCGGTGTCCCGGTGAGGCTGGCCATTCGCACCGCCGGGGGGAACCGCAGCTCGGCCCGATCCCGCAGTTCTCGCCCAGCCGCCCAACCGGGGTCCCACCGCACCAACGCCTCCACGGCCGGCACCCCCGCAGTTGCCATGATCACGACCCGCCCGCCCGCCGTCCCGGACCTGGCCAGCGCCGCGGCGGCGAACCAGCAGCGCAACGCCTCCTCGGCCGCCCGCAAGTCCGGCCGGGCGAGCAGCGCCCAGCCGTCGAGCAGTAGCACCGCGCCGTACCCGCCGGCGGCGACCGGCTCGGCGCCCGGCGTGCAGACGACCAACGCCGACTGCCCAGGCACCGCGGCCAGAACGCCATCCCGGCCGGAGGTGACGACCGGCACGTCCGGGAAAGCGCGGCCGATCTCCTCGGCGGTCCGCCGCACGCCGACCACGACTGCGCGCAGTCGGTCGCTGTCGCAGTGCACGCACCGCCAGCCGGTTGCCTGCTGGCCGCACCAGCGGCAGCCGGGCACGGCGTCCGGGCCGCCGGCGGCCAGACCGAGTGGCCCGGCGCAGGTCACGCACCGAGCCGACGCCCGGCAGTCGGCGCACGCGAGCACCGGGACGTACCCGCGGCGGGGCACCTGCACCAGCACCGGGGCGTCGGCCGCCAAGGCCTGCCGAGCCGTCTGGATTGCCGGCGAGGGCAGTCGGGCGGCCCGAGCGGCCGGATCCGACTGCAGGACCGCGTCGTCAGTGGCGACGGCTACCCGCGGCGCCGCTGATCGCACGACGTCCCGCGGCGCCGCCAACGCCTTGGCCCACCCGGACGCCAGCAGCGCCTCCCCCTCCGCTGTCCGAGCGAACCCACCGACCAGCGCGCCGGCACCGATGCGGTGCGCCCGCAGCACCAGCACGTCGCGGACGTGTGGGTACGGCGCCTGCGGCTCGGCGTGCAGGTCGTCACCGTCGTCCCACACCACCACCAGCCCAAGGTTGCCGACCGGCGCGAACATGGACGCCCGGGTGCCGACCACTGCCGACACCACCCCCCGGCGAACCGCCAGCCACCGCCGGTAGCGCTTGGCGGGTCCGAGGTCGGCGGTCAGCGCGACGTGTCGACCGGGCCCCAGCGCGGCGCCGAGCGCGGCATCCACCCGGGCCACGTCTCGAGCATCCGGCACAACGACCAGCGCCCCGCGCCCGCCGGCGAGGCAGGCCGCGACCGTGGCGGCGATCTCGACGCACCAGGTGTCTCCAGGCACTGCCGTCCACACCGCACGCACGGATCGGCCCTGCGTGACACCGGCCAGAAACGCCGGCCCACCGACGTACCGCTGCCAGGTCCCGGCTGACAGCCGATCCGACGGCGGCACGCCGGGCGGAACAAGCGGTTCCCTCTCCACCGCGGCGCGGCGCGGCGGCACCGCCAACCGCAGCACGTCGGCCAGCGTGCCGGCGTATCGGTCAGCCACCGCTCGGGCCAAACCGGCCACCTCGGCCGAGAGCACCGGCTCCGCGGAAACCACCCGGGTCAGCGGCTGCAATCCGCCGGCGAACTCGCTGGCCGCGGCCCGCGCCAGCACAAAGCCATTGACCAGCAGGCCATTGAAGCGAACGCGCACCCGACACCCGGGCACGGCCTGGGCCGCGAGCCGCTCGGGCACCAGATAGTCGAACGGTCGGTCCAGATGCGCCAGCGGTACGTCAACGGCCACCCGGGCGACGGGATTCATTGGTGCCGGGGTGTCGGCGGGACGGGCCACGCGGCCTTGCTACCAGACCCCGCCGACGGGAAGTCGCCACCCGCGGCGGCGGTCGAAGTGCACCGGCGCACAGTACGGCGGCAGGCTGCCGCCGGGTCGCTCACGACAGTTGGCGCACCGACCGCGAGCTCGCGCAGCAGACGGCCGCGAACCGGGCCGCCGTCCTCGCCGCTCGCGCCGCGGACGAGTCCCTGCAGCGCCTGCGCAGCCACGACCACGACACCCCCGACTACGGCCACGACGCCGGCCGTGACGGACCCAGCTTCGGCCGCTGACGCCGCGTAGACCCCCGTATACCTCGACCCAAGTTAAACGGCGTAGGCACGTAGTTACGTATCTACGTGCCTACGCCGTTTAGAGTCGTTTAGAGTTCCGTCACCCGCGCAGCAGGCTGTCGCTCAATGGGGGTCGCGGTAGCAGGCGAGCGAACTTGGCTATTTTCCGGTGTAGCAGTTGTCGCGCCTTCACCGGGCATTATCGCGGGCAGGGTATCCGGGCACCTCGGCGTCCCGCAACGTCAGCGCAAGCTCGGTGGTGGGGCCTTGTTCGGTAGATGGTTCGGCTTGCGGAACGGCTTCACGCCGAGTAACTGCTCACCTGGTTCTTCAGCCCTGACGGCGTGTTACCTTGATCCGTGACGGTTGATCGCCACAGTGGTGGTCCTCGGTCGCACCAGCGATCGGTGTGGACCGCGACTTCCCCCTTGGCGGCCGACGTTGGCGCAAGCAAGCTCCGATGTTTCGGCTGCGCGCCGAGCTGGCGGAGTTGCGCGCCCAGAACGCGGAGCTGCGATTGACCTGCCAGCTGCTCGGTGAGCGCACCGAGGCGCTGGTCGAACGCGACCAGCGGCGCGCGGCGGAGAACGCGGCGCTGCGCGAGCGCAACCGGCTGCTGAGCGAGGAGGTCGCCAAGCTGCGCCGGCGGGTGGACCAGAACCCGCGCAACTCGCATCGGCCGCCGTCGAGCGAGGGCTACGCCAAGCCGGCGCCGCGGTCGCGGCGGGAGCGCACCGACCGCCAGCCCGGCGGTCAGCCGGGGCACCCGGGGGCGACGCTGGGCCAGGTGGCGACGCCGGCCGAGCGGGTCCGCCACCGGCCGGAGGTGTGCGCCGGCTGCGGT
>Ga0208587_1000569_pt1 | contig 20176 bp, 15 predicted proteins | sample NGESurdeep092012_7_FD_184472 | JGI IMG/M metagenome (GOLD analysis project Ga0208587, IMG submission 184472) | Arctic peat soil microbial communities from Barrow, Alaska - NGEE Surface sample 210 deep-092012 (SPAdes) | ecosystem: Environmental > Terrestrial > Soil > Wetlands > Peat ...
CTCTTCGCTCTTAGCCAGATCGCCCCTCACCCGTCGCTCTTCGCTCTTCGCCAGATCGCCCCTCACGCGTCGCCCGTGCCAATGTGGAAGCGCCGCACCTGATTTGAACGATAAGCTCTACGGTCTCTCCCGGATGATGCGCTCGAGGGCCCGCCGTACATCCCGACCCTCACTCGCGTACACCGATTCGAACTTCGGCAACCCCGTCGCATAGATCAGTCGCGCGAGCAGAGACGCGTTGTCCAGTCGCACGAGCGCGGCGTAACGCGGGTCGATCGCCTGCAGCCGCGGTGCAATGGAATCCACGAGAAATCTTCGCGTGCGAGCGTACACCGAGTCGCGCGCCGCGTAGCGCACCGTGCGCGCGGAGTCGCCCGGGTGCGCGCGATACGCCGAATCGAGCGAGTGGAAGGTTCGCTCCCACGTCTCTGCCAGAAGCAGGTCGTCGTGCCAGCGCGCCACCGTGCGCCGCGCGCTCGACGTATCGCCACGAGAGGCGAAGAACCGCTCCGCCCCGCGCGCGCCGACGAAACTCGCGAAGCTCTCGTTGAACACGGCCTCGCCCTTCGCATAGAACTTGTTGTGCGTCAGCTCGTGCACCACGGTATTCACGATCCCCAGTGAATCCTCCCCCAGCGTGGTCGAGAGAAGCGGATCGTTGAAGAACCCGAGCGTGCTGAACGCCGGCGACGGGCGCAGATACGTGTCGAATCCGGCCTCCTTCAGCTCGGCCTCGGCCCGCTTGGCTTCGGCGAAGTCGAAGAACCCCTTGTACGGCACGCGGCCGACGACGGGAAACCACCACGTCACGGGAACGAGTCCATCCCGGTACGCGCCGGAAAGCACCAGCACGAGCGTGTCGTGCTCGAGCTTCGTGTACTGCGTGAACGCGTTCTTCGCCGGAAGGCCGAGCGAATCCGCGGCGAATTTCCGTGCCTCGAGCACGAGCTGCAGCTTGGCGCGAATCGCCGGCGCGGTGGCGCTGTCGGCGACGAGCTTTGCGATGGACTGCCGGCGCGAGAGGATCCTCGCTTCCGCGAGCGCACCGCGCGCGATGTACCGTCCCATCGGCGTCACCGCGGTGAGCAGGGCGACGCCGGCCAGGACGCCGAGCAGAACGAGGAGGATGCCGCCCCAGCGAACGCGCACGAGCTTGCGCCGCGTCACGGGCCGCGCGGCAGTGCGGCGAACCGCACCCCGACGCGATTCGTGGCGCCGCCGATCAGGTCGAATCCCTCGTACGCGTAGTCCACCTGCAGGCGCCCGAGCGTGATTCCCGCGCCGACGGTGAACGGCGCGCGGGCATCGGTGGAGCCGCGAAATGCGTAGCCCGCGCGCGCGGCGAGCACGGTGCCGCTCGTTCCCGTGCGCCACGTCCCCTCGGCACCGAGCACGCCCGTGACCTCCGCGCCGCTCACCTTTCGCGCCTCCGCCATCGGCCGCAGCGTGAACACGCCGGCTCGCACCATCGGCGCCGCGACAGCCGCGCGCCAGGTGAACGGCAGGGGCGCGCTGACGGAGGCGAGGGTGAGGTTCGAGCCGAGATGCTGCAGCGCCGCGCTCACGTCCCAGCCGTTCGCAAGCGAATACGCCGCTCCGATGTCGCCGGCCATCGCGCCACCCGAGTAACTCGCCACCTCCTGTCGTGCGTACGTCACCGCGGCCCCGACGCGCAGTTCGTGCCGCGAGCCGAACGCGATTCCATATCCGAGCGTGAACGCCATGTCCTGCGCCGTCACGGTGGATCCGGTCGGCGTGCCGGCCTGGCCGTTGCTTCCGTCCGCCGGCACGATCTCGTCGGCACTTCCATAGTCCAGGAGCTGAAGCCCGACGCCTATCGTGCCGTGCCCGAGTGGAACCGCGACGGCGAACGCGCCGAGCGTCGTGGACGCGATGTAGTTCTGCAGCGACCCGCCGACCGCGAGAGCGCGCACGCGCGCCAGCTGCGCCGGATTGTAGAAGAGGGCGCTCTCATCGTCTGCGACGGCGCCCCATGCCTCTCCCAGCGCGAGGGCGCGCGAACTCGCAGGCAGGGTGAGCAGGATCGCCGCACGCGTGTCGTTGGACGTCTGCGTTTGCGCTCGCGCAGGGAGCGGCCCGCCGAGTATTGCCACGCCACCGGCCAGCGCGATCAGCCGCTTGACCCGCTCCATCTTCCATCTTCGATCTTCCATCGTCGGTCGTCGGTGTTCGGTCCTCATGGCGGCATCCGGAAGATCGTCACCTGCGCGCCGAGCGCCACCGGGAACGGAGCCGACTGTGGGCCCGTGAAGCCGAGCGAGACGTTCGTGCCGCCCGCGGGCGGCGTGATGCTCGCGTGCACCATCGTTCCCGGAATCATGTTCGACGAGAGCGCGCCGCCGATGCCGAGCGAATAGACCGGCAACGGCCAGGGATTCGGGAACGTCTCGATCGTCGCCTCGCGCGCCATGAGCGCGCGAAGGTTCCGCGAACCGAAGCGGAAGCGCGCGGGAACGCCCGACCGCGGCACGCCGGGTATCGAGTCGACCTCGAGCGCCGTGCTGAAGTCGCCGAACAGCGCGCCGAACGATTCCCCGGCCTGCGCCTGGATGTTCGCGATGCCGGTCTTCGATGTCTGCACGAGGCGTCCGAAGATGCTTTCCCCCTTTTGCGACGCCAGCCAGCGCAGGAAGAGCCAGGTTGCTCCGCGCTCCTCGAGCGATCCGCCGCCGTTGTAGGACGTCACCGAATGAGCCCGGGTGGTGTTCAGGTAAACGTAAGCGTCGAGCAGCTGCGGCTGAATGAACGGCCCGGCCGAATCCGGAAAGAGCTGCGTGGTGGTGGATCGTCCGGATGGCGGCGGATACTTCGCTTCATAGTACTCCGATCCGAGTTCCTCTGCGATCTGGCCGAGCCCCTCGTTGAGCCACACGTCCTCCTGGGCTCCGCCGCGAACGAGCACGTGCTGGTTGAACGAAATCATGTGCTGCAGCTCGTGCAGGAACGTTCCCGGCACGACCTGCAGCACCGATGCCGCCGTGTGCGGGCAGCTATACGTGCCCGCCGAGTCCGGGACGTACGAGAAGAAGATCTCGCCCTTGTTGGAGTTCGGATCGCTCACCAACAGGTCGGTGCCGTAGAAGAACCCGGTGACGTATCCGGCGAACGCGCAGTTCGACGTGCTCACGAGGGCGTTGATCTTCGGCGTGAACAGCGCGATGACGCGGCCGTTCTGGTCCACGTCGCTCTCGCTGCCGAACGCCCTGATGTCGATCGCGTAGAGATCGCGATCGAACAGCGCTCCCAGCGACCGGTACTGCGCGTCCGAAAATCCCTGTCCGATCGTGTCGACGTAGAGCAGCACGTGATCGCCGGCGTAGACGAGCCGGGCCGTGGCGCTGGTGAAGCTCGACCCGTCGAGCGCCGCCACGACCTTGAAATCGCGCCTCGTGCCCAGCGCCGGCGGCGGGGCGATCGCCGCGCTCAGCCGCACTGGGCTGCGTCGCGCCGCAATCGCCTCCGCCCGCGCCCGCGGGGCGATCGTGCGCTCGATTCCTCGCAGCATCGTTTCGAACTCGCGGCGGATCGGGTTGTCGCCGGTCAGATGCAGCGGTCGCGACGCCGCGGCCGCGGAGCCGCTCGCGACGCTGGTCGCGGCCGCGGAGCCGCCCGCGACGCTGGTATTGATCTGCCAGTTCACCACGTTCGTCGGATCTCCCACGCTCGCGAACTGCCCGACCACGAGATACGTCGCGCCGTTCCCCGGAAGGGTGAGGCAGCTGTCGAGCTGCGCGCTGCTCACCGTAACGGCATCGTAGGGCGCAAGAAGGGCCGCGCCGGCGGGACAGGACGGCACGGCCGAATCGACGCCGTCGCGATGGCACGCGGCGAGAAAAAGCAACGCGAACGAGGTGACCTCGATTCTTCTCATTAACTCTTTGCGCTGTAATCTTTTAGCAAGTGGGACAGAGGGGTAATTTCGCTTTGACAGGGCCGCGCGACAACGGCTAGCTTTCAACTCAATGTCCTTCGTACACCTGCACTGCCACTCCGAGTACTCCCTGCTCGATGGCGCCAACCGGATCGACGACCTGATAGCCCGGGCCGTCGAGTTCGAACAACCGGCCCTCGCGATCACCGACCACGGCAACCTCCACGCCGCGTGGGAGTTCCAGGAAAAGGCGCGCGCGCAGGGCATCAAGCCGATCATCGGAATGGAGGCGTACGTCGCCCCCGGCGACCGCCGCCTGCGCGGCCGCGCAACGCCGGGGGACCGCTCATATTACCACCTGGTCCTCCTCGCCCGGGATCGCACCGGCTACCAGAACCTCATCAAGCTCTCGTCGCTCGCGTACACCGAGGGATTCTACGGCAAGCCGCGCGTGGACCGCGAGCTGCTCGCGAAATACAACGAGGGGATCATCGTTTCCTCCGCCTGCATGGCGGGCGAGGTCGCGCGCCATCTCCTCGAGGATCGCTTCGATGAAGCCCGGGAGGCCGCCGAGTGGTACGCGAACGTCTTCAAGGACCGCTACTACCTCGAGGTGCAGGCGCACGAGGCCGGCGAGCAGAAGAAGCTCAACGCCGAGGTCTTCAAGCTCGCGAAGAAGCTGAGTCTCCCCGTCATCGCCACGAACGACTCGCACTTCCTGCGCGCCGAGGATCACGACTCGCACGACGTGCTGCTCTGCATCGGCCTGAAGAAGGACCGCCTCGACGACAACCGCCTGAAGTACGACCGCGGGCTGTACTTCAAGAGCGCACCCGAGATCCGCGAGCATTTCAAGGACCGTCCCGACGTCCTCGCGAACACGCTCGCGATCGCCGACCAGGCCGGTTTTGCATTCGAGAAGAAATACTACCTGCCGTCGTTCCCGCTCCCCAAGGGCGCAAAATCCGAGAACGACCTGCTGGTCACGCTCGCCACGGCCGGCGCGCGCGAGCGCTACCTGAACAAGGACGACGACGCGAAGACGCTGCCCGCCAACGTGCAGGAGCGTCTCGACTACGAGCTCGGCGTCATCACCAAGACCGGGTACGCCGGATACCTGCTCATCGTCGCCGATTTCATTCGCGCCGCGCGTGAGAAGGGGATTCCGGTCGGGCCGGGCCGCGGATCAGCCGCCGGTTCGCTCGTCGCGTACGCCCTGCGCATCACCGACGTATGCCCGCTGAAGTTCGACCTGCTCTTCGAGCGCTTCCTGAACCCCGAGCGCGTGTCGATGCCCGACATCGACGTGGACTTCTGCGAAGAGCGCCGCGGCGAGGTGATCGACTACGTGCGCGAGAAGTACGGTCGCGACTGCGTGGGCCAGATCATCACCTTCGGGACGCTCAAGTCGCGCGCCGCCATCAAGGACATCGGCCGCGTGCTCGGCTTCACGCCCGCCGAAACCGACGCGATCGCGAAGCTGATCCCGAATCAGCCGAACTTCTCGCTCACGGTGAAGGAAGCGATCGAGAAAGTTCCCGAAGTGCGCAAGCTGTACGAGGGCGACGAACGGCACCGGCAGCTGCTCGACTTCGCGATCTCGCTCGAAGGGCTGTCGCGCCACGCGGGAATTCACGCGGCGGGAATCGTCATCGCGCCCGGTCCGCTCGACAACTACGTCCCGATCTGCACGCAGGACTCGAAGGGCGCCGGAAGAGACAGCGACGAACGCGTGGTGGTGACGCAATACGACATGAACGCGCTCGAGAAGGCCGGCATGCTGAAGATGGACTTCCTCGGCCTCACGACGCTCACGATCATCCACGACGCCCTCGCGACCATCAAGGCGCGCGGCCGCGACGTCCCCAATCTCGAGACGCTCGCGCTCGACGACGAGGCCACGTACCGCGCCCTGCGCGCCGGCCGCACGGCCGGCGTATTCCAGTTCGAGTCGCCGCTCGCCACGGACCTGGTCCGCTCGATGCGCGCCGACCGGTTCGACGATCTCGTCGCGAGCAGCGCGCTCATGCGTCCCGGGCCGCTCGACGCGGGGATGCACAAGGTGTACATCCGTCGCAAGCGCGGCGAGGAAGCCGTCAGCTTCGCCCTGCCGGAGCTCGAGGAGATCCTCGCCCCCACGTACGGCGTCATCACCTATCAGGAACAGGTGATGCGCATCGCGCAGCGGCTCGCGGGCATCTCGCTCGCCGAAGCCGACGTGCTGCGCAAGGCGGTCGGAAAGAAGGACGCCGAGCTCATCCGCGGGGAAATCGGCAAGTTCGTCGAGAAGGCGATCGCCCGCGGATACGACAAGCACATCATCGCCGATCTCGCGGGACAGATCGAGACGTTCGGCCGCTACGGCTTCAACAAGTCGCACTCGGTCGCGTACTCCGTGCTCTCGTACCACACCGCGTACCTCAAGGTGCACTACCCGGCCGAGTTCATGGCCGCGCTCCTCTCGGCGTGCATCGGCGACACCGACGCGGTGGTGAAATACATCAACGAGGCCCGTGAGCTCGGCCTCGAGATCCTGCCGCCCGACGTGAACGAGAGCGGCTACAAGTTCACCGTCCTCGACGACAAGCGGATTCGCTTCGGACTCGGCGCGGTGCGGAATGTCGGTCGCGCGGCGATCGATTCGATCATTCAGGCGAGAGGCGCGAAGTCAGGCGATGGAAGATCGAAGATGGAAGATGGACGTGACCCCTCGATCTTCCATCTTCCATCTTCCATCGTACGGCCGTTCGAGTCTCTCTACGACTTCGCGGAGCGAGTCGACCTTCGCACCTGCAACAAACGCGTGTTCGAAGCGCTGCTGTACGCGGGAGCCCTCGACGGACTCGGCGGGCACCGCGCGCAATATGCCGCCGCGCTCGACGGCGCGATCCAGCACGCCTCGCTGATGCAGGACGAGGCGTCGACCGGACAGGGCTCGCTCTTCGGCGACGCCGGCCCGCGCAGCGCCTCGGCCGTGGACGCCATGCAGCCGTCGCTGCCGAACGTCGCCCCGATGACGGAGCACGAGCGCCTGACGAAGGAGAAGGAGACGATCGGATTCTACATCTCCGGCCATCCGCTGGAACCGTTCCGCGCGGAGTGCGAGCTGCTCGCGACGCTTCCCGTCGCCGCGCTCGGCACCTGGAGCGACCAGCCGGCGTCGCTGGCCGTCGTGGTCACCGCGATCAAGAAGCAGGTCTCGAAGAAGAGCGGCAACGAGTTCGCGCGGCTCACGGTCGAGGATTTCTCGGGCTCGGGTGAAGTCCTCGTATTCCCGGAAGCGTGGGCCGCCATCCACGATCGCGTACAGGCCGACGTGCCGGTGCTCATCAAGGGCGGCTATTCGAAACGGGACCAGGGCACCGAGTCCGCGACCTTCATCGTCGAGTCCGTCACGCGCCTCGCCGAGCTTCGCACGCAGGGACAGATCTCGGTGTCGCTCGACCTCACGGAAAGTGTCTCGCTGCCGGCGCTCGTGATGCGCGACGTGCGTGCGGTGGTCGACGCGCATCCCGGCTCCGCGCCGCTCGAAGTCTGCTGGAACGGCACGGACGGCTCGCGCGCCCGGCTGCGATCCGCCTCGCTCAAGCTGTCCCCGGCGTCCGCAGCCCTGCTGGAGCTGCGGGCGCTGCTCGGGCCGGAACGGGTGCACCTCGTGCGCGGGAGCTGACATGGGCACTTCGGCACTGGAGTTCGAGAAGCCGCTGGTCGAGGTGGAGCGGCAGATCGAGGAGCTCCGCAAGATGGCGGCGGAGCGCGAGATCAGCGTCGATGCCGAGATCGCGCCGCTCGAGAAGAAACTCGGCGAGCTGCGCCAGTCGATATACGCGAACCTCACGCCGATCCAGCGCGTGCAGGTCGCGCGAAGTCCGCGCCGCCCGTTCACGCTCGACTACATCCGCCTCGCGTTCACCGACTGGATCGAACTGCACGGCGACCGCGCCTATCGCGACGATCCCGCGATCGTCGGCGGCTGGGCGCGCCTCGACGGCGAGACGATCATGGTCATCGGTCAGCAGCGCGGCCGCGACACCAAGGAGAATCTCCACCGCAACTTCGGGATGCCGCACCCCGAGGGCTACCGCAAGGCGCTGCGGCTCATGAAGCTCGCCGAGAAATTCCACGTTCCCGTCGTGACCTGCATCGACACGCCGGGCGCGTGGGCCGGACTCGGCGCCGAGGAGCGCGGACAGAGCGAGGCGATCGCGCGCAACCTGCTCGAGATGAGCCAGCTCACCGTGCCGATCATCGCGACGGTGATCGGCGAGGGCGGTTCGGGCGGCGCGCTGGCGCTCGGCGTGGCGGACCGCGTGCTGATGCTGCAGAACGCCGTCTACTCGGTGATCACGGTGGAAGGCTGCGCCGCAATCCTCTGGAAGGACGGCAAGAGTCCCGAGATGCGCGAGCGGGCCGCGAGCGCGCTGAAGATCACGGCGCAGGACCTGCTCGAGCTCCGCATCATCGACGAGATCATTCCCGAGCCGCCGGGCGGTGCGCACGCGGACCAGGAAACCACGGCGAAGGCGGTCGGAGAGGCGCTGCTGCGCAACCTCGACGAACTGCGCCGCCTGAAGCCCGACAAGCTCGTGCGCCGCCGCCGTGAAAAATACCTGCGCATGGGACAGTTCGAGGAATGACGGACCACGGCACGACCGCCGCGCCGGCGTCGCCGGCGGCGCCGCCGGCGACGCACCTGATCGAGGTGACGTTCAAGGGGAACCGGCGCGAGTTCTTCACGTGGAGCTTTCCCGATCCACCGGCGCTGCACGCGCACGTGATCGTCGATGCCGACCGCGGCGAGGACCTGGGCGTGGTGAACGCGACCGGCGAGCTCGCCGCCATCCGGAAGGCCGGCACGACGCACGGAAAGGCCTCGCCGGATCAACTCCGGCCGGCGCTCCGTGCCGCGACCGCGGAGGATATCGCGAAGGGCGCGCTGCTGCGATCCGACGAGGACAACGTGCGGCGCCGCGCGATCGAGAAGGTCCGCGCGCAGGCACTCGAGATGAAGGTGTCCGATACCGAGTGGCAGTGGGACCGCAAGAAACTCACGATCTACTTCACCGCCGAAAAGCGCGTGGATTTCCGGCAGCTCGTGCGCCAGCTCGAGGGACTGTTCGGCACGCGCGTGCAGATGTGGCACATCGGCGTGCGCGACGAGGCAAAGCGTCTCGACGGCATCGGCCGCTGCGCCCGCCAGTTCTGCAGCGCGAGCTGGCTCCCGGAACTGCGGCCCGTGAAGTCGAGCGTCGCAAAGGATCAGCGGCTCTCCACGCTGAATCCCTCGCAGATCTCCGGATCGTGCGGCCGCCTGATGTGCTGCCTGCGCTACGAGCACGAGTTCTACGTGAAACAGCGCAAGCGCTTTCCGAAAGAGGGGAAGATCGTCGTCACGCTCGCGGGCGAGGAGAAGATCGTCTCGAACGACATATTCCGCGAACAGGTGACGCTGCGCGGCGCGACCGGCGAAGTGCGCGTGGTGCCGCTCGCGCAGCTCAACCACGAACTCGGCGGCGAGCCGGTCGCGGCCGCCTCGGATCCTGCGACCAGCGACGACGCATCCGAGTTCGAGGAAGAGGCGACGACCGAGAATTATGCCGTCGAGCCGCCGCGGGGCGCGGAGACGCGCACGTATCCGGAGGCAAGCCGGAAGCCGGAAAGCCGGAAGCCGGAAAGCCGGAAGCCGGAAAGCCGGAAGCCGGAAGCGATGTCGGCGCCCCAGCCGCAGGTATCGCAGCAGCCGCAGGAGAGGCAGGCGCCCCAGTCGCCCCAGTCTGCGCCGCCGGCGCAGCAACAGGGTGGCGAAGTGGGCGAGGGTGGCGGCCGACGTCGCCGCCGTCGTGGGCGCCGTGGCGGCCGCAGGGGCCGCGAGGGCGGCGGCGCAGGTGGAACGCCAAGTGGACCGGGCGGGGTGCGGGAGGGGCCGCCGGGCGCGCCGCCGGCCCCTCCCGCACCGCCGGCTGGGAGCTGACGTGGCCGATCTGAAAGAAAAATTCTACATCACGACCGCGATCGACTACGCCAATGGTGATCCGCACTTCGGGCACGCACTCGAGAAGATCGGCGCGGATGCCATCGCGCGGTTCCAGCGCCAGCTCGGGCGTCCCGTGCACTTCCTCATCGGCATGGATGAGCACGGCCAGAAGGTCGCGCAGACCGCGGCCGCGCAGGGCATCGAGCCGCAGGCTTTCGTCGATCGCGTCGCCGAGCGCTTTCGCGGCACGTGGGACCGGCTCGGCATTTCGTACGACCAGTTCATCCGCACGACCGACCCCGCGCACAAGAGCGGCGTGCGCGCGCTCATCAAGCGCATCCACGAATCGGCGCCCGACGATTTCTACGAGAAGACCTACGAAGGGTGGTACTGCGTCGGCTGCGAGCAGTTCAAGCGCGTCGACGAGATCGTGGACGGAAAGTGCGTCCTGCATCCCACGCGGGAGCTGCAGTGGACGCAGGAACGCAACTGGTTCTTCCGGCTCACGAAATACCAGCCCTTTCTCGAGCGGCTTCTTTCGGAGCGCCCGGATTTCATTCAGCCCGAGTCGCGGCGCAACGAAATCCTCGGCCTGCTCGCGCAGGGACTCGAGGACATCTCGATCACACGCTCGAAGCTCGACTGGGCGATTCCCTTCCCCATCGCGAGCGCGAACGGCGAGCAGCAGGGCACGTGGGTGTGGTTCGACGCGCTGCCGAATTACCTGACCGCAACCGGCTATCCGGGCAAGGAATGGCATGACCGGTGGCCCGCGCAGCTTCACGTGATCGGCAAGGACATCACGCGCCTGCACTGCGTGATCTGGCCCGCGATGCTGCAGGCGGCGGAGCTGCCACTGCCCGAGCGCGTATGGGCGCACGGGTTCATCTCGTTCGGCGGTGAGCGTTTTTCGAAGAGTGCCGGCGTGAAGATCGACCTCGACGACACGATCGGGCGATTCGGGCCCGACGCGTTCCGCTATTTCCTGCTCCGGGAGATTCCCTTCGACGGCGACGGCTCGTTTTCGCTCGAACGCTTCGACGCCGTCTACACGTCCGAACTGGCGAACGGGCTCGGCAACCTCGCGAGTCGCGTCATCGCGATGGTCGAGAAGTACTGTGCCGGCGTCGTCCCGGATTCGAACGCGCGCATCGAGCTGGATGCACTCGACTCCGCCGACCTCGCCGGCGCCCGCTCCGCCATGGACGGATCGCGCGGCTATCTCTGCCACGAGGCGCTCGCGTGCGTCGGGCGGCTCACCGAACGCGCCAACCAGCACATCCAGCAGACGCAGCCGTGGGTGCTCGCGAAGGATCCCGCCAATCGCGCGAAGCTCGAGGAGACACTCGCGGCGCTCACGCGCTCGCTGGCGCGCCAGGCGGCCTATCTCGCGCCGTTCATGCCGGGCAAGGCGGAGGCGCTCTGGAGCCAGCTCGGCGCGCCGGACAAGGCATCGGCCGCGCGCTTCGCCCGCGTCGAGTCGATGAGTGCGAGCGGGTGGCGCGTAAGGAAGGGCGAAGGATTGTTTCCCAGGCCGCAGTAGCAGGTCTCGAGCGACCGTCGGTCGCTTCAGTCCGTCATCTGTGAATCGGACGCATGCGCACGCCGAACGACGAACGCACTCGAGCGAAAAATCCTTTGGCAAACTCGTGACCAGAAGACGCCGGCGCCAGGAATCCGGAAATCAGGTGAATCCCCGCGCGGCCCGAACAGCCACTGATGCGCGCAGGCTTCCGGGCATGAACTGGTGGATCGTTCTCGCGCTCGTCCTCGCGACGACCCTCGCCTACGTTCCCGCGCTCTCCGCTCCGTTCGTGATGGACGATGTTCCCGTCATCGTGGGAAGTCCCGTCATCAGACAGCTGGTGCCCTCGGGTGCGCCCGCGCCCGGAAGTCCCATCGCGGGTCGGCCCGTCGTGAGCAGGTCACTCGCCGTGAACTATGCCATCAACGACCTGCTCGGCGTCGATCAACGGGAAGATCCGGACGGACCGCACAAGGCGCTGGGTTTTCGTCTGCTGAACCTCTTCTTCCACATTTGCACCGCCGCACTGCTGTTCGGCGTGATCCGCCGCGCAGTGCGTGAGCAGACGATTCCCGACGACTGGCGGACGTTGGCTGATCCGATCGCATGCGTCGTCTGTGCTCTCTGGCTGCTGCACCCGATTCAAAGCGAGGTCCTCAACTACGTCGTGCAGCGCAGCGAGGGTCTCGGGTCTCTCTTCTACGTCGCCACACTCTATTGTTCGATCCGCGCGTGGGACGCTTCGTCCGGCGCAAGTCGCGTCCGCTGGTACGCTGCAGCCATCGCGGCGGCGGCGCTGGGGATGGGAAGCAAGGAGATCGTCATATCGGTGCCACTCGCCGTCGTGCTGTACGACCGGGCTTTTCGACTCCCGACATGGCGCGCGATCGGGAATCCCCCGCACGGACGCCGATGGTTCTATCTCGCTCTCGCGGCGGTGTGCGTTGCTACGTTCGTCCTCGTGGCTGCCGGTGCGCGAGGGGATACCGCCGGATTTGCAGGCGGATCGAAGTGGTATGAATACTTCTACAGTCAATGCTGGGCGATCGCTCACTATCTCCGCCTCGTGGTCTGGCCGACCTCTCTCGCGGTTGACTACGGCAAGGAAGTCATCCGCGGAGCACGCGGCGTGCCGGGCCTGCTGCTGCTCACGGCCTTCGCGATTGCGACGCTGATCGCATGGACGCGAGTTCCGCGCTACGGATGGTTCGCCTTCGTGGGCACGTGGTTCTTCATGCTGCTCGCGCCGTCGTCAAGTTTCGTCCCGATCGGCACCGAGATTGCCGCCGAACGGCGCGTCTATCTCGCGCTCAGCGCGGTGTTGGTTCTCGCGGTGGTTTGTGCGGAATGGATCCGCCACCGCCGCTGGAACTCCTTACCTTCGCATCGACTGTTTCTCGGCTTGATGGGACTGGCGGCAGTTCTCGGAGCCGGCACCGCCGTGCGAAGCTACACGTACTCGAGTTCCGAGCGATTGTGGCGCAACACCGTCGCGCACGTGCCGGAAAATCCGCGTGCATTCGACAACCTCGGAGAGGCGCTCCGCAAGGCGCAACCTCCACAGTACGCTGCCGCAGAGTCGGCGTACAGAAAGGCCATCGCGGAGGACACGACCTGTCACTTTGGATGCGCGAATCTCGCGTCGGTCATGATGGTGCAGGCGCGGTTCGCCGAAGCCGAACCGCTGCTCGAGCGCGCGCTTGCGATGGATCGCGACAACGCACCGGCTGAACGGCGACTCTCGCTCTTGTTGATGAAGAGGGGATCGTATGACCGCGCGATTCCTCACCTCGAACACCTCGCAAAGAGATATCCATACGAGGATCATCTGATCGTTCTCGGCGTGGCATATCTCTCGGCAGAGCGGCTCGAGAGCGGGATCGCGGAGTTCAAGACCGCGGTGCGGCTTTATCCGGAGAGCGCGCTCGGACGATTTGGCGGAACGCTCGATGCCGCAGCACGAAGCCCCCAAGCGCTTCCGTATCTGCAGACGCTCGCGATGAGGCTCGCCGAAAAGTGGCTATAGTGCAGGACTTTTCATTTGACGGAGGGCGGCCGAACTCCTGCCGTTAACGGTCCATGGCACCCAGGCACTGGACCATCCTGATCGTCCCCCCGGGGACCGGCACGACCCGCACGATCCGCATAGGACCGCGCGCGCGCCGTGCCCTGCTCGGCGGAGCCTTGGCCACTGCCCTGCTGGTGGCCTCCTCGATCGCCATCCTGTTCACGCCGTACGCCACGCCGAGCGCGCGCCTCCTGCTGGCCCAGAACACGCGTCTGCAGGCGTAGTTGGACCAGATCGACAAGCGCTTCGCCACGCTCAGCGACACACTGACCGCGCTCGGCGCGCGTGACCAGCAGATCCGCCTGCTGGCCGATTTGCCCACCGAGCCGGCATCGAGAGTCACCGAAGGACCCGTGGGCACCGACACCGCCGACGCCCGCATCGGTGCGCCCACGACGCAGGGCGTCACGTCGCTGGCGAGCCTCGCGCCGAGTGCACTGCCGAGGCCGTTCCTCGGCCGGCTCGGATTCGCGAGCCGCGTCGACATCGACGGCATGATCCGCCGCGCGACCGAACTCTCGAAGAGTTTCCGCGCCGTCAGCGACACGCTGACCAAGAACTTCGAGCGCATCGCGAGCACGCCGTCGATCATGCCTACCGTAGGCTGGCTCTCGAGCCAGTTCTCGCAGAGCCGGTTCCATCCGGTGCTGCACCAAAGCCGCCCGCACGAGGGGATCGATCTCTCCGCCCCGATGGGTGCGCCGATCGTGGCGCCGGCGACGGGGCGCGTGATCTCCGTGACCAACGAGCCCGGGTACGGCAACACGTTCCAGATCGACCACGGCAACGGAATCGTCACCAAGTTCGCGCACTGCTCGCGCATCGTCGTGCACGTCGGGCAGCAGGTCACGCGCGGCCACCTAATCGCGACGGTGGGCAACACCGGGCTCGCGACCGGTCCGCACCTGCATTACGAGGTGCACGTGAACGGACAGCCGGTGGATCCGCTGAAGTACGTGCTGCCGGAGAAGGTCTCGAACTGATCCAACAGAATTACCGAAAGCCGTCAGCTGAGAGCACTCAGCTGACGGCTTTCAGATATTCTTGTCGAACCCTACGGGTTCTTCTTGAAGTCGACCGCCGGAACCTCTCTGGCTCCCGGATTCGTGACGTCGAAATAGTCGCGCGACTTCGCGCCGGTCACCTTCGCCGTCATGACCGCCGGGAATCGGCGAATGAACGCGTTGTAGTCCTGCACCGCCTGGTTGTAATCCGTGCGGGCCACCGCGATCCTGTTCTCCGTGCCGGTGAGCTCATCCTGGAGCCGCAGGAAGTTCTGGTCGCTCTTGAGCTGCGGATAGTTCTCCGAAATCGCCAGCAGGCGCCCCAGCGCGCCCGTGAGCTGCTGGTTCGCATTCGCCATCTCGGTGATGTTGCCGCCGGTCACCGCGCCCGCGAGTCCGGCGCGCGCTTTCGCGACGGTCTCGAAGACCTCGGCTTCCTGTGCCGCGAAGCCCTTCACCGTGTTCACGAGGTTGGGAACGAGGTCGGCGCGACGCTGCAGCTGCACCGAGATCTGCTTCTGAGCGGCCGCGGCGCGCTCGTCCATGCTCTGGATCGTGTTGTAACCGCACGCGCCCACCAGCATCGGCATGGCGAGGATGATCATTGATCTGAGTTTCATCGAATGCTCCGGTACAGGTCTGTCTTACGCTGCATGTACACAACGGATTCCCGCGCTCCCGGGATTCACCGGGCGGTCATGCCCCAGCAGGCAGGGCGTCGAGATAGGCCACCACCTGCTCCAGGCCGGCGTGGTAAGCCGCCAGCACGCCGTCCAGCTGACCGGCATCCATGGTCTTTTCGCCGCGCCAGTGCGCCAGCACGGCGATGAACGGCGACGCGTCGAATCCCGCACGCGACGCGGCGAGACGGCAGAGTTCTTCGTTGTCGGCGGGCGGAACCTCGTCGCGGAGCCTCAGAATCGCGCGGAAGAGCACGAGCACCTGGCTCGTTCCGGACACGAGCGTCTCCAGGCGCTGCGCAGCGTCGTGATCCGAGGTGAGCACGCGGCCGCGAAGGCGCAGCAGCATGCCGAGCGCCTCGTATTCGAGCTGGAGCCTCAGGTCGCGCGGCGAAACCGTCACGCCGTACTTGAGATCGAACGGAGGCGCTGCATAGAGGATCTTGTGGCGCTGCAGGATGTCCGCGTGCTCCATCGCGAAGACGTCCACGCTCGACCGCCACTCAGCCTCGGTGAGAGTAAGCGGTGGCGGATGCCCGGCTTCGCCCCACGCGCGCGCGACCGCTCCGGCGGCGCGCATCGAGCTCACCGTCAGCGTCTTCGCGATGACGAGAACGTTCATATCCGATCGCTTCGCGTGATGCTCCCCGCCGGCCGCCGATCCGTAGAGCACCACCGCGCTGAGCGCATCGCCGTAGGCGGCGCGCAGCTGCGACACGAGGTCGTCGAGTTTCATCTTCGCCATGGATTACCAGCTCCCGCTTGAGCCGCCGCCAGAGAAACCTCCGCCGCCGCCGAATCCGCCGAATCCGCCTCCACCGCCGCTGCCGAACCCGCCACCGCCGCCCCATCCGCCGCCGCCCCGGCCGCCGTTCGCGAGCGCCAGCCAGAGGCATCCGCTGCCGCGCCCCCTCGAGAGCAGGAGCACGAGCAACACGAAAATGACGAACACGAGCTGTGGAGGGAATCCGCCACTTGGCTGCCGTCGACTCGAAGCCTGCGGCCGCACGGGAGGCGGCCCGGCCGAATCGAGAGAGAAGTTGAAGCTCGAGGCGAAGTGCTGCGCTACGCGCTGGGTCATCAACTCGATCGCATCGCCGTAGTCGCGCCGCTGCAGGAGCGGCATCGCCTCACGCCGAATGTCTCCCGCCTGGGCATCCGTGATGAATCCTTCAGTGCCCTGGCCAGTCTGGATGCTCACGTGGCCCTTGCCGTCGCTGCTCGTCTCCTTCGGCACGACGAGAATGATGATCCCGGCATTTCTCGCGGCGTCGCCGATCTTGGCGGCGGCGCCGACCTTCCATTCACGGCCGATGCGGAGGGCGATGTCGCCTTCGTCGCGGCCGCCGATGTCGGCGAGCGTCACGACGGCGATCTCGCCGCCGGATTTCGCCCGGACGTCGTTCGCGAGCGCCGCGATCCGGGCCGCCTGGGCGGGCGGGATGACGTTCGCGAAGTCGTTCACCATCCCGCGGGGCGCGGGAATCGACGGTCCCGCCGGCGTCCCCTGCTGCGCGGGCAGCACCGAGGGAATGGCGGCGATGGCGGCGATTCCGAGGAGACCCAGCACGAACGCGCTCGAGCGGCGCAGTATCAGACGCGAATCCTCGCTAATGGAGCGAATTCATGACCAAGAGTGATTCAGAATCATAGCGCAGGGATCGAGTGCCGGAAGCCGGGTTCTTGTTGTCCCCGCGCATCCTGGTCACGATGAGGATCGCGCCCCACGGCGCCTTGTCGCCGAACTGCACCGACGACTCCGAGGCCTGCAGGATCGCGAGGAAGTACACGTCCACGGGATTGACCAGCCACATCGTCCCAAGGGCCTGTCCGTCCACCACGAAGGTCAGGCAACGGCCGTTCCGGATGTTGATGTAGCAGTCCCTGCTGGTCGCCGGCATCTTCACGCCCGTGACCGACAGCGCGCGCATCATGTTCTCGAAGTTCGAGAACTCGTTGCGATGCGCCTCGACCTCCGCGGGCTCGTACACCTTCCAGCCGAGCCGCTTGGCTTCGGCGTAGCTCCGCTGGTTGAAGGACGTCGCCTTGCTGGCATCGATCTCCACACCTGGCAGTACGACGCCGTCCATCGGGACTATCAGGTCCATGTCGAGCGTATCGTTCGCCGCGGCATGGATGAGATCGGTGGACGACGGCTGCCAGCCGATCTTCTTCACGGTCACCCTGAACGGGAGCCCGCCGGAGAGCGGCAGCACGAAGTGCCCTTTCTCGTCGCTCAGCACCATGACCACCTGCTTGTCGAGCGAGTCGAGTACGGCGATCCGGGCGCCCTGCACGACGCCCTCGCTGCCCTGCGCCCGGATGGTGCCCCGGATGAACTGCGCCTCGATCCGGTGCGCCGGAATTCCTGCCGTGATTGCCGCCAGGATCGCGAGCGCGAGCGAACGCACCCGCTGGCGGACGCACGTGAGGCCGCCGGGCGGACTTGCCGCCGGCGGCCTCACATGTGCCTGCATCGTCATCACCCCACGAACTGGTGCCTTACGGGCTCGTCGTGCGCGCAGGCTGCCGGTCCGGGAAGTACACAACGCCGGGCGTCGCGAACTGAACAGCCTTCGAACCGACGACCGACGCGTCAAAAATGAACGCGGTCAGGACCGACCCGCCCTGCGCGGATCCGAAGATCGGGTCAGCGAGCGTCGTGCCGGCGGTGCCGGCCTGAAGCGTGTAACCCGCCGCCGCACCAACCGCGGTGAGCGTGCCAGGCGCGGTGAGGCGGATGACGAGCGGGCCAGGCGACTGCGTCAGGTACGACGAGGCGCTCTGGAAGGCGAGCGACGCCGTTGGCGTGCCGGAGAGCGCCGTGGTGCCGTCCCCGCGCACGTACACGTCCACCGCACCCTGCACCGGCGCAGCGTTGATGATCCGGTACGCGACAGTCGTGGCGGTCTGCGTGGGGAGCGCGTCCGTGATGATCCAGAGCTTCTCCTTCACCGCGGCGCCAGCCCGCGCACTGCCGACGTGCACCAGCGTATAGTAGGTGCCCGCCGCGAAGGCGACAGTGGTGTCGACCATGATCGTCGAGACCACGGCCGGATCCACCGGGACGGAAGTGTTCGCCGGGGCCGGATCGAGGAAGATGCGTATGTGACGCGAGCCGGCCTGATACCCCTGATAGTTGCCCTCGCCAAGACCGCGGAACAAAGTATTGAGGAACGGCGGGGAGTAAGAGACCTGATCGACGGCACGGAAGTCCATGTTGAACGTGTCGGACACCGCGTTGATGTACCGCACGTAAGCGAGCGGCGGCGGCGTGTTCGTAACGCCCGTCACGTCCTTGGCGCATGCCGAAACACCGCACGCGAGGATGACTGCGAAAATAAGACGCTGGAATCGCATCTGGGTGGCTCCAGACTCCGAAGAGAAATGATGGTGGGGTATCATTACGATGGATCGATGGACTAATGCGTTTGACCTGTTTGACCGGTACCGGTGGACGTATCTCCTGTCCCGCTTCCCTTCAGCCCGGCACTTACGAGGAACACGACAACCGCTGCGGCGAGTGCTGCGGCGAGAACGACCGTTCTCGTCTGGTTGAAGCGATGGACCCGGTATCCGTCCGTCCCATCCTTTGTAATCGTCACCGGCTCACCGTTCCACTTGGACGAGTTTCCGCCCAACTGGTAGACCTGTGTAACCGCGATCGTGTACGAATCCGAGTTCTGTGCAGTGAGCGTGCCTTCAACCCTGTCCACCGCACTTCCGAGCTTGTCCGAAACCGCCAGGCGTCCCTTGTCGTTCAGGACCAGCTGAACCCCTGCCGTTGCCGGCGGTGGGCCCTGCTGCAGAGGTAGCGTTTCATAACACCCCTGCAGTAGAAGCGCCAGCGTCGAGAGCAACGCGCCGGTGACTCGACGTCGCCGACTAGAAACCGTACGTCCCCTTTGCTGCGGAACCCGGGAGCCCGAGTCCGCCCATGTTGTAGAACGGCTCCTGGCGCGAGTCCATTTCCTCGTTCGGAACCGGCCAGTGGATCGCGGTGCCCTGCACCAGGTCACCCCAGCCGCGCGAGTCCTGGTACCAGCCCATGTAGGTGGAGTAGGCAGTCTCCATGCGCTTCTCCCACTTCATCGCTTCGAGAATCGTTCCGCACGCCACCGTGTTGAACGCCGGGGGCTGCGGAACGCGCGGCACGCACGAGTTCGCGCCAGCCTGAATCTGCTGCGAAGCGCTGGAGATCGCACCGATCGACGGCAGGCCGTGCAGCGCGCGCGACGCATCGATCAGCGCCTGCGCTGCCGCAAAATTACCGGCGTAGATATAACCCTCGGCCGCGAGCATGGTGTTCTCGGCCAGGGGGAACTGCGTCAGCGGACCAACGCCGCTGGCCTTGTAGATGGCGAGCCAGCGCTTGTGATCGTACATCGACGTGCCCCAGCCATCGCCGGGGAAGTCGTCGCCGAGGGCACGGTTCGCGAAGTAGCGGCCGGGCGTGAACGACGAGCCGCCGTACGGCGTGTCGGCCTGCTGCGCCGCGCGCGTCGCACCCTGCGGCAGGCGCTGGTCCGGCGAACGAATCAGGACCAGCGAACCGTCACGCGTGGCGAACGGCGCTGCAATGAATGCCGCATACGCACCCGACGTGTCGGCCATGCCGAGAATCATCGGGCTCATCTCGTGCCAGCCGTTGCTGACGTACATCTGGCTGCAATCGTACGAGCAACTCCAGCCGCCACCCATCGTGATCTTGATGTCGGCGGTGATGCCGGCGGTCGCATCAGCGATCACCGAGGCCCAGTTCACCGCGGCGCGCTCGGCCTGCGACCGCGCCACACCGGCACGGAGACGGGCCTTCCACGAGTGGACGAACTGCACCCACGCCGCCTGCGACATGCCATTGCCATTGATCCAGCCCGACGGAAGCGGAAACGCGGCGGCGGCGGCGGCGCCGCCGGCCGTCGCGAGCGCCGAGTCCATGAGCGCCAGCGCGGCGGCGTTGACGGCGGCATAGCCGGACAGCGGCGGGATCACGTCGCTGGGCACATGGCTGGTCACGATCGCCGCCGAGTCGT